>ERZ835980.39-NODE-39-length-152001-cov-7.000000_pt1 | contig 152001 bp, 112 predicted proteins | sample MGYA00519943_ERZ835980 | MGnify/ENA primary metagenome ERZ835980 (study PRJEB31850, sample SAMEA3708791) | human gut metagenome | biome: human gut; feature: human-associated habitat; material: faeces | place: China | collected 2014 ... | reverse complement strand
CGTTCAGGTGATGTAAAATATTGTACGATAGATAGTTATATTATTTTTCCCCGCTGTCCCTTGATTTTTCGTCTTGATTTCCGCCGCATTTTAACGTACCTTTTTTTGTTGCAAGACAAAAGGATGAATTGTAACGAAAAATCAATCTATTATGAACGAATAAGACAAATTGGGATACGAAAGGATAAAAACTTATATCTTTTCAAAATTAATCCGCGGGTCAACCAGCGAATAGGTGATGTCGCTGATCAGTTTTAAGATGAGACCGAGCAGGGCAAAAATATATAATGTGCCGAAAACGACCGGATAGTCGCGGGTCATGATCGCTTCGTAACCGAGCAGACCGATTCCGTTTAAGGAAAAGATGACTTCAATCAAAAGCGAGCCGGTAAACAGCATTTTGATCAGCAGAGCGGGAAAACCGGCAATCACGATCAGCATGGCGTTGCGGAAAACATGGCCGTAAAGAATCCGGTTTTGGCTCAGCCCTTTGGCTCTGGCCGTCAGCACGTAAGGTTTGTTCAGTTCTTCGAGAAAAGAGTTTTTGGTCAGCATGGTCAGACTGGCAAAACCGCCGATTACCATGGCCGTTACCGGCAGGGCGATATGATGGAAATAGTCAAGCACTTTTCTGCCGGCACTGAGTTCGTTCCAGTTGTCGGAAGTCAGTCCTCTCAGCGGAAACCATTGAAAATAGGTGCCGCCGGCAAAAAAGACGATGAGAAAAACGGCAAACAGGAAAACCGGCACCGCCGAGCCGAGTACCACCGCAAACGACGTCCACGTGTCGAATTCCGAGCCGTCTTTAACCGCTTTTTTAATGCCGAGCGGGATGGCAATCAGATAAATGATGAGGGTCGACCACAAGCCGAGCGAAACAGAAACCGGCATCCTTTCGGCAATCAGTTCCAGTACGCTTTTGTCCTGATAATAGCTGCGGCCGAAGTCGAAACGGACATAGTCTTTGATCATTTTCCACAGACGTTCGTGAACCGGCTTGTCAAAACCGAACTGCTTTTCCAGTTCCTTCACCAGTTCTTCGGGCACGCCCCCGGCACCGCGGTAAGCGCTTTCGCTGCCGCTCATCCGCATTTCGGCGCCGGAAGTGATCTGCGCGGTGGCGTCGACGTTCATCCCCCGGTATTTGGCCAGCGTATGTTCAACCGGGCCGCCGGGCGCCAGCTGAATAATCGCGAAATTGACCAGCAGAATGCCGAGAAGCGTCAGCGGGATGAGGAGCAGCCGTTTGATGATGTAATTGCGCATTATTCGTTTTCCTTTATCCACCAGGTATAGGGCTGAAAACCGACTTTCAGGCTTGTTTCCGGATGGGCGAACCGATTGTGATAGGCGACCTGTTTGTGCGGTGCGTACCATTGCATGATCATGTAATGTTCGTTGAGCAGCACCCGGTCGAGCGCGCGGATATAAGCCTGATAATCCTCTTTGTTCTGGGCGGCAACCATCCCGTCGAGCAGTTCGTCGACCACCGGATTTTTGATGCCGATCAGGTTGAAGCTGCCGCTGACCCCGGCGCTGGCGCTGCCCCAGAACTCTTTCTGTTCGTTGCCAGGCAGCCGGCTGATGGGGAAGGTGATGATGGCGATGTCGAAGTCAAAATTGTCAAGCCGGTTTTTGAAAACGTTGACTTCCAGGTTGCGAAAAGTGGCTTTGATGCCGATTTTTTCCAGATTTTTCAAAAACGGCAGCATCACCCGGGTGAACGAACTGCCGTTGGCCGAGTTGCTCAGGATTTCAAAACTCAGCGGCCGGCCGGTTTTAAGGTTGGTCATTTTGCCGTCGACAAAGTCGTACCCAGCTTCCTTCAGCAGCGCAACTGCCTGCCGCAGGTTTTCCCTGGCCGACAGATAATCGGTGTAAACGGGGTTGGCCGGCGGAACGGTAAAAACGCTTTCCGGCAGACGGCCGCGGTATTGTTCAAGAATTTCCAGTTCGCGTCCCTGCGGCAGTCCGGTCGCTTCCATGCCGCTGTTGGTAAAGTAACTGTTTAAGCGTTCGTACTGGTTGTAGAACAGGTTTTTCTTTGCCCATTCAAAGTTAAAGGCCAGTCCGACCGCTTCCCTGACCCGGCGGTCGGCAAACTGCGGCCGGCGGAGATTGAAGGCGAAGTTTTGCAGCCGCGCGGTTTCGCTGTGGGGAATTTCTTCCTTGACGATTTCTCCGTTTCTGACTTTGTCGTTGTCGTATCCGGTTGCCCAGATTTTGGCAATGTATTCCTCGCGGATGTCAATGTTGCCGGAAAACAGCGCCTGCAGGGTAACCGTCGTGTCCTGATAATAGTCGTAGCGGATTTCGTCAAAGTTGAAAAATCCTTTGCGTGCCGGCAGGTCTTTCGCCCAATAGTCCGGGTTGCGCCTGAAGACGAGATACTTGTTGGTCTGAAAGTCCGTCAGCACGTAAGGGCCGCTGCCGAGCGGCGCTTTCAGGTAAGGCTTGGCAAAGTCTTTGCCTTCCCAGTCTTTGGCGGAATAAATCAGCATCTGCGACAGAATCAGCGGCAGTTCCTTGTTGCTGCTGCCCTTCTTAAAATAAAAGCGTACGTGGCGGGGGTTCAGCTTTTCCGCCCTTTCCACGTCGGCATAATAGATTTTGTAGAGCGGCGAGCCTTTTTCCACCAGGCTGCGGTAGCTGAAAATAACATCGTCGGCGGTAATTTCCGATCCGTCGGCAAAACGGGCGCGTTCGTCAAGGATAAAGCCGACGTATTCGTCAGTCAGCTCAAACTTTTTTGCAATCAGCGGATAGGCGGTGGTGATGTCGTCGTCGGGAACCACCGCCAGCGAATCCATCGTCAGGGCGGCGACCTGCGTGGCGGCGATTCCCTTGAAAATGAAAGGATTGAAATTGTCAAAAGTGCCATAGGCCGGCAGCACCACTCTTCCGCCTTTGCGGGCATCGGGATCGGCGTAGTCGAAATGCTGCCAGCCGCCGCCGTATTTGGGGCTGCCGTAAAGGGCGATGCTGTCGGATTCCGCCGCCAGGCCCCGGCCGGAAAAAAGCGCTAAGGCAACCAGCAGAAAAAACTTAACCGTTTTGTTTTTCGCCATTTTCGCTTTTTCCGTTTTCCTTTTCCCCGTCGTCGGAATTTTTCAGCTTTTCCAGCTCTTCCTGCAGTTTCATGATGGTTTCGTTGGTGCTGGCAAAAGCGAACTTGTTTCCTGCCGCGTCTTCTTTTTCGGCGTTTTCCTCCGCATTTTCGTTCATCATTTTATAAAGCCGCGAACCGGTGTTCGGCGCGTCGTCCGCCAGCTTGCCGAAACTGCGTTCGAGCGCCAGCGTCAGCGGGTCGATCTCGGTTTCCGGCTGCCGCGGCTGCTCTTTTGCCGGCTTGCGTTTGAACAGGTTGCTGAATTTTGGGAAGAACGGGGCTTTGTCGGCCGCTTTGCGGTCGTCTTCATCTTCGTCTTCTCCGCGGACGCCGGCGCCGGCAAACATGCGGCTGATTTCGTCTTCGATTTTGGCGGTTGCGGCGTCTTTGCCGGCGGCGGGCGTTTCCGCTGCTGTTTTTTCTGCCGGAAGAGACACCGATTCCGGAGCGGTTTCCGTGTCGGTTTCCGCCGCGGCAAGGAAGTCTTCCCCGTTCGATTTTTCTTCTTTGCCTGCCGTGCTTTCGCCGTTCGCTTCATTTTTTCCGGCTGCGGCGGCATGGTCCGGTTCGGCGGCCGGCTGCCGCTCTTCCCCGTCGTTGATTTCTTCGCCGAAAATTTCCGTCAGGCTCAGTTCTTCCAGCTCGGCCAGAGGATCTTCCTCATTGTCCGCGATTTCGTCGTCTGCCCGTTCCGCCGCCGGAGCGATTCTCATCTCCGCGTCGGCGAACAGTTCCGGTTCGTCCGCCGTTTTCGGCGCCGCCGGCTGGTTTTGCTGCAGGCGGTCGGCCAGCGGCGCCAGAATGGCAAACGCTTTGCCGAGCGCGCCGGTTTCGATGACGGGAAGGAATATCTTTTCCTGATCGTGCATTTTCAAAAGCTCAAGCAGCCGGGCATAGCGGGCGCAAAACTCGTTGACGGTGCCGCGCAGCAGGTTTTCCCTGACGGCGGCGCGATACAGGCGGTTTTCAAAGTCGACACTGCTGTTTTGCAGGCTGATCAATGCCTTGGCAAACCCCCATTTGTTGCCTTTCTCGGCCGTCGACCACAGCTTTGCCGCTTCGGAATCGCTGATGAAATTGTAACGCTGCAGCATGTCCGCCAAAAGGCCGTTCAGTTCGCTGACGAACAGTTCGGTCCGCTCAAGGACAAAATGATTCTGCCGGTTTTGCTGTCCCTGCCAGAGCATCCGCGCGACAATTTCAAAAAATTCCTGATTCTGTTTAAACTGGGCTTCGATGTTTTTGAACTGTTTTTGCAGGTTTTTCTCGTGACGGAAACGGTAAAAGCCGTTCCAGGTCATCCAGATGACAAACAGCGGCACCACCGCCAGCGCCGTATAAACCGCAAGGTCAGTCAGGCCGAGAGCCGCCGGCGAAACCCCGCCCAAACGCGAAAAAATGTAGGTTCCGATATACATAAGCCACGAAATGGTCAGAAACACGGCGGTAAAAAAGCTGAAAGTGAGCACGGCGTTTTTCTCCTTTGTTCAAACAAAATTTATTTTGCCATACTAATTGCATTCGTCCGACATTTCAATCAAATATTTTGCCGTCGCCGGTGTTGCCGCCGCTATTCACAGTTTTTTAAAATAATAGTCGAAATTTAAGATAAAATGTGTTATCAAAGCACCAGTTGTAAAAATATCGGAAAGAGAAAACTGCTATGAGTGAAAACCAACCCGCCGTTTTGGATTTTGAAAAAAAGATCAACGAAATCGAAGAAAAGATCAAGATGCTGAACACCCTGGCCAAGGACAGCGATGTCGACATCGGCAAAGAGCTGAACCGCCTGCAGCTTAAACTCGAAAAGCAGATCAAGCAGTCTTACGCCAACCTCACGCCGTGGCAGCGGGTGCAGATCGCGCGCCATCCCGAACGCCCGCAGTGCCTTGACTACATCAAGGGGCTGATCGAGGACTTCGTACCGCTTTCGGGCGACCGTCTGTTTGCCGACGATGCCACCATGATCGGCGGCATCGGCCGCTTCAAGGGCATTTCCGTGGTCGTTCTCGGCCAGGAAAAGGGCCGCGACCTCGAAACCCGCGTCAAATACAATTTCGGCATGGCCAAACCGGAAGGTTACCGCAAGGCCCAGCGGCTGATGAGTCTGGCCGACAAGTTCAATCTGCCGGTCATCTGCTTCGTTGATACCGACGGCGCCTATCCGGGCATTGAATCGGAAGCCCGCGGCCAGGCGGAAGCGATTGCCTCTTCCATTCAGAAATGCCTGCAGATCAAAGTGCCGCTGATTTCGGTAGTGATCGGCATGGGCGGTTCCGGCGGCGCGATCGCGATTGCCGCGGCCAACCGCGTGCTGATGCTGGAAAACTCCATTTATTCGGTCATTTCGCCGGAAGGCTGCGCCTCGATTCTCTGGCGTTCGGGCGACAAGGCCCGCGACGCCGCGGAAGCGCTTAAGCTGACGGCGCAGGATCTGAAAGCCTTGAACGTTATTGACGAGATTATTCCCGAACCGGAAGGCGGCGCCCACCGTGACACCGTGGCAACGGTGGAAAAGGTCGGCGACTGCATTTACAAACATTTGCAGGAACTGCTGCCGCTTTCTCGCGACAACCTGAAAAAGCAGCGCAACGAAAAGTTCCTCGAAATGGGACGCAACCTCAACATCGAGGCATAAAATCCGGCAATGACTTTATCTCCGGCAGAAATCGGTCTGACCGCGGCGGTGGTGCTTCTGCTTTTTGCGCTGGCCGCGGTTTTGCTGCTGAAAACCAGAAACGGGAGCGCGAACGAAGCGGTTTTGCGCGCGCAGTCGGAACTTTCCGGCCGGCTGGCCCAGTTTTCCGAACATTATGCGCTGGAGCAGGACAAGCTTGCGCGGCTGCTGGCCGAGCAAAAGCTTTCCGTTTTGCAGATGATTGACGAAAAGCTGCTGCTGATTACCCGCAAAGTGGGCGAAGGTTTGCAGATGTCTGCCGGCAAAACCGACGAAACCCTCGGCGCCCTGCGCGAACGGCTGGCCAAAATCGATGCCGCGCAGGAAAAAATCTCTTCGCTTTCCGAACAGGTGGTTTCCCTGCAGGAAATTCTTGCCAACAAACAGGCGCGCGGCGCTTTCGGGGAAATTCAGCTGAACGATCTGGTCAGCTCGATTCTGCCGCCGTCGGCCTACTCTTTTCAGACGGTGCTCGGCAATCAGAAACGGGCCGACTGTCTTCTCCGCCTGCCCAACCCGCCGGGCGCGATCGTCGTCGATTCCAAATTCCCGCTTGAAAGCTACCAGGCGCTCAGACAGGCGAAAAGCGAACGGGAAAAGCTCGAGGCCGAAAGGTTTTTTAAGGCTTCCGTCGTCAAACACATTAAAGACATTGCGGAAAAATACATTATTCCCGGGGAAACGGCGGAATCGGCTCTGATGTTTCTGCCTTCCGAAGCCGTTTACGCCGAGCTGCACGCCAATTTTGCCGACGTGGTAGCCTGTTCTTACCGCGTCAGGGTCTGGATCGTGTCGCCGACCACCCTGATGGCCACCTTAAACACCGTGCGCGCGGTGTTAAAAGACGTCCGCATGCGCGAAGAGGCCGGCGTCATCCGGCGGGAGGTAGGACTCCTGACCGAAGACGTCTGCCGCCTGAACGAACGCGTGGACAGTCTGTTCCGGCATTTTGAACAGGCGGGAAAAGATATTAATGACATTAAGGTTTCTTCTGCTAAAATCGGCCGCCGGATCGAACGGATCGAGGACGCCGGCAGCGGCGAAGGGGAAAATTCTGCCCCGGCCGAGCCGCCGGCCGTCCGGGCAAGCGCATAAATTTTGCTTTTATGCAACAAGATGTATTGATTTATAAAATAAAAACAGGTAACTTACGACTTAAACAACAATGAGGTATTAAAGTGACTAAATCTGAATTAATTGAAAAAATCGCAGCTAAAAACCCCAGCCTGACGGTAAAGGAAATCGACCGGATCGTAACCGTCATTCTGGACAGCATCATCAATGCGCTTTCTTCCGGCGAGCGCGTGGAATTTCGCGGTTTCGGCGCTTTTTCGATTCGCACCCGTTCGCCGCGGATGGCCAAAAACCCCCGCACCGGCGAAAAACTGAGCGTCGATGCCCGCAACATTCCGCATTTTAAGGCCGGCAAACAATTGTACGAACTGTTGAACAAGGCGAAATAAAATCAGTCTTGGCATATTTTTGGGAAAGGCAGGGCTATGAGTTTTGTAAAAATGATAATCGGATTGCCGCTGATCGTGATCATTGCGGTGTTTGCTTTTGTTAACAACGACATGGCGGTTTTCAGCCTGTGGCCGTTCAACATGGAGATTACCGTTTCCTTAAGCGTTGCCGTTATTTTCTTCATTGTTTTCGGCTATATTGTCGGCAAGCTCGATTCCTGGCTTTCATACGCGCCGCTGCGCCGGGCGCTGCGCGTTCAGCAGCGTCAGAACAAAAAACTGAGCCGCGAACAGCAGGAACTGGCCGGCAAGGTGGAAAGCCTGAAAGGCGACCTGGAAAACGCCAAAAGCAAAGCGGAAGTTTCTTTTCCCTTTGACAAAAAAGAGCCGGCCAAAACCGGACTGAAGGAAAAAATATCGAACTTATTTAAACGCAAACAGGAGAAATCGGACGATTTCTGGTGTTTGTAACTGCAATAAAGGATTGAAACATGAACTGGCTGTCTGACTTTGTCCGCCCGAAAATCAAGAAAACCACGCCGAAGGAAATTGCCGACGATCTGTGGCTGAAATGTCCCGGCTGCGGCGAACTGCTGTTTTCTAAAGAACTGAAAAAGACCTGGTACGTCTGTCCCAAATGCGGACATCATCTGCGCCTTTATCTCGACAAAAGGCTGAAGCTGCTGTTCGACGGCGCCCATACCGAGCTTGAGCTGCCGGAAACCAAGGAAGACCCGCTGAAATTCAGGGATTCCAAAAAATATACCGACCGGCTGAAGGCCTATCGCAAGGCAACCGGCAACCAGGATGCGATCAAGGTGGCGACCGGCACCATCGGCGGCATCAAATGCGTGGTGGCGGCGCTCGATTTCGCCTTTATGGGCGGTTCGATGGGGATGGCGGTCGGCGAAGGCATCGTCAAAGCGGCGGAATATGCCGTCAAACACAGGATTCCGCTGATTACCGTCGCCAACTCCGGCGGCGCCCGCATGCAGGAAGGCATTCTGTCGCTGATGCAGATGGCGCGCACCACTTCCGCCGTTAATATGGTCAAGGAAAACGGACTGCCGTTTATTTCCGTCATGACCGATCCCACCACCGGCGGCGTTTCCGCTTCGTTTGCCATGCTCGGCGACATTCACATTGCCGAAAAAGGCTGCCTGATCGGCTTTGCCGGCCCCCGCGTGATCGAACAGACGATTCGCGAAAAACTGCCGGAAGGCTTCCAGCGGGCGGAATATCTGCGCGAACACGGCATGGTCGACATTGTCGTCACCCGTGCGGAAATGAAGCCGACGCTGGTCAAGGTCTTGAGCATTCTGACGCATCAGAAAATCGAATGCGCCATGGTGAAGAGCGAACCGGCCAAAAACAAGAAATAAACCGCTTGTTTCCTGCCGGCATTGTCTGCAACCGGCCGCCCGCGCGGCGGCCGAAACTTTTACAGGAGCAAGGTCATGCTTGAATTAAAACATCTTCCGGTATCCTCGTTTAACGAAAACATCGCCTATATTCACCGCGACTGTCCGGTTTACAAGATCGACAACATCAAAACCATGACCCGGATCGAAATCCACGGCGGCGCGGCGCCGGTTTACGCTTTTCTGCAGATTGTCGACAGCAGCAAAATCATCCGCCCCGACGAACTCGGGCTCAATACCGAAGCGTTCAGACAGATCGGCCTGCCGGAAGGTTCCCGGGTGTCGCTGACGCTGACGCCGCCGGCGCCGAGCCTGGCTTCCGTCCGCCGCAAAATTGCCGGCAACATTTTAAGCCCGAAAGAATATGAAGACATTGTCGCCGACATTTCGGCGCGGCGCTATTCCAACATGGATATTGCCTCTTTCCTGGTGGCGGCCGGCTCTTTCATAACGCCGAACGAGCTTCTTTCTCTGACCGAAGCCCTGCGCGGCGACCGCATCATCGACTGGGGCAGCGAGGAAATCGTGGCCGACCACCATTGCTTGGGTGAAATTCCCGGCAACAAGGCAGACCTGATTGTTACCGCGATCGTTGCCGCCTACGGCCTGCCGATGCCCAAAACCGTCTCCCGTTCCCTGAGCGGCTGTACCGGCGCCGCCGATACCATGGAGATTCTCGCCGGCACCGATTTGGACGTCCGCAGCCTGAAAAAACAGGTGCTGGAAAAACGCGGGGCAATCGTCAATCCGGAAGGACTGGACATCGCCGCCGCCGACAAGATCATTTCCGCGGTGGAGCAGCAAAACGGTCTGGCAACGCTTGAGCGCAGCATCGCTTCGGTTCTGGCTTCCAAAATGGCCGCCGGCATCACGCACCTGCTGATCGACATTCCGGTCGGTCCGCGCGCCCGCGTCCGCAGCACTCAGGAAGCCATGCGTCTGCGCAAGCTGATCGAATACGTGGGCGACATGATGGAAATCAACGTCGACGTGGTTATTACCGACGGTTCGGAGCCGATCGGCTTCGGTCTCGGCGCGGCGCTGGAGGCCAGAGACGTGATGAAGGTTTTGAAAAACAAGGAGGACGCGCCCGACGACCTGAAGGAAAAATCGCTCTTTCTGGCCGGCCGCATTCTGGAGTTTGATCCCAAGCTGCGGGGCGGACAGGGCTATGTGGTCGCCCGCGAACTGCTCAAATCGGGCAAGGCGCTTGATGCCATGGAACAGATTATCAAGTCGCAGGGCAAAGCGAAAGAGCAGGTCCGGCTCGGACATCTGACCCGCGACGTGGTGGCGGACGTTGACGGCACGGTCAAAAAAATCGACAACGCCTTCATGACCCGTCTTTGCGTTTTGTGCGGCGGCGGGCAGTATCCGGGGGCCGGTGTCGACTTATTTAAAAAGACCGGCGATCAGGTTGCCGCCGGCGATATTTTGTACCGGATTTATTCCTGCAACCAGAACGATTTCGCTTTTGCCGGCACGGTGCTGGAAAGCGGCAAGAGCGGATTTGAAATCGGCAAATAAAGAAAACCGTTCGGATCCATGCGGCGGCGGTTCAAAAAAAACTGCCGCTTTTTTTTACATGCCTTACGGAAAGCCCCGGGATTGATCGGAGTTGAATGCTTAGCGCCGGAACGGTGCCGTTCTGTGCCGACGGGCACGGTCAGAGCACAGGTTTCGCGACTGTTCCGGAATCTTTTGTCTGTCAGTGGAAAAACATGAGAAAACGGCGGTTTCCCGTCTTTGCAACCGGAAAAAGCCGCGGCGGCGACAAAAAAACAAAAAAAATATCTTAACCTATTGCTTATGAAATTCGAGCTTCCTATATAACAGTTTAGAAAGTTAAATTTACGAAGGAAAAGATTATGAGCAATAAAGTTATAGGTATTGACCTTGGTACGACAAACTCCTGCTTTGCGGTTATGGAAGGCGGAGAAGCCAAGGTGCTGGAAAACAGCGAGGGTGCCCGCACCACGCCTTCGATCGTTGCCTTTACCGACAACGAACGCCTGGTCGGCGCGGCGGCAAAACGTCAGGCCGTTACCAACCCGGAAAACACCCTGTTTGCCATCAAGCGTCTGATCGGCCGCCGTTACGATTCGCCGGAAGTCGAAAAGGACAAGAAACTGGTTCCGTTTAAAATCGTTCCCGGCGACAACGGCGACGCCTGGGTAGAAGTCAAGGGACAGAAATATGCGCCGTCGCAGATTTCGGCAATCGTTCTGCAAAAGATTAAGGAATATGCCGAAAGCTATCTGGGCGAAAAAATCGACAAGGCGGTCATTACCGTTCCGGCCTATTTCAACGATTCTCAGCGTCAGGCGACCAAAGACGCCGGCAAAATCGCGGGGCTTGACGTTCTGCGTATCATCAACGAGCCGACCGCGGCCGCTCTGGCTTACGGCCTGGACAAGAACAAAAACGGCACCATCGCGGTTTATGACCTGGGCGGCGGCACGTTCGATATTTCCATTCTGGAAATCGGCGACGGCGTTTTTGAAGTAAAATCCACCAACGGCGACACTTTCCTCGGCGGCGAAGACTTTGACCAGCGCATCGTCAACTATCTGGCCGACGAGTTCAAAAAAGAAAGCGGCATTGATCTGAAAAACGACCGTCTGGCTTTGCAGCGTTTGAAAGAAGCGGCGGAAAAAGCCAAGATCGAATTGTCCTCGGCCACTCAGACCGACGTCAACCTGCCGTTTATCACTGCCGACGCCACCGGACCGAAACACCTCAACATCAAACTCACCCGCGCCAAACTGGAAGCGCTGGTCGACGACCTGATCGAACGCACGGTCGAACCCTGCCGCAAGGCCTTGGCCGACGCCGGGCTTAAAGCCAACGAAGTCAGCGAAGTCATTCTGGTCGGCGGTATGACCCGGATGCCGAAAGTTCAGGAAAAAGTAAAGGAAATCTTCGGCAAAGATCCGCACAAAGGCGTTAACCCGGACGAAGTGGTTGCCGTCGGCGCGGCCATTCAGGGCGGCGTGCTGATGGGCGACGTCAAAGACGTGCTGCTTTTGGACGTTACCCCGCTGTCGCTGGGCATTGAGACTCTGGGCGGCGTGTTCACCCGTCTGATCGACCGCAACACCACCATCCCGACCCGCAAGTCGCAGGTCTTTTCCACCGCCGAAGACGGACAGACCGCGGTTACCATCCGCGTCTTCCAGGGCGAACGCGAAATGGCCGCCGACAACAAGCTGCTGGGACAGTTTGACCTGGTCGGCATTCCGCCGGCGCCGCGCGGTATGCCGCAGATTGAAGTTACTTTCGACATTGACGCCAACGGTATTGTCAACGTTTCGGCCAAAGATAAGGCGACCAACAAGGAACAGGCGATTCGCATTCAGGCCAGCGGCGGTTTGAGCGACGCCGACATCGACAAGATGGTCAAAGACGCGGAAGCCAACGCCGAAGCCGACAAGAAGAAGAAAGAGGCGGTAGAAGCCAAGAACCAGGCGGAAAGCCTTGTTCATGCGACCGAAAAGACCCTGAAGGAAAACGCCGACAAAATTTCGGAAGCCGACAAGCAGGCGATCGAAACCGAAATCAAGGCGTTGAAGACCGCGCTTGAAGCCGATGACCTGTCAGTCATCAAGGAAAAGAGCGAAAGCCTGATGCAGGCGTCGTTGAAACTCGGCGAAGCAATGTATAAGAATGCCGGCGCGGCGGGACAGACCGCAGGTGCCGCCGGTGCCGATGCCGGCGCTTCCGAAGCGCCGAAAGACGAAAAAGTCGTTGACGCCGATTTTGAGGAAGTTAAGTAATAACTGACTTCTTTATACCAAATACGACCCGGTAAATGTTCGTTAAACGAATGTCTGCCGGGTCGTTTTTTTTGTGGTTTGAATATTGGCCGATAAGGTTGAGTGAAAAATGTCGGCCGGGCGGTCGCGTCGTTTCGGGCCGGAGCATACGAAACCGGCCGCTTCTGCAACGGTTGCCGGGCATTCGGGCGGAATCCGCTTTTTTTTGCGCCGTCTGTATTTTCGTTCCCGTTTTTCCGTTGATTTTAGGGTGTAAATTATCCTTTTTGCCTGTCACAAAAAAAGGTACCTTTTTTTGCCGCAAAAATCAATATGTTTTCCCCCCTTAAAAATCTTATTTTTCGTTGGTAACAAAAAAAGGTACGTTAAAATGCGGCAGAAATCAAGACGAAAAATCAAGGGAAAGCGGAGAAAAACTTTGTATCTAAATAACGTACAATACTTTTCACCATTAGAACATGACCGAAGGGTGATTGTTTTTCTCTGTATTTTTTGTTTTTAACTTATTTTAAAAGAGGTTTTTATGTCTTCCAGAAAACTTTTTTACATGACGACGGTTTGCACGTTTTTGCTGTCGTTTAACCATGCGACGGCGGAAACGATCGTTTGTCCGGGTGGCAACTGCAACAATAATACTGTCAGCTCCTTGGGCGGTGACGCCTCCCAAATGGATGTCAACGAGGGGGGAACAGCCAACGGTAATGAAGTGAGCAACGGCGGCGTGATGAACATCAATAAAGGCGGAGTTGCCAACGGCACTTCCGTCAGAACGGATTTTTGGACCGGCGGTACGGTCAATGTCAATGACGGTGGAACCCTGAATGATACGAATATTAGCGCGGGAACAATCAACGCCGGTGCCGGTTCGACCGTTTCCGGGACTAATATGGACGGCGGTGAGCTAAATGCGGCCGCCGGCAGCAATGTGAGCAAGACACAAGTTAACAGCGACGGCATCATGAATGTGGAAGCGGGAGCAACGGTTAATACCGTAGCAATTAATGACGGCACGTTGAATTTAAAAGACGGTGCGACAGTCAGCAATGTCGCCTCTGGAGGACATATCTCTGCCGGAAAAGATGTCGTTATTGATGGCTTGTTTATGAGTGAGCGCGGGAGTTTTGACTTTTCGACCGATATGACGATTAAAAACGGTAAATATGAAAAAGACTATGGAGAAACACAAGAAAAGACTTTTTCGATTGAAAACAATAAGGCAGACGGCTTTGTCATCAACGGCGGTTCTTCCTTTACCGTGGCGGAAAACGGATCATTGTCAAACAGCGTCGTCAAAGGTCCCGATGACGGGTACGGTTCCGGCGGCAAGCTGATTTCGGTAGACAAAAACACGTCAATCGACAATGTAACGATAGAAGAAGGCGGCCGGTTTGAAATTTCGACCGACACGACGGTAAGCAACAGTACCAACAACGGGCAAAACATTTCGATCAAGGATCATGTTGCCGACGGATTCGTTTTGGATAACGGCCAGTCCCTGATTGTGCGGGGCGACGGCACCGCCAACGGAACGGTGGTCAATCAGGGCAAGCTGACAGCGGAGTCGGGCGCAAAGCTGAACGATACGACGGTTAACGGCAGCCTGGACATCGTTGACGGCGTTACCGCCGACAATACCAATATCAACGCCGGCGGCAGCCTGAACGTTTCCGGCGGCAGCCTGAATAACACGACCGTTGCCGGAGAAGGAAAACTGACAGCCGACGGCGGTAAATTCGACGGCCTGACGATGGAAGAGGGCAGCCGTTTCGATCTGACCACGGATGTTGAGATTGCCGACGGCAAACAACAGTCCGCAGACGGCGAAAACGCTTTTTCGATTGCGGATAAAAAGGCGGAAGGTTTGCATGTAACCGACGGCAATAAATTTACCGTCAAAGGGGACGGCGCGGCCGAAAACACGTTGGTTGCTTCCGGCGGTTCGATTACGGTTGACGGCAGCGGCAAAGTAAATAATCTGACAATTGAAAACGGCGGCGGTTACAGCCTTTCCAGCACCAACACGGCAACCGGCGTAGTGGTCAAAGACAGTGAAGGAAACGAACATCGTTTTAATATTGCCGATAATAAAGCCGTCGATGCCTATTTGACCGCAAACGGCAGTCTGAGCGTTGACAGGGACGGTTTGGCGCAGAATACGACAATCGACGGCGGCACGTTGAGCGTCAATTCGGGCGCGGTTGACGGCACGCACCTGAAAAGCGGCCGGCTGGATTTGAACGACAGCCTGAAAGTGACCAATACGACGGTTGACGGCGGTTCGGTTACGTTTGAAAATTCTGCAGCTGACGGCATGGTTATCAACGGCGGCAGCGTCGATGTCCGCGACGGCGAGTCGTCGCTGGCAAACGGCATTGTCAACGGCGGTTCGCTGCGCGTCGGCGGAAGCACTTACGGCCTTATCGTCAACGGCGGTTCGGTCAGTATCGTCAGCGGCGGCATGGCCGACAACACGGTTGTCAACGGCGGCAGCCTTGACATGAAAGGAACCATGAAAAACACCGTGATCAAAGACGGCGGTTCCGTTACCGGCAGCAGCCTTGCCGTCGGCAACGTTGTTTTTGAAAATACGGTGGTGGAAAAGGGCGGTTCGCTTACCATGGGCAATATCGGCAAAAACAAAACCTTTGCCAGCGGCACGCTGGTGGAATCCGGCGGTTCGCTGACGGTGCGCTATAAAACCGAGCTGACGGATCTGACGGCCGAAAAGGATTCGATTCTGGACATCAACAAAGACGTGGTGATGAAGGGCGATATCCTGATCGACCGGCAGGCGGTAATGGGCGGCAGTTTTGATTACAATTCCATCTTTACTTCGGAAAATATTTCCTCGCTGACCGTCAGCAACGGTATCAACGACATTTTCAAAGATACGCTGATCAACAACGCCAAAGGCAAAAATCTGGTATTTAAAGACGGCAAATACGATATTACCGGCGGCGCGGCGGAAGAAGGCAGCAGCCTGGCAACCGTTTCCGGCTGGAACAATATCGGTATTGAAGGCAGCGAAAACCGGCAGGCGGCCGTATCGCTCTTCGGCGACCTGGCCTATGACGGCACTTTAAACATCGGCCGGTTCGGCACCCTTGATTTTGCGCAAAACAACCTGAAGCTTTCCGGCGACGTGGAAAACGAAGGTGTTTTGTCACTGACAAACGGTAAGGAAAGCGGCCGCCGGGCAACCGTTGCCGGCGATTATACGGCAAAAAGCGGTGCGCTTCTCCATGTCAACGTCGATTCTGAAAAAGAAGTTTCCGATGTGTTGAAAATTGACGGCGACGTCAAAGGCAGCACCGGTGTAGTGGCGCATGTCGTTTCCGAAGATGTTAAGCCGGAAAACAAAATCCTGTTTGTCGAAGCGCCGAACGACGATGCTTCGACCGCAGCCGATTTTTCGATTTACCGGGTATACGGCAGCGCTTACAACTGGGGTACCGTTCACGAAAACAACAACTGGTACCTGAACGGCAATTCCGATGAAGTGACCGGCGAAGTCGTTGCCTATGCCGGCCTGCCTTCCGCGGCGTTTGAACAGACCAGAAACGTGGTCGGCAACGTTTTCGCCAAAGCGGCAAACGATAAGGACAACTGCGGAAACTGCGGTCTGTACGATCACGCCTGGGACGGCAAAAAGCTCTCCAACCTGTGGGTGGTACCGGGTTATCATTCGGCCAAAGTCGATTCTCCGTTTGAGTTCGACGCTGATATTTACGGACTGGAGGCCGGTTATGACGTGCAGCTTAATCCGTATCACAAGCTCGGTTTGTTTGTTTCCTACCGCCAGGGCGAATACGACTTCTCCGGCAAAGGCGACGACTATTACGCCAGGACCGGCGGCAGCATCGATATTGACAGTTATCTGGCCGGTTTGTACCATCGCTACGACACGCAGATCAAAGGCCGCAGCGCATGGCTGATGTCCTCGCTTTACGGCGGCTGGCAGAAAGCCGATCTGAAATCCGACGACGGCGTTAAAGCCGATACCGACGGCCTGGAATACGGTGCCGCTTTGGAAGCCGGTGTTGTCTTTATGCCGGCAACCGACGTTATGGTTGAACCGACGGTCGGCGTGCGTTATGTCCATATTGATTTTGATACCGTTCGCGACGGTCTGGGCAAAACCGCCCGTTATGACGACGTTTCGGAAACCGAACTGGAATTCGGCGTTAAGGCGGAAAAAACGTTTGAGTACGGCGACGGTTACGCCAAACTGTTCGTCAAACCGAGCGTGGTTCAGACGTTCGGCGACGGTGACGTGCGGATAACCAGTCTCGGCAGCGTCAGCGGACTGGAGGACATGACGCTGGGACGGGTAATCGTCGGCGGCAGCACGGACTTCACGAAACAGCTGAACGGTTTTGCCGACGTTGGCTATACCTTCGGCAGCGACTACCGGGATCTGAATTTCAACCTCGGTGTCAACTACGCGTTCTGATTGCCGTTTCTCCCGCAAAATCGGAAAACCCCGTTTGCAGAAAACGGGGTTTTCTTTGTCCGTCGGAAATGTTTTTCCTTTCCTGAGGGGAAAATGTCGTTTCCACCGCAAAACGTTCCGTTTTTTTCCGGCGCAAAAATCCTTTTTTCGACTTGACGGAAGGGGTGTCAAAAGAGCCTTTCGACGCTTTCCGAAAACGTTGTTTTCGCGCCGCCGGCAAAATGTTGTCAAGGAAAAACAGAATTGATAACATATTGTTTATACAACAAAAATTGTTGAAAAGTGACAATTTTTTTGATTGTTTTTTTAAAAATGAAATATATCTTGCAAATCTGAAATAAAAAAAACCGGAGAAGTGATTAACACCCGTTGTTGACAATGAAGAATGCAAAAGGGGGATATTTTTTGATTTTAAGATAAATTTAAATGCAGTGGTATTAATTTTTAACCGGGGTGAAAAACATGACAGACTATTCGAACATGACTCAAAACGATTATTGGCATGACTTTAACGTAAAAGCTGTCGGAAGAGAACGGGCAAGAAACGATCCAAATCTTTCTGCCGCGGCTGCCTGTTCCGATTATAGACGGAAAAATAGAGCGCTGCCTGAAAAATACCGGTAAGGGCAATAGTGATGAAGTTTTTGTTTTACGGCCCGGCAATTTTTATCTCGTTCCTGTTTTTGTTCTTTTTGTTTGATTATAAAGGCACTTGTCTGGAAAACGGCGGGGTATGGGACGAAAAGGCAAAACGCTGCCGCTACGATTGTCTGTTGTGGACGCATAAAACGGGTTGTGTCCGGTTGTATGATGCTGTTTTGGCCGCATTGGACCGGTGCGGACATGATGCAAAATGCCATGATCATGTTTTGGAAAAGGTGCTTCCGGGGCTTTGCCTGAAATATAAAGGAAAATACGATTCCGAAAGTAACAGCTGCAATTTTGAAGAAACTGCGGATTAAAATTTTTGCAAAACAGTAAAGAAAATATGTATCAAGATCAACGGAACATATTTTCGGATATCATTAATGACGGAAAAAATATGTATCGGGAATATTTTCAGCCCCGCAATGCCAGTAATCGTTATCGGAAAGATTGTATTATTCCTGATATTATTTATAACATGATATCTTCTCGGGATATTCTGAAACAGCCGGATCAATACAAAGATAATCTTGATCGTTGGGATGAAATGGTTGATAAACCATATATGTCAAGACTTCCGCCGGCGGGAAAATATATAAACGCATATAAAAAAAGAAAAACAATGCACGTATGGGAGCCTGCGCCATAAATGCTTTGGATGAGGCCGGCTCTTCCGATGAGGCGCCGGATTTTGACCGGGTGTCCGAAGGAATGGAGATATATTACTATCTCTTTTACGGCGCGTTTATATTGTCGTCCTTTCTGGCCATGTATAAAATGCTTCGGTACCGGAAGGAAACTCCGGAGAAATAAGCGTTCCCGAAAATGAGGGCGGATCTTATGGCGGATCTGCCCGTTTTTTGCTTTTCCGGGCAAAAGCGGCGGAAATTTGTACTTAAAACTTGCCAAAACGCGGACTTTGCGCTATTTTAGCCCTGATTTTTTTGACAGGATAAGGGAAAAATGACGGATTTATTTGACGGCGGCGCCGCGGCCGAAAGCAACTATTCGGCGCAGGATATTCAGGTTTTGGAGGGACTGGAGGCCGTCCGGGCGCGTCCCGGCATGTATATCGGCGGCACCGACGAACAATCGCTGCATCATCTGGTGGCGGAGATTCTTGACAACTCAATGGACGAAGCGGTGGCCGGTTTTGCCAACCGGATCGAATTGTCGTTGAACGCCGACTATTCGGTAACCGTGACCGACAACGGCCGCGGCATTCCCGTCGATTCCCATCCGAAATATCCCGACAAGTCCGCTTTGGAAGTGATCATGACCATGCTGCACTCCGGCGGCAAGTTCGGCGGCAACGCCTACAAGGTTTCGGGCGGTCTGCACGGGGTCGGCTCTTCCGTCGTCAACGCCCTTTCCGAAAGCCTGACGATCGAAGTTGCCCGCGACCGCAAACTCTATCGCCAGCACTATGCCAAGGGACGCCCGCTCGACAAGCTGGAAATGGTCGGCAATGCGCCCAACCGCCGCGGCACCAGCATCACTTTCCGTCCCGATCCGGAGATTTTCGGCGCCAACTGCTGCTTTTCGCCCAACAAGCTGTACAGAATGGCGCGTTCAAAGGCCTTTTTGTTCAAGGGAATTCATATTTTGTGGAAATGCGCGCCGGAACTTTTGTGCGAAGGCGACGTTACGCCGGCGGAAGCCGAACTGCATTTCCCCAACGGCCTGCGCGATTTTCTCAACTATCAGATCGGCAGCCGCACCACCGTCAACCGCATGCCGTTTGCCGGCGAGTCGCTTTTGGCGGGCGACGAAGGCAAAGTCGAATGGGCGGTTACCTGGCCGGAAGATGAAAACGGCTTTTGCCACTCTTACTGCAATACCGTCATCACCCCGCAGGGCGGCACCCACGAACTGGGCTTCAAATCGGCTCTTTTGCGCGGATTGAAAGAATACGCGGAAATGGCCAACGTCAAAAAAGCGGCGGCGGTTACCGGCGAAGATTTCTTAAGCGATGCCTGCATTATGCTTTCCGTTTTTATCCGCGATCCGGAATTTCAGGGGCAGACCAAAGACAGGCTGACGTCAAGCAAGGCGGTGCGGCTGGTCGAACAGGCGGTCAAGGATTCTTTCGACCACTGGCTTTCCTCCGATTCCGAAAACGCCGCGGCGCTGATGGAATACGTGATTGCGCGTTCGGAGTTCCGCCGCCGGAAAAAGGAAGAGAAAATCCAAAACCGCAAAAGCCCGACCAAACGGTTGCGCCTGCCGGGCAAACTGGCCGACTGTTCGAAAGCGGCGGCCGAAGATACCGAAATTTTTATCGTCGAGGGCGATTCGGCGGGCGGTTCCGCCAAACAGGGACGCGACCGCATGACGCAGGCGATTCTGCCGCTGCGGGGCAAAATCCTGAATGTGGCTTCCGCTTCGCTTGACAAGATTACCCAGAACCAGGAAATCAAGGACATGATCGAGGCGCTGGGCTGCGGTATCAAGGACGGTTACAAAGAAGAAAACCTTCGCTACGAAAAAATCATCATTATGACCGATGCTGACGTCGACGGGGCCCACATTACTTCGCTGTTGATGACTTTCTTCTATCAGCAGATGCCGAAGCTGATCGAAAACGGACATTTGTTTATCGCCACCCCGCCGCTGTATAAAATTTCCGCTGCCGGCAAGAATTTTTACGCCCTGGACGACGACGACAAGGACCGGATTCTGAAAAAGGAAGTCAAAGGCAGTCAGAAGGCGGAAATCAGCCGCTTTAAAGGGCTGGGCGAAATGAGCGCGCAGCAGCTCAAGGAAACGACCATGGACAAGTCCAAACGAACGCTTTTGAAGGTTCTGATTCCCTCGGCCAATACCGAAGAGGGCAAGGAAGAGGCCTTTGAAACCCGGCGGATGGTCGAACGCCTGATGGGCAAAAATCCGGAATCGCGCTTCAAGTTCATCATTGAACGCGCCAAATTCGTTGATGATCTGGACATTTAAATGATTCGTCCTTACCGCGAAGAAGACGCTGTCGTTTTGACGGAAATCTGGCTGGCAGCCAGCCTTCGCGCGCATGACTTTGTCAATGACGCTTTCTGGCGCTCCAGGGCAGCCGAAGTCCGAGAAATCTGGCTGCCGGCGGCCAAAACTCTGGTATGGGAGGAAAACGGCCGGCCGGCTGCCTTTGTCAGCATTATTGATAATGAATATATCGGAGCGCTGTTTGTCGAGCCGTCGCGGCAGGGACGGGGGATCGGTTCCGGGCTTTTGTCTTTCGTGCAAAACGGGCGGAAGAGTTTAAAACTGCGCGTTTATGCCAAAAACAAACGCGCGGCGGCGTTTTATGTCCGGCACGGATTCCGTGAAGAGCAAAAGGGAATCGATGAAAATACCGGGGAAGAAGAACTGCTGATGATATGGCGGAATCCCAAAGCAGCGCCCGGTCGGAAAAAATAATGGAATACAAGGCGGAAAAACGTTGTTTCTTTTTCCCGGTGGAGAACGAAAAAAAAGACTTGACATTTTGAAATTATTTGGGTAGTTATGTAATCACTTTCAAAGATGGCGTATTTTTGAAGGTACTTGAATGGGGTTATAGCTCAGCTGGGAGAGCGCTTGAATGGCATTCAAGAGGTCAGCGGTTCGATCCCGCTTAGCTCCACCAATTTCATAAGCCGGTTGCAGAACCGGCTTTTTTGCTTTTGTATGAAAATGCGGCGTGTTATGCCGGAGTTTGGGCGAAAATCAAAATTTTGAAAACTGTCGGATTGCTGTTTTTTATGATAAAAAACATTTGACATTAGGCTTTTTTATTGTAATATTCCGCTTGTTGCCGGCCGATGCGCCGTTTTTATGACGAACCGCGGCGAAATTAGGCAGGGAAGGCGAATGGTTCCATTCGCTCGACGGAAACAAAAATTATTTTGAAACTTGAAAACGTATTTATGGGGCTGTAGCTCAGCTGGGATGGCTAAGCGAAAAAGCTCCGGCGGAGGTTTTTCGTCTGCAACATCTTGTCTGCCTTATTTGAGCAAGGGAAGCGACAGCAACCGCGGCGAAATTAGGCAGGGAAGGCGAATGGTTCCATTCGCTCGACGGAAACAAAAATTATTTTGAAGCTTAAAACGTACTTATGGGGCTGTAGCTCAGCTGGGAGAGCGAATGGTTCGCAATCATTAGGTCGGGAGTTCGATCCTCCTCAGCTCCACCAATTCGAAAAAACGCGGCATAAACCGCGTTTTTTTATTACCGTAAAACAAAAGGAGAAAATAATGAAGGGCAGCCGGATGAATCTGTCTTTCGGGCCGGAGATCATCTTTGACGATGCCGAGTTTCAGCTCGGTGACAGGGACAAGGCGGGAATCGTCGGCGTCAACGGCGCCGGCAAGACCACGCTTTTCCGGCTGTTGCGCGGCGAGATTGCGCTTGACGGCGGTACTTTGTCCGTCGGCCGGGCGCGGGTCGGCTATCTGCCGCAGGAAATTGTTTTTGACCGTGAAAACGAAACGGTGTGGGAGTATCTCTCCGCCGGCCGTCCGCTGCAGAAAATCAAAACCGAACTGGAAGAAATTTACCGGCGGCTGGAAACTGCGCCGGAAGCCGAACATGAGCGGCTGCTTGAGCGTATGGCTTATTTGCAGGAACAACTGGATTATTTTGACCAGTATGAGGCCGATGACATTCTGCTCTCGTTGATGGAAGAAATGAAAATTGATGCCGATCTGCTGGACCGGCGGCTGGCCGAACTTTCCGGCGGTCAGAAGTCGAAGCTGGCGTTTGCCCGGGTACTTTATTCCAAACCGGAAGTTTTGTGTCTGGACGAGCCGACCAACCATTTGGATGCGGCAACCCGGGATTATGTTACCGATTATCTTAAAAATTACAAAGGTTCGGTACTGATTATCAGCCATGACGTTGATTTTTTGAACCGGATCGTGCGCAAAATCGTGTTTATCAACAAAGTAACGCATAAGATTTCGGTTTATGACGGCAATTACGACGTTTTTAAAAAGCAGCGGGCGGAAGAACAACGGGCGCGCGAACGGCAGATTTCGCTGCAGGAACGGGAAATAAAAAAGCTGGAAGATTTCGTGCAGCGGGCCAGAGAAGCGTCGCAGACAAACCATAAGCTGAAGCGCAAAGGCCAGGAACGCGCGTTAAGACTGGAGAAAATGCGTGACCGGCTGCCGGTGCGCGAACGTCCCTACCGGCGGGTGAAAATGGATATCCGTCCCAAACGGGAAGGCGCGACGGTGCCTTTGAGTGTGGAAGAACTGAGTTTCCGCTATCCCGGGCAGCGTTTCCTTTACCGCAAATTATCGTTTAAGCTTTCCGGCGGCGAACGTTTTCTGGTGGTGGGCGAAAACGGCGTCGGCAAATCGACCCTGCTGAAACTGATTATGGGTTTTCTGCCGCCCGTTGACGGACAGATTCGTTTTAACCCGAAAACCGACGTTGCCTATTATGCCCAGGAACTGGAACAGCTTGATGCGGACAAAACCGTGTTTGAAAATGTGGAAACCGACGGTTACAACGAATGGCAGCTGCGCGGCATTTTAAGCAATTTTCTTTTTTATGAAGACGACATCAACAAAAACGCGGCCGTTCTTTCTCCCGGCGAAAAGGCGCGGGTGGCATTGTGCAAACTTTTGCTGCAAAGGGCAAACCTGCTGGTTTTGGACGAACCGACCAACCACCTGGATCCGGAAACCCAGGCGGTGATCGGCGGCAATTTCCGTCAGTTTGAAGGAACCATCCTGGTGGTCAGCCACAATCCTTCCTTTGTCGAACAGATCGGCATCAGCCGGATGCTGGTGCTGCCGTCGGGAGAAATCAGGGATTATTCCCGCGAGCTTCTGGAATATTACTACGAATTGAACACGGCGGACGAAGAATAGCTTCCGTCTGTGCGGCAAAGCCGTTCCTGCCGCTTAAAAAGCGGATTCGCCTGTGGGCGGAAAGCCTTAATAATTTAAGAAAAATGTGCCGGCAGACCGGGCGGACAGTTTTTGCTTTGTCGTTTTTTTGAAAATAATATCTATGTTTTTCAATCGGATATGCAAAATTAAATAAAAAAGATAAAAATTTTTTATCCCTTAAGCGTTACTTAAGTTTATAATGTTGTATTGTTCTTGTAAGCAGTTAATCAAAACATTTTTTTAGGAGAAAACACATGAACAAATTACTCGCAGTATCTACCCTGGCTTTGATGATCGGTTTTGCCGGCGCGGCTCATGCCCAGTATCAGGGCGCCATGGCTCCCCGCGGCGGATTCACCGGACCGGGACTGTCCGTTTCGACCGTTGCCGAAGCCAACAAGATGAGTGACGACCAGCCGGTTGTTCTGGTCGGACAGATTCAGCAGAGCCTGGGCGACGAAAAATATCTGTTCAAAGACGCGAGCGGCACCATCACTATTGAAATCGACGACGAAGACTGGCGCGGCGTCAACGTTACTCCGGAAGACACCATCGAAATCAGCGGCGAAGTTGACAAAGACCTGTTTGACATCAAAGTTGACGTCAATACCGTAAAACTGAAAAAATAAGACGGGTGTGTCATGCGGATCCTGCTGGTGGAAGATGACCAACTGATCGGCGACGGTTTGAAAGTCGGGCTGGAAAAGCTCGGCTTTGCCGTCGACTGGTTCACCGACGGACTGGAAGGGGAAGAAGCTCTGTATCAGGCTTCTTACGCAGCGGTGGTGCTTGATCTGGGACTGCCCGGTCAGGACGGTTTGGAGGTGCTGAAAAACTGGCGGCAGAAGAGCCGGACGGAACCGGTGCTGATTTTAACCGCCCGCGGTGACGTCGACCAGCGCATTGCCGGTTTGAACAGCGGCGCCGACGACTACCTCGGCAAGCCCTTTTCCCTAAAAGAAGTGCAGGCCCGTTTAAATGCCCTGATCCGCCGCAGCAGCGGCCGCCCTTCGCCGCTTCTGACATACGGAAACGTCGCTTTTGATCCCGAAACCCGCAAAGTGACCTCCGCCGGCCGGGAAGTGGTGCTGTCGCCCAAGGAAACCGCTTTGCTGGAACTGCTGCTCTTAAACAAAAACAAGGTTCTTTCCAAGGAAGCGATTGAAAGCAAAATTTATTCCTGGGATGACGAAGTTTCGAGCAACGCGGTGGAGGTTCACATTCACCATCTGCGCAAAAAACTCGGCAAGGACATTGTCCGCACGGTTAACAAAATCGGATATATACTGGAAGAAACATGAAAAAACTAAGTCTGAGAATTCGCCTGCTGCTGCTTTTTACCGGCATTTCCTGTTTGATATGGATTTGTTCGGGGTTGTTTTCGTGGTTTGAAAGCCGCGAGAAAATCGACGAATTTTTCGACCAGTATCAGATTTTGCTTGCCCGTCAGCTGGCATCTGCCGACTGGAGCGGACTTTCCGCCGACAGTCAGAAAGCCACCAACCGCATTATCGGCGGCATTGACAATGCCGACGAAGAAGACGAAGCGATCGGTTTTGCCGTTTTTGACCGTGCGGGCAAAATGATTTTTCACGATAACGAAAACGGCAAAGACTTTATTTTCTCTCCCCGCACCGGCAGTTTCGTCAACCAGAACGTGGATGATGAGGAGTGGCGCATCGTCTGGGTCGATTCCGCGGACAAAAACTACGTCATAGCCGTCGGCCAGGAAATGGAGTACCGTACCGAAGTCACGCTGGACATGGTTGAGGAATTTCTCACCCCCTGGCTGTGCGGATTGTTGATTTTGCTCGGTGCGGTGATTTATTTCGTCGGCCGCGAATTTTCTTCTTTCCGCCGACTGGCAAAAGAACTGGAAGCGCGTCGTCCCGATGATCTGTCGCCGCTTTCCGACAAGGATCTGCCCGACGAAATCAAGCCTTTGACAACCGCCATGAACGGCCTTTTGCGCCGGATTGACGGCATGATCAAGCGGGAAAAAAGCTTTATCTCCGATTCCGCGCATGAATTGCGTTCGCCGCTGACGGCTTTGAAAGTGCAGCTGGAAGTGCTGGAGCTGGCGGAAGACGACGCCGGGGCCAGACGTTCCGCCGCGGCCAAGATGGGGCAGGGGATTGAGCGCTGTGCCCGGCTGGTGGAACAGCTGCTGCTGTTGTCGAAGCTGGAAAGCGGACTGGCGATGACCGACGAAGCGGAAGACGTTTCCTGGCCGCAGATTGTCGGTTCCCTTGCCGCCGAATATGACGAAGCGCTGCGGGCGAAAAAACAAATTCTTAAAACCGACGTTACCGCCCGTGCGCCGGTAGACAAAGGCAATTCCGTGCTGCTGGCTGCCATGCTGCGCAACCTTTTGGACAACGCGGTAAAATACAGTCCCGAGGGCGCAACGGTTGCCGTCCGTATTTCCGCCGACGAAATCGAAGTCCACAATTCCGGAGTTAAGATTGCCGACCGCCATCTGCGTCATTTGAGCGAACGTTTCTTCCGTCCGGCCGGACAAAAAGAAAACGGCAGCGGCCTCGGTCTGTCGATTGTCGGCAAGATTGCCGCTTTGCACGGCTGCAAAATGGAATTTGACAACAGCGGCGACGGCTTTTCGGTAATTATCTGTAAGGAATAAACCTTTTAGACAAAAACAATTGACAAACAGCGGCGGTTCGCTTATGATAAAAAACAGGAAAAAAATTATTAACATTTATACATATGAAAAAGAAGATAAAGTTCAAAAGACTTTGGATTTCGGTCATTGGCTGGATTCTGGTCGGAGGTTTTGTCAATAACCTCTTCGTTGCTCCGTTCACCGAAATTTCTTTGGTAGAGTGGAACGGTCTGATCACTTCTCTCGGCATTTTGCTCGGTATCAGCGGTACCCGCGATTATTTCCTGAAAAATTCTCTGGACAAGCTTCCGGAGAACAGGTCGGGCAAAGGCTGGCAGAGAATGTGGATCCCTTGCGTGGGCTGGGCTTTGGCCGGCGGTTTTTTCATCAACTGCATCATAGCGCCTTATCTTGACCTTCGTGTCAATGACTGGTCGCAGCTGATTACCGCCTTAACGGTTATTCTCGGCATCAGCGGCGCGCGCGACGTCGGTCTGCGCAGGCTGCCGAAAAATCGGGAAACTCCGGCGGCTAAGGAGGAAACGAAAGAAGAGGAATAAAACTTCCTCTTTATCTTGTTGAAAAAAGAGCGGGCGTTTGTCCGCTCTTTTTTGGTTACATTTTTTGCAGAAAAAACGATTTGCCGGGGCCGAATGCAGGGCGGTCGTCCAAACGCCGTTCCGCGCCGATGAGTGCGGTCAGGCTGTGACGGCTGATCCGCCCCCCGGCTTAGTGAAGGACGTTTGACGGAAAATCCGCAACGGAATTGTCAAAAACGATAACCGTTTGTTTTTGAGTCTGATAAAAAATCAAAGGCGGCAAAAAATCGTAAATATATCAAGGTATTATTTTTGTAAGTTAAAATAATGTTCTTGACAAAAGACATTTGCGGCTTATTATGAAAACATTAAATTAACAGAATTTTAAGGTTTTTGTTTTGACCAGACTGAGCATATTGAATGTCGGGATTTTTGCCGTATTCGTTTCCTGTGCGCATGCCCAAACCGTTCCCGTCGTACCCGCCGTCCGCGCCTATTCGCCGGCTTATGAACTGGAGAGAACCAAGGAAACCCTGCGTTCCAAGGCTACCGACGCCAGAATCCGCCGTTTTTCGGACGAATATGAAAAAGAAAAGTTAAAAGATGCGTCCGCAAAGAAAAAAGACAAGGCGCCGGAGAAAAAAGCTGCTGCCGACAAAAAGATCATGAAGTTGAAACGCTTGATCTTTGACCGTTCGGAGCTTTTGCCCGACAGTTTTCTCGAAGGCATTGCCTCGCGTTACGAGGGAAAGGAAATCGGCTTAAACGACATCGGCGCAATCGTCAGAGAAGTGGACCGCGAATATAAGGATCGCGGTTATTTTGCTGCCAAAGCCTATGTTCCCAACCAGGACGTGCGCGACCATATCCTCAAAATCAATCTGATTGAAGGAAAAATCGACAGGATTACGGTTAAGGAAAACAAGTCGACCAGCGAAAATTTCGTGCGCAGAAATCTGGGCGTTGAAAGCGGCGACCGACTGAACGTTAAGGAGCTTCAGGACAACATTCTGATGTTTAACGCCGCCAACGACATCAAGGCGCGGATTGCGATGGAACCGGGCGAAAAGTTTGCCACCACCGACCTTGACGTGATTGTCGAAGAGCCGCAGAGGGTGTCCGTATCTGCTTTTGCCGACAATGCCGGACAAAAGTCGACCGGCGTTTACCGTGCCGGCGCCTTTGCTTCCGTCCGCAGTCTGACCGGTTACCGTGACAATCTGAACTTCGGCGGCGTGGTGACCGAAGGGTCGAATGCCTTTTTCGGTTCGTTTGATATTCCCGAACCGGTTTTTGACAGCCGCATCGGTTTCGGCGCCGACTATTCCGATACCGAAATCGTCGGCGGTGACCTGAAGGCGCTGGACGTAACCGGCAATTTCTACAACTATTATTTCTATATCAAACGTCCGGTTTACGTAACCGACAGTTTTGTCAACAATCTCAACTTCACCGCTAATTTTAAAAACGGCGCTTCCTATATCGGCGATTTCCGCACCCAGAAGGTTTATACCGATACCCTGAGCCTGTCGTGGGACAGCTTAAAACTGTTTGCCGGCGGTTACTTGTATAATCAGCTGAGCGTTACCAAAGGCGCCAAGCTGTTTGACGGCACCCGTTCCTTCTGGCGCTTCAATTATAACGGCGAGTTTCAGCAGAGTTTCCTCGACGATTTTGCCCTGAACGTCAAGGCCAAGGCGCAATATACCGAGCAGGATTTCCTGCCGTCGTCGGAACAGTTCCAGATCGGCGGCGTCAATTCGGTGCGCGGCTATACCGAGGGGATGCTGGTCGGCGACAAGGGTTTTGCCGTCATGAACGAACTGCAATACGACATAAAACCGCTGATTAAGGAAGCCGACTGGCTGAACAGCGCCAAAGTCTATGCCTTTTTTGACTTTGGTCATGTCTATGCCAAAGACAGCAACAATTTGAAAAACGAAAACGAAGCTTTTATCTACAGTACCGGCGTCGGTGCCCGGGCGGGACTGTTTGGGTGGCTGGACGCCAACTTTACGGTGGCGTTTCCGCTCAAGGAACACAAATATTACGAAAGCGACGAAGACGTCGAATTCCTTTTCTTCATTCAATCCAGAATTTGGTAGGAGCAAGTCATATGTTCAGAAAAATCATCACTTACCTGACAATTTACAGCTTTATGTTTTCCAATGTTTGTTGGGCGGCGATGATTACCCCCGACGGCCGTACCCAGACCACGGTTAACGTCAACGGCCATGTGTATGACGTGACGACTTCTACCGTTTCCGGCCAAAACGCGTTCAACTCGTTTTCCAATTTCGACGTCTACAAAGGAACCACGGTCAACCTTTATCTGCCCGGTTCCACGCTCAATCTGATCAACCTGGTGCGCGACGGCAAAACCAACATCGACGGCATTCTGAACTCAATCAAAAACGGCAAAATCGGCGGCAACGTCTTCATTCTGAACCCGCACGGCATTGCCATCGGCAAAAGCGGCGTGGTCAACGTCGGTTCGCTGATGCTTTCAACCCCGAACAAGGAATTCATGGATCAGGTGATCGGGCAGGACGGCAGCATTTCCGAACTGGCGACCAAGTCCGTGCTGGCGGGCGACCTGCCGATCAATCCGGCCGGCGTCATTTCCGTCAAAGGCAAAATCAAAGCGCTTGATTCGGTTGCGGTCAGGGCCGGCGGCGTGGTTAACGCCGGCGAGATTTTGGCCAACCTCAAACCGACGCAGGCTTCCGACATCGTTAATACCGGCGGTCTTGACATTGACGCGCCTCTTGCTTTCAAAGACGGCAAAATCGGCGTTTTTGCCGAAAACGACGTGGTTAATGCCGGGACGATCAAAGCCGATGCGGGCGGCAGCGGCAAAGCCGGCGGCATCGTTGTCAAAGCCGGCGGCAATATCAGCCTGCGGAAAGGCTCGCTGATCAGCGCCAAAGGGGCTGCCGAGCATAAAGACGGCGGTTCGGTGGTGGTTTTTGCCGACAATAAGGCCGATCTGGAAAAAGGCGCGGAAATTGCCGCCGACGCTTACGACGGTTCGGCCAAAGGCGGCTTTGTCGAACTGAGCGCGTTAAAGGAAGTCAATTTGAACGGCGGCACCATGACGGCCGGCGGCCGGGACGGCATGATCTTTATTGATCCCGAAATTTTAAACATCACTTCCGACAGCGCTTACAAAGGACAGGACAACATCTACGCGATCGCCAATACCGTCAACGTCAAACAAGGCGTCAGTCTGGTTAAGGAGAACGGCGATATCACTCTGATCGCCCGCGACACCGACGCCGGCTGGGTCAAGAAAAGCGGCGCGTTTCTGAACATTGAGGACAACGCGACCTTAAAAGGCGACAACATTTATCTCTATGCGCTGGCCGGCGACGCCGAAGTGCTGGACGGCATCGTTACCGGCGAAGTGACGGAAGACAACGGTTCGTCGGCGCTGACGGCGATCGGCGAAACCTTGAAGGCCAAAGGGCTGGAATTTTTCGAGGCGCTGACCGACAGCGGCCTGTTTGTCGGTTACAGCAAGTCGGAGGCGGAAGCCGGCATCAATATCGGCAAAAACGTAACCATTGCCGCCAAAGAAGACGTCAAAATCAATTCCAAGGTAGTTTCCAACTCCGAAGTGGACACGCTGGGTACCGGCATTGACGTGACTGTGGCCGAAAACAGTGCTGCTTCAGGCGTCTTTATTGACAGCGGCGTCAACATCAGCGGCAAAAACGTGGCCATCACTTCCGAAATCGACAGTACCACTTCGGCCGAGGCGACAACCTCCGCTTACGGCAGCGGCCGCGGCGTGCCGGTTGATATTGCGGTAGCCGTCGGTCTGACCGATACCGATAACAAAATTGACATTAAAAACGGAGCGAGCATTACCGCAACCGACAAACTGGAGATTGCCGCCGATACCCGCAAGTCGCATAACGTCGCCGCCGAAGGACTGGCTTATCAGGACGGCTGGGCGGCGGCCGGCGTGGCTTACAGTGAATCCGAAAGCAGCAGCAGCGTGACCGTCGGCGGAACGATTAAAGGCGGTACGGTTAACATTACTTCCGACATTGAAGCGGTTAAAAACGCGTCTTCCGCCAAAACCGTCGTCGGCAACGGTATTTTCGACCGGTTGAATGTATGGGCCGGCAACAAGATGCTGGACGGCCTGTCCAAATGGATTACTGCCATTCCGGCGCAGACCCATTCGCAAAGCAACGTCAAGCTGGCAATGAGCGGCGCAGTTTCCTACAGCAAACACAACAACAGTTCAAATGTCAAAATTGCCAACAACTACGGCGAAGGACAAACGGCTGCCGATACGCCCAAAACTACGGTGACCGGCGACAAAGTTACAATCGGTTCGCATGTTATGGACGTGATTACCAACGGCGCCAGCGCAAGCGTTTCGCCTAAGACGAACGACAAGGACCACAGTCAGGACCAGAACAAGGAAAATTCTTTTGCCGGGGCGGTCGGTTACGGCGTTTACGATAACACTTCCCGCGCGGAAATCGGCGCCGGCGTTGCCGTCAACGCTTCGCAAAGCCTTGAGCTGACTTCTGAAACCGAAGAACCTGTTTTGTGGCCGGACGCTTCCATCCTCAACGTTTTCGACGGTTTGGCCGGTAACGTGCTGGAAAAAGGCGAAGCGCTTTTGACCAACATTGAAAAATATCTGGAAGACAACCCGATGTCGTTTTATACCTCGTTGGTCAAGAGCAGCGCCAACACCAGTTCCGGCGACGCAAACCCCGGAGAGGAGAAAAACGGCATTGTCGGCATTGCCGGTTCGGTCAACCTGATGGAATTTAACAACAAGTCCGATGCGGTGATTGCCGATGGCGCCGAGATCAATCAGCTGTATAATCCGAACAATGCCGGCTACACCAGGCTGGACAAGGCGCCGGCCGTCAAAGTCAGCGCCGACAGCTATGTCGAAACCTTCAACATGTCCGGCGAATACGGCGGCGCGGCCAAATTCGGCCTCGGCGGCTCGTATCTGCAAACCTGGTACGACAGCAAAGTTAACGCGATTATCGGCGACAACGTCAAACTTTATGCCGGCGATTTGGACGTCAATGCTTCCGCAACCCATCGCAATCTGTCGATTGCCGGCACCGCCGGTTACAAAAAGTCGGACACTTTCGGTTTTCAGGGGACGTTCGACTGGCTGAAGTCCAATTCCGACGTGCTGGCGCAAATCAGCAATCAGGCGGACGTCCTGGTTGAAAAGGCGGACGAAAAGAGCGGCGTTACGGTTAACGCCGAAAGCGAAAACAGCTTTGTCAACATTGCCGGCGGCGTGGTTCGCGGTTCCATGGTCGGCATCGGCGCTTCGGGCGCGTTGAACGACATTAGTCAGAATACCCGCGCGGTGATCGGCAGCTTGAATCAGAATGACAACTCTGCCGTTACCGGCAAAATCGTTACCGACGGCAACATCCTCGTCAACGCCCAAAACAGTTCAGACCTCTACGCCGTTTCCGCCGCCGGCGCGCTGATTACCCAGGATAAAGGCCAGGACAACGGCAGTACCAATTTCGGTCTCGGGTTGTCGGGCACCGCTTCCTACAACACGCTGGAAAGCGTTTCCGAAGCCTATGTCAACAACGCGGTGATCAAAGGCGTGTCAGGCGCTTCGGGGGATGAGGAAAAACGTCCCGCTCTTGAAGTGGCGAGCAATAACGACAACGATGTCCTGACCGTCGGCGGCGGCGTTTCCTTTGTCAAACAAAGCGGCACCAACGTCGGCATAGCCGGCGCAGTCGGCCAACAAGCTGGACGGTTCGCGGTCGGTTGCCTTTGTCAACAACGCGAAAGTCGACAATATCGGCGACCTGAAAATCCATGCGGCCTCAACCGGCGAAATTATCGCTGCGGCGGAAAGCGCTTCCGGTGCGTTCGGCAAAACCGGCATTACCATTGCCGGCGCAGTGTCGATCAACGAGATCGGCAACCGGACGGCGGCCTATGTCAGCAATTCGAAAGTTAACGGCGGCAAATTCGTCAGTGCCGATAATGTTGAAATCAAAGCCGAAAGCGGCGCCGACATCTTTGCTCTGGCCGGCAACATTTCTGCCGCCGGCACCGGCGGCGTGGGCGCTTCGGTCGCGGTGAACGAAATTGACAATACCACGGAATCCTACGCCAAAAACGCCGATATTGAAGCCGAAAAGGGCAATATTTCGATCACGGCGCAAAATACTTCGGAAATCGAAACTTCTTCGGCCGGCGTCGGTTACGGCGGCAAGGCTTCCGTTTCCGGTTCGGTTTCCGTCAACAACATCAATAACCGCACTTACGGCTATGCCGACAATTCCGGTCTGACGGCTTACGGCAGCGTGTTGTTAAAGAGCATTGCCAAAAGCGTCATCAATTTTTACGGCGGCATGATTGCGCTTTCAACCAAAGGCGTGGGCGGCGGCGGAACCGTCGGCACCAGTTCGGTGAGCGAAGACACGCTGGCCGAAATCCGTAACAATTCCGAAATTAAGGCTTACGGCAACAAGCCGGCGGAAGACGGAACGACCGGTGTCGGCGTGGCGGCCGAAAACGACAGCATCGTCAATATGTACGGCGTCAACGCCGGCCTCGGCAAAGCTGCCGGCATCGGCGCCAACGTGGCGGTCAGTCAGGTTAACAATTCGGCGGTCGCAAGAATTGACAATGCCAAAATCAATCAGGACTTAAGCGGCGGAAATGACGAAAAATATGCTGTAAATCAAGAGGTTAACGTTTCCGCTGCCAACAAGACGCAACTGGAAACCCATGCCGGCACGCTGGCCGGCGGAACAGTCGGGGTCGGCCTGTCCTCGGTTACCACGCTGGTGGAGAATACGACCAAAGCGGAAATCGTCAACGGTTCAAACGTGAAGTCGAAAGGCGACATCGGGGTTAATACCGACGCCAAAACCTATTTTAACTCGGTTGTTGTCGGCGGCGCCGGCGGCAAGGTCGGGGTGGCCGGCAATGTCAACGTGGCGGAAATCGGCAATCATAACCGCGCGCTGGTCGACGCTTCGACGATTGCCGGCTACGGCAGCATGACGGTGGCGGCAAAAGATGTAACCCGCCTCGGCAAACGCCTGAAGGATGACGGAACGGAAGAGGATTTTGCGGTTGCCCTGGGCGCCGGCGGCGTCGGCCTGTATAACGGCACCGGCGCGTCGGTTCTGGTTTCCGACATTGCAAACGATACGACGGCCAAAATCGGCAACTCTTCCGTCGATGTTGCGAAGAAGCTTTCGCTGACGGCCGATTCCGACAGCAGCATTTTGTCTTACGTCTTTGCCGCCGGTCTGGGCGCTTATTCCGGCGTTGCCGGTTCGGTTGCGGTCAATACGATCGACAATACGACCGAAGCTTTCATTACCGAAGACGAGGGCAAAACGACCGAAATCAACCAAAACATGAGCAACGCTTCGCAGGATGTGAAAATTGCCGCTTCCGCCGACGCCGCGATTGAAAACCTGCTGGGTTCGGCGGCGGTCGGCCTGGGTTCGGGCGGCGCCAGCGTGGACGTTTCCACCATTGACGGCAGAACCTCGGCCGGAACAATCGGCAGTCTGGCGCTTTCCGCCGGCAGAAACGTTGACATTACGGCCGACAGTGTCCGCGACATCAGCGTGGAAGGTATTGCCGGTTCAGGCGGCGCCGGCACTTTGTCGGGCGCAATTTCCGTCATTCGCGTCGGCAGCAACTATACTGCCGACATGCAGGAGCAGACGGCCGGCGTTTTGGAAACGGTCAATGCCGAAATTGCCCGCAATAACGAGTATCAGGACAGTCTGAACATCAACGGGCTGCCGACGGATATTGATTTGTCCGAATTTGACCGCGATGTTAACAAGGAATTCTCGACTTCCGTCAGCAAAGACGTCGGCACTTCCGCCTATGTCGGTTCGGGGGCGACGGTAAAAGCCGGCGGCAATATTGCGGTTGCCGCGACCGACGACGTGCACACCCGTAATCTGACCGGCGAAATGGCTGCCGGCGGTGTCAGTGCCGGCGCTTCGGTCGGCATAACCGACATCCGCAACGCGGCCAAAGCTTATATTGCCGGCAACACGCTGGTTGCTTCCGGAAAAGACTTTTCATTGAGTGCTCTGACCAAAACCGATGTTGACAGCAAGAGCATGGGCGGCGTCATTGCCACCATGTTTGCCGCCGGCGGATCGGTGGTTCATGTCAACGCGGACAGCCACGCTCAGGCTTATGTCGGCAACGGTGCCGTCGTTAACGCCGGCAACGTAACCATGGAAGCCGAAGACGAGTCCGACATCGAGGCTCTGGCGGCCGGGGTGGAAGCGTCGGTCGGCGGCGCGGCCGGCGCGTCGGTAGCAATCGTTAACAAGACCAACGATGTTCGGGCTTTTGTCGCCGACGGTGCCAAAGTAACGGCAGACAGCTTTGAGGGCAGTGCCAAAGACGACGTCAGCGTCGACGTTCAGGCGATTGCCGGTGCGGCCGGCGTTGTCAGCGGCGAAGGCGCCTATGCCGAAAGTTCGATTGTCAGCAAGCTGAAGTCTTATGTCGGTGATGCGGTTTTCAAACTGGCGGAAGGTTTCCGCATGTTTACTTCGGGTTCCAGCCACGGCAATGCCGGGGCGCTGGGTGTCAATGCCGGCGTTTTGAGCGTCGGCGCTTCAGTTGCCAAATCCGATATTGATCTGGACAATCAGGCGGTTGTCGACGGCAGCGCGGAAATTGCCGCCGCTGACGTTTATGTCGGTGCCGGGCAGCTGAAAGCCGATGCCGTAACCGATTCGCTGGCCGCGGCCGGCGCCCTGATCGGCGGCAACGGCGCGCAGTCTTCTGCCGGCGTCGGGGGCAAGGTGCTGGCCAAAGTTGAAGACGGCGCCAAATTTACCGGTGCCGGAAACGTGGAGATTCTGAGCATGTCCAACTCCGGACAGGCGGCGGTTTCTTCGGCGTACCGAGGCGGCATTTTGGCTGCCGGCGCAACTCTTGCCGACGCTGCGGGACACCTTGATACGATTACCGAAATAGGGGCAATTGACCTGACGGCCGACAAGCTGACGGCCAAAGCCGAGGCGACGGACATTCTGTATGCGGAAACTGTTTCCGGCAGCGGCGGCGTTATTTCCGGCGCGGCGGCCATATCCGGTACCAAAAACGATGCCGAAACCAAAGTAACGATCGGCACCGACGGCAAAGATGGGCATTTTGACCTGGAAGCGCTGGAAGTTCTTGCCAGCCGGTCGGTCAAACAGAACGGCACCGCCGATTCCGTCAACGCTTCGGTGGTCGGAGCCAGCGGCGCCCGGGTTGACAATGTGTCAAACGCCGTAACCGCGGTTGACATTAAAGGCAATGCCGAATTTGCGGTTAACGACGTTAACGTCAAGGCAATTAACACCTATGACAAGAACGGTAAATTCGCCTATAACGGCAGCGGCTGGTCGGAAAGCGGCGTGGACTACAATATTCAGTCCGGTTCCGGCGGCGTCGTCGATGCGCCCGCCGTCATCAGCAAAACCGTAATCGACAACGAAGCGACGGTTGATTTCGGCGCAGACACGGTGTTCTCGCGCAATGTTGCCCGCAAGGAAAAGGAAAAAGACTATCAGTTTGCCGTTTCCGCCTTAAATGATGTGAAGGCGACCGACAAGGCCAAACTGGTCAGCGGCGGCGTGCTGGCGATTGCCGATACCGTTTCTTCGATCGACAACCGCAAAAACAAAGCCGCGGTCAACTTAAAAGGCAGCATTGCCTCAATCGATGACCTGATCTTGACGGCCAACTCGAATGCCAACCTCAATTCGGAAGTTTACGTCAACACTTATGGCGCCTCCGGAGTGGCGATGGGCAGCTCGACGGTGCGGACGACGTCCGACAATTCGGTCAACTTTGCCGACGGTTCCCGTACCATGTCCTACGGCGACCTTCACGTTTACGCCGGCCAGGCTTATGAAGACTACAGCGGCAACAATACGCTGCATTCCCGCGTTTATCTGTGGAACAACACCGCGCTGCCGTTCTCCGATCCGGAAGTTGAAGCAACGATTGTCATGAACAACCTGATCAATATCGATTCCGGCGCGGTTGTAAAAAGCGGCCGCGACATCAATCTGACCTCGAACATGGGAATTGCGGTTGCCGACGGCTTTTCTTCGGCCAAAAACCCGTATAACGAGCTGCTTTCGCTGGAAGGCAAATCTTTCAACGGAACGGTCGACAACAATTCGCGGATCGTCGTTAACGGCACTGCGGAAGCCGGCGTCAACAACATTCAGAAATTTATAATTGACGAAAACGGCCGGGTTAAGGTAACCATCGGCGAAGAAACTTTCTATGACGACGATCAGCTTTATCATAAAAAGACCGGCGAGAAGCTTTACAGCAATATCATTGATGAAATCAACCGGATGAAAAATCTGCGGGCGGAATATATCGAAGACAAAGACGCCGTGGCCTATTATGACGCGGAAATCGCCGCCCTGCAGGCCAAGCTGACGCTGATGGGGCTTTACAGCGAAAACGGCGGCACCGTTAACACTACCGTTGACTATATAACCCTGGGCGACATCTACGCCCAGCCCGGTGCCATCAGCCTCAATACCCAATCGATGGAAGGGACGGGTTTAATGTCGGTTACCAGCGACGCGGCGGTGACGATCGAAAACAAGAGCTCTTCTTTCCTCCGCGTTTCGGACATTACCATTCCCGAAGGCAGCGGCGGCACCGTTAAGCTTAACGGCGCGGCGGTTACCGGCGACATCGGTTCGCTGAAAGTCCATATTGCCGAAAAGACGATGGAAAGCCCGACCGTGACCATTACTTCAGACATTGCGGCCAATGACGGCCGTGCGCCGAACATTGACATTGACGGCACCGTCACCAACTACGGCGGTCTGGTTAAAGTGAACAACGCCGCAGGCAGCATTTACGTCAACGGCACCATTCACGGCAAAGACCTGAATATCACCGCCGGCCGCGACATTTATCAGGGCTATACCAACGGTTTCCGTCATATCGGCGGCAGTCCGGAAGCCGCCTGGGACGCTATAGCCTCGGGCAATGAAAGCGGCCACCTGACCGACGGTTCGGCCACTGCTTCGTCCAACGCGGACATTGACGACAGCCGTTCGTCGCTGGTTGCCGACAACAACATTTTCCTGAGCGGCCGTTATATCAATCTGAACGGTCTGGTACAAAGCGGCACCACCGATTATAATCTGGACATCCCCGACGGGGAAATTCAGCTGGCGGGCGGGCTGACTTCGGAAACCGCGTTGGCCGACTACAATCGCAACAAACAGTATAATTACAACGCGTCGCCGCTTTATAAACTGTCCGACAAATACGGCAATGTTGACGCCTATTACAACGCCGTCACCGGACAGATTGAGCTGGCCGACGTGCGGGTCGAAGGCGGTTACGTCGAAATTTACGGGCATATTCTCAATACCTCGCAGAATTCCGGCGAAATCATGGTAACCGACGGTTATGGGCGGGTTAACATCAACAACCGGTCGGGCAGGGAAATCGTGGTCAATAACATGAGTCTGTCCAACCGCATTTCCGGCGTGATCAAGATCACCGACCTGGCAAAAAAGAACGCTGCGGGCGAGTATCTGCAAACCACTTATACCCGCAACGGCAACACGATCACGGTGGCCGACAACAACGGCGGCAGTAAAGACATTAATGCCGTGCAGGATGAAAACGGCAAGTCAAGTACCGCTTATTCGCCGCTGGAAAATCAGCGTTATGTCTGGCAGACCGGACAAAAAACCGTCAGCGAGACCACCAAGACCTACGAAGGCGATTCTTTCTGGGGTATGGACTGGCTGGTTCCCGATACCGGCGAGGGCGTAACCGTCACCGGGCCGACGCCGGTCGGCGACCCGGTTAAGATGGAAGACGGCGAACGCATCGAAATCAGCAGTTCCGATAACAAGTACGAATATGAGAAAGATTCTTACGTATCGAGCGAAGACAAGCTGATTTACCATAATGTGGAAGAGTGGAGCGAGGGCTGGTGGATTTTCTCGGTCGACAAATACAAGACGACCGACATTTATCAGAAAGGGGAAACCCACATCAACACCCACAGCGTCAAAGCTGACTATGACATCAAAATTTCGTTCAAGGGTTATGACAGCGCGCTGGCGGACATCGTCTCCAAATCCGACATTACGTTGAACGGCGTCATTAACAACCGGAGCGGCACCACCAACATCACCACCGAAGGGGCAATCAAGGTCGGTTCCGATTATGCGCGGATTTTGGGCGACGGCCTTAACCTGACGGCCAACAACGGCATCGGCAGCAACGGCACCGCGCTGGCGGTTGACGTTGCCGGCGGCAACCTGAACGTCGTCAACAAAGTGTCGGGTGACGTCAATCTGAAGTCGGCCGGCAGCGACTTTGTTTTCAACAGCATTGTCAACAACGGCGGCAACACCTCGGTCAACGCTGCCGGCAGCATCTTCGGCGCTTCGGCGGATTCGCTGATCAGCGGCGGGAAAATCAGTCTGACGGCGCAGACCGGCTCAATCGGCACCGATGACACGGCGCTTAAAATTCAGACTTCCGGCGATGAAGACAGCGCTCTGACGGTTTTGGCTAACAACAATGTCAACCTCGTTCAGGAAGAAGGCGACCTCGGTCTTGAAAGCGTGGTTTCCTTAGCCGGCGACGTCAACGTCAAGGTTGAAAACGGCAGCGTGTTTGACGCCAACACCAACGAAGTCTACGACGACAAGACGGTCGAGCAGCTGACCAAAATCTGGGACGACATGGGGCTTGACGTCGGCAACGAACAGATGAAGGAAGCGTTCCTCAACGGCAAGAAAGCGGAATATAATGCCTACTGGCAGTATAAGTCGCGCCAGCCGGAAGGCGGAGAGCCGGAATTCAGGTTTACCGCCGCCGAGCGGGAAGCGCTGCTGAACAAGGAGCTGAACGAAAGCGAAAAACAGGCTCTCGGCATGGATAAGATTACCGACGAATATATCAATCGGCTGGAAGCCGAAAAGACGGCCGAATACAAAAAGCTGGCCGCCGTTTACGGCGACGAGGGCAAATACGGTTCGAGCTATGACGCCGGCTGGACATACCGGTTAAGCGAGGCCGAGGAGGCCGAACTGGCGGAAGGCGCGGGCTGGAACAAGAGCCAGCTGGCCTACAGCATCTTCAAGGCCAAAGAAGGCGAAGTGGTCGATACCCAGTATATGATTGAGGATCCGAACGTGGTCGGCAAAAACGTAACCATTGAAGCCAACGGTTCGATCGGGCAGGATACCGGCAGCGAAACTTTCAAACTTTCCGAGCTTTCGCCGGAAACGGACGTTGACAAGATACTGCTGATCGCTTCGGCCGAACGGGACAATCTGGAAATTGCCGAAGACGGCGACACGGTGACCGTACACAAACGCGAGGACGTTGACATCCACGCCGACAGTATCACGTTAAAGGCCAGGGACTACATTTATCTCGGCGGCGAAGAAGACATCAACGTCAATACGGTCGAGGCGGGCGAAGGGCAGAAGATTACCATTGCCGGCGCCAAGGGTATTTACAACGTGGCGACCGAGGCCGATCATGCCAACGTTATCGGCGGCGATCTTGTCCTGGAAGCGGCCGACGGCAGCATCGGCACCGAGGATAAGGCGCTGAACCTCAAGCTGGCCGACGGCGCCAAAGTAACGGCCCGCAGCCAAAACGACATTTTCCTTAACTCGACCGGCGGCGATCTGGTGGCGGAAAGTCTGCTGGCCAAAGACGGCGTTCTCAGCCTGACGGCTGACGGCAGCCTGATTGCCGGCACGCTGAAAGAGGGCGAGATTGTCAATCTGCAGGGACAGAGCATTGTCGTCAATGCCGAAAACGTCGGCGATGAGGACAATTATCTGACCGTCGCTTTGGGCGACAAGGAAAACGAAGAACATACGCTGACGTTAAATGTTGCCGGTGATGCCAATGTCAACAACCTCGGCGCGCAGGAACTGGCGGTTGAATCGTCGGCGGTCGGCGGAACCCTCCGTCTGAAGTCTGCTTCTTCGCTTATCGGCGCGACGGCCGACAGTCTGTTGTCCGCGGCGGCCCTTGAGTTTAACGGCGTCGGCGGCGACATCGGCGCGGCCGGACGTTATCTGAATGTGTCGACGGAACGGCTGACGGCTTCCGCCGACGGCAGCATTTATCTGAACAATGTCCGTTCGGCCGTTTTTGAAGGCGTCAACGCCGGCCGGGAGATTGAAATAACCTCCGCCGCCGACCTGACCTTAAACGACGCAACCGCCGGCGGCAGCGTCAAAGTCAACGGCGCCGGCAGCCTTTTCGCGAATAATCTCCGTGCCGGCGGCGATTTGCTGATGACGGCGGAAAACGATCTTGACGTGAGCGGTGCGACGGCCGAAGGAAGCGTAACCCTGGTATCACGCCTGGGAGACATGGTTGCCGAGTTGATCGGTTCCGGCGGCGATATGAAAATTGACGCGGCCGGCAACCTGACGGCCGGCAACATAAATGCCGGCGAAAAAGTCAGCATTGCCGCCGATTCGGCAGACTTGGACGAGGTTGTTTCCGGCGGTGACATGCGGATTGCCGTCAACAGTGACAACATTTTCGGCCGTTTGACGTCGGAAAAGGGAAATATTGCCCTGACGGTTGAAAATGCCGACGCCAACCTGCGCGGTTCGGTCAAAGCCGCCAACGGCCGGGTAACGGTTACGGCCGGCGGTTCCGTCCTGAATGCCGGCGCGCCGGCGGAAGGGGCGATCATTGCCAACACCGTCGACCTGACGGCGAAAAACGGCAGCATCGGTACCTCCGGCAATTATCTGACGGTTGATTCCTCTTATACCGAACCGGGCTGGATCAGCGCGTTGGCGGAAAAGGGAATTTTCATCAGCGAGGTCAACGGCGATATGAACGTCCGCCGGTTTGCCTCAAACGGCGACATTGACATGCGGGTGGAAAGTTCGATCATGGCGGCGCCGGGCATGGATCCCGAAGTGCCGAACTTTAAGGCGGACAACATTACGCTGCATACGAACGGCAGCATCGGCATGCCTGACAACCGGCTGGTTTTGGCCTTAAACGACAACGGCCGCGGCAAAATCAACCTCAAGGCGGAAACGGGAATTGCCGTTAACAAGCTGGGGGATGGCCTGGTTTCCGACTACGTTTACAACCTGCAGTCGGGCAAGGTGATGATCGGCCTGCCTTCCGGCCATGCCAACATTGCCCGGGTAACGGCGGTCGGCGGATTTGAGCTGTATGTCCGCGAGCATACGGACTTCTACAACATCTGGCTGAGCATTTCCGATCTGGAAGCGCGGATGATGAATCCGCCTTATACCGAATATCCGTCGGAAAATCCGATCGAAATCATGCGGGCGCCGCTGCTTGACCGTTACAAGCTGCAAACGGGCGACGGGCTGTTCATGAACATCGGCAGCCTGACGGGAGAAGAGGAAAAGCTTTCGGTTGGCTTTTAAGCTTCGCGGTTTGCAAAAAAAGCGCCGTATCGCAAACAAAAAAACGGTTCCGGCATTTTCGAAGCCGTTTTGTGCAAACGGACGATAAGCTTCCGCGAGCCGGCGCAAGCGGTATTGGTCGTTGCAAACGACGTTTGCCCGGTTTCGGGCTTCGCAACGGCGGGGCATGCCGGTCGGCGTCCGTCGATTTCAGCAAACGTCCAAACCATATATATAAGAAACCCCGGAAAATTCCGGGGTTCCTTGTATCGGAAAGCCCTCGCGTCGGACGCGGGGCCTTTTTTCGTTTACAGCAGGCTGAGGTTTTCGGCGGAAATTTTGCCTTTGCTTTCAACCGCTTCAAAAGCGATTTTCTGATTTTCCCGCAAATTGTTCAGGCCGGCCCTTTCCAGCGCGCTGATGTGAACGAAAATATCTTTCGAGCCGTCTTCCGGCTGAATGAAGCCGTAACCCTTGCGGGTGTTGAACCATTTTACGATACCTTTGGTCATTTTGATTTTCCTTTTCTTAAAACAAATTGCCCTTGTCCGGAATTGGACACGGGGTCGCAAAGATTTTCCTGACGTATAGAAAAATCTTTTGACGGTTTATGACATTAAAAGAAAAATCTAATTCGGGACGCCGCGTCGCCGCGGCCTTAAAATCTAACGCAGTTTTTAAGGATACACGCATTTTTATAAATAGCAACCGTTATTTGCCTTTATTTTAATTTCTTGACAGTGCCCGGGCTTCATGCTTTAGTTTTGGATATTTGACTGAGGAAAAACTTATGCTGCTGAAAACCAAACGTTTCCTGCCCCTGATGATTACCCAGTTTCTGGGTGCCTTGAATGACAACCTGTTCAAAAATGCCCTGCTGACGCTGGTGACCGTGAAGATGACGGCGCAGTCGGACATTCTTTCTAACCTGATCGCGGGCCTTTTCATTCTGCCGTTTTTCCTTTTTTCTGCCATGGCCGGGCAGCTGGCGGACAAATATCCGCGCGACAAAATCGCCCGCGTGCTGAAAATAACCGAACTGCTGCTGATGCTCGGGGTGGCTTTGGCTTATTACCGGCACAGCCTGCCGCTTCTGATCGTGATTATGACTCTGATGGGTGCACAGTCGGCCTTTTTCGGACCGGTCAAATACGCCCTTTTGCCGCAGCACCTGAAACCCGAAGAACTGATCGCCGGTAACGCCTATATCGAAAGCACCACCTATATGGCGATTTTGCTGGGGCTGATTCTCGGCACCCTGCTGCCGATTGAGGTAACGATCGGGCTGCTGATTCTGCTGGCAGCCGCCGGCTGGCTGTCCGCCCGGCAGATTCCTCCGGCGCCTTCTCCGCGGCCGGAACTGAAGGTTTCTGCCAACCTGTTTGCCTCCGCGCTGGAAAATTTCCGCTTTCTGCTTAAACACCGGCAGGTTTTCATGAGCATTCTCGGCGCCACCTGGTTTTGGACCGTCGGTGCGCTGGTGGCGGTGCAGGTCTATCCGCTGTGCGGCAAAATACTCAATGCCGGGGAAGGCGTCATCACCTTTTTTCTGGTGCTGTTTTCGGTCGGTGTGGCGGCCGGTTCCTATTGCTGCAACCGGCTTCTGAAAGGCTTCGTCCATACGACTTACGTGCCGCTTTCGGCCGTCGGCATGGGCGTCAGCCTGTTTTTGCTGTATTGGTTTGCCGACGGTTATCCGACCCCGGCGGAAAAAGTTTCCTTTGCCGAATTTTTTTCTCGGCCGCATGCCTTCGGTCTGAGCTTTAACCTGTTCGCGCTGGCTTTCTGGGGCGGCATGTATGTCATTCCGCTCAACGCCTTTATGCAGAGCCGCGCGCCGAAGGCCTATGTGGCCACCGTCATTGCCGGCAACAACATCTTCAATGCGCTGGGCATGGTGCTGTCGGCGGTTTTTGCGGTCATTTTTCTTTCCCTCGGCTTTACCCTGCCGCAGCTTTTTCTGGCGACGGCGTTGGCCTGTGCCGCGGTTTCCGTGTATATCTGCGCGCTGCTGCCGGATGCGCTGACCCGCTCGCTGGTGCAAAGCCTGCTCGGTTTTCTGTTTCGCTCCAAAGTCGGCGGCATTGCCAACTTTAAGCGCGCCGGTTCGAAAGTGCTGATTGTTTCCAACCATGTTTCGCTTCTTGACGGCGTTTTGCTGGCGGCTTTTATGCCCGAACGGATCACTTTTGCCATCAACACCGGCTGGACGCAGAAATGGTTTATTCCCGTCATCCGCCTGCTGGTCGATTTTTATCCGGTCGATCCGGCCAATCCGCTGTCGGTCCGCTCGCTGGCGGAAGAAATTAAAAAAGGCCGCAAAGTGATGATTTTTCCCGAAGGGCGGGTTACCACCACCGGCGCGATGATGAAGGTTTACGAAGGGGCGGGCGTGATTGCCGCCAAAGCCGGCGCCAAAATCCTGCCGGTACGGATCAACGGCGCCCAATATTCCAAATTTTCTTACCTGAAAGACAAGTTTCCCACCCGCTGGTTTCCGAAAATTACCCTGAATATCCTGGAGCCCTGCCGTTTTCCGGCCGTATCTGCCGGCAACCGGGAGGCGCGTCATAAAATTGCCCGCCGCCTGTACAACCTGATGGCGGAAATGATGTACAAGACGACGGAAAGCCGGGCCGGTCTGTCTGAGGCGCTTGTTTTTGCCGCCAAAACTCACGGCCGCCGGCATATTGCCGCAATCGAACCGGGCAAACGACCGCTCACCTTCGGCCGTCTGTTGCGGGAAAGTTGCATTTTGGCCGCTTTTGTCCGCCGCAGCTGGCCGGCGGCCGACCGCATCGGGCTGCTTAACCCGGCGGGTATTGACGGGCTGGTTTCGCTTTTTGCCGTTCTTGCCGCCGGTAAAACCGCGGTTATGCTTGAAGAGGAAGACCGTTCCGGCAGCCTGCCGTGTCTGTCGCCGATAGCTGATATCCGCCTTTCTGTCCTTGACCGGATCCGCGGCTTGGGCTGTTGTATCCGTCGCCGGATTCCCCGGGTCGGGGCAAACGACCCGGCGGTGGTTCTGCCCGGCAATGTGACGCTTACCCATCGCAACCTTCTTGCCGGTTGCAGCCAGCTCGGAACGGTGCTGCCTTTTAACGCCAAAGACAAGGTTGCCGTGGCCCGGCCGCTGTCAACCGTAATCGGACTTGTGCCGGCCGTGCTGCTGCCGCTTTTTTCCGGCAGCCGGCTCGTTTTCTGTCCGCATCCGTCACAATACCGGCAGATCGCGGAGATTTGCTATGATGCCGAAGCAACGGTCATGTTCGGCGACGAAGCGCTTTTTGCCGGCTGCGGCGAAGCGGCGCACCAGTACGATTTCTTTTCCCTGCATTATGCCTTGTCCGATTCTTCCCTTACGGAAAAAACTTTTGAACTGTGGGTAAAAAAGTTCGGCGTGCGGATTCTGTCGGGGCTGATTTTGCCGGCGGCCGGCGCCGTCGTCAGTTTTAACACCCCGCTTTACAACCGGTCGGGAACCTGCGGCAGCCTGCTGCCCGGCGTGTCGTACCGGGACGGGGTGTTGAAGTCCGATTCCTTTGCCGGCCGGGAAATCAAACCGGACAAGGCTTTGACATTTGATGACGACGGCTATGTTTTGACAAATTAAATCTCTGATAGACAAATATTTTTGTCCGTGTTATAATTGCCGGTAAGAAAATTATAACACTGTATATTATGAAACGAATTATTTTTTTGGTACTGTGCGTAGCAGCTATGTCAGTATCGACCGTGGTGTCCGCTCAGGGATATTACGGAGAGCATCATTTGCCGGCCCGCGGTTATGCCGATCCTTATTCTTATTCCTGGTCTTCCGGCCGTCACGGTGTTGAACGCCGCTGGGAACCGAGAAAAGGCAGAGGATATCATCGTCCGCGTCCGAGCAAAGTCGCCAAAGCGGCATATGTGGCAAGCGAAATTCTGCGCGGAATTGTCATTGCTGACCGTATTTTCGCTCCGTATTGCACGGAACGATACTACGGTTATTTTGACAGTCATGCGCCCAACCGCTGGGTTGTCGGCCGTCCGGGCATGCCGTTCTGGCCTTACCGCTATATGAACAACAGCCCGTTCTACTGGTATCCGACTTCCTGCGGCAACACGGTGTTTTATACCAGCACCAACTGCATGATGGGCGTTACCGTGGATGATCAGGTTCAGCTGATTCGCGACAACAACACGCTTTTCATCTGGGATACCAGAGGGCGCCTGATGTCGCGGCAGCAGTTGTATGCCGGTTGTCACAGCCACCTGGAGCTTTCAACCGCTCAGGGTATCCGGCTGGTGGAAATTTTTTATGACGGCGTCTGCCGGGTCAATTATCTTGACACGACGGGCAACGTGATCGAAAGCTACGAGTTGTACTAAACTTTTCGGGCAAAAGGGCAGCGGGTCAAACCGCCGCCCTTTTCCTGTTTAAAATCATCCGAAAGACAGATTTAAAATCAAGGCGGCGGTTCCCATATCGGTTTGCGGAAACAAACAATAAAAGGAGAAAAACATGTTTTATCTGCGTCAGGCCGACAAGCGCGGCCGCACTCAAACCGACTGGCTCGACAGCCGCCATACTTTTTCTTTCGGGCAGTATTATGATCCGCGTTTTATGGCGTTCAGCGACCTGAGGGTGATTAACGACGACGTCGTTGCGCCTTCCGGAGGGTTCGGCACTCATCCTCACGACAATATGGAAATTGTCAGCGTCGTTTTTGCCGGCCGGCTGGAACACAAGGACAGTCTTGGATCCGGCTCCGTCATCACGCCCGGCGAAGTGCAGGCGATGACGGCCGGTACCGGCATTCATCACAGCGAATTCAATCCTTCGGCGGAAGAATCCGTTCATTTTCTGCAAATCTGGATCATGCCTGATATGCAGGGACTGGAACCTTCTTACCGGCAGCAGAAGTTCGCGCCGGAAAAGATGAAAGACCGCTGGTGCCTGATCGTATCGCCGGACGGCGCGGAGGAGTCGTTGAAAATTTATCAGGACGCAAAAATCTTTCAGACCCGTTTGTCGGCCGGCGCCGTACTGGAATATTCGGTCGGCGAAAAACGGGCGGTCTGGATTCAGGTTGTTTCCGGATCGGTCGACGTCAGCGGCAATCTGCTGGTCGGCGGCGACGGGCTGGCGGTTTATGAAGAAGAACGTCCGCTTGTCGTCAGGGGGCTCGACGAAGTTTCAAACCTTTTGCTGTTTGATCTCCGCGGCTGACGGTTCGGTGCGGGATTCCGGCCGCCGGCTGACGGTGCAGATTTGCGGATCGTGCAGAAATTCGGCCGGCAGCATGATTTGCAGCGTCGCTTTTGAATCGCGGCCGACGGGAAATTCGTATTCGCTGCTCCCGCCGCTTCGGATAAAGTCTGCCGCTTGCCGTCGCTGTTCGGGGGAAAAACGGCAGTTGATTTCAATTTCATGCGGCGGCGTTCGGCTTTCTTCGCCGGCAAAGCCGTTTGTCATGCCGGGCGTTTTGGAGCGGAAACGGTAGAGACAGCCCTTGCTGCCGGGTTTAACGCTAACATTGAGCCGAAAACCGAATAAGTTCAGATTTTTTTCAAATTTTTTGCAGTCGGCGACGGCCGCCGCCAGATCTTGTGCGGAGTCTTTTTCCTTAAATTCGCTGCGGCAGACGTTTTCATCATTCAGAAAACGGCTCCAGACGATTTCTTTGCGCGTGCCCCTGACCGTCAGCTGTCCGCCTTCGGCCGGGTTGCCGTCTTCGTCCGTCATGCGAAGGGGAATGGTTTCTTCGTAAATCTCTTTTTCTTCGTCGTTTTCGGCGCGGGCAATTTCTTTTATTTGTTCCGCCGTAAAGTTGCAGACGGTGGTATTGACGCCCAGATCGCTTTCGGCGACGGATTCAAACCGGCAGCCGTCGTTTTTAAGCGGAGAGATTGTCTGAACGACGGCGACTTTCATGCCGAACAGTTCGCTCGTCTGTTTTCTTTCGTCTGCCCGGCATGCGCCCAAGGCTCCTTCGCTGCCCGGCAGGAGCGGGGTTGATTGTGCGGCGGAATTGCCGGCATAAAGGCAAAAAGCCGAAAGAAAGGCAATGATTTTGTTCATTCGTTGTTCCTGCAGTTGAAATTATGTATGATTTCCGGCGCCAGATTGCTTTGGTTCATTCTTTTTTTGGCGCCGTTGCAGGCATAGCTGAGGAAACAGTACAACCGTTTGTAAGCCGGCAGGTTGTCCTCGCGCAGATAACGTTTCAGCGTGTTGAGGGCCATGTTGAGCTTGTTGCCGGAAAGCTGGTTCTGCCGCACCCGGTAAAGCAGCAGCACTTCGTTTAACCCGTGGAAGCGGTATCCGCGGTGAAAGAGCGAAACCCAGGCCCTGGCGTCTTCGCACAGTTCCCTCTCTTCGGGAAATTTCAGATCGGGGATTTTCTGCCGGTCGATCATCACCGTCGACATGCCGATCTGGGTGGTTTTCATATACTGTTCCAGCCCGATTTCGCGGTCGACGGAAACTTTTCCCTTAACCAGAACTTCTCCTTTTTCGCTCATAAAGGCATAGCCGGTGTGCGAAGCCGCGGCATTGTTTTGCTGCATGAAGGCCAGCTGACGGGAAAGCTTTTCCTTTGACCACAGGTCGTCGGAATCGAGAAACGCCAGATAGCGCCCGCCGGCCAGCGCCATTCCCCGGTTGCGGCAGGCGCCGACCCCGCTGTTCTTTTCCTGGCTGACCACCCGGATCCGCGGATCGCTGACGGAAAATTCGCGGGCGGCCGCCAGACTGCCGTCGGTTGAGGCGTCGTTGACGATAATTGCTTCCCAGTTCTGAAAACTCTGATTTAAAACCGACTGAACGGTGTGTTTTAAAAACTTTTCGCAGTTGTAAACCGGGATGATGACTGATACTTTGTCCATTGTCTTGGCATTCGTTCTGTTTATGCAATTTATTAACTGTAACGCGTTTTGCCGCCGAAGTAAAACAAAAAAACGGCGGCCGGTTTCATCCGGCCGGCAGGAAGAACCGGGATGATCCCGGTTTTTTGCGGCTTGTCGGATAAATTCTGTACAAATTCCGCAAAGATGATATAATACAGACATGTTTAATTTTTAAGTTTATGTATTATGTATACGAATCTTGTAATGCTCATTGTGGGTGTGGCCGGGTTTATTGTGTGTATATCAATTTCCGCACACTCTCTCAGATTTCCCAACCTGATGCGGAACATAGCGCTTGTGTTTGCCTGGGTTGCGCTGAGCGGGATTGCTTTTTCCGTCACCGATGAACTGTTTCCCGAAAATTTGCTGCTGGCGCTTTTGGCAGCCGGCGCGGAAGCTCTGGTACTGATGATATTGGGGACTTTGGTTTTCTGCTGGTGCTTCGGCATTAAAAACTTTTTAAAAAACAAATGAGCAAAGTCGTTTTAAAACGAAAAGCCCGTTAAAAACCGAAAGGTTTTTAGCGGGCTTTTGTCATAAACTCGTCCAAACTTACCGAAGCATTCGTTGCCGGTCAATGCGGAAATCGTTTTTCCTCGCCGTTTCGCTTTCTGAGTCCGGCGTTTTCCGATTCTTAACCTGAAGGTATTATGAAATATAACCGGATATTATCAACCCGTTAAGGCGCTTTTGCGGTAAGAAAAGACCGGCTGCTGCCGGTCTTCGGTTGTTTGCTTGCGGTCAGTCAACCGGAATCTTTTTAACTTCCACGGCCTTTTCTGCCGTTTTCGGTACAATGATGGTCAACACGCCGTTTTTGAGGCTGCTGGAAATTTTGTTGACGTCAATGTTGTCCGGCAGGCCGATTGAACGGTTGAACTGTCCGAACTGGCGTTCCTGCATATAGTAATCGCCTTCTTTGACTTCCTGAGCTTCCTTTTTCTCTCCGCTGACGGTCAGGATGTTGTCCTTGACTTCGATTTCAATGTCCTTTTTATCCATGCCCGGCATTTCAACCGTTACTTCGATCGCGTCTTTTTTATCGGATACGTTCATCCGGCCGAAAACGTCCGTCGGCGCCTGCATCGGCGCGTTGAACAGAATGTCGTCCGGCGCAAAATACGGATCGTTCAGCATTCTCCGCATATGGTGATGAAATTTGGCCGGAGAATTGAAACGCAAAAGGTCGTTGATCATCCGTTCCTGTTCGTCAACCCGCTGTTTGAGCATGGCTATTTCCTTGTCGTTGGCGTTTTGGGCGGCATTTGTCTGTCCCGCGCAAACGGGCAGGGCGGCAAATCCGCTCATCAGAAGAGCGGCGGTTAAAACGACGGCGTGTTTGTTGGCAAGTATCTTAAGCATGTGTATGTCCTCCTTTTGCGGCGGCCGCCCGGAGCGGTCGCCTTTGATTCGTTTTTTTAAAAACAATCTCCATATTTTTATATAAGTTTTGCCGCCGTCAAATGCAAGCGCCGAACCGTTGGTGTTTTTTCAGTTCCCGAAGGTGCCTTTCGTTCGTCCGGAAAGCCCGGAACGGCCGATGAAGTTGCCAATGTTGCGGAATTTTTAATGTCACCTGACGGATCGTTTATTACCGGTTCCGATTTTCTGATTGACGGCGGGGCAACGGCATCATTCTTCTATGATTCGCTAAAACCGGAAAACTGAATTGTTCAGCCCGTTTAAGCGGTTTAAAGCCGGCCGGAATAATGCTGATCGGCTTTGGGGACTATTTTGAAAAGTTATAAATGCCTTCGCGGGCAACAACCATTCCGGCATTCGTTCCGGTAAAGTGAACGACGTCCGGTCTGTTGGCTGTCCCGACATCCAGATAAATCAGCTTTTCGGTCTCGGACGGATTCGAGATAACGTGCGAACCGCTTACGTCTGCCGGAAAACAAATAATGTCGCCGGCATTAAGATGAATATCCCCCTTTTCCGTTTTAACCGTTGCCTTGCCGCTGATGATATAAAAGACTTCTTCGTTCTCTTCGTGGTAATGGTAACCATAGGCATGTTTTCCGGGCTCAACCTCCACGAAGTTGGCCGAGCACTTGGCAATGTCTTCGATAACCGGCTTAACGCTGAACCGGTTATCGCCCTGGGTTTGCACTTGTGCGGGAATTTCACGGTAATTTTTTACAATTATTTCTTTCATTTGTTTTCTCCGAAAATGATTGCGTTTAAGAACAATAATTTTATAATGACATTTAGATTGAAATGTAAAGTAGGCACTATTTTGTTATGAAGTATGCAAAAAGTAACTTTTGGAGAAAACAAGGTGATTTCAAATAAAAAAAATTTAGATTGTCCGGTCGCAACGACCATCAGCCTGATAGGCAACAAATGGAAACTGCTGATTGTCCGCGACTTGCTCGGCGGAACGAAGCGTTTCGGCGAATTGCGTAAAAGTTTGACCGGAATCAGCCAGCGCGTTTTAACCGAAAACCTCCGCAATCTGGAGAGTGACGGACTGCTTGACCGCAGGGTTTACGCGGAAGTTCCGCCCAGAGTCGAATACAGCCTTAATAAAACGGGACTGTCTTTACGACCGGTAATTATGGCAATGGCGGAATGGGGGACAAAATATAAAAACAATCAACTGTAAAATTTTCCCGCACAGACGTCGGTCAGGCGTTTTTCATCCGGTTGACGTTTGTTTTGGGCGGCATGCCGAACATCCGTTTGTATTCGCGGTTAAACTGGCTGGCGCTTTCATAGCCGACTTCATAAGCGGCGTTGGCGGCATCAAGGTTTTCCGACAACATCAGGCGCTGCGCTTCATAAAGGCGGAGCCGTTTTTGATACTGCAGCGGACTAAGGCTGGTTACTTTGCTGAAATGACGGTAAAATGAAGATTCCGCCATATTGAATTTATGCGCCAGTTCTTCAATTTTTAAAGGCTGGCGATAATTTTCCTTGAGCCAGGCAATGGCGTCGGCAATCTGGTTGTTTCGCGAGCCTTTGGTGTTGACGGAACGGAGAATGTCCCCTAACGGCGAAGTGAGCAAAAGATAATGAATTTCTTTAATGATCATCGGTGCCATAATCTTTTGCCGTTCGGGCCGATCCAAAAGCGAAATCAGCCGGTAAAAGGCATCCAGCAGGGCTTCGTCGGTTTCGGCGATTCCCATGCCCCGGCGCGCCGTTTCGTTATGCGGGTAATTTCCCTCGCTTAAGAGCTGGCTGATAAGATAACTGTCCAGATCCAAAATCAGGGTCATAAACGGTTTTTCCGGACTGGCTTCGACAATGCTGCCGACTGTCGGAATGTCAATGGATGTTACAACCAGCTGATTTTCGTTATAGGTAAACTTCTCCGAGCCTAAAACAGTCTGCTTTTTTCCTTGCAAAACCACGATTGCCGTCGGTTTGTAAAAACAATGCCGGTTAAAGGTCGGTGCGGTTCTGAGCGCGGCGCCGAAGCCTTTGATGCCGGTCTGCAGCAATCCCGGAGCGGGAAAAAGCTTCCGCACCTTCGTTTTCAGCAAATTGCGCTTTTCTTCCAAACTGTCCATGGGTTCTCACTTTCTGTTACGAGAATATAAAGGCATTTTTATTATTGCAAACAAAAAATGAGAGAAACAGGCAATTATTTGAGAGAATATGGTCTGTAAGTTCAAAAATAAGGTACTAAACTATAACAGTTCGATGAAATTTATGGGAGGGAAAACATGAAAGTTTTGCTGATCAACGGCTCACCGCACCTGATGAATTCAGGCGGGATAAAAAGGGAATATTGAGTTTACCAGCTTTATCAGATAAGGACATGACCATGATAAAACGAATATTTGCCTCTGTTATTTTAGGAATAATACTTTTTACGGGAGAAAATGCTATGGCTGAAACAGCTTTAAATGCCGGACAAAAATCAATAGCTGCGGCGGCTTCTTATGCTGCCCGCGGCAATCAGGCCGGTTTGAAACAGGCTCTGACGGCGGGATTGGAAGCCGGCGTTACCGTCAACGAATTTAAGGAAATTCTGGTGCAGGTTTATGCTTATTGCGGCTTTCCGAGGAGTCTGAATGCCTTAAACACATTGATGCAGCTTGAAGAAGAGCGCGGCAACGGGGATGAACAAGGCAGACTCCCGAGTGCAAAACCGGAAGGAAACAGCCTTGATTATGGCACGGAAAATCAAACGAAACTTGTCGGACAGCCGGTTCGGGGCAAAATTTATGAATTTGCTCCGGCAATTGACGAGTTCTTAAAAGCCCATTTGTTCGGCGATGTTTTTGCCCGCGATAATGTTGACTGGCAAACAAGAGAATTGGCCACAATCGCCATGCTGGCTTCAATGGATAACGTAACGGACCAGCTTAACGGCCACGTTAACATTGGCAGACACAACGGTTTGACTGACGCGCAAGTCGCGGAAATCCTGGAAATTGCTGATAAAACCGGAACCGAAACGGTTTTGTTCGGGTTGGGCGGAGAAAATGCCGCCTATGCCGAATATTTTACCGGCAAAAGTTATTTGCAGCCGCTGACAAAAGAGGGTATCAGCGCTTCAAACGTTACTTTTGAGCCGGGAGCCCGCAATAACTGGCATGTTCATCACAAAACCGGACAGACCTTGTTTGTCGTTTCCGGCCGCGGCTGGTATCAGGAATGGGGAAAGCCGGCGCAGGAATTGAAAGCGGGTGATGTCGTCGATATTCCGGAAGGGGTTAAACATTGGCACGGCGCGGCGAAAGACAGTTGGTTTACCCATATTGCGATTTCTGTTCCGAACGAAGGCGCCTCGGCAGAGTGGCTGGAACCGGTCGCGGATGAAGAATACAACCGGTTAAATTAAGGATACGGATGATGAACGAATCATATGTCATCAGCCGTCGTTTGAGACAAAAGACGCCGAAAAACCTGAAAACGGCAGCGGAAGGCCGAGATATCTGATTAAATAATATGGAAGGAAAAGTTATGGAATATGTAACATTAAATAATGGCGTTAAAATGCCGATTTTAGGTTTTGGCGTTTATCAGATTGAAAATTTGAAAGAATGCGAACAAGCTGTCAGCGAAGCAATTCAAACGGGTTATCGCTTAATTGATACCGCTCAGGCTTATTTTAACGAAGAAGCCGTCGGCAATGCCGTTAAAAAAAGCGGTTTGCCGCGTCAGGATTTTTTTCTGGTTACAAAGGTATGGATTTCCAATGCCGGATATGAAAAAGCCAAAGCTTCCATAGAAGAATCTTTAAGAAAGCTGCAAACGGATTATATTGATTTGCTGCTTATTCATCAGCCGTTTAACGATTATTACGGAACATATCGGGCAATGGAAGAAGCGTATAAAGACGGTAAGATCCGGGCTGTCGGTGTTTCCAATTTTTATCCGGACCGATTTGTCGATATTGCTCACTTTGCCGAAATAAAACCTGCGGTTAACCAGGTTGAACTCCATGTTTTCCAGCAACAGCCGCAAGCTCGTGAAATTATGAAAAAATACAACACGCAGCCAATGTCCTGGGGGCCTTTTGCCGAAGGGCGGAATAACTTCTTTCAAAATGAAACTTTGCAAAAAATCGGCGAAAAACATCATAAAACGGTTGCTCAGACGGCGTTGCGCTTTTTGATACAGGAAAATGTCGTTGTCATTCCGAAGTCCGTTCACAAAGAACGTATGGAACAAAACTTTGACATATTCGATTTTAACTTATCTGCCGGAGAAATGGAAACAATACGTCGGCTGGATACGGAAAACAGCCTGTTTTTTTCTCATTATGATCCGGAAACCGTTGAGTTCCTGGTTAATTATAAAATATAGGAATCAGAATGTGAGATAGCGTAAAATCGGAGAGTCGGAAGTTTCGGCCGTCGGTCTGGTGTGTATGGGAATGAGCCATGCCTGCGGAGAACCCGCTGATAAAAAAGATATGGCAGAATTGCCGGCCGGGGCCGTTGATATTGGCTGCCTTTGGAAAAAAGGTTGAAATTGGTAAATTTTGCAATAACAAAAGCCTGCCCGGGAGCGTTTTAAGTGTTCAAATCTTCCGTGACTGATAATAAAATATCTACAACCGCAGTCGCTTGTAATTCAATACAGGATAACTTGCCGGTCAACAATTTGGGTACCTGTTATCAAAGTGCAAACTATAAAAGATAATATTTGAAGCGCCTCTCCCGAAATCGGCATTCGCATTTTTATTTTTATACCTTGCCGCCGCTGCAGCCGCTTCGCTTTTGTTATACCATTTTAATACCGGCAGGTCCGTCCGGTGCGGTTAGCTGACTGGCATCGTATGTAAGTGCCTAAAACTTTGCATTTTCCAATATAAAACGAGCTTACCATAGTCATTTCGGCGAAGTCAACCGCCCGCAAAGCCCGCATTTCCGCCGGATACAAAAAAAGACGCTATCATTTAGCGTCTTTTTAATCAAAATGGCGGACAGAAAGGGATTCGAACCCTTGGTACCCTTTAGGGGTACACACGATTTCCAATCGTGCGCCTTCGACCACTCGGCCACCTGTCCGTAAAACTGTTGGCAGATTATAGCATTGTCTTGAGTTTTGCAACAAAAATTTCAAAAAAACGGCATAATTTGTATAATAAGTTGAATTTGCATGCTATTATTGTCATTCAAAGATATTTGCGTTGTGCTTTGCTTATTTGTCTGTCAATTTCCGGCTTTGTTTTCTTTAGCCCCGACAGGGGATTTTTTCTGTTTTGGTTTAACAAGGAAAAAATTATGGATAAAAAATACGTTCCCGAAAAGAAGAAAAGATGCCGGTCGGCAAACCGCGTCGGACGGTTCTGCCGGTATTAAAATGGTATAACGAAAGCGAAGCGGCTGCAGCGACGGCAAGGTATAAAAATAAAAACGCGAAAGTAAAAATCCCTCCGGAAGGAGAGATTTTTCAGTGTTGAGAAAAATGTTCGCCGCCGGCCGCGCCGCATTAACCCGGCGGCATGCGGCGATTCGGCATTCCTACTCCCAACCGATGGCCTGGCTGATAATGACCGCTTCCGAGTTCGGCAGGTTCAGCGCTTTGGCAACCGCTTCTTTGTCAAAATAGCCGCGGACGACGGCGCCGAGCCCTCTGGACGCGGCGTAAAGGCCGACGTTCTGATAGGCCGATCCCGCATGCATGGCCGGATAGTCTTCGTCTTTGCTGCCGGTATATATCAATACCAGCGGCACGTTTTTCATGTAGTCCTGAGTTTGAAACAGCGGCAGAATGTTGTCGGTGCCGATTTGTTTGAGCGTGTGGCTGATGGCGTTATACTGCCAGATTCCGTCGGCTTTGGCGACGTATATTTCAAGGTCTTTCTGGTTCATGGCCGTCGGAATGGTACGCAGGCCGCCGCTGCGGTTGACGCCGTAGGCTGCCCACAAAAGGTCGCTTAAGGTTTGGTCATCAATTGCCTTGTCGCCGAACTGTTTGACCGAATGTCTTTCGTTTAAGGCCTGCATCAGCGGCATGCCGCCTTCCCGGTTCGGGTCGGGCAGTTTTTGTTCCGCGGCCGAAACGTTGTTAATGATTGCCATCGCCGTAAATACTCCCAAAATTGTTTTTTTCATACAAAGTGCTCCTTGTCAAAATAGTGCGTTTTTCTTTTATTAAAAGCCTTTTTCACTGTTTGTCGATATCTGCCGTTTTTTCGCTGCGGGAAAAAATGTTTTTGCCCGCGAAACGGGGAAAGGCGTCTGCCGGCGGACAATCGTTTTCGATAAATTTGATTTGCATTTTGTCAAGCAGGAAGCCTGCGACGGCCTCGTCCATCCGGTAGGCGTGATGTTCCACGGGGTTCATGCCGTAAAGGTCGTTTCCCTCCAGGGCAAGATAAGCGAATTTGTTTTCAAACAGTTTGTCGATCAGCGGAAAATGCGACCAGTCTTCCTGCTGCCGGGCAACACGCAGTGCTTCGTGAAAAATCAGTGCGGGAACGAAAAGGTTGTTGCAGGCGGCAATTTTTTCTTTGTTGATGAAAACCGTGCAGCCTTCGGCATAGGCGGCCGGCGCGGTTTTGCCGACCGGCGCGGCGTTTTTTTCCGCCTGTGCCCGATACCATTCGCTTTCTCCGAAAAACCGCAGCCCGATTTGGGTCTGATAAGTGTCGTTGAAGGCTTTTATGATGTTTTCGGCCAATGCGCGTTGTAGCCGGAATTCCAGTTCAAACCAGTTTTCAAGGTCTTCTTTCAGCCGCGGCACGCTTTGCAGGCGGTGGCAGAACTGTTCGCAGCGCGCCTGTTCCTGCCGGAGAAACTCTTCCGGCAGCCTGATCCCGAACAGCAGTATTTTGAGCTGATCGCCGTAGGCGGAAACGGTTTGCCGATTTTGCTCAAAAGTTTCAAGATCCCGGCCGATAACATCTTGCAGCAGGCCGTCGAGCAGTTCGATTCTCTGCTTGTTGTTAAGGGTGGCGAGCCGGCTGTTGGACATGCCTGCCAGCTTGCGGACGGCCTGTTCGTGCCGGAGCCTTCCGGTTTCTTTCAGTTTGGGTTTGAGTTCGCGGGAAAGTCTGTTCCATTCTTCGATGGAAGGAAAGGTGATGCTGCCGAGCAGGCGGTCGAGTTTGGCCTGGTATTTGGGAAACTTCGGTTCGATCACCGCATATTGTTTTCCTTTGTACAGGCCTGCCATAATATTACAGTTCAGCAGAATCCAACGGTATTCGGATACGTTCAGTTTCATGCCTTACTCCTGTCTGATGTCCTTATATTATACTCTGTTTGCCGGTTTTTTCCAAGCAAAAAATGCGGCTGTCGTTTTTTTTCGGTCGTTCCCGCCGCCTGCGTCTGCCGACGTTAAAAAAAAGAACCGCCCGATGACGGGCGGTTCCTTGCAAACAAACCGGTTGCGGCTTATTTCTTTTTCAGGGCTTCGCCGAGGGCGTCGCCGAGAGCGGAACCGGTGGAAGCGGTGTTGGAGTATTCTTCCAGCGCCTTTTTCTCTTCCTCGATTTCCAAAGCCTTGACCGACAGGCCGAGTCTGCCTTTCTTCTTGTCAACGCTGACGACTTTGGCTTCCAGCTCGTCGCCGACGTTATACTGGCTCAGATCCTGTCCGGCTTTATCTTTCGACATGTCGGCTTTCTTGATGTTGGCGGCAACGCCGTTGACTTCGACGTCAACGCCTTTGTCGTCGATGGCGGTGATGGTCGCTTTGACCGTGTCGCCTTTCTTGAAGCCGTCGAGAGCGGTGGCGTTCTCGTCTTCGGTCAGCTGTTTGATGCCGAGGCTGATGCGTTCTTTTTCAACGTCGACGTCAATGATCTTGGCCTGGATTTCCTGGCCCTTGGCATAATCTTTGACCGCTTCTTCGCCGGATTTGTCCCAGGCGATGTCGGACAGGTGGATCATGCCGTCGATTTCGTCGTTCAGGCCGACAAACAAACCGAATTCGGTAATGTTTTTGATCTTGCCTTCAATGACGGATCCGACCGGGTGCTCTTCAACATAAGCGGCCCAGGGGTTCGGCGTGCACTGTTTGATGCCGAGGCTGATTCTTCTCTTTTCCGGATCAACTTCAAGAACTTTGACTTCAACTTCCTGCGAGGTCGAAACGATCTTGCCGGGGTGAACGTTCTTGCGGGTCCAGCTCATTTCGGAAACGTGAACCAGACCTTCAATGCCGTCTTCGAGTTCGACGAACGCGCCGTAATCGGTAATGTTGGTAACTTTGCCTTTGTAAACGTCGCCGACTTTGAATCTTTCTTCAACGTTCTGCCACGGATCGCTCTCAAGCTGTTTCATGCCGAGGCTGATGCGCTGGTTGTCTTCGTTGAATTTGATAACCTGAACCTTAACCGTCTGTCCGACAGACAGAACTTCGGCCGGGTGGTTGATGCGCTTCCAGGAAATGTCGGTAACGTGCAACAGACCGTCAACGCCGCCGAGATCAATGAACGCGCCGTAGTCGGTGATGTTTTTGACCACGCCATCAAGAACCGAGCCTTCTTTGATCGCATCGATCAGTTCGGCTCTCGATTCTGCTCTGGTTTCTTCCAGAACAACGCGGCGGGAAACAACGATGTTGCCTCTGACCTTGTCCATTTTCAAAATCTGGAAGGGCTGGGAAATGCCCATCAGCGGGGTGATGTCGCGGATCGGACGGATGTCGATCTGAGAACCCGGCAGGAAGGCGATGGCGCCGTTTAAGTCAACGGTGAAGCCGCCTTTAACGCGGCCGAAGATAACGCCGTTGATTCTTTCGTTGGCGTTCATGGCTTTTTCCAGATCCTGCCATACTTCTTCGCGGCGGGCTTTTTCGCGCGAAAGAACGATGTTGCCTTCGCGGTCTTCGTAACGGTCAACATAAACTTCGACCGTGTCGCCGACTTTGAGTTCCGGATTCTGGCCGAATTCGCGAACCGGGATGCGGCCTTCGGATTTCAGGCCGACATCAACGGTAACGAAATCGGGGTTGATTTTAATGATGGTTCCTTTTACGACCGAACCGATCAGGCCGTTGTCACCGAACTGTTCGTTGAGCAGGTCGGCAAAAACTTCGTCGGTTTCGGGGATTTGAACTTCTGCTGTATTCATAAAGTAAAAACAATTCAAAATGCCATTCCCGCATTTTGCAAAAGCGGGCGGACTTGTACGTCGTTAAAAAATTGAGCGCAGCGTACCCTGCGCGTCAAATCAGCTCATTTATACACGTAAATTGTTATTTTTCAAGCGCAATCTGAATTATCGGCGTCAAATTTGACACGAAAAGTCACTTTTTTTGCCGCTCAAAGTCACTTTTTTGACTTTTTTCTTCAATCAGAGCCGTGACTTTGGCCGCCACTTCCGCCGCGTTCATTTCCGAAGTGTCGAAAATCACCGCGTCTTCCGCCGGCTTTAAAGGGGCGGCCGCACGTTCGGAATCGCGTTTGTCGCGGGCAATCATGTCGGCTAAGACTTTTTCGTATTCGGTCTCGATTCCTTTTTGCACGAATTCGTCGTAACGGCGCCGGGCGCGTACTTCCGGGCAGGCGGTAACAAACAGTTTGACGTCTGCCTGCGGACATACGACGGTGCCGGTGTCGCGGCCGTCGTAAACCACACCCTCGGCCGGACTGCCGTCGGCAAAGGTCGGGTTCAAGGCAAAATCCTGCTGCATTTTAAGAAGCGCGCCGCGCACTTTCGGATGGGCGGAAACGATTGAGGCCGCGCGGCTGCCGACATCGCTGCGAAAATCCCGGTGGCCGGAAAGCTCCATCATCTTGACAAACGTCAGTTTCGATGCCGTCTGCGCTGCCTGCTCTTCGTTTTGGACATCAAGCCCTTCCAGGACCATTTCCAGTCCCACCGCGCGGTAGACCATGCCGGTGTCGAAATAAGCAAGCCGATAGCGTTTCGCCAGAGCGGCGGCGAGGGTTCCTTTGCCTGCGGCGGCAGGCCCGTCAATAGTGATAATCATGTTTCTGCCTGTAACGAAAACTTAACTAACGTCATTGTATATTCCGATCATATGATAAACTCAAGCCTCCGCGGGAGGTTATTCAGAATTTATTTTCGTTTGGGGTAAATAAATTGTCCAGAAACACCGCAATCCGCCTGTATGTCGATACGCCGCTTGCCGTCGGCGGAGAAATTTCGTTTAATGAGGAACAAAGCCGTTATCTCGGTGCCGTGATGCGGCTTGCGCCCGGCGATGCGGTGCTGCTGTTTGACGGTATAAACGGCGAGTTTTCCGCGGAAATCGTCAGCCTCGGCAAAAAAACGGGGGCTGCGGCCGTTCGTGTGCGAACCCGTCCGTTTGCGCCGGCGGCCGACGTCTGGCTGTTGTTTGCACCGGTCAAAAAGGATCGCACCGATTTCATCATAGAAAAAGCGACCGAACTCGGCGCCGGAAAAATCATTCCGGTGATTACCCGGCATACGATTACCGACAAGGTGCGCGTTGAACGTTTGCGGGCGCAGGCGGCGGAAGCGGCCGAACAGTCGCGGCGGGTGGAAGTGCCGGAGATCGGCGCGCCGGTGCGTTTGGAAAAGCTGCTTGCCGACTGGGATCCCGCCCGGCGGCTGTTCTTTATGGACGAAAGCGGCCGCGGCCGTCCCGCTGCGGAAGCGTTCGGGGAATATCAGGGACCGGTGGCGCTGCTGGTCGGTCCGGAAGGCGGATTTGCCGAAGAGGAACTAAACGGACTGCGGTCGCGTCCCTTTGCCCGCGCGGTCAGTCTCGGACCGCTGATTCTGCGGGCGGAAACGGCGGCTGCCGCGGCTTTGAGCGTTTGGCAGGCGATAAGCGGTTTGTGGAATGGAGAAAAAAATGAGAAAGAAGGCGAGTAAAATTCCCCCCGCCCGGCGGGCGGCGGACAAGGCCAAGATTCCGCTCTATCAGCGGGAATTCTACAGCTGGCTGTATGAAAGCCCGCGCCTCACCCGCTGGCTGGACAACCAGCGTCTGCTCAATGTGCTGACGTTTGGCTTCAGTTCAAAAATGCTGCGGTCCTGTGCCGGAGAAATTGCCGTTTCTTCCGACGTTTTGCAAATGGGGGCGACTTTCGGCGACCAGATCGGGGTGGCGGCGGCCAAAGTCGGCATTTACGGCCATTATGACCTGCTGGACGTCAGCATGGTGCAGCTGCGTCATCAGCGCAACAAATACTGTTATCTTTATCCGTTTATGCGCTTTGTCAACGGCGACGCTTCCGAGCCGCCCAAGCGCAAATATGACGTCGTCATCTGCTATATGCTGCTGCACGAAGTGCCGTCGGCCACCCGCGCGCGGATCGTCAATAACGCGCTCGACTGCCTGAAGCCGGGCGGCAAGGCGGTGTTTGTCGACTACAACAATTCGCTGGTCTGGCATCCGCTGCGCTATGTCGTCAAGTTTTTCAACCGCCTTTATCAGCCTTTTGCCGAAAAGCTGTGGAACAACGAAATTAAAAACTATGCCCGCAATCCGGCAGAGTTTTTCTGGCGCAAAACCACCTTTTTCGGTCGCATGTATCAAAAGGTGGTGGTTACCAAAAAGGAAAGTCTGTATTAAAGGCGGTCCGCCGCATATGAAAAATCCCCGGATGTTCCGGGAATTTTTTTGCCGTTGTTCCGTTTTTTTTAGGAACGGTGTTTGTCAAAACAGGGCTTTTATTTTTTCGCCGATTTCAAGCGCCGGATCCAGCCGTTTCATGGCGCCGGTCTGCTCAGTGTCATATCCGTCGATGTCGACCGCAAAGCCGCCTTCATAAAGTGATTGAACAAAGCGCTGATGTTTCGGCGTCAGCCAGTTTTTGCCGCGGAAAACCAGTACCGGCTTGCCCGAACCGCAGGCTTCGCAGGCCATGGATACGGAGTCTCCGGTAACGATGATGCGGTCGGCGCAGGCGTAAAAGCCCATGATCGGGTTGTCTTTTTTCTCGCCCCACAAATAAGTGTAAGCGGGGATATGGCCGATTTTCTTCATGATGATATCTTCCGCCTCTTTGCCGGTGCGCCGCGACGAAGTGATCAGAATCGAACCGCTGACCTGATTGTGCACGTTCAAAATCGCGTCGGCCAGCATTTCCGCGTTTTCGGCGGTAAACGGTTTTTTCTTGATCGCGCCGCCGACCAGCACCGCCGTCAGCGGCTTGGGCAGCTTGGCAAATTCGGGTTCCCATTTGGCACGGGCTTCTTCAAGCGCCTTTTCCGAAACGCGGTGGGCGCAGCCGGTGATGTAGAACAGGTTGTCGCCTTCCGCTTTGCCGCGGTCGTGTTCGGGGATGATTACCAGGTCAATGTCTTTTAAGCCGAAATTACCCGGGAACATCAGCTGGATAATCTTGGTTTTGCCTTTGGAGGCCTTTTTCAGCCACAAGGCAATCGGTGTGGTTCGCCGGCTGATCGACAATACGGCATCGGGAAAAGGTTCGTTTTTCAGCGGTGAGCTTTCCTTGCGGTTGACGCCGATCAGGGTTTTACCGCGAAGCATGTTCGGCAGAGCCGCCAACCGGTTGTATACGATCTTTTTTTCGATAATTTCAAATTCGTCCTCAATGACGGGAAAAATTCCCTTGGCCTGGCCGACGCTGCCGGCCCGGTCGTCCATAAGCGCCCAGATAGTTTTTTTCATGTTTGATAACTCTAATATTTTTATGGTAAAACGATTCGTCTTTCATTATATTATCTGTATTGATTAACACAATCTTTTTTTATCGACCGGAGGCTGCAATGAAAAAATTTGCCTTTTTGTTAACCGCAATGATGATTGGTTTTTCCGCTTCGGCAAACGCCCAGATGGCAGCCACCCGCGATGCCCAGTATATTGCCGTGCTGCGCGCGGTGGTCAACTACAAGATTGACGACGAGGAAAACATCCGCAACATCGAACGCCTGCGCGAAGACCGCCGGTTTAACGAAAAAGTGCAGAAAATGCTCGACAAGCTGAGTAACAACCGCAGCAAAAACACCACCAACCGGAAAGTGTTGCAGATTTTGGAACAGGCGGGAAAAGATTTGTATAACCTTTTGGATTAAGCATTGTTTAACCAAGCGGTGCTAAAGTCTGAAAAAAGGTTTAACCAGATGGGGAAGAAAATGAAAAAGTTTACATATGCCATGTTGGGTGCGGTTTTGCTGCTTGCCGGGTGCCGGTATCACGAGTTTTATTACGACGAAGAAGCTCTGAACGCCGAAAATGACGCCGCGGCGGAAAGCTCCGCCTCAGCTGCCGAAACGACGGTAACCGCAATCCCCGTCAATGATCCCGCAGCTTCGGCGGCGGAAGAAAAAAAGGCGGCCGAACGGCCGGCTCCCGCGACGGAAGAAAAAGAGGAAATCGAAGTCATGAACCCCGATCAGCCGGTGGAAAAGCTGGTCTACGATTCGGCTTATGACCGTTTCTTGGACAACGTTGTCATCAAAGCCCGTTCGGAAAATTACGTTACCTACGAATACAAGGACGTGCGCGTTGATGAACTGGCGCCGATCGCCTCCCGCTACTGTCTGGAACACGGCAATCGCACCGCGGTGCTGCGCAGCGTAATTCTTTATAAAAATTATGCCCGCCGCGCCACTTTTGACTGCCTGCGCTTGCAATAGACTTTGTAAAACCCTATATAGATACAAAGAAATAAATATTGCAAACGTATTGGTCAAGAGTATCAAATGGGAAAAGATTTATACAGCATTTTAGGCGTGTCCAAAAGTGCAACCAAGGCGGAAATCAAATCCGCCTATCATAAGCTGGCGCGCAAATATCATCCCGACGTCAACAAGGACAATCCGTCGGCAGCCGAAAAATTCAAGGAAATTTCGGCTGCTTACGACATTTTGGGGGATGACGAAAAAAGAAAGAAATACGACAACAACGAAATAGACGGCGACGGCAAGCCGACCGGCTTCGGTGCCGGTTTCGGCGGTTCGTACGGCGGCGGCAATCCGTTCGGGCAGGGCGGTTTTTATTCGTCTTCCGGCGGACAAAACGCCAACTTCGACTTCTCTTCCATTTTCGGCGACGACATTTTTTCGGCTTTCGGCGGCGGCCGGGGAGGTTATCAGGGCTTCGGCGGCGGCGCCAAACGGCCGCGCAAAGGCGAAGACATTACCTATACCATGCGGATCGATTTTCTGACCGCGGTTCGCGGCGGCGAACGTCAGGTGACGCTCGGCGGCCGCAACATCAACGTCAAAATCCCTTCCGGCACCGTCGACGGACAGACCCTGCGCCTGAAAGGTCTGGGCGGCCCGGGGCATTATAACGGCGAAAACGGCGACGTGCTGATAACCTTAAACGTCGACAAACACCCTTATTTCGGGCTGGAAGGGCAGAATATTACCATGGAACTGCCGATCACCGTCAAAGAAGCGGTTTTGGGCGCCAAAATTACCGTACCCACCATCGACGGCCAGGTCGCGGTCAAAATTCCGTCCTATGCCGGCAGCGGCGACAAACTGCGCCTGAAAGGCAAGGGCATCAAAAACCGCAACGGGCAGGGAGATCAGCTGATTACCCTGAAGATCGTTGCGCCGCGCAACAAAAATCCGGAGCTGGAGAGAGTTCTGCAAAGCATGCCGGATGAGAATGTCAGGACTTTTTAATGCTTCTGGAGGCTTTGCGCGACTTTGAATGGTACAACGAGGCGGCGGACGTCGCTTTCGGCGAGCGCGGCGTGCGGGTGACGGCAGCGCCGCAGACCGATTTCTGGCAGGATGCCGTCCGCGGCTATCATCGGGACAGCGGCCATTTCTTTTTTGCCCGCCGCCGGGGCGCCTTTGTCATGACCGTTTGCTGGCGCTTCGGCATTCCCGTCGATTTTGCCCAGTGCGGACTGATGGGGCGGGTTGACGAAAACCATTGGTTTAAAATTTCCGTCATGTCGAAAAACGGCAGTTCGCTTAACGTCGGCAGCGTCGTTACCGCCGGCGGCTGTTCGGACATGGCGCTGACGCCGCTTTCCGCCGGCGCGGCGGAAATCTGGTTCCGGCTGAAGAGGAACGACGACGGTACCTTTGAATTGTCCTATTCCGTCAACGGCGTGGTTTTCGTTCCGGTTCGTCTGTTCCGCCTGCCGTTTGCCGACGATGTGTTTTCTGCCGGCGTTTTCGCCTGCAGTCCGTCGGACAAGCCCTATACCGCCCTGCTGACTTCGATTGATTTTTCATAAGGTACATGTGGAATTTTTATTCCGGAATCTGAATATGAAATATTGCAAAATCGACAACCGTTCCCTCAGACCGATTCTTTTTTTTACCGGCTGGGGCAGTGATAAAACCGGTTTGTCAGTCTGCACGATACCGATGACGTTTTGATTTCCTGGGGTTATCGGGATTTGGAACTGGATTTTGATTTTCCGCTTATGAAAGGATCGATCCTGCCGCCTGTTCGGCCGGCAGGGCGGGAATATGCCCGCTTCTTGTTGTTCATGCGGCGTTTGAAACATAAAAACAGGAAGAAAACGGTTGTCTTCTTCCTGTTAAAAAAAAGATGTTTACATTTTTATGCTTATTCGTAGAACCAGGCAATGCCGCATTTGTAAAAAGAGTGACAATCGCAGAACTTTGCAGCATTTGCCGGTGTCAAAGGAGTGTCTTCGACCTTAAACTCGCCAAAGTCAAGATTGGAAGGAAAACCGCGAGGGGGTATCACCCCTGTAGGGCTGACAACCAGATATCGCAGCCCGCTGCCGGCACCCCCCCAGTCGAAAGAGGCAAGCGTGATGCAGGTTTTTTGGGACAGGCCATTGTAAACAAAAACGAAGCCTTTGTTTTGAGAGATAGATCTGACAAATACTTCACCGTCGAAACGATTCAGCAGTCGCTTATTCATGCCGGTAATCCTGTGAACCCCTTCAACAAGACTTGATTCCAACGCCAGTTTGTTTAACCCCTCATAGCTTTTCTGATTGGCATATAATTTTTTGATTTTTTGGGTTGTTGTACTGATGTCGACTATTGTTTTGTCGATATTTATTTTTTCCATTGCTTTTGAATATGCTGCTATCCCTCCGACGGACAAAACGCCGATCACTGCCAATACGCCTAATATTTCAACCATTGAACGTCCGCTTTGACAGCTGTAATAGCTTTGCATTAGATGTAGTCTCCCAAAAACAACTCATGTAAAAAATATTTTATTCTAAACAAAATTAAAATACAAGTGGTTTATATAACTTTGATACGCATATAACCTATTGTTTTATCTGTTTTTTTTTTTTTGATTTCGGGAAAATGTCATAAAAATGTAACAAAAATAACCGTTTTTTACAGTTTGAAATTTTTAATGCCGATTGCCAAATAGTCAGATTTTTCCGTTTGCGTGTTGCGCAAAAATTTGATCAGTAAATTTTTATCATTGCCGATTATGTTTTGGGTAAAAACGGTTTTTTACGAAACGGCGCTTGCTCATCGGCGAAAATTGTCCGTTTGTCCTTGCTTTTTCCGTTAATCGACATGTTAATTGCGGCCGGCTTGTCGCGCTTTTCGAACATGACGATAAATTCGATGTCCGGACGTATGTTTTCGGCCTGTGAAAAGTCGGTTTTGAGATACAAGTTGTCCGTCCATACGGTTTGGACTTTTTTATAATGTGCAAGGGTGTACCGGACGATGTCGGCGGATTGGTTACCTTCATTCCGAGAGTGTAGGAACAGGGCTTTTTAAGTCCCGGTTCGGGGCTTGTTGAAAATTTATTGATTTCCGTGTCAAGAGCCAGACCGTATTTTTCTTCCAAAGCAGGGTGTTGCTTCCACAGGTTTTGTCCCGGCGCAGTCCATTGTTCCCGAAACCGGCGGCTTCGACAGCGTCGGCGCAATATCAAGCATTGTCCGGCGATGTTTTTGCGGTTCCGAACCCTTTTGAGGATTAATGATTGTAAAAAATATTTGCCGTTTGCTTCTTTGGGGATAAATTGAGTTTTTGCCGCGGACGACGTGATCTCCCGGAACGGTGATGACCGTATTATGGTAAAAATTCTGTTTCTGTACCCATTCTATGAAATCTGCGGCCATTTGGCCGGCGCAGACAACCGCGTCGCGTTTATTGCCGAATTTTTGTTCGCATCCGGGATCAAGAAACGTGGTCAGCTCGTGTGTGCACACCGTTGTAATTACTGTTAAAAAGGATTTTTTCCTTCCGCTAAATGCAAAATTTCCCGCCGGACGGTGTCGTATAAAACACTGTCTTTGATTCCCCGGTCGTTTTCCTTTGCACCGCTGGCGATATCGGGATATTTTTTTAACGGTTCGTCATTTCCCGCAACAAAGTCAAAACCATGCCGGCGGGCAAATTTATCCGTTCCGGCGAAGGCAATGTCGGCATTTTGGATAAAAGAAGCATTATGGCCCTGTTTTTTCAAAATGTCAGACAGACTTGTTGCGTTTGGCAGGTTGCTGTTGACAACGGAAAAGAGATTCTTAAGCTTGGTTTCCGTCTTGTCCGGCAAGCTGCAGATTCCGGCGGTTAAGGCGGAAATCGTTGCATCGGCATACATAATTGCCTGCAACCTGGAAATTTGCTGTTTTGTTCCCGCAGCGCGGACAGCCGCGGTAGCAGGTTTTGTCCTTTGACGTTTCTGTAACCGTCTTCCATAGACTCCGGCTAAGGACAATCGTGTTTCGGGGCCTTTAATGAAAGAAGAGTTCCGCTCGTTTGGAGCAATATATTCTTTTTCGTAAATATCCGTCGTTTCAACTGTTCCGGCCAGCCGGTTGATGATTCCAAAGGTGTATACAAAAAGAAAAAGCGGCAGCATAACTGTGACAACACGTGTTTTGTCTGACGGAGATTGCGCGGCAAAGGCAGACAAAGGAGGGACGACGCTGCAGAAAAAGATAAAGCAATATTTAACGAGCTGCAGGCCTTGTTTGCGTTTTCGGCGTAAAAGATAATATAGTCAAAGCGCGTTTTTCCCAGAAATAAAGTGTCAGAAGATAAATGGTGCCCAATATGCCGGAAATGAAAAACAAAATTGTAACAAATACGGTCTTGGCAAATTTCATCATATGTTCCAATGCAAATTATTTGTTATTTATAATCAAAATTTACACCGTAAACAGATCCTTTTTTATAGTTCTTTGAGGTTGTAACGTTTGTTTCTTTTTTCCGCGCAAGCCGATTGTTCGTAAAAAATTTGCAACCCTTGGCAGCTTAAGCATAATTTTTTATCGGTTATACGGTCAGCGTTCTGCCGGACGATGATTTCCCGTTCTGAAGGCTGCGCAAATTCGTCACCCCGGAAATGCCGGCCTCTTTTTTGCTGCCCCGGGACGGATTGTTTCAAAAAGTAAACCTTTGCCGGCTGATATAAGCGGGATAAATTGTCCGCATCGTATTCGGTCGGCCAACAGACTATACGGGCCTTACGAGGGTGCTAAAATGTCTGTGCCTGTTTGTCCGCACGGACGCAAAACACAAAAAGTAACCCCCTGTGTCTAACACGTGGTTTTTAGGGGAACAAAAAAAGGAGGAACTGTAGTTCCTCCTTTTTGAAAAGACTTTTCGTCGCCGGATTAGTAATAAACCCAGGTAACTTTGTTGGAGTCGCCTTCCTGGTTGCAGCCGCCGGCAGCGGTAGCCAGATTCAAAGGCAGCGTACCCGATGCGGTTGTACCGGCAGTAGCGGTACCGGCCTGAACGCTTACCAGACCCGAACCGGAACCCGAACCCCAGTCGGAAGAGGCCATCTGAACGCAGGCTTCCTTCGAAAGGCCGCTGAATACCAGCGTGAAACCGGCGTTGGCACGGCCGCTGACCGTGGTCGCGGAAATGGTAACCTCACCGTTAAAAGCATTGTAAGCGACTTTGGCGCTAGTCGGCGACTGGCCACTCAGCATTTCGGCACCGATCGCACCCATTTTGATGGCGATTTCGGTATTCAGTCCCGAATAGTTCGGCTGACCGGAGTACAACGTACGAACGTTGGCAACGGTCGTGGAAACCTGATCCAGAGCCTTGGACGTTTTGAACTTGGCCATGGCTTTCGAATAACCGGCGATACCACCGACCGACAAAACGCCGATAATGGCCAGAACGCCGAGCATTTCAACCATGGAACGTCCGCTCTGTTCACTCTTATATAAAGTCTTCATTTTTTTCTCCCAAAAAAAATCGTATTCCAAGTAATTATAATAGCTGATTTTTAGCTATAATACAAGTTGTTTTTAGCCTAATACGATAAAATCCGCCACAAAATTATTCCATTGTCCACAAGACTTTGGATCCGTTGCGACAGATTTTCTTCGCTTCCGGCCGGCTAACCGGCAGCTTGAAGGTCTCTTCTCCCCAACTGAAGCTCTGACGGTTGTCTTTGCCGACGATGGTTACCTGTAAGAGGCCTAATTCTTCCGGTCGTTCAAAACGGTAGGCCGCAAGGGCAATGCATTCCCCCGTGTTCAGTCCGCTGTAAACGACATCAAAACTGCGCTCTCCGGGCATCACGGTATCGCCGTTTTCCCCGCTTCCGATTTTTACCGGTTTTCCGAGAGCGTTAATCAATTTGCCGGCATCATAGGACAAATTGGTTAACATATTGTTATCAATTGCCGACTGGGTGCTCAATCCCCAGTAATCAACCCGGCTGGCATAGTTTTTGCGGACCAGCCGGGCGATTTCCTCCACCTGCAGCGCCGCTTCTTCCACTTTTTTGTTTGGCGAAACATATTGCCGGACGATAAGTATCACCGCCGCCGTCATTATCGCAAGCAGGACATACAGTTGGCGCGTTTGCAGATGCCTGTTCATGTTACATGCCCATCGAACTGGTGATTTGGTCTTGCATTTCGAACGTGCCCATAACCGCCCAGGCGATAACGCCGGAAACCATCAGCAGGGCGACCATGTTCAAAACGCTGGCCTTTTGTTCAATAACGTAGGCGGATTCGTCCAGCCAGTTGTTGGCCAGATTTTCCAACGCTTCTTCAAAGTTGTCCATTTCCGAATAAATCTTCAGGTCACCGATAATTTCCGCGTCCGGAAAATCCAGCTTCGTTTTGGACAGTGCCTGACCTAGGTTGTCACCGTTGTTGACGAACACCAGAGCCTTGTCTATCCGCTCCTTTAAATATCGGGTCGAATCTTTACGCAAAGCGCGCATGGCGTTCGATACCGGCGTTCCGCCCTTGACCAGCGCCGACATGGCCAAAAGCCAGGTAATGCCGACGAAGGTCTTGTACAGCGACCATGGCGGCAGGTGGTCGGCAATTGCCCGCGTCGGTCCGGTCCAAATGCCGATCGTCAGATAAATTACGAGCATGATGGCCGGCAAAATCGAAAAGGCGACGACCCAGTATTCCTGAATCCAGCTGGACAGTCCGACCAGGGTTTTGGCCGTTCCCTGCCAGCGCGTGTTCGGCGCCGCGTCGATCATCGGCGGCACCATGAAGGCGCCGATACCGTAAATGATCAAAACAACCATCATCATCAGGAACGCCGGGTAGGAAATGGCGCCGATAATCGGACGGATCATCTTGGTGGTGCCTTCGGTTACGCGGATCAGGTTGTAAAGCGCGCCTTCCAGGTCGGAAACGTCGCCCACCGAAAGCATCAGCCGTTCGCGGTCCGGCGCCCAGCCTTTGAGCGCATCGGAGAACGACATACCGTTCTGCAGTCCGTAGCCCCATTGGGCAATGGCGATCGCCAGCGGCTCGCTCGGGTTTTTGCCGTCGTTGGTAATGGTGGCGTGCAGCATGTCGAGCGCGTTCATCAACGAAAAGCGGTTGCTCATCAGCGACGCAATTTTACGATAGATTTTCAGCCTGGTGGAGCCGGAAGTCATACAAATGATTTTGGCGTAGTAAATTTCGATGGCGTTAACTTTTTTTAATGCCTGACTGAGGTTTGAGGCCGAATCTCTTTTCTTTTCATCCATCTCTTATTGTCTCCCTGTCTTCTGATAATTCCGGGTCTTGATGTTAATATACCGGGCGCTGGTCCAGAAGGCCGCACCAGCGTTCCACTTCGTCAAGGTCGATCAGTCCCTTCAGCATTCGTTCCAAAGCGGCGTCCTTCAGCGTTCTTCCGTTTAAATCGCCGGTCCAGTAGTCGATGGCCTTGCGGGTTTCTCCCGCGATCATCAGTTCCAGGAACGTTCCGTCCGGCAGAATCATTTCCTGTACGCCCAAACGTCCTTTGATGCCGCGTCCTTCGCAGAATTTGCAGCCGGGGCCTTTCAAATAGGTGTTTTCGACGCCGAAATCGCCGAGTGCCGTCCGCAGACGCTTGACCGCCGGATTGTCCAGCCTTTCTTTGACCGGTACCCGGCAATAGGGGCACAGTTTGCGGAACAGACGCTGGGAAATCAGCCCTTTCAGCAGTTCCGGGTCGCTCAGCATGTAAGACTGTACGCCCATGTCGCGCAGACGGGTTACGATGGCCGGCGCCGAGTTGGCGTGCAGGGTGGCCCATACCAGGTGGCCGGAAAGCGCACCTTTGAACGTCAGGCTGGCAGTGGCCAGCGAACGGATTTCGCCCACCATCAGCACGTCCGGGTCGGAACGCAGTGCCGCCGACAGCGCCAGCGTAAACTGAACCGTCTTTTCTTCTTCCGTGTTGGCGTTGGTCACCGGCATCTGCCGGGCGCCCGGGATCGGATATTCCGGCGGGTCTTCCACCGTCAGCAGATTGATTTCGCCGTTTTTCTCTTTGATCAGTTTGATCATGTTACGTTGCAGCAGCGTCGATTTTCCCGAACCGGTCGGACCGGCCACGATGTTCAGTCCTACCGGCGCCGCGCGCAGGCGGAAAAACAGGTCTTGTTCGTATTCGCCGCAGCCCAGAGCCGCCAGGTCGTCGTTGCCGTCCGGATTGTCGTCGGCGTAAAGAATACGCATAACCAAGTATTGCGAACCGAACGCGATCGGGTTGAATTGCAGACGGATGGCCAAAACGTTATGCGGCAGCATCAGTTTGCCTTTGGAACCGCGCAGCGGAGTAGACCCCAATTTTTGCGCGCCCTGAAATTCGTTCTGGGCATAGTTGGCGTCGGAAATGTCGGCGGAAGCAAAAGCGGCACGCACAAATTGGTCGCCCCATTCCTTGCTGTATTCCATTTCTTTGATCATAACGCCGTTGGCGCGGAAAAAGATTTCCGTGCAATTGTCGGAAACGACGACATGCACGTCGGAAACTTTCATTGACGAAGCGCGTTTGATGATGTTGACGAAGTCCCTCTGCATTTGCAGCCGGGCCAAGTCTTCGTCGTCTTCGGAAAAGACTTGGTTACGTTCGGCCATCGCGTAGATGGTCGCCAGCTCGTTTTGCGAAATGTAAACCGGGGATTTCATCTTGATCCCCTTCTTTTCCGCAATGCTCAGAAAGCTTAAAACAGGGCCGTCAAAACGGTGGTCTTTGGAAATAAGCAGTGTGCCGTCGGCAAAAAGAGCCAGCCGCCGCCTGGTTTCGTCGTTGATATTAAGCGCCGAGCCGTCGGGCAGCTTGGCTTTGGGCATCGTACAAAGATAATTGTCGTTGGCAAAAAGACCTTCAATGAAGTCTTTTGCGCTCTGCTTCTTCGGCTGCTCGTTCTGAGCAGCCGAAGAAGTGTTGTTCTCTTTGTTGTTTGCGCTTTCTTCTACCATTTACTTCGCTTATCTGATAAACATACCCTGACCTAAGCTCGGAATTCCCTGCGTAGCGTTGATCTGGCGTCCGCGGGACGGATTACCGCCGTTATTGCCGCCGGCGTTCGGGTTGTCCGGATCATAAGGCTGTTTAATGGTAATGTCGGACGGAATCGGTTCCCGGTCCAGAATGCCGCCGGCCGAGAAATACAGCACGTCTTTGGCGTTGTCTTTGACCGCGCTCAGATAAGTCTGGGTAATTTCGTCAATGGTAAAGCCGTTTCTCAAAGTGGTGCCGACTTTGGCCATGAAGACGTCGCCTTCCGTGTTGATCAGTTTGGCCGCCAGTTCTTCGCCCTGACCGGTAATTTCCATAATTGCATATTCGTTGCTGAGTTTGACTTTTTCCGGCGACAGAGGCGTCGTCAGGTCAATGCCGCTGGCGGTGGCAAACGGATTTTTGCGTCCGCTCTTGCTTTCAGCTTTGGCCGCGGCGATTTTTTTCTTGGAAGATTCGATTTCCGCTTCCAGCCGGGTTTTTAAGATCGAAATCTGGCTTTCGAGGTTGGCCACCTTCTTGTCGTGGGCAATTCTCGCCGCTTCCGCTTTGCTCTTAAGATCGTCGGCCTTTTGTTTCAGAATGTTCATCTTTTTCGTGTTATCGTCCAGAATTTGTCTGATTTCGGCGTCTTTCTTGGCCATTTGGGCATAAACGGCCGCATTCGTCTTGATCCATTTCTGGGTTGTGCCGAGCATCGTCGCCTTGTAGGCTTTGACAATCTTTTCCTGCCGCAGGGCTTCCAATGCGGCAGCGGCTTCTTTCAGTTTCGTCTGTTCGGCCACCATCAGGCGTTCCTGCTCGTTTTCCCATTCAATCCTTTTTCTTTCCTCTTCCTCTTTGCGGGCCTCTTCTTCCTGCTGGGCTTTCAGTCTTTGCGCCTTGACCGCGGCAATTTCGTTCTGAACCCTTTCTTTTTTCAGTTCCAGATTGAGCAGGGTGGTCTGTTTTTCCAAATCGGACATTTTGGTAAACAGGTCGTTGCTGATCGACGGCGAAATGTTTTCGTCAAAACCGCCGGTGGCTTCCGCTCCGAGGAGCTTTCCGGTTACCGTCGGCACCGCTGTCGGCGGCGTATCCGAAACGGTTTTTACTGCCGGCGCTTCGCCTTCGATCGTCATGTTGAGGCCGTCGCTGCCCGCCGGTGCGTTTTGGGCGGGCGCCGTTTCGTTTTCAACGGCGATGGAAATTTGTTCGGAAGAATTGTCGTCCGTGCTTCCTTCCATCGGAATGACGTCGGTGGCAACGCTGTCGGTCGGCTGGGACGGGGAAAGGAGACCGTCGCCGCCGGGCAGCGATACGTCGCCCATCTGTTCGTCGAACAGGGAAATTTCTTCCGGTGCGGATGACCCTTCGTCTGCCGGCGACAAAGAAATGGTATCGTCGTCTTCCAGTAAAGTGACGGTTTGCGCGGCAGCCTGATCGGCCAGCAGTCCCGCGGCGATTACAACGGCCAGACCGCATAACGTATTTCTAAAACTATAATGCATAGATAGCTCCTTCATATTCCCAAACACCGGTATCGGGGTTGTATTTTATCATATTAATCTTAAGTCCTGAAAATTTTGTTAACAAAGTGCTCCAGACTTTGGGATTATAGTTTGAACTGAATTGAAACTTGACGGAACGGTAGACGTTCTGCTGAGGAGAGGTGTAAACCTCGTCCGACAGCGAAACTTCCTGATCGATCGACTGGAAAAATTCGTTCAGATTGATTTTCAGATCAAGCATCGATTTCGTCGGTTCCGAAAGTTCCGTCTTTATCTCGTCCAAGCTCAAAGCTGCCATAACGCTGGTTCCCGTATCGGAAATGGAACGGGCGGAAAATTGGAGACCGGAAGCGTTAAGTGCTTTGTCGGCAATCGATATCCGGCCGAACATTCTGGACCAGCTGGTGCTGGCGCCGCCGCTTGTACAGGTTATTTCTCCGATCTTCCAGCCGGGAGGCATGATTTGCAGCAGATCCATAATCTTGTTGTTGCAGCTGTTGAGGATGGCCGTCGGATCGGGCAGGTTTTCCCACGGCTTGGGTTCTGGCGGAATTTCTTCCGTCTGAACCACCTTGGGCTGTACCGGAACAATCACCGGAACCGTCGGCGTGGTATCGAAAAGGCTCATGAAGAGCTGATACGCGACATAAAGAACGACAAAGGCACCGGTACCGGCAATGACGTAAAACATCTTGCCTTTGGTGTTGATCTTTTGCAGCTTGACTTTGCTGCCCCGCGCCAGCAGATCTTCAAGCTCGGGGTACAGGGTGTCTTCGATATTCCATTCCGGCGGTGCAATCTTCAGTTTCCAGTCCGGCACCATCAGCATGCTCATAAACTGCTTTTTGGCGTCTTCTTCGGAAAGGTAAAGCATATCGCCGTTCGCCAGGATAACGTCGTCGCGCACGCAGACATACCACCAGCCGTTCGGAACTTTGAAAACGGCGACAAATGAAGGCTGATCGCTCAGCGCCGTGGCCAGGCCGATTGCCGCCGCGTTCATGCCCGGTTTGTAACCGTCGGCGGAAACGCAGATGCCGAACTGCGGCGTTTTGCCTTTTTTGATGCAGTAAAGATCGGCGCCTTCCAAAACCCCTTGCGAAGATTCTACGATTTCGGCCAGAGGCGCGTCCTGGTTCTGCAAAGATTGCCAGAACAAACTGGTTGCAAACTCAACCCCGCCGGAAACAAAATGCGTTCCCCAGCTCCGCTCCTGGTCGGTTTTGTAATCGTCATCTGACATTTTGGCATCATCTAACACGTTGGTTTCCTTAATCTAAGAATTTTCAGTCTAGTCGTGTACTCTGGTTTCCGGGTTAAGCGGGCTTTCGAGAACGACCGGGGTTAAAATAATGACCAGGATGCTTCTGACTTTTCCAGCCGTGGCGGAACCGCCCAGCAAAGAGTTGGTCGCCGAACCGACGCCGCGTTTTTCGGCGCTGTTCTCAACCCGTTCATAACCGGTCAGAACCAGGGATTCTCCCGATTTCATGGCGACTTCCTGCGTAAAGCCGCGGGATTCGATGATCGGGTTTTGAATATATTCGCCGCCTTCGCTCTGTTCTTCACCGGTGTCGGAACCGCTGATCAGGTCGACTTTTTCCAAAGCCAACAGGTCGGACAGGGTAAGGTCAAACTTCAGAAGCAGTCGTCCGTGTTCCAGAATCCGCGGCAAAACGTTCATGGTGAAACCGGTTTCGATTTCTTCCGTTTCCGTTGACAGGTCGTAATAGTTGGAGTCGCCGCCGCTGTTGGTTTTGGTGATTTCGGAAATGTAGTTTTGCTTCTTGACAACCTGAATCGGAGCCGACTTGTTGTTCAAAGTGGTAACCGTGCCGCTCGTGATCAGGTTGGTCGTTGCCTGGGTCGACAATGCCTGGATGCTGGCGTTGATGTTCCAGTTGCCGGGCATCAGGGTCATTGTCAGATTCTGAGTAACGTCGGACGAAAGGCCGCTGGCGGCGCTGGCGACGCCGATGCTGGTTTTTCCGTCTTTGAAAGCGGAACTGAGATTGAGGCCAAAGGTGTCCGAATCGTCAATGGTAACCTGTAAAACTTTGATGCTGATGGCAACCTGGCGGGACAAACGCGCGTTTTGTTCGTTGATATAGTGAGCCACGCGTCTGATTTCGTTCGGCGTTGCCGTCAGCGAAATGGTGCCGTTGGTCGGGTCAAGCGACAGCTGGGCATCTTTTCCGATCATTGAAGTGATCGATTTTTCAATGTTGCTCCACAGTTCAAGTTCGGCTGTATTGGTCAGTGTCAGGGACGACGAACCGCCGCTGCCCGAGTCGGTGGACGAACCGCCGATGTTGCTGCTCAGGCTCTGTTTCGTCGGCAGACTGTACAAAACGAAGGTTTTGGTCATGAATTTGTAAAAGTAAATTTCGTTTTTGTCATATCTCCACCAAATGCCGAAACGTGAGCCGATTTCATCCAGCAGGCCGCTCAGGGGACCGCGGTAGGAAACCAGCATTTTGGTCGGGTCGGCCCAGTGTGCGTTCATCTGTTCGGGCGAAGGCGCGTTTTCTTCCGCATTTTTCAACAGATCTTCTTCCAGATGCGGTGCGTAGCGAACCTGAATGGAGGTGATTTTGTTGATCATGTCGCCGACTTCATACAAGGTTATCGGACGGTTGCTGATCAGGGTAATGCCTTCTTTGGTTTCGAGATACGCCGGAATCGGAGCGCCTTCGTATTCGACAACGCTCTTGTCGCCGAGCCAGATTTCGTTTTTAACCCGGACAACGTCGGCCGGTGCCGGTGTGCTCGGCTCTTTGGCCTTTTCCTTGAGTTCGGTCGTGGCTTCCACTTCCCGTTCCAGCGTAGCGTCCATGCTGGTGGCAACGGAACAGGCGCCGATCAAAGCGACCAGGCCCAGACTCAGGCTGTATTTAATCCAATTATTCATACGCATTCTCATCCTCCATAGTCTCGACTACCAAGACGCGGTTTCCTTTATAAAATGTTGCGATCGGTGCCGGCCGTGCTCTGGCAAAGGCTCTGACCAAAGCCGAACTGACGTCGGCAAAACGCCCCCGGAACATGGCTCCGGCGGTTAGGGTATAGTTGCGGTTAGTGTTCCAGATCAGCCGCCAGCCGGCGCGATCGCACCATTCCGTCAACAACAGCTTCAGGCTTTTTCCTTCTTCCGCCAGCCAGTCTTCGACCGGGTCGTCGGCATTGTAGCCGTCTCCGGTGCCGGCCGCACCGTCGTCGCTGACGTTCTGCTGAGTTTCGTCAACGGTGATTTCTTCCTCATAATCAACGACTTCTCCGTCAATTGAAGGCGGAATGGTGGCGGACATGTTGCTGCCGGCACCGGCCTGAACGACCAGATGGTCGCGCGGTGTCCTTTCGCCGTATTCGCGATAATCGGCGGCAACTTTCGTATAATTTACAAATTCGTCTTCGGCGGCGCAGCCGGTAATGCCCGGAGTGGGATATTGTCCGGCCGGACAGGTTTGTTTGACCGTCGTGCCCGGAGCAGCCGGTGCTTCCGAATAGTTGTATTCATAATCGTTGTTGCTTGCACAACCCGATAACAGCAGAACTCCTAAAAAACCGGCTGATAAAAGAAATTTGTAGTTCATTTTTGTGTTTCCTAAGCTGTTTTTATTCATATTTTTTAACCTATCATACATACTGGAAAAAAATAATCAAGCAGATATTCTACCACGACTGGTAATACAAATTCCGCCCTTTATTGCTTTCCTGCACAGTGTTGTTAACGTTTTCATTTATCCGTAAGGTCCTGATAATGAACGAATTTGGCTCACGGGATGTGAAGACGGTATTTATTTTTTCGTACTCTACACCCTTATTAGTTAAAATATTGTGTAACAAATTTAATCTTTTTTGCTGCAGTTCAAAAGAGCTGGTCCGGTCAATTCTGATTTCGAGAATGACGCTCGGGTCCTCGATGACTTTGTTGGCGAAAGCCTGTATCCAGCGAAGCGTGGTGCCCGAAATTTCGGCTCTGCCCGGCTGGAAGGAAAGTCTCATTTCCGCCGGCAGGATTTTGGCGGGGGACTTGTCGCGGCTGAATGCGGAGAACAGCCCTCTGCGTTTTTTCGGTTTTTCTTCTGTTTGCAGGTTTTCATTGTCGTCCGCGGCGGTTTCGGCGTTTTCGTCCGAACTGCCGAACATTGAGGCCAGGCTCTTCAGCAGTCCGCCGCTTTTGCCGTCGTTTTCGGCCGTGTCGCTTTCCGCGGCGGTTTCCTCATTTTCTTGTTTTTTGTTTTTCTTCGGCGAAACCAGCTGCGGCGTCAGGTTTTTGTCGTTCATAATGTCTTCCGGAATCGGGATCAGAATGTTTTTGACCATTTCCGCTACCTGAACTTCTTTGCCGTCTTCGGCGATTTTTTCCGGTGCGTTGAGGGCAGCGTTGATTTCCGATTCGCTCATGCCTTTGTAAAAGTCTTCGTCAAGAACATGGTTGTTTTTGGGGTTACGGGTGCCTTTGGCGACCACCCACGGGCTGTCCGTGTTGCCGGCCGTATCTTTTTCGCTCATTTCATACCATTCGCGCGGTGCCGCTTTCGTCGCTTCCGCGGTTTGTTCGACGGCGATCTTGTCAATGTTCAGTTTGCCGCCGTCGGCCATGGCGATCTGATTGTCGGGCGCTTTGCTTGCAATTTCCACCTTTTCGGCGGCGCCGTTGCCGAATTCAAGCGGGATCGCCTCGCTGTCGGCCTGCTGCGGAAGCGTTGCGGCAAGCAGCTGCGTTTTGGCCGTTTCCGCGGGCTTTTCGGCATTCTGCCGCTCCGCGGCCGGTTCCGTTCGGTTCGTTCCGGCTTCTTCCGCAAAAACGTCGTCGGCGACCGTCGCCGGTTGCGGCGCTGCGGCGGCGACAACGGCCGGCCGTTCGGCGACCGGCTGCGAGTCGTTACTTGCCGTCATGCTTTTTGCCGGATTGAAAACGGAAGCGGCGGCCGAATATTCAAGCGGAATGTCGGCGGCGTCTTCTACCGAATTGATGCGGATGCCTTCTTCCTCATCGTCGAAAACAAACAGGTTTTTATCTATGAAAATTTCCCGTTCGGCCGGCTTCGGCGCCAGTGCGGCCAGAGAAAAGGCCCGGACCGGCGTTGAGGCGGAATAGTTGACCGTCGGCGCTTCATGCTGAAAAAAGAGCGCTATGTTTTTGTCGGGAATTGATATTTCCGCGTTTCTTCGTTTTTCGGGAACGGCAAACAATCCGTTGACCGCCCATATCGTAAACAGAGAAACGACAAAACTGTTAACAAATATTTTTAAAGTCTTTTTTCTCATTAACTTGACCCCTCTAATGGTTAACAATAAATTAAAATAAGGGAATTGGCAAGTATATTGTTTGTTGAAAACTAAATTTTAACGCTTTTTTTCCGGCGTTTGTGAGGACCGCGGAAAAGAACGGACTGTACGAGGCCAAAAATAAATAAGTGTGCGTGCCCGGATGTCGGATGCCCGCATTCCGGCGCGGAGTCTTTCGTTTTTATTGTCCAAAAACGGCCGCTTTTAACTATGAATTTTTTGTTACAGGGAAAAATATTTGCTAAAAACAATATGTTATCAAAATTACGGCAAATGTGATAATGCTGGTAATTTTGGAAAAAATCAGGTATTCTAAAAATGTATAAGTAAAGCACTTTTAATTAATTAAAGGAGAAAAACTATGCAATTTATTAAAAGAAATATCTGGACACTGGCCGCGATGGTTCTGTTCGTAACTGTTGCGATGGTCGGTGACGCCGCGGCGGTTGACGGCACCAGCCTGATGACCCAGGCGAGCAAGAAGGTCTCTAACGTATTCGAAGCCGTTAGAACGATCATCTTCATTCTGGGCGGTTTCGGTCTGGTCGGCGTTGCCTTTGCCGCCATTTTCGGTAAAGTAAACTGGAAATGGTTTGCCGCTTTGGCCGTCGGTCTGGCTATTCTGGCTGCTGCGAACGCCGTCGTTCAGTATGCTGCCGGTTCCAAAGCCGGTACGGGCGTAACCGATACCTTCGGTGTATAGTCCCGGTGACTTAACCACGGGGAGGGCTGCCAGAAGTTTTGGCTAGCCAATGACAGCCCTCCCGTTTTACTGCTAACAAAAGAAGGAAAAAGAAGATGTTGTACGTAAAATTAAAGAAAATAATAATATTTGCATTGGTTGCGTTCTTAGCTTCTTCAATTTTATTTGCAACCAATTCTTATGCCGCGCTGTTTGAAGATCTGACGAGCAAGGGCGCCGAAATCTTCAAAGGCATGCGCGAAATTATCTATGCGGTTGCCGGTTTCGGTATCGTGGCGATTGCCATCGGCGGCTTTTTCGGCAACTTCAACTGGAAATGGCTGGGGGCCATCATCATCGGCCTGATGGTCATTGCCCTGACTGCCGGCATCATCAATTATATGGTGGAAGAAACGGTTATTACGCCGGCCATGATCACCGATACTCTGATCAGCGGCAATGACTCGGGGCTGGCAAAATAGTTTGGACAGAGATTTTAGGAGGGTGCTATGCAAAATTTTAAGTTAAAAAATAGGATGTCTGTATCTCTGTTGCTGCTGCTGACGGCGCTGTTTGTCTGCTTTAATCCTGGATACGCTTTTGCGGATCTGCTCGGGTGCATGCAAAGCGAAGCCGGACGGGGAATTTTCAAAACCATGGCGTGCAAAATCACGACCACGCTGTTTGACATCAGAAAAATCGTTTATATTCTCGGCGGCTTCGGTCTGATCGCTTTTACCTTTGCCGCAATTTTCAACAAAATCAGTTTCAAGCATCTTGCCAACATTGCCTTGAGCCTGTTTCTTCTGTCGATGATGACGCCTTTTATCGAGTATTTTACCCAGGCGCCCGGTGCTAAGCTGACTTACGGCAGTTTTCTGCAGCCGGATTTTACGGAAGCTGACTATTCGATGACTTTCGGCGAATGCGAGGGTGGCGATTGTCCGGTTTCGACGACGGTTGCGGGCGGTGCCGTTGCCGGCGGTTCGTCCGGTGTCGGTTCCGACGGTTCGGGCGGCGGTCTGGGCGGAGGTTTGACAACCGGTGCCGACGGCAGGTTGGAGCCTCTGGCGCCTATTTCCGGAGTTCCGGGAGGCAGTCTGGCTTCCATGGCCGACACGACCGACATAAAAAACATCAAGCTTGATCCGATTGCGACTGCGGGTACCGAAGTGGATACCAGAACCGGCTGGCAGAAGTTCAAAGACGGCATCAAGACGGTCGCTCAGGAAGGCCTGAAGGCTTATAATACGGCCAGTTCCGTCATTTCCGCGGCGGGCAGCGTTTATGACGCCGTTGACTCTACGGTTAAGGGTGTTCAGGGGGCTGACGGCATCGGCGGAATCATCACGGCGGGCGTAGGTGCCTTTGATAACTTCACCACCGCGACCGGCGCCATTACCGGTGCCGCCGGAACGATCGGTACCAATTACACCGATAAGGAAGGCGAAAAAGGCCTGGGTGAAAAAGTGGATGATTTCTTCAAAGGCAAAAACAAAGGTGCCAATGAAGGAAAAGAGGTTACTCAGGATTTGGGAACCATCAACGGTACGGCCAACGGCATAATGGATATCCCGAACGATATCAAAAACATTTTCAGGTAATGTATCGTTAAAGTCGGAAAAATGCCGCTCATTCTCCCGGGGCGGCATTTTTTCCGTCCGGCGGCGGGCGCCGTCGGAAGCCCGTTGATCCGTTGCCGGTGCTTGTCAACCGCGGCAAGCTTTTTTGTTGCATAAAAAAAACTTTTCCTGTAGAATCACAAAAAACGAAGGATGGATTGAAATGCGTGAACCTGTGTTAAAAGCCGTTGCCAGTCCCCCCAAGATTTTGTGGGGGCCGTTTTTGCCGGTACTGCTTAATCTCGGCGTTCAGTTTCCGATCATGTTCGTTTCGATCGGCGCTTTCGAGATTAACCCGATTATATTTGTCGCCAGCATTTTGCTGGTGCATGGAATCATCGTGCTCTGGGGTACGAAAGAACCGCATATTTCCAGCATGATTCAGGCATTCGGACAAACTTATCGTGTAACCAAGAATTTGTATAAGACAAAGGGGAATAAATTTGCACCCTGATTTTGATTTTTTCAGCACGTTCGTACAGGGGCTGAGCGCTAAAGAAGTTATCGTTGCGGTGATTGGTTTTATTTCTGCCGCAGCTTTTGCCGGTTTGTGGGTAACCAAGCTCGGGCGCAGCATTCTGCCGCAGCCGAGCGAGTCCAAAGTGGCGGATTTCCTGCCTTTCAACAAACTGATGTCAGACGGCATGACCATCCGCTGCTATAACGGTTCGTTTGCCCGGGTGTTTAAAATCGAAGGCTTGGATCTGGCCTTTGCCACCGAAGAGAAAAACATTTCCATGCTTGAGGCGAGAAAGTCCTGGATCGACAACATGTCCGATCTGCAGGTAACCTGCCGCGTCATTACCCTGCGCGAAAGGATTCCGCCCGATGAAATTATCGGCACTTTTGACAATCCGCTGCTGGAACAGGTGGCCTACACCTGGCAGAGTACGCTGAACCGCGTTTACAGCAATTCCCACTACGTGGTCATTTCCATTCCCGACCGTCCGGATGCGCTGAAAGACCTTAACTATGCCTCGCAGACGCTGATGGCGACTTTGAGCGAATACGGCGTGCGGGCAATGTTTGAGAGCGAGGACAGTCTGCCGAAAGACAGTCCGTTTCACGTATTCAGCCGCATTTGCAGTCCGGTCTCGAAACCCGATCCGAAAGTTCGCAATGCCGAAGGGGCTATGCTGAATGAAATTCTGACGGCCGACCATATTCATTTCACCGGCGAAAACGGCATTATCAAATTCTTTTCCGGCGATCAGGAAATGTATGCGATTACCATGGGGCTGAGAACTTCCGGAGACTTTATGGACGAGTCGATGATCGTTTCCCTGCTGGCGATCGATTGTGAGCTGACCATGCTCCACAACATTAAGCCGATTTTTAAGCCGAATGCGCGGGCGCTGCTTCTGCAGCAGGCCAACATGGCGCGGATGACAAGCTTTTCCGGCGATGTAATTGACCAGTATAACGAAGCCCTTTCATCAATCGAAGACAGCGACGCCAACTATCAGGCGCTGACCGAATATGCGATGACGTTGGTGCTGAAAGGGCACAGTCTGGAAGAAATCGACTTTGCCGAAGGCGAAGTGCAGCGTATCTGCCGTTTGTTCGGCGTGACGCCGGTGCGCGAAGGCTGGGTCAGCCAGGCCAGCTTTTTCAACCAGTTTCCGACTTATGACACCTATCCGCGGACTTACCGCTATCTGTCGCGGGTGGCGGCGGTTGCGGTTTCGTTTGACAAGCCGTCGGAAGGCTTTGCCAAAAGCGACTGGGGTCCGGGCGCCATCTCCGTGTTCCGTACCACCACCGGTTCCGGTTACCGGTTCCAATTTCACGTTTCACCCGAAGAATCTGCTGTGGCTCACTGCTGCATTATCGGTCCGACCGGTCAAGGTAAGACCACTTTGCTGACGTTTCTGGCCGGTCAGGCGATGCGCCACAAAGACCTGAAGGTGTTCTTCTTCGACCGCCACCGCGGTGCGGAGATTTTCACCCGTGCGGTCAAAGGCGCTTACGTTGGCTTTGACGGCGATGAAAAGAACGTTTCCTTAAATCCGTTTGATGCGGCGCCGACGCCCAACAACCGGGCCTTCCTCCGCCGCTGGATGAAATCCATCACCATGGTTGACGACGCGCTTTCCGAACGCGAAATCGCCCGCGCGGTAACCACGGCGTTTGACTATCTGCGTCCGGAAGAACGGGTGATGAGCAACCTTTATAAAAGTTGTTTCTCGCCGACCGGCAACATGCGCCGCGAACTGTTCCGTTGGGTCAATCCCGACCAGTACGGCAAAATCTTCAATGCCACCAACGACAGTCTGGATTTGCACTCCAAACGCTTTATCGCATTTGACTTTACCCATATTTTCGAGGATGAAACCCTGGCGCCTGCGGTCATCAGCTACATCATGCACCGTATTCAGTCGGAAACCGGGGAAACCGGCGTTCCGTCGCTGATCATGATCGACGAAACCGCGCCGATGCTGAAGCACCCGATGTTCCGCGACTATTTCATCATCGGTCTGCAGGAAGGCCGTAAAAAGCGTCAGGCCTACCTTTGCGCGTTCCAACAGCCGAACATCATCGACCGGCTGGGGGTCGGCGAGGTTATCCGCGGCCAGTGCCAGACGGTTATTTTCTTCCGCAACCCGCAGGCGATGCCGGAAGACTACGTCAACTGGAACCTGAACCAGCGGGAAACCGACTTTATTTTCGGCAAGTCTTATCGTGATTTCCCTTATGCGATTCTGCTTTCCCGTCCGGCTACCGGAGAATCGGTGATCCTTGACGTCAACCTCGGCGGTCTCGGACCTTACCTGAAGCTTTACAATTCCGGCCGCAAGAACGTTTTGCTGGTGGAAGAGCTGATTAAGCAGTACGGGGAAGACAACTTTGTTACAAAATATTTAAATCTTGCCTGAGAAACGTAAAATAGATTTATAAAACAGTTTTTTTTTGCTATTATTAAAATGACATAGACCAAGACGGAGGGTGGTATGGTAAATATTAAGCGCATTGGTTCGGGCATTCTGGGCGCGGGTGCCGTTTTGTTTGTTGCCGCGGGGGCGGAAGCCGGGCTGCCGACTTTTGACGCCGCCAATATTGCCGGTACGATGAGTATCGTGAAAAACGGTTCTCAAAACCTGAAAGGAATTGGCGATATCACCAACAAGGTCGGCGAACTCAACACGATTGTCGGCGATGCAGCTGCCTCTGTCTCGAAATTTCAGGAACAATACGGCGACGAGATCAACAAAGGCATGGAAATGGCGCAAAAGGCGATGGCGCGCAAGGCGGAAGCCGAAGCGGCCAAAGCCGCTCATGACGCCGAAGTGCAGGCGCAGAAAGACGCCTATCAGGCGGCCATGGACAGCGTAGCCGAAAATCAGCAGGCTTCGCAGCCGGAAGAAGAATATTACGAAGAAGTTGAAGAAGAGGTCGTCAACGCACCGGAAGAAACGGCAACCGTCGTTGAAGGCGCGGCCGAGGACTTCTATGGGGAAGATGCTGAAGAAAACGGCGTTTCTTCCGCGATGAACTCTACCAACCGGGTTTATGACGACGGTGATTATGAAGAGACCGGCGGCGAAAATTTGGACGGCATCGCCGGTGACGACGAAGCGGCTGCGGAAGACGGCGGCGCACCCGTAAAAACGCTGCAAAACCTGCCCGAGGGAATGCAAGCTGTGCAAATGAAGCCGGCCGTTGTCGGAAAAGTGCAGGCTGCCGGTGACAAAGGAGGAGTTTCGGCAAACCGGCGCAGAGCCTTTGTCCGTCCGTCCGCGCCAAATGCGGAAGCTGCCGTTGTTTCGTCCGGGCTGAAAGCCGTTTCTGCCGATACCGAAGCTGATGTTGAAGTTGCGCCGGCGGAAGGGGAGGCTTCCGATACGGCAGCCGTTTCGGCTTCGCCTGCTGCCGTCCGGGCGGAAACGCCGGCCGCACAGGCCGCGCCGGTGCAAAGACGGCAATTCAGGGTTTCTCCCCGTTTGAACCGGGTTGAAAAAGTTTCCCGCAGCACCTACGGCCGGCATGAAGAAATGGCGTTTGCCAGTTCCTCCGATGACGGAGAAGCCGTCGGCAACAGCTATGTCGGCAACGTTTATATCGTGCCGATGGCTCAGCGTTGCGAAATCAGTGCCCAGACTTTTATCAACGATGAACAGAAACGCAACGAATGTATTGAAAAAATCATTCGTGAAAACAACGCTGACAACAGTTTCGACTCCAACCTCAGCATGAAAGACTGCCGCCGGATGATTTACAACGCGGTGGTTGCGCTGCTGGCGGAAGCGACAAATTCAAAGTACGAGGCGGCCAATTACAGCGATACGCTGGACGAACAGGACAAGTTGGCGGCGGATTCTACAGACGTCCGCGGCGATTTGACCGTAATTGCCATGAGCAACTATCAGACGCAGTTGCTTTTGAACCGGATCTCCATGAATTTTTCTTCCCAGATCATTCTTGAAACGGTAGAGCAGGTATGCGCTGCCCGCAAGGACGTTTTGGGAGATTCCGATCTGGATGAAAAGAGCGACGCCGGTGGAGAATAACGATGAAAACATTTTTTGCTTGGACATTGCTTTTCTCTCTGTTGGGCATCAACTGCGCCCATGCCGACTTTGAAGCGGTGGAAACCACGCTCGGCAAACTGGAAGACGTGCAGAAAGAGGCGCAGAACGTTCAGGAAGAGCTGAAAAAGGTGCAGGCGGCCATGAATGCGGTCCGCCAGGGGGAATTCGGTCCGTTGGAAGAGGTCAAAAGCAATATTTTGAACGAAAAGAAAGTCGACGTCAAACTGATCGGCCCGATTGCCGAAAAAGTCGGCGATACCAAGGAACTGGAAGGCGCAGTGGAAGAAAACATCATTCCCCAGTATACGGACAAGGATCAGGACAAGGCCTATTTTGTCAACAAGGATACGACCGACGCCATCCGCCGCGAAAACCTGAGCCGGATGTATGCCTATGCGCTGACGCTGCGCACCAATATGGCCAAGACGCGGAAAGAGGGCGCAAGCGACGATAAGCCGGTCGAAGCCAAGGACAGCCGCGAAATTCTGCAGTCGGCGGCAACCAGGGAAGCCATGGAAAACGCCCGGCGCTTTGCCCACATCTGGGATATGCAGGCGGCGATTTACGAATTGCAGCTGATAGAAATGGCGCAAAGGTTCAGCAACAAGAGCGGCGGTGAATCGGAAGGAGATGAGCAATGAACAGAAATCTTCTCGGCCTTTTGGTCTTAAGCGCTTTTTTACCGGTCTTTTCGGCCGAAGCCTTTTTGCTGCCGCCGTTCAAGCTGGATGCCAGCACCATCGGCAACGAAATCGTTTCCTACGGCAATACCAGTTCGCAAACCGCGGGCAAGGGACTGCAGCAGGCGGCCATCGTACAGACGGCCATCACCTACGGCCAGGGCGCCAAGGAGGCTTATGAGTTTGCCACAAAAATGCTGAACGATTTTAAAAACGTGAACCTTAACAACCTCGGCGAAACGCTGGATAAAATGAGCGAGGCGGAAGCCGAGCAGACCAAGGTCAAGGAAGACGCGGCGGTTGAAATTACCGCCAAAGCCCGTGAAGCTAACGCCAAAATTTCCGAACTGGACGCAAACACGAGAGAACTGAACAAAAAAATCGTCGAAGATCCGGAAAACATTAAAAAATATCAGAAGCAAATTGAGAAAAACGAAAAAGAAAAGAAAAAGATTTCGCAAAAACTGATCAAGGAAACCCGGAAGATCAACCGCAAAACGGAAAAGGAAGTCGGCAAACTGAGCGACCAGATCAGCGAGCTGCGGGGCAAGGCGAGCGAACTGGTTTCTTCGATTACGACGATTTCCGACAATTACGATTCGACGGAAGACCTGAACCGGACGGCGGAAACGCTGCTGCCGGGCGCCGATACGGAGGTGGATACCCACGTGATGGCGACGTATGCCGCAATTTACCGGGTCAACTATTATCAAATGCTCGGCAAAGCCGCGGGACGGGCGATGCTGATAAAATCGACGCTGGTCAAAGACAATGAAAAAGCGGCTAAAAGCAAACTGTCGACCGCAGAGTTTGAAAGTCTGGGCGGTGCCGTCGGAACGCTGGTAAAGATGAAAACGGACAATATTCAGGCGCTGCTGAACTTTACCGAAATTCTGCTGCAGAAAATGCAGCTTGACGTGGCCAGGGATCTGGCGCTGGAGAATTTCAACGCCGCGGATCCGGTTCAGGCGGCCGGTGATTTCAACCTTGACAACTATCGTTTTACCCCGCCGACGGCTGCCGAACTGGAAGCGGAAGGCGGTGCAAAGCCGGAAAAACTGGAAAAGCTTGAAAAGGAAATTACGCCAAGCAGCGGAAACATTCTGACGGAAGGCCGCAAAACCATGACCGCGGGTACGGACGAGGCGGGCGAAAACACTGAAACAACGGGGGACGGGAATGATGAGAAAAAACAGTAAATTTTATCTTGGCATTCTGCTGGTATCGGGGATGCTCGGCCTGAGTTCTCCGGCTCGTTCCCAGTTGGTGGGCGGCGTTTCTTTTGACTTCGGCGGCGATGCCGCCGCGGCGATTACGCCTGTTTTTGAGCAGATTCAGACGGCGGCCGACGAAGCGGTCAAATATGCCAAGGAAAAGGTGACCAAACTGAAGGCAAGCATCGGCTCTTATTTCACCAAACGCAAAAATGCGGCCGAAAAAGTGCCGGGGACCAAGCAGTTTGCTGAAGAAACCTCGGTGGACATCTATGATCCGGCCGCCGTTCAGACCGCGATTAACGAGCTGTTTCTGCAATATCCTTCTTCCGACCAGCGGGTAAACCGGTTTTACGAGAAGGAAGCGGCCGAATTTTATTACGATACCATGATCGAAATCCAGACCGCGTCGAAAAAGCTGGAAGCCCAGTTGAACAGCCTGCGTACGGAAATCGACAATTTCTCGAAAGATGCGATCGCCCCTTCCGGCGGCAATGCCGGTTCAATGTCCTCTTCGGATGAAAACGGCAACTATTACAACCTCTATCTGGCGCATAAGAAATTCAATGACGTGCTGAAGGTTACCGAAGAAGTGATGGCGCTTTATTCCCAGTATTACGTTGCCCGCGCGATTTACCGCAAGACGATCCTCCCCGCGCCGTATCAGGAAGAAAGCGCGGAAGGCGAAGGGAAAAAATCCGCGGCCTCGCGCTATTTCAGCAGCAAAATGGCTTTTGCCCAGTTTGTCAGCGGCAGTACGGCATCGGCGGCGGCAGAGGAGGAAGAAGCCGAAGATATGGAAAAAAAGCGGAGTTCCTATACCGAAGTCAATTTTGCCGTGCCGGAAGCGCCCGAAGCCAAGTCTTTAATGGCCGGCAGCGAAAAGGAACTGGCCGATCTCGGGGTTATTTCCGATGCGCAGAAATCGTTGAACGAGGCGCTCAAGGCGCATAATACGATCCGCCTGCTGCCCACGTACCGCAATATCTTCCGCCAGTATGAACTGTTTAAACAAATGCATGAAAAGGCGGCGCAGGCGGTTGCCTCCTCGGATCAGTGCGTTGTTCAGTATCTCGGCCGCCGTTACGACCAGCCGGAAAAAGTCTGGTACGGAACGATGGCGGCGCCGGCCGATCCGACGGATTATGACAGCAGAACCGGGCTTTCGGGATGGGCGGTTGCCGCCTATCAGGTCGCCAATGCCGACAAGACCGCGGGACTTGACACGGACTCTTTTGCCACTTTGGATTTGGGCGCGGAAGCAGACAGCGGCGACCTTGCCAGCCTTGAGAGCGTCAGCGAAAAGGCGGCGGCGATGGATTCTGCCAGTGCGTTGGCCAATCCGAGCAAGGAAGAAGAATTTTCCGCCGCAGCCCGCGAGGTGGAACTGGTTACCTGGCAGATCGGCGCCCAGGCGGCGAAAATTCTGGCCGAAGACCAGTATTCCGACAGTCCGGTTTACGGCAAGGCAGCTCATCCTTACCCGTTGTGGCAGGATCAGAAGAGCTTTTACAATCAGTATATCGACGGCAAATATGAAAATATGAAAACCTATATCCGCAATCTGGATCTGACTTCCGTTGCGCTGAAAATTGCCCAGCTTATCAACGACGACCGGCCCGACGGAACCGCCAAAAGCGCGGCTCAGCGCGGTTTGCAGCGGCTGGCCGGATATATATCGGAGAACGGTTCCGGCGGAACCGCCGCGAGCGGACTGGTTAAAGAAAAGATGACGGCGGTCGCCAAAGTCGACAGTGCCCGCGAAGCGGCGCTCAAACCTTATCTTGCTTCCAAGGAAAAACTGTCGGCCGAACTGGATAAGGTTGCGGCAAAGATCAGCGAACTGAACGATCAGATCAGTCTGGCCGATTCGGAAGCCGCTTCCGGTAACGCCAAGGCTGAAAGTTCGTACAGCAACATCAGGCTGATGAACAACCGCGGCACCACCGACGATTCCGTATTGTACGAAATGGCGCGGAGCGATTTTGCCGAAGGCAGCAGGCAAATGACCGAAAACATGGCGACGGCGACACAGTTGCGGGCGGAGGTCAAAACTTATGAGGGACAGCGGGACGAGCTGAACAAGAAGATTGATTCGGTAAACGAAAAAATTGCCTCGATCGAAGAGGATTATCTGAACCGCAAATCCGTCGTCGAAGCGGAATACGACGCCAAATTGGAAAGCGCCGCCGCCGGTGCGAAAGCGCCTACGCTGGCCGCGCTGGTCGACAAACTTGATATCGACGGCTTTGGTTTGAGCAGCGTGATTTCCGATTCCGACAGTTTGGTTTCCGATGCCAAAGGTTATGCGGTCAAGCTGATCGACAAGGCGCGTCAGGATATGTACAACCTTGGCGACGGACTGTACGAAACCAAAAATAACGGAGTGGTTGTCAAACGCCATAAGGAGCTGATCGACGACCTGAAGAACATGCCCCGCGAGCAGTTTATCCGTTCCGCGGTTTCCGTCGTCGGCGACGGCGCGTCCTCGTCGGTTGCCTCAATGTTGTCCGGCGCGCTGACGTCGGCGATCACGGGACAGATCTGCGGCAAGGTTTCCTGTAAGGCGGCGGACAGTGAATATTTTGTCGGTCTGCCGGCCAAACCGCGCGATTTTGCCGCGCCGAAGGCGCCCGAGTTCGAGCACTATCCTTCGCCGCGCGACATCGTTCATTTTGACGCGACGGATTATAAAAATATCCGGAAGACAAATGACGGAATTGTGGCCAAGTCTTCGATTCTTGAATACGGCGGAGAAATCCCCGGTATCTGGCGGCAGATGCTGGCCGACGACGCCTTTGTCGAAAAAGGGCTGAATTTGACTTCTCTCTTGGAACAGGGCGGAGAAAGCAAATATCTGATGCGCGGCACGCTTTATCCCTGCCGGATCGGCAATTATACGATCGACATTGCTTCTTCCAAGGTGGATTTGGCGCAAACCAGCGGACAATATCTCGTCAGTCCCGTGGATTCCCCGAAAAGGCCGGTCTGTGGTGACATCTCCGTCAGGGGAACGCTTTATTACACGGTTACCGATCTGGAGCTGGACGAAAGCGTCCGCGCCGGCACCCAGAAAACGCCGGCCGTTGTTTCGCCTTCCGAACTGGGAACGCTTTTTGCCTACAGCGGCCGCAAGCTGAAGTTTAACGATGCGGCCTACAACGTCTATGAACGCATGCTGGAACTGGAAGACAAGGCAAACGGCGACAACTTCAAATACGAAGTGCGTGACAACGTATATCAGAAGTCGATGTATGCCAACAATCAGATCGGGAATTTCCTGCATTTCGTGGACAAGGAAAACAGCATTCGTAAAAACATGGACGAGCTGCAGCTGAGCATTGACGACGCCAGGGAAACGATCAGGGAAATGCTGTCTGAGATGGGATTCAAGCTTGCCGACGACTTTAATCTTGCCAACGACGAGGAATACGCTTATATTCGCAATAAGCTGATTGAGTACAAGAGCAATCTGGTCGGTCTGGCGGCTTCGGATATTTCAACCGTCAACAACGCCAACCCGGTTGTCAAAGAGCGCTACGACAAGGTGGAAAATACGCGGGCGGCGCTGGTTCAGGACCAGGAGGCGCTGGTCAATCTGACAAATTCGACCGCTGCCGGCAGTTCTCTGAGCGAAGCGATCATCAGCGAAAAGGCCAATCAGGAAGTGATGGAAAAGTCGCAGCAGGAAGCTCTCGACGCCATCCGCAAGGAGATCGACAACTATGAGAAGCCGCTTTGCACCGCGTATTAACGAAAGTAAGAGATGAACAAATTCAGTAAAATTCTTGAAGGCAGCAAAATTCTGGCCATTACCGACAAAAACGGCAGGGAATATCGTTTTGTCGGCGACAGGGAACGGGAAAAGGTCAGCGCCAAGATGACGTATTATCTGTGGCTTTCCCGTTTCTTTATCGTCACTTCCGCCGCTTCGCTGCTTTTGTTTCTGGCCGCGTCTCTTTCTTTGTTCAACCTGGCGCCGCAGGTGACGGTCGAGCCTTTCCTGATCATTGACCAGAGTTCTTCGGACGAGATCGTCCGTTATGAACCGATTGCCCACGACATGGCTTCCAAAAAAATGATGATGGAAACCTTCGTCCGCCAATATGTCATGTATCGCAACACCATCATCAACGACGAGCGCGAAATGATGGTGCGCTGGTATGCCGGCGGCATTCTGAATTATCTTTCCGCGCCGCAGGTATTTGACGAATTTGCCAAATATCGGGAAGGTATCTGGAAAGACATCACCGACAACCAGACCAGCCAGGAAGTGGAAATCATTTCGATCGGCCGCGTGGGCGGCGAAAAGAGCCCGGTCTGGAAGGTGGATTTCAAAACTTACGAAGTTTCCGCCCGCCGCCGCAATACGGAAACCGGCGCGTTGTTTCTCCGGGTTCACTATTGGACCGCTTCGGTCACTTCCTATTTCATTCCCGAACGCGCCTTTATGGGCCGTCGTCTGCTTAATCCTCTCGGTTTTACGGTTACCAGATATTCGCAAAGCGAAGTCGAATTCTTGTAAATTTGTTAACCATTTTGTTCTATAACGTAAGCAGATCAGAGTTTATTTAAAAAATGTTAGACTTTTGCGAAAAAAAAGTTTAATTTCAATATATCTTATCATAAACGAGGATGTTTCGATGTATAAAAATGTAATGTTGGTCCTGATTCTTTTGCTGCTCTCGGCCTGCGGCCTGTTCGGCTCCTATTATGAACCGGAACCGGTCGGCATCGGCCGCGCGTCGGACGAACTGAAGCTTTCGCCCTGCGCCTGCATGCAGGTCGAGCTGCCGAAAATGCTGCCCGACTGGTTTGTTGAAACGATCTGATGGAAAGTTGCCGGCATGGTACAGCAGTTGGGGGTAAACAATCAAAATCAGCGCTTGCTGGCCGGACGCGGCCGGCGGCCGGAATCGCCGGCGTCTTCTCAGGACGCCTTTGTCGCCAACGTCGCCGAAAAACGCTATTTGTGGACGGCGCGCGCGTTTGCCATCATTACCGCGGTCAGTCTTTGCTGCAACATCGTGCTGCTCTTGGCGATCGCGCAGGTGATACCGTTGTACCGGGTAGAACCGTTTTTGCTCACCTTTCAAAACAAGCAGGAGCAGGTTTATAACATTCAGCCGGTCAACCGCGATATGGAGGACGAAAAGGAAATTACCGAAGTGTTCGTCCGCGAATATGTGCTGCTGCGCAGTTCTTTTAACCGCGACATTCCGGAAGTGGAAGCCCGCTGGATGCCGGGCGGCATGATTGAGGAAATGTCCAGCCCCGCGGTTTACAAAGATTTTGTGGAAAATACGGCCAACCGCGCGCTGGAACTGATCCGCACCCGGCAGATGATCCGCGACGTGCGGATTATGACGGTTAACGAACTGGGGTCGGGGATCTGGCAGGTGGAATATGAAACGCGCGACATGTATCCGGATTCCAAAGCGCCGGAGATCAATTACTGGACGGCCAGCCTGAAAGTCGGCTACCGCAGCAAGAGAGTGAAATTCAAGGGAAGATTGAAAAACCCGGTCGGCTTTACGGTGTACCAATACTCGCTGACTTACAACAAAGTAAAATAAGGTGGATAAAGATAATGTTATCAAAGTCTGTAAAAATAAGTGTATTAAGTTTGTTTGCCGTCGCATTTGCCGCGGAAGCTTTCGCCCAGGCCACGATCAACAGCATGGACCAGAACGCGGACCAGTCGCAGGGACAGTACCAGCCGATGGACATGGGCTATGCCGGCTTCAACTCTCTCGGCATGATGCAGAGCGCCTGGCTTGATCCGTTGCAGAACCTCGGCGAAGGGCAGAGCAAACCGGCTTATTCGAAATATTACTGGTCGCCGGATCTGGTTTTGCCGCTGCGCCTGCGCGAGGGCATGATCACTTTGTTGAACTTCCCTGAATGGGAAATGATCGAGGACATTTACATCGGCGACAACGCGACTTTTGACGGACAGATTTCGGGGCCGAACACCTTGCTGCTTTATCCCCGCAAGGGCGCCAACGTCGGCGTTGACACCAACATTATCGTTTTCGGCCGTTCGGGCAACCGTTATGTGTTTTATGTCCGCAGCGAAGGCGTCAATACCGAGCGCCTGACCAACGCGATCGTTGACATCGACGTGATCGACGGCGCCGGCGGGGCGGGGACGCTCGGTTCCGGCGGTTCGTCTTCCGGCCGCGTCAACGCCAGCAAATATTACGGCAACGGCGGCAAGTCGGTAGATTCCACCTTTACCAAAAGATTTCAGAAAAACGACTGGATCAAAAGCATTCCGCTGGATCCGACACAGTTCCGTTTTGACGTTGAAGTTTACGTTCCCAACCCGGATGATGTTGTCATTGCGCCGGAACGCGTATGGCGCGACGACATTTTCACTTATATCGATCTGGGCGAAAAGGCGCTCAATATGACCCAGCGTCCGATCGTCACCCTGATTGTCGAGCGGGTTGAAGTTCCGGTCGGATTCCGCACCAAAGGGCCGAACAACCGCCTGATCATCGTCGAGGCGATCGGCGACATGGTTCTGCGCAACGGCAAGCGTATCGTCTGCCTGAAACTTCGCAGGTCCGATGAGGTCGGATTGGATAATATCAGTTACGCCGACGACATTACCGACAAGGAATGGGACGTTCCGGGCGCCCTGCCGGAAGGCAAACGCGGAAAAGCCGGCTCGGCCAGCTATCCGGACGGTTTCGGCAGCAATTATGTGGAAGGACAGGTTGATGTCAATGCCGGTTCGTCCGAGATGATTGTTCCCGAATACAGCGGTGGCAATAACGGCGAAGGGGTTACCATCCGATACAAGGCCGGCGGCGCCTTCGGTGCCGGCAACGGTCAGGGCGGCGACTTCGATTACTCCAAGATGCGCCGGATCAAAAATACGCAGGAATTTGATGCCGCGGCCAGCAATTTGGCCAGCCAGTATCGTTACGGATCGGGATTTGCCGACGGAGGCTCCAACATTTCGATTGAGCTCGGCACCGATGCCAATGTGGACAACCTGGAAAATTTATGGGACAACCTGTCCTCTAAATATTCCAAAATTTTGAAGAACTATGACCCGTTCTTCTCAGTTGACGCGCCGGCGGACGGACAGGGCAAAGAGCTCTTCCATCTGCGCATCGGACCGGTCAAAACCTTGGACGAAGGTGACAGCGTGTGCAGCAAACTGGGCAGAAACGGCGTCTTTTGCAGCGTAGTCAGGACCCAATGAGCAAAGAAGTTTTAACACACTCTGAAAGCTATATCAAAAAAACCAACCGCATAATTCTTGCGGTTGGTATTACTTCTTTCGTCGTTTTCCTTTTCGGTTTGTATCTTCTGTTTTCAAGCGACGAGCCGATTGATGAATACGAAGAGCCGGTTTTCACCGACAACGATGACGCTTTAAATGTCGTTGACAACACTCCCGTGCAGGAAAGCATAGAGTTCAGCACCGTGGGCGATACGGAGGTTCCGCTGACGACGACCCCGAACCCGGTTCCGCTGGGGCAGGTGGTGCTCGGCACCGATGCCAAAAACGTCCTGACGCTCGGCACCAACGGCAAAACCTCGGTGATGATCGTATCGGTTCAGCTGGCGGAAGCACCCTTTGACGGCTTTGAGTTCAACGACAACTGCAGCGGCAAGCTTTTGCGCGGCAAGGAAACCTGTGACGTTACCATGAGCTGGACTCCGGTTGTGGCCGGAAACGTTCAAAACAACTTTATCGTTTCCTGGCACGAAAGCAATGTTTCCCAAAACAGCGCCAAGGCGGAAAAAGTACCGGTTTACGGCAATGCCGTCAATAAGGAAGACTGCAATTTCTGCGAAACCGTTCCGGGGGCGTCCGGCAGCGGGACGGCAGCCGCCCCGACGGCAAAGAAAATGCAGCGGGCAATCGTCGGTCCGGGCGGCGCCGTGATCGGTTATGCCGATGAGGACGGCTATATTTATGATGAAAACGGCAATGTCGTCGGCCGGGTAAACGAGAACGGTCTGGCGGTGGACGGGGAAGGCAACATCATCGGCGTTGCCAACAACCGCAAACTGGTTTACGACGACAACAACAACGTAATCGGCTATGTCAATCCCGACGGCACGATGGTTGACGTCGACGGCAACGTTACCGGCCGCATGCTGCCCGACGGAACGGTGGTCGACAATGACGGCAACGTGGTCGGCAAAGCGGTGGACATGGGCTATGTTTATGACGAAAACGGCAACATTATCGGCCGGGTAATGCCCGACGGTACGGTAGTCGACCTGAACGGCAATGTGATCGGCCGCGTCAACGAAAAAGGCGAAGTGGTTGACGCCGACGGCAACGTTATCGGTCATGTTACCAAATCCGGCCAGGTGGCGGTAGACGGCGACGGCAACATCATCGGCGTGGTTATGCCCGACGGCAGCGTGGTCGACGCCAACGGCGAAGTGGTCGGCCGGGTGGACGAAAACGGCAACGTTATCGCAGACAAAAACCTGGATGCCAAGAGTGTCCGCCGCCGGCTGGCTTATGACAAGGACGGCAACGTAATGGGCTATGTCGACGAAAAGGGAAACGTCGTCGACTTTGACGGCAACACTATCGGCCGCAGCCGTCCGGACGGCACTTTGGTCAATCTTCGCGGCGAGGAAATCGGTTCGGCCGGAACGGCCGGCAACCTGTTGGCTTATGACAAAGACGGCAAGGTTATGGGGTATGTTGACGACGACGGAAGCGTCATCGGCGCCGACGGTAAAAAAATCGGCGAACTGCTGCCCGACGGCAGTCTGGTCGACGGACAGGGCAACGTCATCGGCCGGGTTGACAACAGCGGCCGCCGGCTGGCTTACGACAAAGACGGCAACATTATCGGCTATATTGACGAGAACGGAAACGTCGTCGATTTTGCCGGCAACGTCATCGGCAAGGTTCAGCCCGACGGCACCATTGTCGACGAAAACGGCAACGTCATCGGCAAAGCCGGTCCGGCTTATCAGCGTCTGGCTTATGACAAGGACGGCAACATTATCGGTTATATTGACGAAAACGGCAACGTGGTCGATTTTGACGGCAACGTCATCGGCAAAATGCTGGAAGACGGCACCATCGTCGACGAAAACGGCAACGTCATCGGCCGGGCGGGAACGGTTAACCGCAAATTGGCCTACGACAAGGACGGCAACGTCATCGGCTACGTCGACGAAAACGGCAACGTGGTGGACTTCAACGGCAATGTCATCGGCAAAATGCTGCCCGACGGCACCATTGTCGACCTGGACGGCAATCCGATCGGCGAAGTTGCCGGTTTTTCCCAGATCGTGCTCGACAAGTTCGGCAAAATCAGCGGCTATGTCGGCAAAAACGGCGAAGTTTACGACAAAGACGGCAACATTGTCGGTTATGTCGACGAAAACGGCAATGTGGTCAACAGCACGCAGACGATCCTCGGACGCCTGATTCAGGAACAGATGATTCCGGTTACCCCGCAGGGGGAAATTCTCGGCAAGGTCAATTCAAACGGAACGGTTGAAAACGACCGCAAACAAATCGTCGGCCGCATTCTCTCCAACGGACTGGTGAAAAACCCCTCCGGCTCCAAAATCGTCGCCCGGCTGGTTCGCGGCGGGCTGGTTGTCGGTCTGGGCTGCAAAAACATCGGTTATCTGGAAAAAGACGGCGTAATCCGCAAGTCTAACGAAGATACCGGATACAAGGTCAACGCCGACGGCGTGGTGGTGGACGAAAGCGGCGCCTACGTCGGCGAAGTGGTCACCCCCGGTCCGGTGTTTGACAATACCTGCACCATGATCGGTGAGGTGGATACCGACGGCATTGTCCGCGACGGCGGCGGTTCCTATGTCGGCTGCGTTAATCCGGACGGTACCGTTTTGGACGAGAAGGGCGAGATCGTGGGCGGCGTTTCCCGTTCGGGCATAGCGCTTTCTTATGACGGCAATTTCCTGGGAACGGTCAACTCCAACGGACTGGTGTTTTCTCCGCAGGGAGAAGCGGTCGGCTGCGTCGGCACCTACGGCGACGTGTTTGACAAGAAAGGCGGCTACGTCGGCCGGGTGCTTGAAAATACCTACGCTTATGATCTGGAAGGAAATTTCCTTAACATGGTCAACGAAAGCGGACGGGTTTCGATCAAAGGCCAGTCGGCGGGAAAATTATTGGCTCACAATGTCCTGGTTGACGAAAACAACAAAATCATCGGCGTGGCGATGCCGGAAAAAACGGCGGTGCTGAACCCTTCCGGCAAACTGATCGGTCATTTGTTCCCCGACGGATACGTCTATGACGCCAAAGGCGTGTCAATGGGCAAAATGTACAGCGACGGCATGAGCTTTTACAACCATGTGCCGGGCAATCCCGCGGCTTCCGGGCTGATTGCCGATTTTGACGGCAATATCGTCGGCCAGACCGGCTACAACGGCGAAGTCGTCAACCGTTTCGGCGAAAGACTCGGCCGGGTTGATGCCAAAGGCGTCTTCTTTGACGCAAACGGCGAATACAAGGGGGCGGTGCTCAAACGCGGCGCGGCCATCGGCTATGACGGCGCGTTTCTCGGTTACAGCCTGACCGACGGCCGGGTAGTGGATTTTGACGGCAAAACGGTCGGTCGCAGTTCTTCCGACGGCAAAGTGCTGAATTCGGATCTGGAAGTGGTCGGAGAGGTTATCCCCGAAAATATCGTCATTGACATCTGGGGCGCCTACAAGGGGCGGGTCAATTCCCTGGGCGACGTAATCGACCTTAAAAACAACAACGTAACCGCCATTTTGCCGGGCGGTTCGACCGACAAGAACCTAAGTCTGCTCAAACGCGGCGCGGTCATTGACTTCGGCGGTAAGGTGATCGGCGCGGTCATGCCCGACGGCAGCGTGATTGACGTCTTGAACATCAATATCGGACGGGTTTTGTCCGACGGCAGCGTGATCAACAATTCCGGCAAGCTGATCGGCGAAGTGATCGACGGCGACATTGTTATTGACGACGCGGACAAAGTGGTCGGCAGCGTCAACTTTGCCGGTATTGTCACCGGCCGCAGCGGCGAAGTGATCGGCCGCAGCCTGTCTTCCGACCTGGCGGTGGACAATAACGACGCCGTTCTGGGGCGGATTTATAAGATTGGTACCACCATTCTCGGCAATGACGGCCAGTATGCCGGACGCCTGCGTTATGACGGCAGCGTCATCGGCCGCGACGGCAAAATTATCGGCTACCTGAAGAGCAACGGTTCGTTTGTCAATCTGGATAAAAAAGTCGCCGGCTACGCTTTGCAGGAAGTGGCTAAAAATCGGAGGAACTAGCATTGAAACTTAAGTTGGGCAAAATCTTGACGTTATCCGTGAAAACCGCAGCGGCAGTCGGCTGTCTGGCTTTTAGCGTTTCCGTTGCTTCGGCTCAGGAAATCACCGCCATTGACTTCAACGGCGACCTGATCGGCAAAGTGATCCCCGACGGCAAAGTCGTCAGCTTTGAAAACCAGCTGATCGGCAACATTACGGCCGACAGTTTGATCGTCAATTTCGAAGGCAACCTGATCGGCGGCGTGGTGCCGAAAGGGATTGCCATCGGCAACGACAACCGTCTGCTCGGCAAGGTGAACAATGACGGTACGGTGCGTCTGGCCACCGGCAAAATCGTCGGCAAGGTGCTGCCCAACGGTTTGGTCGTCGACGACCGCTTTTCGGTTTTGGGCGCGGTGCTGTTTCCCGGTTTGGTTTATTCTGACAGCGGCGAAACCGTTGGCCGGCTGACCGGTGACGGTTTGTATTCCAATCTGCAGGGACAGAACATCGGCTTTGTTTCCCCCGACGGTTATGCTTATCGCCGGGTCGGCAACGATTATGTGATCGATGGCCGGCTGATTTCCTCCAAAATGGTGATTGACGCGGGGGGCAAGTTTATCGGCAGCATTGCTCCGGGCGGCAAAGTGACGGATTTTGAGGGCAAGGCGATCGGCCTGATCAAAGCCAACGGTTTTGCCTACGACAATCAGGATAAGATTATCGGCCGCATCGTCAAATCGGGCTATGCTTTCGATAACGGTGGCAAATATATCGGTTTTGTAACTTACAACGGTGAGGTCGTCGCCAAAAACAAGGTGATCGGACGCCTGCTGATTGACGGTACCGTTGCCGACGCCAAAGGCGAAGTTATCGGCTATATGGCGGACATCGCGTCGACGGTGACCGACGCCGCCGGCAAATATGTCGGCCGCATTATGCCGGAAGGGCGGATTGCCAAAGCGCGCAATTTTATCGGCACCATGGGGCCGCGGGGACTGGTTTTCGGCGCCGACGGGGCCGAAATCGGCCGGTTGGCGGTAACCGGCCCGGTGTTTGACTATCGCGGCACCTTAAAAGGCCACGCTTTAAGAAACGGACAAGTAATTCTCCTTGGCGGCACGCCTGTCGGCACCGTTTACGGCAGCCGCGCTTCCGACTATAACGGCCGCGGCATCGGCATGACTTTTGAAACCCGCCTGGTCGTCGATTCCTTAAACCGGGCGCTGGGTGTCAACGGTATCGGGTCCGCCTATGTCAACGGAGAAGAAAAGAAATTTCTGTCGCCGTTCGGTTATGTTTATAATGCGGACGGCGGCATCGACGGCAATCTGCTGCCGCTGGGCGGAATCTATAATTTGAGCGGCAGGACGGTCGCCTTTGTGCATCCGAACGGAGAAATGGTCAATAACAACGCGGTAATCGGCGGCCGGCTGACGCAATACGGCTACGGCGTGGATGAAAAAAACCTGATTCTTGGCAAAAACATCGACGTCGGTTATGCCGTTGACGACCGGGGCAACAGTTTGGGCATTCTGGCGGACGGCAACATGCTGCTCGACAAGTCGTTAAAGACCGTCGGCAAAATTTTGCCCGATGACGAAGTCGTTTCCGACCTGAATAACCCGAACGCCATGATGCCGGTTGTCGGCAAAGCACGTGCCCGCAGCCTGGCGCTTGGTTTTCAGGGACGTTTTATCGGTTATGTCGACAGCAGCGGAACGGTTCGCGACACGGGCGCTTCCGTCGTCGGCAAAGCCGGTGCGGGCGATGTTGTTTTTGACAACGGCGGCATTGTTGTCGGCGGCGCCGTTTCTTATATGCCGGTGATTGATGAGCGGTGCGAGTTTGTCGGAGTGACGGCGGCGCAGGGCGAAGTCCGCAACTATCGCGAAGTCAACATGGGACGTCTTTTGCCCAACGGACAGGTGTTTTCCGTCAACAATACGATTATCGGTCATGCGGTAACACCGGGTGCGGTAATTGACTTTAACGGCAATACGGTAGGCACCGTTGCCGCCAACGGCAAGGTGCTGAATTACGCCAACCAGAATCTCGGCTGCATCAATCGCCGCGGTCAGCTTTTGGACGGCAAAGGCGCATTGACGGGCAAACGGGTGGAAGTGGCGCCGGTGATGAATTTCAACAATGTGATTACCGGCCGGTCAACGCTCGACGGTACCGTAATTAATGCGCAAAACAGCGTCATCGGCTATATTCGTCCGGACGATTCGGTCAGCTCCAAAACCGGGCTGCCGACCGGAATTTTGTTCAAATACCGTTTTGCTTTCGGCAATGACAACAAGTTGATCGGTACCGTCAACGACAAGGCGGAAGTGATCAACGGCCGCGGCGAAAAGAGCGGCATGGTCGATTTCGACGGCAATGTCGTCATTGGCGGCGAAAAGGCGGGATATGCCCTTTACGACATGTATATTTACGACAACAATGATCTGGTCAGCGGCTATATTACCGCCGACGGACAGGTGTTGTCGCTGGGCAATCAGAACCTTGGCGCCCTGACCAGAGGTTTTCTGGTCAACAAGGAAGGCAAAGCGGTCGGCCGCGGCAACCGTGATTTCCACATCCGTGACAATTTAAACGCCATTCTCGGTGAACTGAGGCTCGACGGCCGGGTTCTGAATGCGGAAAACGAGCTGGTCGGCACTCTGGGTTCCTCTGGCGACATCATTTCCGCCGCCGGCGAAGTGATTGCCCGCGCCCGGCCGCTGCAGTTTTACGAAGCGGTGAAAAGACAGCCCATTTATGACAAGGATGGCAACATTATCGGTTATGTTTCGCCCCGGTTGCAGGCGGTGGACGCCAAGGGCAGGGTGATCGGCCGCGTCAGCGCCGACGAGCAGCAGCTTGCCGTTGCTGCCGACGGCAGGGTTCTGGGGCATATTGACGTCAACGGTAACGTACTTGACAAGGACGGAAAAGTTATCGGCAAATTGCAGGCCGACGGTTCCGTCGTTGACGGCGAAGGCAATGTAATCGGCATGGCCGGAGAAAAGCGCAAACTGGTTTATGACAAAAACAACAAAGTTATCGGTTATGTCGACGCCAAAGGAAAAGTGCTTGATTTTAACGGCAACGTTCTCGGTGAAGCGGTTGAAGGCGGGGAAATCGTTGACGCCCGCGGCAATGTCATCGGTCAGCTGAACAAAGACGGTTCGGCCATCAGTCTGGACGGTTCGGTAATCGGCAATACCAAATTGAACTGGTATGAGAAGCCGCAGCCCGCTCAGCCGGCGGAGTTGCCGGAAGTCGGCGCGCGAGAGGTTGCCGACGTCGGTCAGTTCAAACGTTCACTGAACATTGCGTTGACGCCGGACGGCGAATATCTGGGCGATATTCTGGAAGACGGCAATGTCGTTGACAAAAAGGGAACGGTTATCGGCAAATTGTTGCCGGACGGCTTGATCGTGGACGGCGAAGGTTCGCTGATCGGTATTGAAGAAGCGGCCAAAAAAGCCGATACCGGCGAAATGTTCGTTCCGGCCGGAACTTTCGGCCAGGGTGGCGCGTACGGCACCGGTACCGGCGGCGGCAACCTCGGTCCCGGCGGCGGTTTTGGTCCGGGCGAGCGTTATGATCCGCAGCGGGCGGCAGCTTTGCAGACGGCGCAAAACGAGCGCCGGCAGGGAATGTACGTCGGCAAAATCAGTTCCAGCATCCGCAAGGAGGCGTTTGACGGCTACCAGAAAGATTGGCAGGAACAGGGCATTGACAAGGTTATTTCTTCCTGGCGGGTGGACATGAGCGAAATGATTTTGGCCGACAAGCCGATTCCGGCTGTTATTGCCCGTTCCATCGATACGCAGAATCCGGTGCCGATTACGGCGTTTGTTGAGCGCAATGTCTATGCCGAAGACGGCAGGAACATCGTCATTCCGGCCGGCAGCCGGCTGATGGGCGAACTCGGCGGTACTGCCGGCGGCGGTGGTACCGAAACCGCGTCGGAATCCGCGCGCATTACCATTGTCTGGCAGCGGTTGATCCGTCCCGACGGCGTATTGTTTACCTTCCAGGGCGAAACCGGCGACGCGCAGGGACGCGGCGGCGCGCTGGGTTATGTTGACCAGCAGCTTGGCAAGAAATACGGCATGCCGCTGATTACCACGCTTTTAACCAGCGCAACCAGCTATATGATGGCGACCGATGAAGAAGAAAGCACCATGGATTCGGAAACGTCCCGTCAACAGGCGGCCAATGACGCGCGTCAGAATTTCATTGACCAGATGAACCAGATTTTTGAAATGATCCTGTCCGACAAGACCAACATCCGTGCGCTGACTTATGTTCCGGCCGGTACCCGTATCATCGTCTATCCGAAAGTCGACCTGTGGCTGAGAACGCTGGAGCGTGATGCCGACGCCTCGACCAACATGAAGAAGAAAGACGTGCTGATCGACGATAAGGAAGCGCAGGACCGTATTGCCACGCAGGCGGCCGAACGTCGGATCAAACAGGCCGGCGGCGGTGGCGGCTCGGCTTCCTCTCAGGTCGTTTACGAATCTGAGAAAGCTGAAGTTCAGCCGGTTCTGCTGGAGGACAGCAGCGCCAAACAGTCCGGCCGCGCGCCGGCTTCGACGGTCGGAGCAACGCCTCCGCCTCCGCCGAGTATGGGCGGCGGTTCGTCTTCTTCGTCGTCTTCGTCTTCATCAAGCAGCGGCGTACCGCAGTTGTTTTAAGGAGGTTACATGAGCTTTGAAGTATTGGAATCTGTTCTGCGACCGCTTTCATACTGGTACAATCAGGACAATATCGAAGAAGTGGCAATCAACCGCGCCGGCCAGGTCTGGCTGCGCCTGCGCGGTAAACGCGCCTACCCCTGGGTGATGTACAAGGATGAAAAGCTGACGAAGGAATATCTGACCGATTTGCTTTATATTGTCGCCAACACCTATGAAATTCCGTTTGATCCGGTTGCCGGCAGTCCGGTGGTTTATGCCAGCATTCCCGGCGAACACCGTTTTTCTGCCATTTGCGGCAAAAACGTGATGTATGACGAAGAAGATCTGACCGGCGGCATTGCGCTTACCATCCGCGTGCACAGCGACGACGTGGCTTTCGGCTTGGGCGACTACGGTTTGAAGCAGGGGGAAAAGCTTCATCAGATCAATCCGCTGAAAACGATCAAGGATCCGGAAGATCCTTATGAACGGCTGTTGCTCAGCATCAAGCGCGGCGATCATATTCTGGTCAGCGGTGCGACTTCTACCGGTAAAACGACTTTTTTGAACAACCTGCTGAAGATTTTGGATATTCATAAACGGATCATCACCATTGAAGATACGCGCGAACTGCTGGTTCCGCATCCTAACCGCACCCATATCGTGATGTCGCGTACCGAACAGACAAACCAGTTCGACTATGCCAAAATCATCGACTTGGTGGTACGTTTTACGCCCGACGCGATCATCGGCGGCGAAATTTCCACCAGTAACGCCGGCGCGCTTTGGGAACTGATGGGATCCGGCCACGACAACTGTCTGGCCACCATCCACGCGGAAAGTTCGACCGCCGCTTACGAGGCTTTTGTCGATCGTATTCTGCATACTTATCCGACCATGGATCGCAAGAAAACGATTGAGGAAATGCATCATAAACTGCGAGTCGTGCAAATCAACCGTGACGGCAACCTGCGCGCGGTAACGGAAGTTACTTAGAGCGGGGATTTCCATGTTTTTTATCAAAGCCGAAACCCAAGGTTTCGGCTTTTTTGTAGCGGGAAAACCCTGCGCCGGGGGCATGGTTGAGGAGAACTTACGGCTTTTTTCCATTTCGCTCTTTGCGTTTCCTTTTCTTCTTTTTCCCGCTTTTCCCACCTTTCCCGCTTTGCTCTTTCTCTTTCCTTTCTTTCTGCCCTTCTTTTTTCCGCTCTTTTCCTCTTTCCCGCTTTGCTTTCCCTCTTTCCCTTCTTTCTGCCCTTCTTTTTCCTGCTCTTTCCGCCTTTCCTGCTTTGCTTTCCCTCTTTTTTCGTTTTTCTTTCCCTTTCTCTTTCCTTTCTTTCTGTCCTTCTTTTTCCTGTTCTTTCCGCCTTTCCTGCTTTGCTTTCCCTCTTTTTTCGTTTTTCTTTCCCTTTCTCTTTCCTTTCTTTCTGCCCTTCTTTTTCCCGCTTTTCCCACCTTTCCCGCTTTGCTCTTTCTCTTTCCTTTCTTTCTGCCCTTCTTTTTTCCGCTCTTTTCCTCTTTCCCGCTTTGCTCTCCCTCTTTCCCTTCTTTCTGCCCTTCTTTTTTCCGCTCTTTTCCTCTTTCCCACTTTGCTCTCCCTCTTTTTTTCGTTTCTCTTTCCCTTCTTTCTGTCCTTCTTTTTCCCGTCCTTTCCATCTTTTCCGCTTTGCTCTTTGCGTATAAAATTCCTTTGCTATTGTAAGAAATACGGGCCGGCAGCAGTCTTAATGAACACACAATATGGAACCCGAAAATACCATCGTCCCGAAATATCGCAGAAAGGCGTTTTAGGGCGGAAATAAGAGCTATACTTAGGGAACGATGCCGATGGAAAGGAGCAGGAATTGTTGAAACCGAAGTTTGTCCGGACCATATTCATATGTTACGGGAGATACCACCTAAGTTTTCGGTAAGCTCAATAATGGGATATCTCAAAGGTAAAAGCAGTCTTATGATATACGAAAGATGGGGAAATGCGAAATTTCGATATAGAAACCGAGAGTTTTGGTGTAAAGGGCACTGTGTCAATACCGGTGGAAAGAATACCCAAAAGATAGCCGAGTATATCCGAAATCAACTTAAAGAAAACGCGGAGAAAAGTCAGTTGACTATGGATTTTGATCCGTTTACGGCAAGCTGGTAATAATCGCCTTATCAGTCCCTCTTATGCCCTTAAGACATTGTCGGCACCGTGAGGATTATATCCGCATACGAAAAACCGCGTGTTTTACGCGGGAACCTTTTGCCGCGCATGATGCGAATGGATCGGCGCTGGCGTAATTATGTTCGACGGCCGGCAAACGATGGTGCAATTTTTCGTTTTTTTCTCATTTTAGCTGCTTTTCGGTCAAAAGACAAAACGGTTTTTCCTGCCGGGTAAGGCATGCGCTTAAAAACTTTTATAGCAGTCTGCTTGTTTTGTGCGCAAAACCGGTTTTTTCTGCGGGCAGGAAGAAAACGTGCCGAAAAGCTTATTTTAAAATTGAAGGTTAGATGTTGCCGTTTTTAAAATAAAAGTTGTTATATTTATAAAGTTCCGTTTTTACTTTAATTTAAAGAAAGCGGTATATATCCTTGGTCGCAGGGGTGAGAGAAGAAATGCCGGGTACATGTATCCCTGCATGTCGGGATTTTTGCCGTTCTTCAAATAGTTGTTGCTTTTGGCAGAATTATTGTTTAACTTGAAAAACAGGCAGCAATGTTGCTGCTCAGCATCCGAGAGGATGCGGAGTCGTAGAAAGCTCTCGCATAACCGGTATTAGCGGATATCATACCGTGAAACTGTCGGCCGCATTGTCCGTACAGTTTGTATATCCCCTGCCAAGCCAAGGCCGGGGAGCTTTAAGCAATGTCCAGAAACCCTCAGGTTTTAAAGGCTTAAGGGATCATAGTTATGCATGATTTTTCTACCTCTCCGACCACCTTCTGGTGGTTTTTGTTTTATTTGCGAACGAAAAACGGAAAGGTGGTCAGATTTTTGGTAAAAAATTTGAGGAACAGACTATGACTAACCCTGTTAAAAACTATCGTGCCCGCACGCCAAACAACCAGCCTAATCCGATAGACGTTTTTATCGGCGGCCGGATACGCTATTTCCGCAAGCTTCGGCATGTAAGCCAGGTCGAACTGGCCGGCTCGGTAGGAACAACCTTTCAGCAGGTACAAAAATATGAAAACGGCAACAATCGCGTGTCCGGCAGCCGTCTGTGGATGATCAGCCAGGTGCTGCAGGTTCCGGTCAGCCTGTTTTTTGAAGGCATAAACGTCAAGACCGGACGTTCTTCGGTCAAAATCATTTCCGGCAAAGAAGAAGCCGTATATTGTCCGCCGGATAAGTTTATGCCGTTGCAGGTACAAAGAAAGAAACCGTAACCGCCCAAAAAAGGCGTTTGCGGCGTGGTGTTCCGGCAGATGCTGAAATATGTCTTTGTTTTTCTTTGCAAAACCATCGAAGGCACAGCCCAAAGAAGAGGACGGTTATCGCTGCTTCCGACGGATTGTTCTAGGTGTGTAAAAATCTTCCGTAAAAGGAGAGACGAAAAAAAGCTGCTGGCGCAATAAAAAGGGCCTCACATAAAGCGCGGGGTTCTTCGTAAGCGGGTGTAACCCTTACGGTGCCGGCCAACACCTTAAGGGCATGACACCCTGACAAAACGATGGCTGCCCGGCTCGTCGTAAACGGGGCAAAGTCCGGTGTGAGCAGACTTTGCCCGGCGTCTTTTTACGAATGCTCTTGACTATCCTTTGAGTGTTCTTAGAGATCAACGTAATTCCCTTGGCGCCAAAATTCCCGGTTGCAATCGAGAAACCTTGCATTTCCCCAACACTTATATATCGACAAACTGCTCTTGCCTTTGAAACAGCCTGCAATTGAATTGACGGAATATTCGGGCGGCATCCCCGGTAACATATGAATATTACGGATCGGAACATCTCCGGCCTCCGTAATACCTAAACCTTTCCGCCGGCTGATTTTCCGGGCATTTCTCCGTTTTCAAGCGTTTTTCTCCGTAAAAGAGCGGTCTTCAATATTTCGGTACGAAGAAACAAAGTATTTTCGGGGTCCGCATTATATGTGCAAACGGTACACATATTCATAAAAAATGCCTTTGTCCTTTGTCAGGCATTTTCCGACCGTTTTTGCTACAACGGCAAAAGAGTCTTATATACGCAAAGAGCAAAGCGGGAAAGGTGGAAAGGGCGGAAAAAAAGAACGGAAAGAAGGAAAAGGAAAGCAGAAAAGAGGGAAAAAGGAAGAACAGGGAAAGAAACGAAAAAGAGGAAAAAGGGGGAAAGAGCAAAACGGGAAAGATGAAAAGAGCGAAAAAAAGAAGAACGAAAAAAAGCAGGGAGAGCAAGAAAAGACGGAGGAAGGAAAAGAGGAAACGAAAAAAGCTGTAAACTCTTCTGAACATGCACCTGCCGCGGGACGGTATAAAAAAATCTCTCCCGTCAAGGGAAGGATGAAAGAAAACGGCTTATTGCAAAGGCGGAATGTTAAGTTGCGCAATTTCGCCGCCACATGCCTGCCGCGGGGCGGTATAAAAAAATCCCTCCCGTCAAGGGGAGGGATGAAGGAAAACGACTTATTGCAAAGGCGGGATGTTAAGCTGCGCAATTTCGCCGCCACATGCCTGCCGCGGGACGGTATAAAAAAATCCCTCCCGTCAAGGGGAGGATGAAAGAAAACGGCCGGAATATTAAGCTGTGCAATTTCGCCGCCACATGCCTGCCATAGGGTACGAAGTTTTCCTGCCATGAAACTCCACCGGCTTAGCCGGTGGATTACTTTTTTTAGTTCAGGCTAAGCTTGCCCCATATCTTCGCACCCTTGGTGTTCAACATAGTGTTGTACCACAGCCTCGTTGATGCCGACAGTACTGATAAAATACCCGTCCGACCAAACACTTTCCGTACCAAAATAACATTTTTTAAGAAACGGATAGCTTTTCTTCAAGTCACGTACTGTATCGGATTTAATTATGCGTACAACACTACCCACACTTATTTTGGGTGAAATTGAAACCTGAAAATGTATATAATCTTTATCGCGGTTTTGTCCTATGAACTCTATTTGTGGGTAGTGTTCACGAATTTCACCTAACCGTTTCTTAAAAAATCCATATACATCTGCATTGAATATCTTCTTACGGCATTTTGTCATTATCACTATATGATAATGGCAGTGATACACGCAATTACTCTGTTTTCTGTATATGACTGTTCCATAGCTTAGTTATAGCGCGAAGATATGGGTACATCTACCTGCTTATACAAACGTTCGAAACACAAAAGCCCCCGGAAACTCCGGAGGCTTTAAGATTAAGAACAACTGATCAGTCGTTGTCGGCCGGAACCAGATCCGGCAGCATACCGGTCGCTTTTTTGCGTTTCAGTTTGCTGACGAACTTGATGGAACGCTGTGCATCCCACTTTTTTTTGCCTTCTTCGATCTGGAAAATCTGCTTGTAAATCTCAATCGCCTGATCAAACTCCGACAACTTTGTCAGACAGCTGGCCAAACCGTCGTAAAGTTTGTGATGATAACGGTTGTCGTTGATCATCTGTGCCTTTTTGTAACATTTGAGCGCATCGTTGAACTTCATCATTTTCTGGTAAACGAAACCGATACTGATCCAGGCCTGAATTTCGCGGCTGTTGATATGCAGGATTTTAGTAAAGCATTTCAGCGCGGAATTGTTGTCGCCCATCAGCTGATAAGTAACGCCGATGCCGTTCCAGGCTTTGATGTTCGACTTGTCATACGTCAACACCTTTTTGAAAAACGAAATCGCCCGCTCAAACTGTTTCAGCTTTTGCAGCGTTACCGCAATGCTGAGCAGCGTCTGGGTATGCTTGTTGTCGATTTTCATCGCCTGTTCCAAAACGTCCAGCGCCTCTTTATAGAGATACATGTGCTGCAACGCGATCGCTTTGCCGTTCAGGGCTTCAAGCGAGGTCGGATCGTTCGCCACCGCCTGATCAAACTGGGCTATGGCGTCTTTGTAAAGGCCGCGCATGGAGAGCGTCACGCCTTTGTTGTTGATCACTTCGACCGATTGCGGATTAAGTTCCAGCGCCTTGTCAAAACACTCTACGGCTTCCGTGTACTTGCTTAATTTCTGCAGGGCAAACCCTTTGGAATTGAGGGCTTTCCAAGACTGCGGCTGTTCTTTGATTGCTTCGTCGAACTGGGCAATCGCTTCTTTGTACATACCCTGGTCCAACAGCTCCTGACCTCTGCGGTATGCGTTATTCTCATTTGTCTTAACCATTAAAATCTCTCTTTTTTACAAAATAATTTGGATTAAAAGCTATCACCAAAAAATTTTTTTGTCAACTACGGCGTTAAATAAATTTCAACTGGCGGAAAATGTCAACGTCGGTCCGAACTTCCATATACCGGCAGTTGAATCTGCGGCAAAATTCGCGCAGCATTGTCTTTTTGGCGGCAAAATGGTTTTGGTACTCCCGACGGAAAGCCGGCGGGCGGCTGTCAAACACCAGACTGCGGCCGTTTTGTTCCACCATGTATTCGCCGTTTTTCGGCGCCAGTTCCTCAAGCAGGTCGAAAACGTTGATGCAAAACACCTGTCCTTTTTTGGCCAATGCCGCCAAAGCCTTTTTTTCCGCCTCGCCGAAAACGTAAAAATCGCTGATGACAAACACCGCCGCCCGGCTCTTGATCAGTTTGGTCATCGCCTGCAAAGCGCGCGCCGTCCCGCCGCCTTCCTCCTCATCCGCCGGTGCGGACAAAATTTTGCGCCCCGTTTCCGCGATTTTTTTTAAAACCGCGGTCAGATGCGCCCGGTTCTGCCGCGATTTGAAGGTGCGGATTTCCCGTCCGTCATATATCACCGCACCGAATCGGTCGCGGTTTTCCTGCGCCATCCAGCCGATCAGGGCCGCCGCCTTGGAAGCCGTCACCGACTTCAGCTCTTTTCTGGTGCCGAAAACCATGCTCGGCGACAAATCAAGCAGCACGTAGATTTCGCGGTCCTTTTCCTCGGCATAAACTTTGGTATAGGGGCTTTTTTTGCGCGCGGTCACCCGCCAGTCGATGTCGCGTACGTCGTCGCCGAAGGTATATTCGCGGATCTCCTCCATCTCAATGCCGCGCCCTTTGAAAGCGGACCTGACCTCGCCCGCCATGTCGGAGGGTTGCAGTTTGCTTTTCTGGTGCAGCCGAGCCAGATTTTTCCGCTGCTCCATCAGTTCCTCGAGCGATGCGGACAACCCGCCGGCCGGTTCTCTGCGGCGGCCGAACAAACCGGCCGCCAGTTTGGCAAATCTCTGCATTTCGCACTCCTTCGGAAAAAACTTACGGCAACGGAACCAAATTGAGCAGCCGGCCGATAATGTCGTCGCTGGTGACGCCTTCCGCCTGAGCTTCAAAACTCAAGATAATACGATGGCGCAAAATATCATAGATTACCGCATGAATGTCTTCCGGCGTAACAAAATCGCGGCCGGCCAGCCAGGCGTTGATCTTGGCCGCGCGGTCAAGCGCGATCGTCGCCCGCGGGCTGGCGCCGAACATCACCATGCCGGCCAGTTCGCCGTCGTATTTTTCCGGCTTGCGGGTGGCAACGATCAGCTGCACCAGATATTCTTCCAGTTCCCTGCTGATATGGGTGTTAAGCGCCTCGCGGGTCGCCGCTTCGACGTCGGCAATTTCAATCTTGTCAAAACCTGTTCTCAGATTCGGCGTACTGAGCGTTCCCTCGCCGCGCACCAGCTCCAGAATTTTGCGCTCGTCGGCGGCGTTAGGCTGGTCGATTTTAATGTACATCAGAAAACGGTCCAGCTGGGCTTCCGGCAGATTATAAGTACCCTCGTGCTCAATCGGGTTCTGGGTAGCCATCACCATGAACAGCCGCGGCAAAAGATAACGCTGTCCGCCGGCGCTGACCTGCCGTTCGGCCATCGCTTCCAACAGCGCGGACTGCACCTTGGCCGGCGCGCGGTTGATTTCGTCGGCCAGCACCAGATTGGCAAAAATCGGCCCCTTGCGAAACTCGAACTCACCCTTCTGGCTGACGTAAATTTCGCTGCCGGTAATGTCCGACGGCAACAGATCCGGCGTAAACTGGATACGGTTAAAGCTGGCAGAAATGCAGTCGGCCAGCGTTTTGATCGCCTTGGTTTTGGCCAGCCCCGGCGCACCTTCGACCAGCGCGTGACCTTCCGCCAGAAGCGTGATGATCATTTTTTTCACCAAATCCTTCTGCCCGATAATCCGGCTGTCCATATAATCTTTCAAACCAACGATTTTATCGCGTATTTCAGACATTTTACCCTCTTGTTTATAGTTTCATAAAGCGCTTTTATTTCCGTAAATAATAATATAATATAGGCAAAGACAAACCAAAAAACAAGAAGTATCCTGAAAATGAGCGACATATTCGACCTGGCCGCCGAAGAGCCTGCGGCAACCTATGACAATACCGCCCGGCTGATGCCGGAACTGCCGTGGTTAAACGAACTTAACCCCGAACAAAAACAGGCCGTCACCACCACCGAAGGCCCGTTGCTGGTGCTTTCCGGCGCCGGCACCGGCAAAACCAAAGTGTTAACCGCACGGCTGGCTTATATCCTTGCCAACATGAAAGCCAACCCGTGGAACTGTCTGGTCGTCACCTTTACCAACCGTGCCGCGCGCGAAATGCAGAACCGCGCCCGCAATCTCATCGGCAACATCGCCGATTCCGTCTGGATGGGCACGTTCCACGGCATTGCCGTCAAAATTCTCCGCCGCCACGCCGAACTGGTCGGCCTCAAAAGCAATTTCACCATCTTGGGCGAAGACGACCAGCGCCGGCTGATCAAACAGCTTCTCGAAGCCGACGGCATCGACGACAAAAAGTATCCGCCGCAGTCGATTCTCGACAAGATTCAGCTGTGGAAAGACAAAGGGCTGACGGCAGACAAAATCGACGACAGCTTCCGCGCCAACGTCGTCACCGAAGTTTACAAGAAATATCAGGCCCGGCTTTTGGAACTCAACTGCGTCGACTTCGGCGACCTGCTGCTTTACACGTTAAACATTCTGATGTCCGACGCCGGCGTACTGGACGACTACCAGACGCGCTTCAAATACATCATGGTCGACGAGTATCAGGACACCAACGTCACCCAGTACCTGTTTCTCCGTTTGATCTGCCAGAAATACCGCAACCTGTGCTGCGTCGGCGACGACGACCAGTCGATCTATTCCTGGCGCGGAGCGGAAATCGAAAACATTCTGCGCTTTGAAAAAGATTTTCCCGACGCCAAAGTAATCCGGCTGGAGCGCAATTACCGTTCCACCGCCAACATTCTGGCCGCCGCCTCGGCGCTTATCCGCCATAACCGGGACCGCCTGGGTAAAACCTTAAAAGTGGCGGAAAATTCGCCCGCCGCCCGCGGCGACAACAGCAAAATCAAAGTCGTCAGCACCTACAGCGGTTCGGAAGAAGCAGCCTATGTCGCCGACGAAATCGAAAACCTGCACCGCAACGGCACCGGCTACAGCCAGATGGCCGTTCTTGTCCGCACCGCTGCGCAAACCCGGGAATTTGAAGAAAAATTCATTGCCGAAGCCATCCCCTATCAGGTTATCGGCGGACCGAAATTTTACGAACGGGCGGAAATTCGCGACGCCCTCGCTTACCTTCGGGTGGTTTTGCAGCCGGCCGACGACCTGGCTCTGGAGCGCATCATCAACAAACCGGCCCGCGGCATCGGCGCCAAAACCATCGAAAAATTTGAAAACGAAGCGCGCGTCAACCACATCTCGATGTTCATGGCAATCGAAAAAATGCTGAAAGAAGGCGCCTTAAGCGGCAAGGTCAAAACCAACGTTTCCGAACTGATTAACAACTTCTATCAGTGGCGGCAGACCATGAACGCGGTTTCGCCCGACGACCTGGCCGCCCAGGTGCTGGAAGACTCCGGTTACATGGAAATGCTGAAAATGGACAAGTCGGCGGAAGCAGAAGGCAGGATCGAAAACTTAAAGGAACTGATCAACGTCATGAGCGACACCGAGCAGTACCCGACCTTAAGCGACTTTATGGAGCATGTCAGTCTGGTAATGGACAACGACAACAACATTGATACCGACAAGGTAATGCTGATCACCCTGCACTCAGCCAAGGGGCTGGAATTTGACGCCGTATTCCTGCCCGGCTGGGAAGAAGGCCTGTTTCCGCACCAGCGGGCGCTGGACGAAGGCGGCGGCAGCGCTTTGGAAGAAGAACGGCGGCTGGCATACGTGGCCATGACCCGCGCCAAACAGAAACTGTACATTTTAACCGCGCTCAACCGCCGCATCTACGGCCAATGGCAGAACAACCTGCCCTCGCGCTTCATCAACGAGCTTCCGCCGGCCAATATCGAAATCTGCAATATGGCCGCGGCTTATTTCGGCGCCGCCGGCGGTTACGGCGGCAGCTGGGCGGAACAGCACAGAAGCTCTTCCAACTGGTACAACCGCAGCCGGCAGACGGAAGAAAACGTCATCCGCGACAGCGACCGTTTCAGCTATGTGCGCGACGAAGACGACGGCTGGAGCGGCAGCGTCTGGCGGGCAAAACAAAAAGCAAGAAACGCCGCTTCCGCCACCCCCGTCGGCTCCCGCGTGTTTCACGAAACTTTCGGCTACGGCAAAGTGTTAAAAATTGAAGGCAACAAGCTGGAAATCTGGTTTGATCAGGCCGGACACAAAAAGCTGCTGAAAGATTACGTAAGAAAGGCGTAAAATTCCGAAAGTCCGGCCCGGCCCAAAAGAAACCCGCCGGCCCGGCCGGGAATTTTCCCGCCACAAAAAATCTGCGGACCGACCGGCAGCCCTTCATAAACGCTTATAAAGCTGACCGTGTCGGCAAACGCCTTAAACGGCCTGACCGGGCGAAGACTGCCTGACTCACCGTAAAGAGGGAGCGGAACGAGGCTTGCCGCCCTTGGGGCAACCGGGCGAAGACTGCCCGGCTCACCGTAAAGGGGGAATGGAACGAGGCTTGCCGCCCTTGGGGCAACCGGGCGAAGACTGCCTGACTCACCGTAAAGAGGGAGCGGAACGAGGCTTGCCGCCCTTGGGGCAACCGGGCGAAAACTGCCCGGCTCATCGTAAAGGGGAACAAGACTGATAATCAGCTGAATCGGCATCGCGTCTTCTTTAAGTCGGCTTCGCGTATATTCCGTTATCTTTCGGATATTCTTCCCCAAGGCACCGACATACCATACCGTCCCCCAACGACCGCCCCGACGCTTGAAATCTGCATTTCCCCGCCGTTCATGAACCGCCCTTACCTTTGAAAACCCATAACCGAATATTCGGACACATCTCGGAAAACATACGGCCATGACCGAAACAAACTCCGGTTTCCGTAACATCTGCCCCTTTCGCCGACACAGGTTTCACAGACAAAAGGCCGGTTTCAGCCGACAAAAAGCTTCTTTCCGATATTTCGGAACCATGGATATCGCATATGTTGCATCCATAAAAAAACGATTTTGTTTTCAGTTGTTAACCTTACGACGGCAAAGGCGTTTTTTTATGCACAAAGCCGGAAGTTCTCCTGTTCCGGAAAATTCCGGGATTTTCCGCACATGACAAACAAGCCCCGACAACCGGACTTTCTCATGTCCGGCAGCCGTTCAGGGCTGCGCCTGAAACTCCCGGAGCTTTCCTTCCAGCAGATCGGCGCGGATTGCCGTCGGTCGCACGACCCCGCTGCTGATCGTTTTTGAACTGCGCAATCGGCGGATGGCTTCGATGTTGTCGTTGCCGCCGAAAACTTCCCGATACACGGCGGCTCTGTCCGCCTCGTGCCCGGCCGCCACTTTGGCCCGCATGGCCGCAATCCGGTCATGTCCGCGGCGCATCTCTTGCACCACTTTTTGCACGCTGTCCGCCGGTTGAACCTGCTCATCTTCCGCAAGAGGCGTCTTTTTTACCTGAAGCGTATCCGCCGTTTCCGCCGGAACATTTTCTTTCGCGGCCGGTACCGCTTCTTCAGAGTGTTCCGCTTCCGCCGACGGCATCGTTTGCCTTACGGAATCGCGGGCGCTTTCGACCCGCTCTTCCGTCCGCCTGATTTTTGCACCGGCGGCGCCTTCCATCCGCACGCCGCGGCTGTCGTAAAAATCGGCTTTGGTGCCGTCAGCCGTCTCAACCACTACCGCGCCAAAAGGCTTTCCGTCCAACATAAACGTTGTTGCCCGTGCCGGCTTGCCGTTTATCGTCCGCTCTTGCTCGTCAATGCCGAATTTATGTTTACTCAAGTCTATTTCCTGACCGTTGTCGTACGCTTTTACCTCTTTGATGTTGCCGTTTTCGTCGCGCAATACGGCTGCACCGTGCTTTTTGCCGTCAACCAGCGTCATTTCTATCTTTTCGCCGCGTTCGTTGACATAAGATTTTAATTCAACGTTCTGATATTGCTGCGGACGGTTAAAATAATATTTAACGCCGTCCATCAATTTGTACGACAATGTCTGCGGCTTAGTCGTCAGGGGCTTAACCTCCCTTTCCGTTTCCCGACGCGCTTCCAATTCGTCTTTTAGCAAATTCGATTCCATGTCGGTTATGCTTTTATGATAAGCTTCCGAAATTCTTTCCTTTTGAGGATGCTTTTTATTATATTCCTCAGCCCATCTGGCGTCTTCTTCCGCTTTTTGCCGCATTTCTTCCAAAACTTCCTCTTTACTGCTCCCATCAAGCGGAAGTCTGAATTTATCCATATTAACTACCGCCTCGTCAAGAGATACGCTTTTCCCGCGCAGCCCGGCCATCCGCTGTTTCAAGGCGGCAAACTCATCTGCCCGGTTCGGATCTTTGGCGATTGTCAGAATATCCCGCACTTCTTCCAGCCATTTGTCGGGATCAAGTTTCACGGTTTTTGCCTGCTGCATCAAGCGGGCAAATTTTTCCTCATCCCCCTGTTCGTTAAGGATTCCGTTTTTTTCCCAAACATCTGCTTTCATATCCAAATACACGGCGGTTTGGTTCCGCAGGGAAGATGCCACATAACGAAAATCAAACGACGGCTTTTCGCCCAACGCCATGCTTCCGGCTATCTCCGCTGCCAGATGCTCGTTTATAATCGCGGTTTGAATAACCTGTGCGGCCTGATCGTAAGACAAGCCGGAAACGTCCAAAGATTCTGCCAGCTTATAAGGCCCCTCGCCCATGTTGTTAAAAGCCTGCAGCTTCTGCGCGTCCGCCCCTTCGGCTCGCATTGTTTCCAACGCCGCCAATGTTTGATTTTCAACCGGCAGACGGCTGTTGTCCTGCCCGTAACGGGTAAAGTCAATGCCGCCGATGTGATACATCTTTTTCAAATTATCGGCCAGTCCCTGCGGGTTTGAAACGGCATTTTCCCCATATTCCCTCAAAAAATCCATAATCTGGCCATTTTGATTTTTCTGATATTCCAAAGCATCGTGCTTCACCCACCAGTCGGTCGAACTGTTTTTGATAAAGGCCATTTCTTCGGCAAAATCTTCGGACGACTTGCTGTTGGGATTGATTTTCCCGCTTTGCAAAAGCTTCAAATACGCCGCATTTTTTCTGTCACCGGCAAATTTTTTGAAAAAGGCGTTTTTTTCTCCGTCGCTTTTCAACTGTTGATAACGCCGCCTGATCTCCAATTTTTCGGCAATGGAAGCCACAATCTCGTCATGCATGGCTTCCTGATAACGTTCTGCAAGCGACATCGGCGTATGTCCGCAACCCTTGCGTGCATTAATCTGATGCTGAGCTTCGTGAACAAGCAAAATGTCTTCGTCCTGAACGCCGTTTCCCTGCATTCCGAAGTCCTTTTCCGTCAAATCGCCTTTCAGCAGTCTGATTTCGTCATTATCGGGAGAATAATAGGCCCGGGTTCCCCCGACCATCACAACCGAATCATTGCGTACGAGTATTTGTTTTGTATATTTGTCAGGCATGGACATTTCCTTATCACCGTGATGCACCGGAACTGTTCATATGTTACCATCCGGCACCGCACAAGTCAACCTCCCGCCGGAAGGCCGCCCGATATGTCATTATTTTGTAACACACCGTCTACAGATTAAACAAATCGGAATAGGCAAACGAAAGGCCGATCAGGAAGTTGGAACCTTCCTTGTCCACGCCCCGCGCCTTTCCCTGAAAATAGCTGACATAGGGTGCCAGGCTGAACTTCTGATAAATTTTCACGTCCATCCGCCCGGTAACGCTCAATTCGTATTTCAGGTCCGTCGCCACATATTTGCTGTAGCTTACATAGTTGCGGAAATAGCCTTCAAGCTGAAATTTCACCTGATCGGAAATGGGGCGTTCCGCCCGGATCCCTATTTCATAGGCGCCTTTTCTCACCTCGTCGCCGCTGTAGGTAAAGTCATATTCGCCGACCGCCGCCGCGTACAGTTCCTTGATATACTCGCCGTTAAACAGCTTCAGACCGGTTTTGCCGCGGACCACCTTCATTCTCGGCGCGTCGTTGTTTCTGGTAAACTCGGTCTGATAGGCCACGCTGGCAAACGGACCGGCGTCAGCATTCTGAAATTCGAGCTTCCACAATTTACAGTTATAGTCGGACGTCAGCAAAATCTTGTCGGCGTCCTCGTTGGTGGTGTCCTCTTCGCCGACCGGTTTCAGCTTGGTCCGTCCGTATTCCATAAACAGACTGTTGTTCCATTGCCAGTTTGGCTGTTCGTATTCAAGCACAAAATCAAAAACACCCTTGATCATCGTCTTGCTGTCCGCGCTTAACTGGGAATTCGGACTGTCGACGTAAAGATCGGCGTTTTTCACTTCGGTTGAAGACATCTCCAGCGCCACCCGGCGGAAATTTGCCCTGAGATCGCTTTTGCCGGACTTTTCCTCCGCCCGCGCATCCGCACCGGCAGCCATGCACAAAACGGCTGCCGCCGCCATCAGTTTATATTTCGTCATCCGACCTCCGTTGTTTACAATTCGATTTATCAGATATATAAACAATCGGGAAAGATTGGCAAGCTTAAAATGCCAGATACGCGCAACATTTAACCCGGCCGTCAGCTGCCGGAATGAGGAAAAAACATGAACATAGACCAATTGGCAGAAATCGTCTGCCGTTTGAAAGACACTCCCCGCACCGGCTGGATCCGCCGCATGGTGGAAAACCCGGAATCCGTCGCCGCCCATTCCTGGGGGCTCTGCCTGCTCACGCTCATCCTGTGTCCGGACGATCTTGACCGGCTGAAATGTCTGGAATTTGCCGTCGTTCACGACCTGGCGGAAGAAATCACCGGCGACTACGTTCCCGGCGACAAGATCACCCCGCAGGAAAAATACGACTTGGAAATCAAGGCATTAGAACAAATCGCCGCCCGGACGAAATGTCCGCGGCTGCTTGAGCTGTTTGCCGAATATGAACGACGCGACACGCCGGAAGCCGCATTCGTCAAGCAGATGGACAAGCTGGACGTCATTCTGCAAGCCCGTTATTACGATCTCAACCGCCGCAGCCGCTATTTCGAACAAAAGCGCGAATGGTCGTCGCTGTTTGAGGAATATGAAAAGAACGCCCGCCCCGTCCTCGGCAACATGTGGAAAAATTTATAGAAATTTTTTATAAAAAAACTCTTGACAAGCGGACAAATTTTCTTTATTAAAAATGCTGTCTTTATGGCGGGGTAGCTCAGGTGGTTAGAGCAGCGGAATCATAATCCGCGTGTCGTTGGTTCGAATCCGACCCTCGCTACCAACAAAACCCCGGGTTTTTCCGGGGTTTTTCCTTTTTATCCCTTCCCCGAAACTTTCCGTACGGTAGCCGAACGGCCGTTTTCTGATCGTTCCCGCGCTTCTTTTGTCATTACGACGTTCTCCCCCCCCCAAAAAAAAACACGCTCTTGCCATGCTCAAACTTGTTTCGGCATCTTGTTTCTTTTTCCGTCCTCTCCGGCATAATTCCGCATATAAAAACATTTTCCCGTTTGATATCCCGTCGTTTTTCTTTGTCCTCAAAAGCCCCCGATGCAAATTGCCTTTATTCCTGCCTTGTCGTTCAAAAGCCGAAAGAAAAAACGGAAAAAACATACATATTCTTTTTTGGGGTCACAATTTTTACGACAAGAATAAAAACAACTAAAAAAAACAAAAACGGCCCCAATAAAAACCCCGGGGAAACCGGGGTTTCTATTTGTTCCAAACGATACCGGAAACTATTTGGCTCCCGGCAGGCGCTTAACCGAAGTAAAAGAGGAAAAAGCCAACAATACGGCGGAAGCGCCGACCAGAATATATACGATACGGCTCAAAACGCTCATTGATCCGAAAAGGAAAGCAACCAGATCAAAACCGAACAGACCGACCAGCCCCCAGTTCAAACCGCCGATAATGGTTAAAATCAGCGCGGTATTGTGAATTACGTTATTCATAACTTATCTCCTGTTTATTTTGTAATACCGTTATGATATTATATCAAATGCGGATTTTTCAATACAACCGGCCCGCCGGAAAGGCTTTTCCCGGTTCTCCCCGGGCTAGTAAAGGAAAAAGCCCGCCGCGCCGCAGACGCACATGACCCAGACCGGATTCATATGAAATTTTCTCAATAGCAGCAATGCCGCCAGACTGATACCGACGGCCCTGAGGTCCGGCCCGCCGCTGATCTGACGCCACGAACTGACAGCAAACCAGGACAACAGCACGATCACCGAGGCGGCAGACGCAATCAGCCCGATCGACACCGACTTCAGCGCCTTTAACGTCAGCTCCACCGTTTCGCTTTTGTTTTTGGCAAAGAAACTCTGCAAAGCCAGCGAAATCAGAACGCCGCTGATCACACAGCCGAAAGTTGCGACAACCGCGCCGAAAATGCCCGCCACCCGCAGGCCGACGAAAGTGGAACCGTTAACCGCAAGCGGTCCCGGCGTCATCTGCGAAATGGTGATGATGTCGGTAAACTCCTTATAGCTCAGCCACCCGTGCAATTCGACAATCTGCTCCTGAATAAGCGGCAAAGTAGCATAACCGCCGCCGATGCTGAAAAGACCGACATACAAAAAACTAATCAGCAGTTCAAGCATTTGACCTCGCCCCCTTTTCCTTTGCCTTAAACTTCAGCCGGACCAGCAGCAGAAAAACCGCCACGCCGCCGACAATCACCGTCAGCGCCCCGAGATCAAACAGGAAAGAAGCGGCAAAAGCGGCCGGAATCATTAAAACCGGCAGCGGTTCCTTCTTTGCCGCAACAATCCCGCTCATATACCAAACTACGTCGACGATCAGCGCGGCCACGCCGGCTTCCATTCCCTTCAGTACCGCCGCCACCGCCGGATTCGACACCAGCTGCCGGTAGCAGGCGGAAACAATCGAAAGGATGACAAGCGGCGGCAGCACCGCGGCAATCCCGGCCACGACGGCACCGGCCGTGCCGGCCGTTTTTCTGCCGCACAAAACCGCTAGATTAATCGCGATGGCGCCGGGCGACGACTGCGCCACCGCCGCCATGTCCATCAGTTCGTCTTCACCGAAAAGTCCCTTCTCTTCAACAAAATACCGGCGGATCATCGGCAGCACCACATATCCGCCGCCGAACGAAAAGCTGCTGACCAGCACGTCGGTTTTAAACAGCCACGACAAAAGCTTTACTTTTTCCCAAGTCATTATTTTCTCCTTTGCCTTGATTATAGCAGTTGTTTATTTATAAATAAAATTATATTATTTTATAAATAAGATAAATAAACGGTAATGGAGAAGGCGTCATGAACATCCGGCAAATGCAGATTTTCAGGGCTTTATGCGAAGAGCTGAATTTTACCCAAACCGCCGCCCGGCTGAACATGACCCAGCCGGCGGTTTCCCATGTCGTTGCCGAACTGGAGCGGGAAACGGGAACGCCGCTGTTCGACCGCATCGGCCGGCGGATATACCTAACCGCCGCCGGCAAACTGCTGCTCGAAAAAATCACCCGGCTGCTTGAGCTTTACGATGACATCTCCGCCGGTTTTGCCGGCGAAACCGGACTTCAGCCGCTTAAGGTCGGCTCCTGCCTGACCATAGCCAACTTCTGGCTGCCCGAAATCGCCGGGAAATTTGCCCGCGCCTGTCCGGACACGCCGCTTGAAATCACCGTCGACATCGTCTCCCGGGTAGCCGCAATGCTGACTGCCAACAAGATCGACATCGCGCTTTACGAAGGCGCGGTTCCCGACGCGCGCTTCCGTGCCCGCGAATTTTCTTCATACCGGATCGGCTGGCTGGCCGCGCCGGACCATCCGCTGGCAAAACAAAAACAAATCCCGCTTTCCGAGGCATTGCGTCACCCGCTGCTGTTACGAGAAAAAGGCAGTGCCGTCCGCAGCACGTTCGACAGCACCCTGTTGCTGCACGGTCTTAAAGCCGAGGCAAGATGGACCAGTGTCAACTCACAGGCGCTCGTCCGCGGCGCGCTCGGCGGCGCCGGCATTTGCGTCATTCCCGAAATCATCGCCGCAAACGAACTGGCCGCCGGACGGCTGGTGCGGCTGGACATTGCCGCCGAACCGATGGTCAACAAAAATTTCATTGTTTATCATCCTGACAAATACCTGTCGCCGCAGGCCTCAAAACTGATCGAAATCGTACTGACCGTGTCCCCCGGCGATCAAGCCGTCAAATAAAAAGCTTCGATCAAAATTAAGGTTTTTCAAACAATTATAATATTTTTTCAACGTTTTGGAAGAATATCGCCGGAAACACCCGCGGTTCCACCCGCCGGAAAGCTGCCGTTCTCGTCTTCCGGAAAAATTTACAAAAAACATTATTTTCAATCAGATAATATTCATTTTTAAAGCAACGCATAAACTAACAAAATCAACGAACCTTTTGAAGCTTATTTGCAAAACTGAAATACGGGAACGACTTCAAAGGTAAGAAGTTATGTCAACAATTTCCGTATTTTCCGCCGCCGGCCGCCGGAGAAACTCCGTCATCGAGAACGGACCGCCGCCGAGCCGCAGCCTTGCCGCACGCATAAAATTGCCATGGGTAAAAACAACCGTTTTATTTTCCCCCGGCAGGGCCCGCAGACGCGTCAGCATGTCATCGACCCGCGCCAGCAGCTGATTGAACGATTCCGCGTCTTTGCCGTCGACATAGTCGGGATCGTTGCGGGCAAAATAAACTTCCGCCAGCGGCCGGCGCTCTTCCTGCGTCGTATCGGCGCAACGGTCCGCATCAAGAAAGGAAAATTCCTGCACCGGCCATTCTTCAACCGGCACGTCCGGATATTTTTGCCGCAACGGTTCGGCCGTCTGCCGGGTGCGGACAAACGGCGAAACGACGATCAGATCCGGACGAAAGCCGATCCGCGCCGTCAACGCCTCCGCCTGCCGACGCCCTTCGGACGAAAGTTCCGCACCTCCGTGGGAAGCCGTCCGTTCGCCCGCATTGCTCACGCTTTCCGCATGTCTGATCAAATAAACCGTCATTATTGCTCTTTGCTCCCGCTGCGTTTTTTCCGCCGGTGTTTCACTCCCCGTTCCCGCGCCGCTTCCTTTGAGCGCAGATAACCGCTTCGGTAACGTTCCGCCGGATCAACAATCCGCTGCGGCCTGTCTTCGGGGTAAAGAAGATAATAGTCGTCCATCCGGCCGGCAAACCGCGCGCGCTCAAGCAGACGCCGCCTGATCATATCCTCATAGGCTTTCTGCGTCATGCATTTCGGCTTTTTCGCCACTTTAACCGGCGGATGGTCATGCTCTTCTTCCGCCGACATGGTAAACAAATAGGTGTCTTCGTCCGCGGCACAATAATAACTGTAACCGTCGATGCGGTATTTGTCCCCGCTTTGCCCGGCGCCGATACAACGATTCAGCCACCGCTCCATTGCCGGCGTTTCTCCCGCCGCCTGCATAAAGACGTGGCGGACGTCTTTCAGGCTCTCTTTCACCTTGTCGGCATCAAGATCGCGGTAAACAGTAAAAAAAAGATTATGAAACAACTTCTGCCGGCACTCGGTTACAACCAGCGTTCCTGCAAACCGGTTGGCTTCCAAGGTATAAGTCGCCAGCGCCAGCGGACACATTCCCTCAAACTTTTCAAAAACATAGCCGCGGCCTGCAAAATAATCAAGAAAAGGAGCGGACGGCACCGCAACCGGTTCGGCGGCGCAAACGACGGCCGGCAGCAGCAAAAAAGTCAAAACGCCAAAAACCCTTTTCATCAACCGCCTTCCCGCAAAAGTTTTACAGTTCCGTCCTGATAATGTCGTCAATCAGGGTATAACGGGGTTTCCATCCGAGTTCGGCTTCCGCCCGGTTGCTTGCGGCCACCAGCACCGCCGGATCGCCGGGCCGGCGTTCGGCAAAACGCACCGGCAGCGGTTTTCCGGTCACCCTCTCGGTCGCGGCAATTACTTCTCTTACCGTCACACCGTGCGAAGTGCCCAGATTGAATATTGCCGAAGGCCGGCCTTCCAGCAGCCGTTTTATCGCCAGCACATGCGCCGCCGCCAGGTCGGAAACGTGGACATAATCGCGCACGCAGGTACCGTCGCGGGTATCATAGTCGTCACCGAACACCTGCAGACATTCGCGTTTGCCGTCAACCACTTCTTTGATGATCGGCAGCAGGTTCTGCGGGTTGCTGTCACGTCCTTTCACCGCGCCGGAAGCGTCATAGCCGGCAGCGTTGAAATAGCGCAGCGCCGTATATCTGATCCCTTTCAGGCGATCGTACCACACCATCAGCCGTTCCGTTTCTTGTTTGGTAAAACCGTAAAAACTGATCGGATTAAGAGGATGTTTTTCATCTACCGGCAGATATTCCGGCATACCGTAAACCGCCGCCGACGAGGAGAAAACCAGCACTTTCACGCCGGTTTTTGCCATCGCGTTCAAAATATTGACCGCACCGTTCAGATTGTTTTCGGCATAGAGCCCGGGGTTGACCATCGATTCACCGACCGCTTTTTTGGCCGCCAGATGAACCACTGCGTCAAACCCCTGCCCCATCGTTTGTTCCAGTTTGGCATAATCGAGGATGCTTCCTTCGACAAAACCGGCTTTTGCAAAGAGATTGATCTTATGCCCGCTCGACAGGTCGTCATAAACGGTTACCGACGCCCCGTCTTCAAGCAGCGCCTTCGCCACATGCGAGCCGATATAGCCTGCTCCGCCGATCACCAGAACTTTCATTTTATTTTTTTCTCCCCACGCATTGATAGTCAAAACCGGCTTCTTTTACCGCGTCGCCGCAAAGCATGTTGCGCATGTCGACGATTTTGGCGCGGCGCATGATCTTTTTCAACCGTTCAAGGTCCAGATGTTTAAAATCTTCCCACTCGGTCAGGATCACAGCAACTTCCGCGTCCCGGCACGCTTCTTCGACGCTTTCGGCGTACTGAACCGTGTTGTTTAAAATCGATTTGGCGTTCTCCAGCGCCTTGGGATCATAAACCGTAATGTTGCGGGAATATTTGATCATTTCCTTGATGATGTCGATCGCCGGCGATTCCCGGCAGTCGTCCGTACCGCCCTTAAAGGCCAGCCCCAATACCGCGATTTTGCCTTCCGGATGTTCTTTTATCGCCTCAATCACCCGCTGTCCCATTCTGGCCTTGCGGGCGTCGTTTTGAGCAATGGTGGTTTCGATCAGGGTCAGATGCGCGCCGAATTTTTTGCCCATCTGCGCCATTGCGTTGGTGTCTTTCGGAAAGCAGGAACCGCCGTAACCCGGCCCCGGATTCAGGAATTTTTTGCCGATGCGGGAATCAAGCCCCATCCCTTTTGCCACCTCACGGATGTCGGCGCCGGCGCACTCGCAGAAATCGGCCATTTCGTTGATATAATGGATTTTCATTGCCAGAAAGGCGTTTGACGCATATTTGATGGTTTCCGACGAACGGCGCTTGACACACAGAAATTCGCTCTTGCCGGCAAACGGACGGTAAAGTTCAAGCATCACGTCGCGCGCCTTGTCGTTCTCAGTGCCGATCACGATCCGGTCGGGGTTGAAAAAGTCGTGGATGGCAAACCCCTCGCGCAGAAATTCCGGCAGGGAAACCACGTCAAAATCGGCCTTCGGATTGACTTTGCGGATAATTTTCTCCACTTCATCACCGGTTCCGACCGGAACCGTAGACTTGGTTGCCACTACCGTGTAACCGTTCAGATAGCGCGCCAGTTCTTCCGCCGCCGCATAAATATATTTCAGATCGGCTTCCTTGGTCAGCGGATGCGGAGGCGTTCCCACCGCCAGCATCACGATGTCGGCATCTTTGACCGCGCTTTCCATGTCGGTGGTAAAGCTCAGGGCGCCGGCCGCCACGTTTTTCTTAAACAGCTCTTCCAGCCCGTCCTCATAGAGGGTCAGTTCGCCGCGGTTGAGTTTGTTAATCTTATCAGCCAGCTTGTCAACGCAGACAACCCGGTTTCCGAGTTCCGCCAGCCCCACGCCCGTAGGCAGGCCGACATATCCGGTTCCGATAACAGCAACTTTCATCATTATACAAATATCCTTATTTATCCAAAAGTTAATTTTCAGGACACTGCAATCATAAACAAACAGTTTACAAAAACAAGCCCGGATTACAGATTTTACACACCGTCAACAATTTATATTGCTAAAACAGGCGAAAAACATTATATTGCATTAATAATTTATTCCCGGGGACTATTTGAAAATGCAAAAGGAACTTTACCTGTTCATCATCTGGCAAAACGGCCGTTTTATGGAAAAACAGATTATTGCCGACCTCAGGAAAAAGTTTGAAATTTTCCGCATTTTCGAAGTCAGCTGGAAGGAAGAAAACTTCGCTCTCAACCTGGCTCGCTTTTACGGCAAAAAACTCCCCAAAGGATGTAAAAAAGAAAAGGAAACCGGAGCCGGCGCTTTCAAAGTATGCCTGGTTTACGACAACAACCCGCAATATGCCGACGGCAAAAACGCAAACATTGTCAAAAGCAAACAGGATTATCGTCAGCTTACCGGCGGCGGGAACCTGGTGCATGCCAGCGACAACCTTGCCGAAACCAACGAAAACCTGTTGTTTTTGTTCGGCAAAACCGTCAAAGACCTGGAACAGGAAGGCCCGCGGGCGGAAATTTGCGTCGTCAGGCGCGACCTGGTCGGCTGCCCCGTGTGGGACAGTCTTCAGCAGGCGCTGGACACCGTGAGAAAAATTCCCTTTACCCGGGTAAAAGCCTATAAGAATTCGTATCTCATCCATAGCCGCAACGCCGACCTCGCACGCCGTCTGTTGAACGCTTCCAGTCATTTTTCCATTCCCGGAATCCACAAATATTCGATCGAAGTCGGAAAAACCCGCCAGTCGATCTACATCCGCAAAATCAACTGAAGCTACTCATCATCCTCCTCTCCCTCGTCATCGTCTTTGCCGGAAGTTTTGGCAAACAGGGTTTTCCACACTTGTTTGCGGAACATCCAGAGATTGATCACGCCGAGCACTACCATCAGCGACGCAAACAGATACAGAATATAGTACCAGCTGAGCTCGGTCGCGTTCATCATCACTTCCTGATTGGAAAAACGCAAAAAGCTGACCGCCACCGCCGTCACGACAAACGAGACAAGAAACGCCGCCAGCCAGACTTTGCGGATAACGGCCTTATCCGCCATCAGGGAAGTCAGAATATAAATTAAAAACAGGGCAATAAATAAATACAATTCCATGTTCTTTTTCCTTGTTCATCACTTTATGCTAATGATATAACCACGCTCTTTTTCTTTTCAACGTCTGCACGGTTTAAAAACATAAATTTCTGATATTTATTTTTTCAGACTGCGGCAAAGCGCCCTTTCAAACCAGACAACATATTGTTTTAACGTGTGTTTTTATATATTTCTGTTTTTTTAAAAAAACTGATTTTGAAACACCCAAAGCGCTTATCCGCCGCCGTTGTCAAACACAAAAAAAACCGCTGTTTCCTTGAGGGGAAACAACGGTCTTTCTTTTTTCGGCTTTATTATCCGCGGCAAAACCACCATTTCATAAAAATGTTGAATTTACCGAATATCCAGCAGTATATGCAATATACCGCTCCGGCAATGGCACCGATGTACCAAAGGCCGATGAGCCATCCGAGGAAAGCGCCAACCAAAGCGGTCAGAGCAATCTCCAATACATAAGATAAGAGATTTTCAACACCGTTCTGAATAACACCCCAGATGAAACATACCAAAATAAACCCGAAAATTAAATTTGCTATCATATAATAAAAGTTTAATGGTTACTACTGTAAGTCCGTTCAAGTTTTCACTTAAATTTTCTCCACGGCAGCAATCAATAAAAAAGGTGAAACCTGAATTTATGACGGCAAACATGCGAATAATCGAATAGAAAAATTGAACAGACTAATTTTATTATGGTTTTATTGTATATTTTTTTGTCACAAAATGCAAGTAAAATTCTGTTTTTTGTCATTTTACCAAAACACAACCTTCATGTTTGACAAAAAAATCCCTGTTATCACCCTTTTTAACATGTTGCGGCTTATTCTGTTTTCATATGCGGAAAACGGCATCAATATTTTCGTGCGGAAAATATATATCCCCGATAAACCGGGAATTCCGCATCAGCAGCAAAGCTGACGGTTTAACCGTGCCCCGGGGCATGGAACGGTGCTGTTTTAACACTAAAACATTCAGCCCCGTTTTTTGTTGTGCCGGGGAAGACCCGCGCCGGGCATACGGTGCGGCAAACTGTCCTCAAAAATTTGAACGGTTCACAAAGAGCCTGACACCTAGCCAATAAGTTTTCCAACCACCGACGCAAGCGTCATTAACCGCCTCTCCTCTTCAAACACCCGGCCAACGGTTACGCCGGCAAACCCGTCAGCCGGCGAGGCCGGAATGTTCGCCCCCGCTTATTTATACAGTTCTTCTAATCATAAACTTCCAACCACCGACGCAAACGTCATTAACCGCCTCTCCTCTTCAAACGCCCGGCCAACGGTTACGCCGGCAAACCCGTCGGCCGGCAAGGCCGGAATGTTCGCCCCCGCTTATTTATACAGTTCTTCTAATCATAAACTTCCGGCAACGATCGGGGCAAAACGGCCGGCCGGACTTTTCGTTCCCGGGCATTTCCGCGCCCTATTCGGGTTCATCCAAAAGCGGCCACTCTCCCGTCAGAAATTGCTGCAGGCTCTGCGGCTTCTGTCCCAGCCGGGAAGAATACATCCAGTAATTGGTAATTACCCGCTTGACGTAAAGGCGCGTTTCCCGCCAGGGAATCATTTCCATAAACAGCAGCGGGTCGCCTTCATAATCCAGCGTTTCCGCCCAACGCTTCAGGTTATGCGGACCGCCGTTGTAAGAAGCGGCAAGAAAAATCAGATTGTCGCCGACAAAATCTTTTTCCCGCAAACGACAAACATAATCCTGCCCGATTGTAAGGTTAACGTTCTTGTCAAACAACGGCCGCCAGTTTTTCTTATAACTTTTGTCACCGGTCACTTCGGCTGCTGTCGCCGGCATAACCTGCATCAGCCCGCAGGCGCCGGCATGACTCCGGACCGTCGGCGAAAACAGGGATTCCTGCCGGATCAGCGCCCAAACCCAGGCAGGATGAACCTTCCAGCCGCCTTCCGGCCGCCAGTCGGGACTGGGATACAAAAAGGCATCATATTCCCGGCCTTTATCATGGTTCTTCAGTCGTTCGGCCGTCACATAGCTCAGGTTGGCCAGGCTGTACTGATGCGCCAGATAAAGCAGCAGTTCCTTTTGTCTGATGTTCAGTTTGTCATAATTGCGCCGCAAATCGCTTTCCGCCAAATCGTTTTGCCCGGCGGCAAGCAACAGCACCGCTCTTCTCAAAACCGGCGAAGAGAGGATTTCCTGCCGGTAGGAACGGTCTTCCAGTTTGTTAAAATGGCTTTTTAAACGCCAGTCGTACTCAACCTTGTCCGTCAGCATATAACGGGCGAGAATGCCGTAAAAAGTCCGCGGATAACACGTGGCAATCCTTAAGTTTGACGTCGCCTCGTCCGGCCTTTTCAGTTTGATGCTGGCACGGTATCCCCAATAGGCGCCGGCAGCAATCAGCCACGGATCGTTATTCTTAAGCCGCGCCAGCCGGCCGAAATAATCCGCCGCCAGTTTATAGTCTTTTTCTTTCCACGCCGCCAAACCGCCAAACCAGCTGGCCGTCGCATCCCGACTGCGCATGATCGGACGGCGGCTCCATTTGAGCGCCGCCCGGTTGTCGCCGTCAAAGAAATAGGCGGAAGCCAGAGTCGCACTCATTGCGTCATAATTTTTTACCGGCATCAGCCGTTTAAAACGCGCTTCGTTTAAAACGGCAACCGCTTTGTCGTGGGTACTGCGGCGGATTGCCAGCAAAAACTCATCAAGCCTCTTCTTCACATATTCCCGATCGGCAGCTTTCAATCCTTTGTAACCGTCCTTATACCAACTGTAGGAAGCGTAGATTTTTTTCTTTTCCGGCTGCGGCTTGGATGGTTTGTAGCCGGGCGCTTTGGTCACCGCCAGATTTTTGATCCGCTGATACTGGGGATGGTCAGGATATTTTTTCAGCCAGCCGCGCAATTCTTCATAAGTTGAATCATAACTTTTATGCAGGTACTTTTCCGCCAGCACATGCCCGAGCAGCACCTCGTTTTTCAATTTCTTCTGCAGACCGGCCGCTTTGTCCGTTTCGCCGTTTTCAACCGCCGTAAAAAGGTCTTTGTAAGTTTCCACCTCCTCGGCCGAGATCCCTGTGCGTTTTAATATGTCTTGATACAAGGCCGGATCAATGATTTTAAAATTTTTTGACGCCGCCGTCACCTCCCACGGAAGCAGCAGCAGCGTCAAAAACAATATCAAAACCTTTTTCAATTTCTTTCCCGCAACGATTTTCACATTTCCTTAATCCAACGGATTTTGCTCGCGCACTGCCGCTGGGTCATACCTTTTGCCCGGCAGCGGTTGACGATAATGTTGGGCTGCCGGTCCATATTGTAGCAGCCGTCACCCAGCAAACCGTAGTCAAAGTGGTTTTCCACGCCCGGTTCAACGTCGCTGAAAGTCAGCACCGTTTCCATTTTCGGCCACTTCAACCGATAGCTGATGTTTGAAAGCTTGACCGGCAGCGTCGTCAAAACCGAAAACTTGGCGCTGCAGCGGGTTTGCCCCGAAGGACTGCGGTAAATGCTGAAATCTTTCATATAAAGCATAATCAGCTCGTCTTCCTCGTGTTCTTCGGTTGTTTCCACCGTTACGCCGCCGACCGTGGAATAGCGGCGGTAAGGCTGTTTGGCCGGCGCGGTTTTGGCCGGCTGCTTTTTGCCGTAAGCATAATCAAAAGGCGAACTGACAGGCTGCTTTTCCACTTTATTTTCGGCCACATGCCCTTCCGAGGTATCGACAACAGAGTACCGGTTTTCGTCTTCTGCCGCACGCGGCTGCGCCGCTGATTGCGCCTTTTCCTTCTGCGCTGCCGGCGCACCGCCGGACGGCGTCGAACCGAAATACTGGGCAGCGGCCGGCTGTCCGACAAGCAGACCGGCAGCAATCAAGCAAAGCAGCTTCAATTTATCCATTCCGTTCACCGCTACCCCCTTTTTCGACCTAAAGCGTTATTTGATTCCGCCGATAATGCTGCCGGCAGAATTCAGAGCGTCAATCGTTTTGGCATAGGTGCCGGCGACTTCGTCTTTGCTTTCCTGTTTTTCTGCCTCTTCGCGGCTGTTTTCCTCATCCGGGGTTATTTCCTTAAAGTCAAGGTAATACTGCGCATCTTCGGGAGAAACATATTTAAACAACCGGCTGCAGGGACTTCTCCTGGAAGCGCTGCGGGCGGAACGGCCGCCGGACAAACCTTCCGCCGAACAGGACTTAACGGAAAAATCGACTTTTTCGATCAGCAGAAAGCAACGATCCGTGTTGATACGGTTGTTGACCGTAACCTGCTTATAAGGTTTGATTGCCGGCACTTCAATCATGATGTTCACGTCTTTTGAAGTGCGTCTTTCCGTTTCCGAATAGGCGCGGTTGGCATTGCGGTTCTGTTTTTCCGCGTCTTCTTCCTTCTCTTGTTTGATCACGTCTTCAAGCGAAGTGTCTTTCCAGGTAAAATCAAGCATGGCCTCTTTGAGGTTATAGCCCGAACGGTTATAGAAAGTGGTGTTGAAATCGCAGGCGATCACTTCCCCTTCACGGTTTTCAACCGGCGTAATGTCATGAATCTTAAACAACAATTCTTCCGCCTTGTCGTCATCGGCGGGAGCGGCCTGCTGCGCCGACGCCGAACCGACATTGGTTGCCAACACGGCCCCGAGAGCCAAACCGAAAACTTTTTTGCTAATACTCATTTTGCTTTCCTTAAAAAGTTATTTGTCATGATTTTACCGAATAATAATTCACTTTTTTAAAATTTACCAACAAATTATGAATAAAAACCTAATTATTTTGCAATTTTTTCGCCAGCCGCAGCAAATCCGCCCACACTTTCGACTTCTGCGCCGGATTGCGCAGCAGGTACGCGGGGTGGAAACTGGCCAGCAAAGCCGCCGTATCGCCTTTCAGGGTTTTATATTCCAGCCATTTGCCGCGCAAACGCGAAATCGGCTCCTCGTTGTCAAGCAGACTGTTGGCCGCACTTCCCCCGAGCACCATGATAATCTCCGGCTTCATCAACTCGATCTGCCGGCGGAGGAAAGGCAGACAGACCGCCACTTCGGCGCTCGTCGGCGTCCGGTTCCCCGGCGGCCGCCAGGGTAAAACGTTGGTAATGTAGACTTTGCCGCGGTCAAGCCCGACGGCGGTCAGCATCTTGTCCAGAAGATGTCCGCTTCTGCCGACGAACGGTTCGCCGATTCTGTCTTCGTCAGCTCCCGGCGCCTCGCCGACGATCATAATTTTGGCCTTGGGATTGCCGCCGCCGAAAACGGTCTTGTTGGAAGTCAGCTTCAGCGAACAGCCGTCAAAAGCCTCCACCGCCGCCCGCAGCTCCTCCAGCGTCGCTGCCGCCTCGCAAACTTCGCGCGCGTTTTTGCAGGCCTTAAGACTCATCTGCGCCAAATCGGTGATTGCCGGCCGCGAAGCCGTTTCCCCGACCGCCGTCGGGCGTTCCCGCGGCGGCGCCTTCTGCTGAAGGCAGCCGGGCACATCGCCGCAGATTGCGTCCACCCCCGCGGCCAGATACCATTCCAACAATTCTTTTTCGTTCATCATGTCCGATATGCTATGCTTATCCGTTTTCTTTTGCAAACAAATAATTAAATTATCTTCATATTATTATATTTCTGTTGTAAGATGGCCGAGTCTGAAATAAACTGGAGCCGCCTGACAAATGAACGGAGTGATAAAAGTGATTGAAAAAGCTGCTTATGTATTGTCTGTCCTGATCGGAATTGTCATCGCCAATTCCTGTACCATTTTCGATTCCCGGCCGACGGCCGCGGAAAAGGCGCCGGCCGTCAGCGAACCCGAACAGAAAGCGGCCGCATCCGGCAGGCAGAACTACGGCAGTTATCTGGCCGGCAGGGTTGCCCATATCCGGCACGACTTAAACAAGGCGGCGGACTATTACAAAGACGCCGTCGCCCACGTTCCCGACAAACAAATGCTGCCGAGCCAACTTTACATCATGCTCACCTCTCAGGGACGCATCGACGAAGCTGTCCGCTACGCGCAAATGGCCAGGGAAAAAGGCGACGAAAGCCCGTTCATTTACACCATTGAAGCCATCAACCTGACCAAACACGGAAAATATCAGGAAGCGATCGACACCATTGCCCGTTCCGACAACCCGATTGCCGACACCTTCTTCAACCCGCTGATTTCCGCCTGGAGCCACGCCGGCCTGAACGACGGCAAAAAAGCCATGAAAGCCCTGTCGCCGCTGGCCTCCAACCCGGCTTTCCGGCCGCTTTACCTTTTCCACGCCGGCGCAATCAACGATTATCTCGGCAACGACAAGGCGGCCGAAGCGCACTATACCGCACTGATGAACATTCGCCACATGGAGCTGGCGGTTTTCCCCCTGCAGGTTATCTCCAACTTTTACCTGCGCCGCGGCGAACCGGACAAGGCCCTGCGCGCCGCCAGTCTGGCGCTGAACAAAGACAACCTGATGATGAAAACCGTTATCGACGACATCAAAAAGTCCGATTCGGGAGTAGCCCCGATTCTCAAACGTCCGGAAACCGGCCTGGCCGACGCCCTGTTCAGCATTGCCCTGCTGTTGCAGCAGGACGGCAGCAACGCCGACCTTTCCATTCTGTTTGCCTCTCTTTCCGCATACTGCGCCCCCGAATATCCGCTGCCGCGGCTCCTGACGGCGGACATTTTGGAAAAACGCGAACTGTATGCCGAGGCCAATCAGGCTTACGCACAAATTTCGCCCGACAGCTACGCCTATTACACCGCCCTGTTCCAAACCGGGAAAAACCTGATGCGGCTGGGCAACAACAAAGAGGCGGAAAAAATATTCCGCCGGCTCTACACCGACTATCCGCCCAACCCCGACATCCTGACCAATCTGGGAGAAATTGCCAGAATTGAAGGCAAATACAACGAAGCGGCAAAATTCTACCGGAAAGCCATTGACAGCTATCCCGGCGATTCCGTAACCGAAGTGTGGCCGCTTTACTTTGCCATCGGCATTTCCTACGGCGCCGCCGGCAACAACGACCTTGCGGAACGGTACCTGCGCAAGGTGCTTGAACTCCGCCCCAACCGGATGACGCAAAATCACCTCGGTTATATTCTGTTGCAGCAAAACAAAAATCTGGAAGAAGCCTTTGAACTGATCGTTTCCGCCTATAACCCGAACGCCGCCGACGGTACCGTCACCGACAGCCTCGGCTGGGCCTTCTACAAAACGGGCAACTACGAGCAGGCTGTCCGCTATCTGGAAAAGGCTTCCGACCAGGCACCGTCCGAGGCCGTCATTTACGACCATCTGGGCGACGCTTACTGGCAGGTCGGACGTACGCGGGAAGCGGCCTTCCAATGGAACCACGCGCTCGGACTGAAAGACGACACCGGCGAATTCAACCGTCAGGCAACGTTGAAAAAACTCGAAAACGGCCTGGAAAAACCGGTTTTGCCGGCCTTTGACCAAAAGAAAATAGAAAAACAGATAGAACGGCTGAAAACCAAAGAGAACAAATAGGCCTTAATGGACGCTTTGCGGCTCAAGATCGTTCTGCCTTGCCAGTACAAAGGCGAAATCCCTGCTGTCGGCAATCGCCAGCGGGGTTCCGTCCGCGGTGTAAACCCGCCAGATTTCGCCGTTTTCAATCTTGTCGCTCTTAACAAAGGCAACGTCCTGATCATTCCAGCTCAAAAGAGCCGCGTACTCTTCTTCCGTCAGCTCGACACCGTCGTCGGCAAACATTTCTTTTTTCATAACATCGGACTTTCAAAAAGTTCAACTTGCAACTCAATATACTCCCATCGTTAAAGTTTTGCTAATAAAAAATACATTTTTTTCCAAAGTACGGCAGAAATAATTTGCCAAAATAAAATTTAGGGTTTATACACTTAGCTAAAAAAACAATGAGGTAACAATTTATGAAAGAAGAATTGCTGGAACTGGCCGGAACGGTTATCGAAAAACTGCCGAACGCCATGTTTAGGGTCAAACTGGAAAACGGAGTGGAAATTTTGGCTCATACGGCCGGAAAAATGCGCAAATTCCGCATCCGTGTCATGGTCGGCGACAAAGTCGACATTGAAATGACTCCCTACGACCTGACAAAAGGTCGGATTACATTCCGCCACAAAGACTGAAAACTTGTCAAAACCCCGGCATTCCGGGGCTTTTTTATTTCTCAAAAGTCCCGGCAGGACTTTTTTATTTGGCTCAATTGACATAAAGGTAGCTTTTTGAATACCGTTTTTTATTTAATTTTAAAGTCGTGTTTTCCCGCCCTTTGTTTCTTTCCGCATTATGGGCGGTCAGCACCAAATTTGCCTTGTGAAAAAATCGGCAGAAGCGTATAAAATTTTACAAATGAACATGTATTCTAAGGCTGCGGAATGTTTGCCGATGCCGGTAAGCTGATCATAACGGCCGTGTTTATAATGTTATCAATTGCATTGGTTTCTGTCCTGATAAAAAATTTATGCTCTGACAGTTCATAAAAAGCTCGGAAAAGATACGTTCCTGTCAGATGAACCTTTTATTTTGAACGTCCGCACAGACAGACGGATACAAAAACAACGTTCCGGCCACACAACCCGCAAGGCTTCGGAACCGGACGTTTGAAGCTTAAAGCGGTTAATTTCCCTTGCTTCCTGCGGGTAAAAATTTATACAAACGGCAAATCGGTCACTTTCCGCCGCAAAGGCCGAAAACCGACCCCAAGCCCCGACTGTCCCGGACTTTTATATGCATATGCGCATATTTCCCGACCGCCGGAAATCTCTAAACGATGCCTCTCCGCCGGCGGCTCCGCTGTCCTTTCCGCAACCGGAAAACGCAAAACGGCCTTCCGCCGACTGCCCCGGACAAAAGCACCGGCCCTTCACAGATACTTGATCAAAGCAAAGCCGCCGAGCAGCAGGAACAGGAAAACCACCGTCAAAATGCCCAGATTTTTCTCAATAAACACCCGGATCGGCTCACCATACTTTTTCAACAGCCAGGCGACAAGGAAAAAACGCATGCCGCGGGAAAGCACCGAGGCAATGCCGAATACCCACAGATTGAGATCGACGGCGCCGCTGGCTATGGTCACCACTTTGTAGGGAAACGGCGTCAGTCCGGCGCCGAACACGATCCAGGCGCCCCATTCGTGATAATAGCCTTTAAACACGTCAAACTGATGCAGATAACCGTAAAATTCCAAAATCGGCCGGGCAATCAGATCATAACCGTAAAAACCGATGGCATAGCCGAAATAGCCGCCGATCACGCTGGCAGCCGTCGCCATGCCGGCAATCCGCCAGGCGCGGTCGCGGGCAGCCAGCACCATCGGAATGATCATAACGTCGGGAGGAACCGGAAAAAAAGAGCTTTCCATAAAAGCGACGGCAAACAATACCGCCATGGCATAGCGCCCGGACGCCGCCGCAATCAGCCAGTCATACATTCTTCGCAGAATTTTCATCAGTTTCCCCCATTGTATCGCAACGGGTTTTTATAGCACGAATCATTTAAGAAAAGAAACTAATTTTTCCATATTGCCCCGATTTTCCACATAAAAAGTATTCTCGAAGCCGACCAGTCCCCGGATCTTGTTGTACTCTTCCTTCTGACAATGGATAATCACCGCCTGCGGCGCGTTGCGCTGCAAAAACATTTTGGCGCCTTGCGCGTCATACACTTTGAAATAAGAAATGCGAAATTCTTCCATCGCGTTAAATTCGTTTGCCGAATACGGCAGGTAGTCCTCAAGCAGCAGCACCTTATATCCCCGGCCGCCCCGGCAATAGGCGTCCGCAATGTCAACGAGCATCTGCCCGTTTTCCTTGGCGGAAACATAATGCGAAGCGCCCTTGACCATCTCCTGGGTCGATTCCGCATTAAGCATCACGGCCGGCGCCTCGTCCAGATAACGATTACTCGACAGATAATTCAAAACCTGCCAGGCGTCAACGTCTTCGGCATTTTTGTCAACGACGTAAAGCTGCGGATGCAGTTCCTCCGCATAACGGATCAGCTGATAGGCATTGTTGGTGGCAAACACCTCATAACCGTGTTCTTCCAGCAGGCTCTGGTAACGGCCGTCCGTTTTGCCGCCGTTGTCAATCATAAAGATGCGCCCCGGTTGTTCCATGTCCCTGTTCCTTTCGGCAATGAATAAACAACTCAGAGTCTATATAATCCCGCTACGATTGATTTTTAAGATTGTAATTTTGGTTTAGATAAGCCTGACAGGTGTTGTCCAGCAACATTGCGATCGTCATCGGACCGACCCCGCCCGGCACCGGCGTAATGAATGCCGCTTTTTCCCTGACCTCGTCAAAATCGACGTCCCCGCACAATTTGCCGTCAATCCGGTTAATGCCGACGTCTATTACCGCCGCCCCCTCTCTGATCCAGTCGCCTTTCACCATTTTCGGGCAGCCGCAGGCGGCAACGACAATGTCCGCCTGCCGGGTCAGCGCCGGCAGATTGACGGTTTTGCTGTGCGCTATCGTCACCGTGCAATGATGGTTCAGCAAAAGCGACGCCAGCGGCCGGCCGACGATGTTGGAACGGCCGATAATCACCGCATGTTTTCCGCTTAAGTCGCCGACGGAATGCTCCAGCAGATAAAGAATGCCTTTCGGCGTGGCGGCCACCATTGCCCGCGGATCGTTTTCGTGCAGCAGCCCGGCGTTATACGGGCCGAAACCGTCCACGTCTTTCTCGTGGGCAATGGTCTCGATCACTTTGGCGGCGTTAATATGTTTCGGCAGCGGCATCTGCACCAGAATGCCGTTGACCTTTCGTTCATTGTTCAAACGGCCGATCAGTTCCAGCAGATCGGCTTCCGCGGTTTCCTCCGGCAAATGGTAAATGTCGCAGGCCATGCCCAGCGCCTGCGCCGCCTTTTGCTTGTTGCGGTCGTAAATGATACTGGCCGGATCGCTGCCGACCAGAATAACCGCCAGATAAGGCTTGACCTGCCAGCCGGCGATTTTTTCCGCCAGCCGGTTCCGCAAACTTTCGGCAATCGCCTTGCCGTCAATAATCTCTGCCGTCATATTCCCTGCTCCATTCTTGCAAACGCCGGCGGACGTCTTCGCCGCCGCTTTTAATCAACAGTTTCTTATAATGTGAAATTTCGCCGCTGACAAGCGCTATTTCCGATTTCGCTGTTTTAAGCCTTTTGGCCGCAAACGAAATCAGTTCTTTATTGGCGCGCCCCTTTTCCGGCGGACTGACCACCGAAATTTTCAGATATTCCTCGTTTTTTTCATTGCGGAAAATTCCCTTTATTCCGGCCGCCGCGGCGTTCGGCGACAACCGCACCCGCAAAATTATCCCCTTGTCCATTTCCTCAAAAAACATATCTGCTCCGAATTTAAAAAAACGATCGGGCAGCAGCTGCCGCCCGATCGGTCGTTTTTCTCGTTTTCTACGACATCAGCATCAGGTCGAGCCGGTAGATGAAACGTCCCAGAAACAACAAAACCAGCAGCAGGATAAACGGGGAGAAGTCGAACCCCGAAACTGCCGGAACCTTTTCCGAAATCTTTTTATAAACCGGTCCCGTCGCTTTGGCCAAAAGTTCGCTGATTTTGGCGACATAAACGTTTTTAACGTCGACAATGCCGAAACGGACCAGCCAATGGAGAACCACTTCCGCCAGAACAACGGTAAAATAGATATTGACCACAATGCCCAGCATCCACACGAATGGTTCAAATAAAGCAGCCATGAAAAAACTCCTTATAATTAAAACATAATCATTTTCAGCTTCAACTTATACAAAATCCGCCCGCTTGTCCAGCATTTTTAAGCGTTTTGCAACCGCGAAGACAAGGTGCTGTAATAAGCGCTGTCAAAGGCCCGGGAACGATCCATCGAATAGCCGAGCGAACGCGTTTTGAGCGGCGGCCGGCGGCCGCTTAAGCGGGCGATGTGTTCGCGCACGTCTTCCGCCGTTTCCATTGCCGGCCGTTCGGGTTCCGCACGTTCGATAAACTCTTCCGCCATGCTGCGTTCGTAAGCCTGCATACGGTCGTCGTCCCAGTGAAACAGTATCTCTTCCTTCAGCATGTCGTCGAAACGGAAAGCCAGTTCAAGCGCATCACCGGCTTCATTCTGATAAAGCATTTCCTGCTCGTCGTTGCGGCGCAGGTCATCGTCTTCATACATGCCGTAAAAGTCGTCGTAGTCGTCGTCCAGATCATCATCGTCGCCGTGATAGACGTTTAACTTCTGCAACGTGCGCTTCGGCATATTCCAGCGCGGCTGGCGCTTCATAAACTCACGCATGGCGGCAACGTAAACAACGGCTTTCTTATAGTCGTTTTCCTTCTTTTTGATATCCACTTCCTGCGGCTTGTCCGCCTTGTTGGCGGTGCTTTCCTTAATGCTGCTCCTGATCTGGCGCAGCTTGACCAGCTTGTTGTAAAGGTTGGTATAATGCTTTTTGGCTTCGGGGAAAGCACAGTTCTGAAACAATCCGAGACAGGTCAGAATTTCCGCTTCGCGGGAATAGGAATCTTCAATCCACTCGTTTCTTTCCGCCAGATCGTCTTCCGACACGAAACCGTCGTTCATATGCTGCATGATTTCCGCGGATTCGGTAAACCAGCTGAAATACTCCTGTTCCGAAGACGTTTCCGAACCGAGCGATTCGATCGTCAACGCGATCTGAAACTGCAAGTCAGCCACCGGAACCTCCCGGTTGCCGATTTTGATGCTCGACTTTTTCGGCGCCAGCACCAGCTCGCGCGTCACCTTTTCGGCCTCCTGCCGGTCAATGTCGGGATATTCCTGCCGCACCGCCCGCATAATGATGTTTTTGGAACTGTCCAGCTTGTCCTGACGATTCATCTGCACATAGCGCAGCCGTTCCAGACGCTCCTGTTGCAGTTTTCGTTTGTTTTCGGCTTCGTCCATGATAAAACCTCCGTAATGATAAATCAGTTTCCGACTTCCTCGAAAATAATCTTTGCCTCCTCCGCCAGAATAATTTTATCAATAACCCAGTTGCTGATTTGCTCGATTTTATCCAGTTCGACGCCCATCGCCTGCCCGACCCGGCCGATAAACAGGGTTTCCTCGTCGGTTAAAACGTCGTCGGCATGAGCCAGAATGCACAGTTCCTTGATCAGCTCAAGCGCCACCCTGCGGCTCTTGATTTTCTTGAGATCTTCAATAATCGCATCGTCCTCGGCACAGGAAAAGATTTCCGCAGTCCCGTCTTCCGAAACATGATAGGTTTTGGCCAAGTTTTTGATAAAACGCTTTTCGTTCTCGTCAAAAGAACCGTCAGCACAGGCCAGTCTGGTAAAGGCCTTGAGATACGCAATCCGGCTTTCCTCATCCATTTTAAGCATTTCTTCCAAGTGCTGATCCATAAGAACTCTCCCTAAAAAATATTAAACGTGGTGTTTACCCGCATGATAACAAAGACAAAACGCAATGGCAACAAAAATCCTTTTCCGCCCGGCAAAAAATGACAAAATTGCAGAAAAAACACCAGGCAAAAAACATTTGAAAAACGCCGCGTTTAAGGCTAATATGCGGACAAAAGACAATTAACGGAACAAGAAGACAAAAGTGAAATACTACATCAAAACCTTCGGCTGCCAGATGAACGTTTACGATTCTCAGCGCATTGCCCGCATTTTGCAGAACATGGGGCACACCCCGGCGGCTTCCCCCGCCGAGGCCGGCCTGATCATCTTCAACACCTGCCACATCCGGGAAAAAGCGGCGGAAAAGCTTTTTTCCGACCTCGGCCGCATTAATCTGATTAAAGAAGAACGCAAGGCCGCCGGGCTGGAAACCATCATCGGCGTCGTCGGCTGCGTGGTTCAGGCGGAAGACGGAGAAATCGCCAGACGGGCGCCGTTCGTCAATTTTGCCACCGGCCCCCTCACCTATTACCGGATTCCCGAAATTTTGCAAAAAATCGCCCGCGACAAGGACCTCTGCATCATCGACACCGAGTTTACCGCCGAAAGCAAATTCGACCATCTGCCGGAAAACCGTTCCGAAGGCGCCTGCTCCTATCTTGCCGTCCAGGAAGGCTGCAACAACTTCTGCACCTACTGCATCGTTCCCTATACCCGCGGGGTGGAAACTTCGCGGCCGGTGGAAGACGTGTTGAAAGAAGCGCGCCGGCTGGTAGAAACCGGCACGCTTGAAATCAACCTGCTCGGCCAAAACGTCAACTCCTATCACGGCGAAGACGCCGCCGGCAAAGAGCGCGACCTGGCCTATCTGCTGCGCCGGCTGGCCGAGATCGACGGCTTGGAACGCCTGCGCTACACCACCTCTTACCCCGCCGACGTCAACGATGACCTCATCGCCTGCCATCGTGAAATCAAAAAACTGATGCCTTACCTGCATCTGCCGCTGCAGTCGGGTTCCGACAAAATACTGAAGGCAATGAACCGCCGCCACACCGCCGGCGAATATATCGAAACCGTCGGCAAGCTGAAAGAGGCCAACCCCGAACTCGGTTTTTCTTCCGACTTCATCGTCGGCTTTCCGGGCGAAACCGACGAGGACTTTGCCGCCACCCTCGACATGGTCGACCGGGTCGGCTACATTCAGGCCTATTCCTTCAAATACAGCCGCCGTGCCGGCACGCCCGCCGCGGTTTATCCCGGTCAGGTGCCGGAAAAGATAAAGGCGGAACGTTTAAATGTTCTGCAGGAAAAATTATTTTCCCGGCAGTTAAACTTTAATAAAGAATGTATCGGTAAAATCATGCCGGTATTGTTTGAGAGCAAGGGCAAAAAGAAGGGACAGCTGTTCGGACGCACGCCCTACATGCAGAATCTGCATGCGGAAGCGCCGGCCGAAAGCCTCAACCGGATCCTGCCGGTGCGCGTAACCGGCGCCACCGTCAACTCTTTAAGCGGAACAGTCATACAACAACAAAATTAAGGTACAACCATGGCAGAAATCGAATTTGAACTTTTTAACAATCAGCTTGTTCAGCAGTTGGTCGGCCCGCAGGACGGCAACCTGAAGATCATCGAAAAGGCGCTGGGAGCGGAAATTGCCGCTTTCGGCAACCGGATACGCATCAGCGGCGACGAAGAAGCGGTACGGCAGGCCAAAAACGCGGTTGACGCGCTTTATTCCAAAGTCAGCCGCGGCATTGCCGTCGGCGAACAGGAAGTGCTGGCCGCCGTACGCATCAGCGGCGCGGAAGCCAACGTCAAACCGCAGGTCAACATCGACGACATCGTGCTCAAGACCAAAAAACGCCACATTTATCCCCGTTCGGCCACGCAGGCGGAATATATCGTCGAAATGATGAACAACGAACTGGTTTTCGGCCTCGGCCCTGCCGGCACCGGCAAAACCTATCTGGCGGTCGCGCTTGCCGTCACCATGATGCTGGAAGGTTCGATCGACAAGATCATTCTTTCCCGCCCGGCGGTTGAGGCCGGCGAAAACCTCGGCTTTCTGCCCGGCGACCTGAAGGACAAAGTCGATCCCTACCTGCGTCCGCTGTACGACGCCCTGTATGAAATGCTGCCGGCCGAACAGGTCGACAAGAAACTGGCCGCCGGCGAAATCGAAATCGCGCCGCTTGCGTTCATGCGCGGCCGTACCTTGTCAAACGCCTTCGTCATCCTTGATGAAGCCCAGAACACCACTCCCATGCAGATGAAAATGTTTCTCACCCGCCTGGGCGAAAACTCGCGCATGGTCGTCAACGGCGACTTAAGCCAGGTTGACCTGCCGCGCGGGGTCGTTTCCGGCCTGCGCGACGCGCTTGACACTCTCCGCGGGGTCGGCGGCATCAGTTCGGTCACCTTCAGCGCCGCCGACGTCGTCCGCCACGGTCTGGTCGCCAAGATCGTCCGCGCATATGAACAGAAATATCATCGGGAAGAAAAGAAAAAAGATGAAAACGACGCTTAACCTCAACATCGGCGACAAAAACTGGGACGACCGGCTGCCCGACGCGGCAGCCGTTTCGGAAAACGTTTTTCAAACCGTCATTAACCGACTGAAACCGGAATTTCTGCAAGGCAAAAAAGAAGTCGGCCTCAATGTCGAACTCGGCGGCGACGAAGAAATACAAGCCCTCAACCGCCAATTCCGCAATCTTGACAAGCCGACCAACGTGCTTTCCTTTGCCAACATTGACGACGACGACTTTTTCGACGCCCTGCCGGAAATGACGGAAGTCGAACTCGGCGACATCATCATCGCCTTTGAAACCATGGCCGCCCAAAGCGCGGAACTGGAAATCGGCTTTAAGGAGCATTACATTCACATCCTCGTTCACGGCATCCTCCACCTGCTCGGCTACGACCACACGGAAGAAGAGGAACGAAAGGAAATGGAAGCGCTGGAAACCCGGCTGCTGGCGGAATTCAACATCGCCGACCCTTACGGGGAAAAAGAATAACAACGGCCTTCTCCCTCCCGCCGGCCGCCGCCTTCCGGGAGCGGAGAAGACATTTTTATACAAATACGGCATCAACCACTTCGGCAATCAGATTCATGTGTTGGCTCAACAAAACAAAGCGGCTGCTCGCAAACTTTCCCAAAACTTCGGCACTGGCACTCGGCTGTCTGTCGGTTGCCGCGCTGCCGCCTTATTATCTGCTGCTGCTGGCAGCCGCCTTCGGCGGACTGATGTTTCTGCTGCTGGCAAGCCCGTCGCCGAAAAAAGCCTTTGCCGTCGGCTATTGGTTCGGTTTCGGCCATTTTGCCTGCGGTCTTTTCTGGATCAACAACGCGCTGATGATGGATCTGCCCCGTCTGGGCTGGCTGATCCCGTTGTGTTTTGCCGGCAGCGGCGGCTTTTTCGGTTTGTTCGCCGCCTTTCCCGCCCTGTTCTGCCGCTTTTTCAAAGGCAATTGGCCCAGACTGCTGGCTTTTGCCGCAGCCTGGACGTTTTTCGAATGGATCCGCAGTTTCATCTTTACCGGTTTCCCTTGGAATCTGCTGGGTACCGTCTGGGCATTCAGCGACAGCGCCATTCAGGCCGCCGCGCTGTTCGGAACTTACGGGCTTTCGCTTTTCACCGTCATCGCCGCCGGTGTCTGGGGCATTCCGTTATTTTGCCCCGGAAGGAAAAACCTTGTTTCCGCCGCTCTCTTTTCCGCACTGATCCCGACACTGCTGTTTGCATACGGCAGCCTTCGTCTCGACCGATACCCCGACGGGAGCTTCTCCGACGTCAACATCCGAATTGTCCAGCCGGCCATTCCCCAGCAAATGAAGTGGAAACCGGAAATGCTGGAACAAAATTTGCAGACTTATATTCAAATGTCCGTTCAAGACCTTGCCCCGCAAACAGACATGATCATCTGGGGAGAAACGGCCAACCCCTTTGTCCTCAGTTTGCAGCCGCAGTATCTTGAACAGCTTCTGCAGGCGGTACCGGCCGGCGGATACCTTGTCACCGGCGCGCTCGACTATGTTTACGACGGAGAAAAATGGCGGCCGCTCAATGCCATGCAGGCGCTTGACAGCAAAGGGGTCGCCGCCGCCTACGGCAAATCGCATCTGGTGCCTTTCGGCGAATATGTCCCTTTGCGGCAGTACCTGCCGGAAAGCTTAAAACCGGTAACCAACGTCATCGCCGACTTCATGCCCGGCACCGGTCCTTCCACCGTCGTCCTGCCGCAAATTCCGCCGTTTGGCATCCTCATTTGTTACGAAATCATCTTCCCGGCCGCGGTTACCGATCCCGCACAACGTCCCCAATGGCTGCTCAACCTGACCAACGACGGCTGGTACGGCGACAGCGCCGGCCCCCGTCAGCATCTGGTCGCCGCCCGCATGCGCGCGGTGGAAGAAGGGCTGACCGTCGTACGTGCGGCCAACTCCGGCATCAGCGCCCTCATTTCCAAAACCGGCGTCGTCCTCCGCAGGCTGCCGTTGAACGCTTCCGGAACGCTGGACTTCCCACTGCCGCAGTCGCCGTCGGTCGAAACGCCCTACTCAAAATATCATAATCTGACGGTTATGCTGCTTTGTTTTCTTACTGTCATAACCGCCTATGCACTGTCAAAACGTTCGGCCTGAAAAACGCTCCCTGTCCGGCAAAAATAATATTTAATTCTTGTAAATCAAATTGCTATATAAAATATTATATAAAAACATTGACATTAACCACTAAAAATTGCATTATGACAAAAGTAATTTTGTGGAGAATGAGATGAATTTGACTAAATCCAAAAAGGCCAGCCGCGGCCGCACCCCAAGCGGGCAACCCAATCCGATCGACGTCCACGTCGGCAACCGCATCCGTCTGCGCAGAACCCTGCTCGGCTATTCGCAGGAAAAGCTCGCTTCCCTGCTGGGGCTGACTTTTCAGCAGGTCCAGAAATACGAACGCGGCAACAACCGCGTCGGCGCCAGCCGCCTGTGGGACATCAGCAAGGTGTTGGACGTACCGATAAACTTTTTCTACGAAGACATGGACCGGGAAGTCGCCCAGCAGAGTCCCCGCGTTTTCAGCGCGCCGGAAAGCGCCCTCTGTTTTGAAGAAAGTCATGAGGAAATCGACATGGATCCGATGAAACGACAGGAAACGCTGGAGTTGGTCAAAGCCTATTACCGCATTCCCAACCGCAAAGCGGCAAAATATCTCTTTGATCTGATCGTCACCATGTCAAAAACCACCAGCGACCGTGGTCAGGACAGCGACGAAGAATAACAAAATACGCACATGCATTTAAAAAAAGCTGGCGTTTTCCCCGCCGGCTTTTTATTATACCGGAAAACGACAACCCTCCAACCACGGGAACAACCTGACAATGAGTTACCTTTTCACCAGCGAAGCGGTTTCCGCCGGCCATCCGGACAAAATCTGCGACCAGATTTCGGATACTCTGCTTGATCTGTTTCTGGCCGCTGATCCGACGGCTCACACGGCGATCGAAGCCATGGCGACGACCGGACGGATCGTCATCGCCGGAGAAACGCTCGGCAACAACCGTCCGCAGGCGGAAGAAATTGAAAATGCCGTCCGCACCCTGATAAAAACGATCGGTTATGATCAGCCCGGATTCAGTTATAAAAACGTGCAAATCACCGACCTGCTGCACTGCCAGTCGGCCGACATCGCCGCCGGCATCAAAGACTGCGGCGCCGGCGACCAGGGCATTATGTTCGGCTATGCCGAAAAAGAACACGGTTTTGACAGCGAATACATGCCGCTTGCCGTCTGGCTGGCCAACCGGCTGCTGGAGAATCTGCGGCAGGCTTCCCTTCCGGGGTTGGAGCCCGACGCCAAATCGCAGATTACGCTCGAATATAACGATCGCAACGAAGCCGTCGGCATCCGTTCCGTCGTCCTTTCCGCCCAGCACCGGGCGGGGCTCTCAACCGACGAAATCCGCGAAAAAGTAATGCCCGTTATCCGGCAAAGCCTGCCTGCCGAACTTTTAACCTCCCGGACGGAATATCTGATCAACCCGGCCGGACGTTTCGTCATCGGCGGCCCCGACGGCGACTGCGGCCTGACCGGACGCAAAATCATTGCCGACACCTACGGCGGCTATGCCCCGCACGGCGGCGGCGCCTTTTCCGGCAAAGACCCGAGCAAAGTCGACCGTTCCGCCGCCTATATGCTGCGTTACCTGGCCAAAAACATCGTCGCCGCCGGGCTGGCCGACGAATGTCTGTTGCAAATATCCTACGCCATCGGCCGAGCGGATCCATTGTCTTTGTTCATTGACTGCCGCGGCACCGCCAAAATCGACGAGCAGGCGCTGTTGAAGAAAATTCCCGAACTGGTCGACCTCACCCCCCGGGGCATCATCGACCGCCTGCAGCTTTGCCGGCCGATATATACGCCGACGGCAGCTTACGGGCATTTTGGCCGCAAACCGGGAACGAACGGAGAATTTTCCTGGGAAAAAACCGACTTAATCAAGGAACTGACCGCATGTTTTTAGACGACAAACCGCATTTTTTCGGCCGCCGTAAAGGCCGCCGCATCCGCAAAGCCAAAACCGCGCTGCTTGAAGATTTTCTGCCCCGGGTGGCGCTTGATCCGCAAAAACCGCTCGCCTTTGGCATCATCCCTGAAAAAATTTGTCTGGAAATCGGTTTCGGCGACGGCGTCCATCTGGCCGGCATCGCCGCTCTCCATCCGGAAAACGGCTACATCGGCGCGGAAGTCTTCCAAAACGGCGTCGCCAACCTGCTCAGTCTTGTCACCGGCATTAAGGAAGGTTCGGAAATCACCGAAAACATTTCCCTGTTGCCGGAAAGGCGCGACAACATCCGCGTTTACGGCGACGACATCAGGCTTTTGTTTCCGCTTTTGCCCGACGCTTCGATTGACGGGATATTCCTGCTTTTTCCCGATCCGTGGCCGAAAAAGCGTCATGCCGGCCGGCGTTTCGTCAATCCGGACAATTTAAAGCAGCTGGCAAGGATTTTAAAACCCGGCGGCAAACTGCTGATCGCTACCGACCACCCGGTATACAAGCGCTGGACCTTAAGACAGATGCACGAAAACAAAAACTTCCGTTGGACGGCCGCTTGCGGCAGCGATTGGAAACACGAACCCGCAGACTGGGTCAAAACCAAATATCAGCAAAAGGCGCTGCGCGAAGGCAGACGCCCCGTCTTTCTGGAATATGAAAGAGTTTAGACAAGACGCGCTCCGGGAAACCGGAGCTTTTTTTGTGGCACACAAGCCCTTTATTCACCGACCTGCACAGTCCCGCGGCAAAAAAAGGATCCTTTTTTTGTCACAGGAAATATTATATCGGAAAATTTATCAAAAGTCATCTAAATTGTTATTTTTGAACAAATTTTTCGTCTTTGAAAATGCAGACAATAACCTTTTGTTTTAGTTCAAAAAAAGGATCAATAAAAAGAAGCATTTTTGAGAATAACGGAAAAATTTGTCAATAACTATTATAGAGGACAAAAGATGACGACAAACAAGACTATCGGACTTTTTCTGCTGGCGACAACGTTTTTGAGTTCGCCGGCGGGGGCGGCAGCATTGACGCCGACGCCGGACACTATTAAAAGCGAAGCGGCGGGTTTGAGCGGAAACTTCGCTTTAAGCGAACTGACGGGGGATTTGCCGGCAGGCGCGGTTGAAGTGAAGATCGGTGACAAAAATTATTACCTTACCCCATCGGGCGATGATGCGGCATTGCTTGCGACCCTGGCGGGAACTTCGGACGACAACCTGAAAGAAGATGCAAACGGCATATTTGAACTGAACGGCCAAAAGTACGGCTTTAACGTTTCTTTACTCAAAGGCGGTAATCTGACTTATGAAAAGGGAAGCGCCGATGATCATGACTTTTCGCTGCAAACTCTCGGAACAAACGGCAAAACGGAAACGGCATATTACAAATTTGACTTCAAATTCCCCGGTCTTGAAAGTCTCAACCATATCAACTGGCAGGAGGTCGGAGAAGATAAAAAAGACGATGATAATGTTATTGCGCTGAAATTGTCCGACAAAAATATGAAATATTATCAATTTTCCTACAATCAACCTCAAGACTTTACAATTGTTGCGGACAAAAGCAAAAAATATCAGACTGCCAACCCGGCCGACTTGACCGAACAGGCCGGCGGCAGCGCCCTCAATAACACCGGCAACCGCGGCTCCGTCGTTAACCAAGTGTTCAAAAACAACAGCGTTACCGCGCAAATAACAAAAAGCGACGACAGCTACAAATATTATTTTTTGCAAGGCGGGGCAATTTACAACAGCGGCACGATTGACGAAATCAACGCGGATTTTATCGGCAACAGCGTTAAGGTCGTCATCGACGGATCGGGCAGTCATCAAACGGCTGTCGCTCAAGGCGGCGCGATCTTCAACAAAGGAACCGTCGGCAACATTACCGGTGACTTCATCAATAATGAAGGCAGCGCCATTTACAACTTTGGCTTTCACGGTACCGCCGTCATCGGCAATATCACGGGCAATTTTATCGGCAACAGCGGCAGCGCCATTGTCAACCGCGCCGACAATCTGGGAACCGGAAACGGCAACACCAATGTTGTCAAAATCGGCAACATCAGCGGCAACTTCGTCAATAATACCGGAAGCAGCGGCGGGGCAATTGACCATTCTGCAAGTCTCGGAACCGCCACTGTCGGCAGCATCAGCGGCAACTTTATCGGCAACCGTGCCACCACAGGCGACGGCGGTGCCGTTTACTTTGGCGGTTCTGGTCAAACAGGCAGCAGCATCAGCGGAATTTTTATCAACAATTCGGCCGAAGGAACGGGCGGCGCATTATACGGTTCAGGACATTATGACGTTTATGCCGACTTTATCGGCAATACGGCCGAAGAAGGCGGCGCCGTTTACGGTTGGGGTGCCATTGGCAGCCTGAACGGCAATTTCATCAACAATTCGTCAACCGGCCGCGGCGGAGCAATCTGGAAAGACCACGGTTCCGTCGAAAATCTGACCGGGGACTTCATCAACAACCATAGCGATGCCATGGCCGGTGCAATCGGCGTCGATCAGGCGGAATTTAACAACATCACCGGCAACTTTATCAACAACAGCTCCGCAATAGCCGGCGCAATCTTAAACACGCCCAACTCTGTCATCTGCAGCATCAACGGCAGCTTTTACGGCAACGCTTCCATAGACAACGGCATTGAAACCGGCATGCCGGGAACGGCCGGCGGCGCCATTATCAACATTGCGCAAATCGGCAATATCAACGGCGACTTCAGCGGCAACTACGCCAAAGCGGAAAATACCGGCGGCGGCGCCATATTTAATGTCGGACTGATCGGCGATCTGACGGGTAATTTTGTCGGCAATTATGCAGAAGGTGAAAAAACGGCCGCCGGCGGAGCAATTGCCGATCTTGGCGTTTTGGGAATGTTTGTCGGCTCCGACTCTCCTTCTGCCCTTACGGTTAACGGCAGTTTTGCGAACAACTGCGCGAAAGCAGCCGACGGCATTGCTTCCGGCGGGGCAATTGCCGCCGTTGTCGGCTACGCGCCTTCGCCTGACGGAGAATCCGTAACCGCGCAGCCGGTCCGCATTCAGACAAGAAACAAGGATCTGATATTTTCCGGAAACTATACCGAAGACAGCCGCGGCAAAATTTACAACGCCTTATCCGTCGTACGTCTTCCCGATCTGATCGAAAACATGCTGGGCAGCCAGCTCGGCGAATACAATTCAATCGAATTTGATACCACCGGCGGCGGATCGGTTACGGTTAACGATACCATCGACACGGCAAAAATAAACATTGATTTGTCATCTTTTTCCCTTTCCATGGAACAGGACTATTCCAAAACCTACAACCTGTTGTTCAAAGGCGACGCGAAGTTTGACGAATACGGATTAAGCGACCAGTATGTGGCAATTAACAACGACGTTGTCAACGCCGGCAAAGTCACCGTTGAGGGAACCACCCTTCGCTTCGGCGCTTACCAGCACGAAGACAAGACCGCCAACAACTGGAACGGCAGGGGCGCCTTCAAACCCGGCAGCGGCACCGAGGCCGTGACCTCGCTTTCTTTGAATAACGCCGCTTTTGACATAGCCGACGGTTATACGGAAACGGTTAATCTGAAAGGGTACAATGCCAATAACAGTTATCTGCATATCGACATTGATCCCGACAACATGAGCGCCGACCTGCTCAACATCAACGGCAATGTCGAAGGGCAGACCAAACTGGTGGTTTACTCATCCTCGCAGAGCGACATCCGCGGCAAGGGATCCGTTTTGTTTGCACAATCGGTCAACGATACGACCGGAAACAAAGATTCTTTTTCGATCTTCCGAGTATACGGCAGTCCGTATATGTATGAAATAGCCTATACACAAACCGGTGAAAATCAAAACCAATGGGGGTTGACGATGGGCGATGTCGAAAACCCGGACAAAGACATCAAACCGGAAAAACCCGGTCAGCCCGATCTGCCGGATATTCCCGATCCGGACCTGCCGGATATCCCGGATCTGCCGACAATCGACGGCAGCAAAGTTGCACCGGAAGTTGTCGCCATGGGCGCTTTATCTGCGGCGGCAATCGAACAGACCCGGAGTGTGGTTGACAACGTTACCGGCCAGACGATAAAAACCGAAGCGGATCACAACTTGTGGATCAATCCGACCTATTATACCTCCAACATTGACTCGCCGTTTGACGTTGA
>ERZ835980.36-NODE-36-length-159232-cov-5.834455_pt1 | contig 159232 bp, 173 predicted proteins | sample MGYA00519943_ERZ835980 | MGnify/ENA primary metagenome ERZ835980 (study PRJEB31850, sample SAMEA3708791) | human gut metagenome | biome: human gut; feature: human-associated habitat; material: faeces | place: China | collected 2014 ... | reverse complement strand
GTCATCACCAAGCGCCCCGTGGTCGATTACGTCCCGCTGGCGACGAACGATGACGCGGTGGTCTGCCAGTATGTGATGACGACGCTCGAGGAGCTGGGGCTGCTCAAAATGGACTTCCTCGGTCTGCGCAACCTGACGGTGCTCGACGACGCGGTCAAGACCGTGCAGAAAACGCAGCCCGGCTTCAAGCTGGCGGACATCCCGGAGAACGATCCCGAGACCTATGAAATGCTCGCCGCGGGCAAGACTTCGGGCGTCTTTCAGCTCGAATCGAGCGGCATGACGGGCGTGTGCGTCAGTCTCAAGCCGCAGAACATTGAGGACATCACGGCTCTTATCGCGCTCTACCGCCCCGGCCCGATGGACTCCATTCCGAAGTTCATCGCCTGCAAGCACGATCCGAGCAAGGTGACGTACCTCATTCCGCAGCTCGAGCCGATCCTGTCGATCACCTACGGCTGCATCGTCTATCAGGAGCAGGTCATTCAGATCTTCCAGCAGCTCGCCGGCTACACGCTCGGGCAGGCGGATATGCTCCGCCGCGCCATGAGCAAGAAAAAGGTCAAGGACATTGAAAAGGAGCGCGGCGCGTTCCTGCACGGCGACCCGAGCCGGGGCATCAAGGGCTGCATCGCGAACGGGATCAGCGAGAGCGCCGCGCAGGCGATCTACGACGATATCTACGCCTTCGCGAACTACGCCTTCAACAAGGCGCACGCCGCGGCCTACGCGGTCATCGCGTACCAGACGGCGTATTTCAAGTGCCATTTCCCGAAGGAATATATGGCGGCGCTGCTCACGAGCGTACTGGACAGCAGCGAGAAGATCGCGGAATACATCGGCGAGTGCCGCGAGTGCGCCATCGCGCTCCTGCCGCCGGACGTCAACCGGTCGGATGACCGCTTTACGGTCGAGCCGGAGGGCATCCGCTTCGGCCTCGTCGCCATCAAGAACATCGGCCGCGGCCTGATCGCCCGCATGATGCGCGAGCGCGAGGTCAACGGTCCCTTTGCGGATTTTCAGGATTTCTGCTATCGCATGGACGGGAACGACATGAACAAGCGCGCGGTGGAGAACCTCATCCGCGCGGGCGCGTTCGATTCGATGGGCGTGCATCGCTCGCAGCTCATTGCCGTCTACGAAAAGGTCATGGACGGCATCTCGAACGGCAACCGCGTGAACATCGAGGGGCAGATGGACTTCTTCGGCATGGGCGGCGGAAGCGCGCAGCGTGAGCCGCTGCATCTGCCGGACATTCCGGAATTTTCCGCGCAGGAGCGGATGGCGATGGAGAAGGAGACCACCGGTCTCTATCTCTCCGGCCACCCGATGGACGCTTACCGGGAGCTGTCCCGCCGGCTCGGCACCGCGCCGATCGGCCGCATTCTGGAGGATTTTGCGCAGGAGGCCGGACCGACGATCTTTGCCGACGGTCAGAAGCTGAGCATTGCGGGCGTCGTGACCTCGAGCAAGGTCAAAACGACGCGCAGCAATACGCTCATGGCCTACGTCACGGTCGAGGACAGCACGGGCGCGATGGAAATGCTCTGCTTCGCCCGCACGCTGGAGACGAGCGGCAGCTACCTCAAGGAGGGGCAGACCATCCTTGCTTCAGGCCGCCTGAGCGTGCGCGACGAGAAGGCCCCGCAGCTCATGTGCGATTCGGCGCGACCGCTCGACGGCAGCGCAGCCGATGTGTCCGCAGGGGCGGCGGGGGAGAAGCGGCAGACGCTTTATCTGCGCCTGCCGTCGATGGACAGCCATGAAATGACGCAGTTCCGCCGCATCGCCTATCTCTTTGAGGGCAAGGAGCCGGTGCGTATCCGGCTCATCGACAGCGGCAAGCTCATCGGCACGACCGCGGCGCTGCACCCGGCTTTTGTCCGCGCGATGCGCGAGCTGCTCGGCGATGAGAATGTAGTGCTGAAATAAAAAGGAGACGAATACGTTATGCGTTTGCAAAGCGCGATCTTTACTTTTCCCGACGCCCTGCTGGACGGCGGCGCTCTGCGCCCGGGCGCGGACAAGGTGCTCTCCATCCTGAAAATGGAGAGCGTGTGGCTCTACGCCGTCACGGCGCTCGACCGCGCCGAAGCGCAGGCGCTGCTGCGTTCGGCGGGGATCGAGGGAGACTTCCGCGGTCTTTTGACCGAGCGCGAGGCAGGCTGCGCCGTTTGCAGCAGGACGATGCTGGAAAAGGCCATGCGGCGGCTGCGGTCGCAGAAGGCGGATACCGTGGTCTTTACCGGTACGCTCGCGCTCGTGGAGACGGCGAAGAAGGCGGGCTTCCGCGCGGTCGCCGTCGGCGGCGCGGTAGGGGAAGACGAGTGGCGGCAGATGTGCGCTCTCGCTGACTACGAGCTGCCGCACTACGAGGACTGGCTCAGGCTGGAATAAAACGGCATACGAGAAAAGGAGGACGGCAGCGTCCTCCTTTTTCTATCCTTATTCCTTTTTCTCCCTTGGTGCTTCAAAGAGCGCATTGATCACGCTCGCGTAAAGCTGCTCGGTGTTCTTCCGGAAGCGGTCGGCAAGGTCCTTTGCCATGACCTCCTTAGGTACCATCAGCTCCATCTTCAGAAGCGGGCTGTCCTGCTCGTCGCAGAAGGCGAGGGAGACGGTGTAGGTGCCGTTGGGGCGCGGCGTGATCTCGGATCGGATCTGTGCGCGGCGACGCAGCTTCTGATTGAACACGGTGATGTTCTTGTCCGCCGCGAGGCGCACGGAGTAGGGAAGGCTCGATTCGCAGATCTGCCCGTTGCGCAGCCCCTTTTCCGTGATGGCATAGAGCCCGTCCTCCGAGAGCGTCAGGTGCCCGGAGGTGACGAGATCATTCATGCACTCGGAGAAATCGAAGAAGTCCACGCCGTCGTCGATCATCGCAAGCTCCTGCATGGCCTCAAACGGCACCGGCTCGATGAGCCGCGAGGCGATGTAGAGAAGAAGAAATTTGATCTCGAGCTTATCCTGAATGAAGCCCATGCGCGCCATAGGGCAGCCCTCCTGTCCGATATTTTCCTTATTATAGCGCGTTTCCTTAAATTTGTATAGTGGATTTTTCACCATTCCCGCCGCTCGGCATAGACTGGACTGAAAGAAAGCCAATCTTTCATCAGTACTTAGATCAGGAGGTATTTCCATGGCTGAAAAAGTGACCGCAGGCCCGATCACGAGCGCCAACGGCGTGCGCGAAGCGGTCTGTATCCATACGAAAAAGATCTTCTCGTCCTGCAAGGATAAGGACTGCATCGAGGACCTGACCTTTTACCCCACGGCGACGGCCCAAAGCGTCATCGACGCCTCGCAGAGCATCCGCGGCGGCCGCGTGGAGCTGCTGCACGTCGGCGTGGATGTGGAGCCGGTGAGCTTCAACCGCGGCTTCTTTACGGTCGATATGCGCTTTTACTACCGCGTGATCCTGCAGGCGGTGAACAACGGGATGCGCGCAACGGAGATTGAGGGCCTTGCGACCTTCGATAAGCGCGTGATGCTCTTCGGCGGAGAGAGCCGCGCGAAGGTATTCTCCTCGTATCCCGTGCCCGGCGGCGCGGACTATCCCATCGACCTCACGGCAAACCTGCCGACCGCCGTGGTCACTGACAATGATACTAAATAGGCATCCAGCCAAATTCTGCAATTTCAATCTCTGACATAAGTCAATAATCCCCCACCAAATCTAACGAGACAGGAGCGATTTTTCTATGATGAATAGCAATCTCGAACAAATTCAAGAGAGACAGCGCGTCCGCGCCCGCATCATTGCTGGTGTTGCCTTCCTTGCTCTGCTACTCTTGCGGTGTGTGATTGAACAACTCTGCGGGTAAGGAGCGGTGTTGCACACGAAAACCTTGAGATAACATTCCTCATAGGAGGAGGGCGTATAGTGAACACAAAGAAGTTCGATATTCATTGGACAGCGACCCATGCCGAAATCCGGCATTGGATGCAGAAAGAATCCGAGCGGATGGGGGACTGGCTTGACACATTTGTGATTTCGTGGACACACATCGGCGATGAAGAAATCTATCGGCTTGAACTATCTTCCGAAGCAAGCATGAAATTGGTCAGACGTGCGCAAGCAGAAGGGCGGCTGCGCGATTGCCGGTTTGGCACGATTCTGTGCCTTGCGTATGCCAGAGACAACACGGGAGAGTGCCTGCCAACCATTAAGGCAGAGGGAGACACCCTGTATTATGCACTACGGAAAGATTTCCATATAAAGAGAAATTTGGGCCATACATAAAGAGCGACCATGCGTTTTCGCATAGCCGCTTTTTTTATTTTCAAGTTCACAGAAAAACAGAAAAATGCCCGCAAATAAATACGCAATAAATTGACAATTTAGCAGTAATGTGGTATAATGAGAACCAAAGAACCAGGGTGCTTGTATTCTCAAGAATACAGGCAGAAAGGAGAATTTCGATGATAGGAAAGCAGGCAACCATCTATACAGACGGCTCTTGCATCGGCAATCCCGGACCTGGCGGCTGGGCGGCTGTCATCCTTTGCGATGGGAAGCAGATAGAGTTGTCCGGAGGCGCGAGCGACACGACGAACAACCGCATGGAGCTGATGGGGCTGATTCAAGGATTAAAGGCGCTGGACAAGGACACGACCGGCGTAAAGATATACAGCGACTCCCAGTATGTTGTACGGGCCTTTAACGACGGCTGGCTGAAAAGCTGGAAGCGGAACGGCTGGAAGCGAAAGGAAGGCCCGGTAAAAAACCTGGACCTCTGGAAGGAGCTTGATAAGCTGACAGCACAACGCAAATGCACCTTCATCTGGGTGAAAGGACACAACGGCAATCAGTATAACGAGCTGTGTGACCAGATGGCCTGTGCGGAGAGCGCAAAATACGCGGACGGCTGCGGCGAGGAAAATGAGAGGCCTGCTGACATCCTGTTCAGTGTGGACGATATCCTCGCAGCACTCGACGAGGTGCTGAAAGAGGCGCAGAAACGGGAGCATGGTGTTGAGACGCCATGCGGCGGGATGGAGCTTTGCGACTATTGTAGAAGCGACGACGGGCAGTTCCTTTGCGCGAAGGCGTTTGTCCGCAGAAGGGAATTCTTGAGCAATGGAATGGATTCAGAATAAAACAATTTATCATACAATCGAAGAGGCAATTCTCGGTATGTCGGGTCAAAGCGCAGAAGAACTGCTATCGCCGAGAGAAGTGCCCGCAGAGCAAGTCTGCGGTATTAAGCAGGCGGGGGAGACCATTGAGGAATGTATCCGCAAGAATATGCCCGTCGTGATTGTCGGCGACTATGATGCGGACGGCATCACCTCGACCACGATTCTGACGCGGCTCCTGTATAGCATGGGCGTCAAGGTGCGGCCCATCATCCCCCGCAGATTTACGGACGGATACGGCGTATCCGATTCGATTTTGAAGGGCGTCGAAAACAGCCTTATCATCACGGTAGACAACGGCATCGCGGCCGGCGACGTTCTGGACAAGGCCGCCACGGAGCACGGCAACACGGTCGTAGTGCTGGACCACCATCTCGCAGATGGCCGTGAACCGAAACGCGCCGCTGTAATTTGTGACCCACACATGGACGGAGACTCCAGCCCATACAAGGAATATTGCGGTGCAGGTCTTGCGTTCAAGCTGGCGCAGTATATGCTCCGCGTTGCGGACATCAGTGCCATGCCGGATGATTTACTGGTACTTGCGTGTATCGGCACGATTGCGGACTCCATGCCGCTGACGGGTGATAACCGAGCTATTGTTATGAATGGCTTGCGACGAGTCAACAGCGGGGAAGCGCATCTGCCTGCCGGCATCAATCAGTTGCTCTGGACAGCCTCCTCCGGCGCTCCGATGAATGAAGAGACTATCGCATACACCGTCGCGCCGCTTATCAACGCGCCTGGGCGTATGTATAATGCCGGAGGAACGTCCGTGCTGAAGGCCCTACTGTGTACGGATAACAGCAACGCACAGGCCTATCTTGGAAAGATGGTTGCCATCAACAACGACCGGAAAGCGACTGTTGAGGAGTGGATGGGCAAAATCCGCGCCGCGATTGACACGCAGGAGAAACTGTCCGCGCCACTCGTTGCATTCGCAAAGAAAATGCCGGAGGGCATCGTTGGTCTGGTTGCTGGCAAGCTGGCAAATCAGTATCATGTTCCAACCATTGTTCTGGTCGAAACGGAAGATGGCATTGCAAAAGGGTCGGGGCGGTCCTACGGAGATTTTGACATGAAGGCTATGCTGGACACCCTTTCTGACCTGCTTATCACATACGGCGGCCATGTGGGTGCTGCGGGCTTATCTTTGATGCCCGATAAGGTCTCCGAGTTCAGAAAACGTGCGAGGGATTACTGCACCGGTATTGAACAGGCGGGCGAGTATATCCGCTATGACATTGTGCTCCAGTCCAAGGATTTTGGAGCGGCAGTTCAGACGCTCAAGAAGTACCAACCGTTCGGACAGAGTGTCCCAAAACCCGTGTGTATGGTGAGAGGATTTCAGGCGCTCGGTATGCTGGAGATGGGCACGAATAAAACGCACATCAAGTTGTCCGGAAGGAATGGAAACGTGGTGGCATTCAACATGGCGGAAGCGTTCCGCAGCATGGGGAGTCCGGAGGTCATCGACGCTGTTGGCAGTCTCGGAGAGAATACCTTCCGTGGGGAAACAACCGTACAGTTTCTGGCAGATGATATCCGGGCGCATATTTGATTTATTTGAAAGGAGGGGGCAAATCGTGAAATTGTCGGCTATCGGTATCACCCCGCAGAAGGAAAAGCAGTTCAACGGGAAAGGTATTTTCTCTGTTGAGGACATGGTACGCTACCTTCCGCGAAAATACAACGATTTCAGCAGAGAGACTGGAATCTTGCCGGAGGACCAAATCTCCTGTCTTATTGTAACGGTCAATAAAGTCTGTACCTACAACAACGGAAAGCCGTTGATGATTGTGTTTTGCGAAACGGAAGACGGAAAGCGTATCTTCGTCAAATGGTTCCATCAAAACTATCTCGCGGCAAAGTACGAAGAGTTCGTTGGACATAAGGTCTATTTGTGCGCAAAACTCGAATATAGCGCAGAATATGACAATTACTCGGCGACCTCGCCGGAAATGTTTGAGCCTCGTATCAGCATCGGAAAGCGTATTATCCCAGTTTACAGCAAAATTCCCGGCATGAGCATGGACTACTTGTCTGCAAAAATGGAAGCAGCAGTCAGTATGCCAGAGGCGCTGGGAGAGACGCTGCCTCCGGACATGGTTGCGGACGAGAAGCTGCTGCTTATGCGGGAGGCTTTGTACTCTGTCCATTTCCCGCAGAGCATGGCGCAGATAGAAAAGGCCCATGACCGTCTTCTTCTGGACGATATGGTGTACTTCGCCATGAGTAATGAATACGCGGCCAGAAGCTCCAGTATTGGCAGCCCCTTCAATATTAAAACGCTTGGCACCATAAAGGAAATCACGGAAAACCTGCCATATCAGCTCACGAAGGACCAGAAGGATACCGTGAATTCCATGATTCAGAAGGTACGGGAGGGAAAGCGCCTGAATGCGCTGGTCCAGGGCGATGTCGGATGTGGCAAGACCATCGTTGCCATACTGATGATGGCTGTGCTTGCGGAGAATGGGTATCAGGCAGTCCTGATGGCTCCCACGCAAGTCCTTGCCAAACAGCACTATGCCGACCTATGCGCAATTCTGGAGCCGGTAGGCTTCCACATCGCGTATCTCGGTTCCAACATGAAAGTGAAGGAGAAGAAGGCTGTTCTGGCGTCCATTGCGAGCGGTGAGGCAAATATCATCGTCGGTACGCATTCCGTTATCGGAAAGAGCGTTGAATATAAGAACCTTGGTATCACGGTTACGGACGAGGAACACAAATTCGGTGTTGCGCAGCGGGCGGCTCTGGTCGAAAAGGCGGCGGCGGGCGTTCACAGCATCACCATGAGTGCCACCCCCATCCCCCGGACGCTGGCGCAGGTCATTTATGGCTCCGCAATCGACCTCTACACCATCCAGACGATGCCAGCAGGGAGGAAGCCGGTTGTTACCGGTATCGCCACGGACGAAGAACGAATCATGCGATTTGTTCTGAGTCAGAAAAGAAAAGGCCACCAATGCTATGTGGTTTCGCCGATGATTGACTCCAGTGAAGATATGGCCGGAGTTCTTTCCGTGGAAGAAGTTAGCAGGGAATACGAGAAATGGCTGAAGCCATACGGTGTCCGCATTGCCACGCTGACTGGCAGAGACAGCAAGGAAACAACAGAGGAAACGATTCAGAAATTCAAGGACGGAGCGATTGATGTTCTTATTGCAACGACAGTCATTGAGGTCGGTGTCAATGTACCGAATGCCACCGCAATGATTATCACAAACGCCGAGCGGTTCGGCCTTTCCTCCCTGCACCAGCTTCGCGGACGTGTCGGCAGAAGCAGCCTGCAATCCTATTGTGTGCTGCAAAGCAATGACCAGTCGGAAAAAGCGATGCAACGGCTTGGTGCAATGGTTCGAACCACCAACGGCTTTGAAATCGCGGAGGAAGACCTGAAAATCCGTGGAGCGGGAGACTTTCTTGGAACCAGGCAAAGCGGCGAAAACAAATACATGGCATTGATGCTGGCATATCCGGATAAATACAAGTATGCGCTAACTCTTGCCAAGCGGATTCTGGACGACCGGAAGAAGTGTCCCCTCCTCACGAAGGTGCTGGCCGAACAGGAGGACGAAAGTGGTGAATAATGTGACCTTCTGTATCCAGACACTTCCTCACGACAACTCAGGCTTTTCGCTGCCGTCCCCGGACTCGGCGGTGTTGCTTGAGGTTATCGACGAACATAACTGGCTGCACCCGGAGGACCCCATTGCCGCGATGCTCTCAAGTTCCTGTGCGAACATCTTCCAGGATGGAGAGCAGCTAATTCCGGTCGGCTCCATTGAATTTGTTGAGAGTGGTCTGAGACGGTGGTATGGCATTGAACGCGGGCTGACTCCGCTTTTCATCCCAGAGCCGCTGAGGCCATTCGCCCACAGGTGGGTACAGGTTACGCATGGGAAGCAGCAGGCCGAAAGCGCCCTCGCCGACCTTGGCAAAGCATTCATTAAAAGCGCATCCGTCGTGAAGTGTGACTATGCCGGCATCTACCACGCAGGACAGAAGCTGCCGGACGATACAGACTACTTCGTTTCACAAACTATCGACATCGTTTCAGAGTGGCGCATATTTGTTCATCGAGGCAACATTCTCGACCTTAAAAATTATTCCGGCGACCCGTGGCAAATGCCTGACAGGACCACCGTAGAGAAGATGGTTGAAGCCTTCACCAATACTCCGAAAGCATACACGCTCGATGTAGCCGTGCTGCGGAATGGCCAAACGGCTGTCATCGAGGTGCATAACTTCATCGCCTGCGGACTTTACGGCTTCACCAGCCCGAAACTACCGCTCATGTACTGCGATGGCATTTACTTCGAGCTGGAGCAGAAAATGTGATGCGGAACAAGGGCAAAAAAGATGCTCCCGGTTGTCCGGGAGCATCTTTGAGGTCAATGGCTCGAAAGCCCTGCAAAAAGACTACCAAGCCAGCGGAGTGCCTGCATGAGCATCACAATCAGGTCAGCATAAAGACCGGGAGCGAAGAAATAGAGAATAAACAGTACGCCAAGGATGCTCACGATGGTGGAGAGCGTATCCTTTAAGAACTTGACGGCGCAGGACAGCGCCATCACCCCAATAAACAGAGCTACCAGCTGGTCTGTACTCAGGCTTGATAAAAAAGTTTTGGCAGCATCAAATAATTCCGTCATGGGAAAACCTCCTTTGCCATTTTCCCAAGTATAGCGTACAAATTTCAAAACGCCAAATTTTCATTTTCTTGAAAGGAGATGGGATACTCCAACAAGTATCCTCACGAAATCATGAGTAGCAAAAAGCATAAAAAGGGCAGCCTTGTGAAGAAAATTGCGTCCTTCCTCGCAGTCTTCTTTATTCTGATGTCCGTAGGCTACGGCGTCGGGATTGTCCCGGAGTCATGGATAGACGCTATCGAGTACATCGCAAGTCCACTGGATGGCCCTCAAGGGCTATGGAAGGGCGATAAGAACACCGGCGATACGCAGACGTCAAGTCAGGACAACGCGGCGGTACAGGGTACACGGACGCAGGTCTCTGGCACACTCAATGTGGAATTCATAGATGTTGGACAGGCGGATGCAATACTCATTTACAACGATGAAAACGCCATGCTCATAGACGCCGGCAACAATCCGGATGGAAAACCACTGACCAATTACATTAAGAGCCTTGGCATCGACCATCTGGACTATGTGATTGGCACCCATAACCACGAGGACCACATCGGAGGTATGGATGACGTTATTACCGCGTACAGCTCCGAAGTCGATTACATTATGCTCTCCGAGGAGGAGGGAACGACCGCAACCTACCGCTCTGTAGTGGAGGCCGCAGACAGCAGCTCCGCCGAGCAGCTGACACCGAAGGCGGGGGAGACATATACGCTGGGAGATGCCACATGGCAGATTCTTTCATGCGATACGGATGTGTCCGACCTAAACGAATCCTCCATCGTCATTAAGCTCACCTACGGCAATACATCTTTCCTCTTCACCGGCGATGCGACGATGAACACGGAGCAGGGCCTCGAAATGAGTGGCTACGACCTCAAGAGCGACGTCCTGAAGGTGGGCCATCACGGCTCCGCAAGTTCCACGGCAGATTCCTTTCTTGATGCCGTGGCACCAGAAATCGCGGTCATTAGCGTGGATTCCGAAAGCGATATGGGCGAAATGTACCATCATCCGGCAACCTCAACCTTGCAGCGTCTCAGCCAGCACGGCATCAAGGTCTACCGCACGGACGAGCTTGGAACCATCCGCATTACCAGCGACGGCGAAAAGCTCGCTGTTTCGGCATTTGCAACAAGTACGGATGGAACCTGAGAACCCACATTCTTTTACTCTTGAGTTCTTATTGACAATCAAGCTGTTGTGTGGTATAATAACGTCATAAAGGAAGCCAAGCGAAGTTCGCTGAAACTAATATATGAGAGGAGAAAAACCGATGAAGGTTATCTGCATTGCAAATCAGAAGGGCGGCGTCGCAAAGACAGCGACCACCGCAATCATGGCTTCCGCGCTGACAAAGCGCGGGAACAAAGTTCTTGCGGTCGATATGGACCCGCAGGGCAATCTCAGCAAGCAGGTCGGTGCGGAGGATAACGGCAGGGGCGTCTATAGCGTCCTCAGAGGGGACATCGCCATTCAGGATGCTATCCAGCACTTCGACCGCTTTGATATCTTACCCACCAATATTCTGCTGGCCGGTCTGGAAGGGGAGCTGGTATCTGAGATTGGTCGTAGCTTCCGCCTGAAAAACGCACTCAAGGACAGCGCTGTGCGGGACGTTTATGACTATGTACTCATTGACACGCCGCCTTCCCTCGGCATCCTGACAACCAACGCGATTGTGGCCGCCGACTACATTCTAATTCCCACGGATGCGGATTCCGACGCCATCAGCGGTATCGCCCAGCTCGGCAACACGATTCAGCAGGCAAGGCAGTATTGCAACGTGGACCCGAAAATCCTCGGCATCCTGTTCACCAAGTTCGACCCGCGCCAGAATAACAGCAAGGACATGATGAAAGTTGCGATGCAGGCAGCAAATGCGCTGGACACTAAGGTGTTCAACACCTTCATTCGCTCGGCAGTTATCGTAAAAGAGACCAAGAGCCGTGAACTGGACTTGCTGACGGCTGCACCGGACAGCACGGTTGCTATGGATTATATGGCACTGGCAGACGAAATCGCAAAGGAGGGTATCTGATATGGCAAAGAAGCTCGGAAGTCTCGATACGAACAAAATGTACGCGAGCCTGTTCGGCGGGCCGCAGGAAGCAGCGGAGGAGCAGAAACCGGAAAAGGAGTCTGAGAAAAGACTGGAGGCTGAAACACAGGAAGAGCCGAAGGCAAGTACGAAGTTGCCCAGTGTCGCACAGAAGCCGTCCAAAATCCCTCCTTCTATGGAAGCGATTGGCTTGGAAGAAAAGCCGCGTCGCAAGCTGACCCGTGCTATTTCTCAGCCATACCGCTACGACTCCAAAAAGCCGGATGAACTGGTAAAACGCTCGTACTTCATGAGTGGAGACCTGATTCTCGCGCTGGAGGAGCGCGGTATCCGTGAGAAACGCAAGGGCGGCTCCGGCGAACTGTCGGCAATAGTCCGCGAGGCTTTGAGAGAATACCTCGCCGACGAGTTGAAGGACACCGCAGGTTTTTGGGAAATCTGAAGTACGCAAGCAACGCTACCGACTGCAATACGCGGTCGGTGGCGTTGTTTAGCTTTAAGGTTCTTAGGTTCCTGCGACGGGAAATTTCACGCTTTGCATATCTTCTGGTATGCTCAGACCATACAAAGGAAGTATCACAAACATAAAGAATGTTCAGTCAGCGTCCGTTAGGGATGCTGACTTTTATATATAAAAAAACAGTCAAAAAACTGAAAGGAGAATACTTGAAATGGCAAAATTCATGATAACCAGCATCGACTGGGAGACGGATGGGGAGGAAGTTTCTCTTCCTACCGAGGAACTCGTTGACGGTGCCGACGATGGGGATGCGGCGGTTGACGCCCTGTCCGACAAGTACGGATGGCTCATCAAGAACTGCTCTGTGGAGGAGTTCAAAGACCGCGAGTTGATTGCTCAGCTCATTTGCGGCCGTGGCCAGTGTTACTGTGCCTACGATTGTGGGCATAGCAATAAGCCGTCCAAGGACAAGCTCGGCCCCTTTATTGGGACAGAAACGGTTTGCCCGCTGGCAAAGTTCCATGTAACGCCTGATACGCGCCCCTGGTATGAGCTGCTTGGAGAGCCATCTCTGACGCAGCAGGATTGCTGGAATTTCTGCGCTCAGTGCGACCATGCCTCCGTCTCTGAGGACGGCACAGTGACTTTGAAGGACTTTGAGACCGCGTGTCTGGATTGCCCTGTCAAAGCTGTTCTGGACAACATTCAGGAATGCGAAGCGGAATTCTGAATTTTTGTAAAAGGAGAAAAAGCAATGTACACGATTTCGTGGGAAACCCCTGATGCGGAAGACATCTTCATGGCGTTGTAAGCCCTGCAAAAGGCTAAATACAGATAAGAAGAGAGTTGCTTGCGGGATAACCCAAGCAACTCTCTCCACCCACCTATTTTCGCAAATACCAAAAAAATCAACGAAAAGGAGACATTGAAAGAATGAGCACTTATCAGGAAAAAAAGAAAAAGGCGCGTGAGAAAGCTATCGAGTGGCAGGAACGGTTTGGAGAGCAATCCATAAGCTACGAGGAGCTTGCCATCGCGCAGTCCGTCTTTGAACAACTCGGTCGGCGCTATGGTCTGCTGACAGAGTTCAGAGAGAACGGAATCTGCTGAAAGGAGTTCGAAACATGACGAGAGAAGATTTACCGAAAGGTCCGCTCAACATTGTACCCTTGGGCTGGAAGCAGAACAATCATGTCCAGTATGCCTACGAAAAGAATTTCGCGGCTCGGATTTGGCGTTTTCGAAACCTGCCTGGGTATGCTTTCATGCACAGATGGGCACAGAAGCAGATAGATTTGCATTGCGGCGACAGCCTGGATGGTATCTCCGCAAGGGTCTATATGGATACTGTGTTGGAGCAGGAGGGCGCAGAGCTTCAGACGTGGGCAAAGAAGTACATCGCACAGTCCCTTTGGACGGACTACGCCAAGACGCCAAGAGACGCGACGGGCCGCATCCGCGAAGAGTGGACGGTCTGGTGCGGCACACAGGAGAGTCCTACGGCGGTTCCGTTCAAAGCGGGGACGAGCAAGGAGGAAATCAGAAGCTGGTTTAAGGAAACGTTCGGTCTGATACCGGCGTAAGACACTAAATCCGAAAAGGGGAAAAACCAATGAGAACAAAGGAAAGCATTATCGAGGAAATCATCCAATTCTTCAAGGATAACAAGTCTGTCTTCACCACAGCCATTGAAGAGTTGGACGACTGTAACGAGAACGGGTATTTGGGCGATACTCGCTGCCGTTCTATGGTCGAGCTGAACGACCTGTTCGCCGGAAAAGAGCCGGTTGATATTCTGCGCTGCGGGTTCGACGGCTATGACGCAGACACCTGGAGTCTGGACAGCGGTGGAAACAAGAAATATGGAGCCTTCAATCCACATAGCAACTATTTCTATTTCGACCGCTGCTATGGCAGCTTGGTAAGTTGCGATAGTCCTGACTATTTCAACCAGCTCGACGAGAACGCCGTTGAAAGTCTCTGTGAAAACCGGAGACATATTCCCACTATCAGGAAAAATTCCGATTTGGAACAGCTTTTCAATGAATTGGAAGCATTTGATTAAATTACTAAGAGGAGAAGAAATGATGAATACCAGAATTCATTACCTGTACCGCGATGCGGACAACTACAAGGTCCAGAACGAATGCGTCATCCTCGGTGAGATGACCGAGGAGCAGGAGCAGCGCATCATCGCCTGCTTGGACGAAAAGGAGTATTTCGTGCCGTCCCGTGTAGGGATGCCGGAGCGAAAATTCGATACGGAAACGGACTCGGACCATCCGTGGTTCGAGTGGGAGCGCATCGAGGAGACCGGGCAGAAGCCTACACTCGAAATCACCGCCGAAGAGCTGGTCAAGCGCTTCGAAGAGGCGAGTAAGGGCTGGGAGTCTGTGAGAACCGCTCCGGAGAGCGGTAAACTCCCGTATTGCGTGACCGTTCAGGAAACGCTCTCCCGCACCGTTATCGTCTGGGCCGCCGAGCGCATCGACGCCGAAGTGACCGCGCAGGAGCTGTGCAACGCCGGCGACATCGAACTTGGCAATAAGGACTTCGTTGACCGTGAATGCACCTGCGACGGTGTGGCGGAGGTTGGAGATTTCGATACCTTTGAGGAATACGGCGGCACTCAGCAGCCGGATGCGGAAACTCCTGCTCAGGAAGATGCCGCTCAGCCCACAGAAACGCTTGATTCTCTCAACGGTCCGTGGCGCAATGATGCCTGCTTGGGCTATGCCGCTGTCGCTATGGAACGTGCAGACCTGGATACAGAAACGATTCGTAAGGTCATGCACACTCTGGAATCCTGCTTCGACATCATCTCGGTGAGAGAAGCCAGCGACTATTACGCCAAGAAGGCAACTGTGTGCGGCTGGTGACATCTATGCAAAAATGCAGAGACTGTGAGTTTGCCAAGGCCTATGACTTTCCGAGGAAAGGAAATAGTGGGAGTTGGCGCTCTGGACTTTTTGGCCAGAAGGGCTATGTTTGCCATCACAAGGACGGCGAGACTAAGCTGCCAATCATTTTCTACGGTGAAACGGCTCCAAGGAAATGTCCACTACGGAAGTCAAAAAAGTGAACAGAATGCGGGGCCGGATTTCTGGCCCCGCCGAGAAAGGAGAACAATATGAGCGATTATGAGAAATTTCGACTGCAATGGATGCTCGACCACGGGCATTCCTTGCGTGAACTGATGGAGGAACTGCAAAGCCTTCAGTACGATGACCCGGAGGACAGCGACCGCATCTCCACCCCCATTCAGGAATTGTTCCAGGAATGGGAGCAGGACAGAGGGTTCGGCTCCGAGATTTGGCCCTGTGAGGCCGAATGGGCCGAGTGCGAAGGCAAAGATAGCGCCGACTGAAAGGAGAAAAATCATGTATCACGAAATTAAAGGCATCATTTACCGCGTCAATTTCCAGTATGGCAGCTGCTTCGTGGAATGCGACGAAGAGAACGCCCAGGAGGAACTGTATCGCTTCTGCGCGAAGAAAGCGGCATCCGGCAAGGTCATTTCCTCCGTGAATCGCATCTTTGAGGACAGCAGCAGTACGCCCCGTGTGTCGGTGCTCTCTCAGCCGGAATACAAGCAGGCGTACCGTGAGGAGCTTGCCCGCAAGGAACGAGGAGACCTGGAAGCGGGTGACAGAGTATACACCCCTCGCTTCTGTAACGTCACACTGGAGGCAGTATACGGCACAGAGAAGGAGCTTCGTGCCGCAGGGTACACCGAACCTACGCATTACCAGAATGACCGCTATGTAATTTGCGGCAAGTCCACCGGCTTCAACCGGATGGTATTCGCTGCGGCGGTCAGATACGCTTAACAAAAAGCGCAGAGGGGAATTTCCTCTCTGCGCTTTTTCCTTTTTCAACGATTGTGGGTTCTCAGGTTCCTGAAGGGGGGAATGAGGTGTCTCCCGTTTCTGTCGGTATACTGAGAGCATACAAAGGAAGTATCGCAAACACAAGGAAAGTTCAGTCAGCGGTTTCAGGCCGCTGGCTTTTATATATCCCACCAGAAAACATGAAAAGGAGAAATGAAAAATGAGTTATTCCATTATCTACGGGAGGCAGTTTGTAAAAACGACAAAAGGCATCATCCCAATGATTTTGAGCGGTTCAAACAACTGCACAGAATTTATTCAGGGAAGAGAAGTCCTCGAACGGAACTGGTATCCCATGACGCTGAGCAACAAGGATAAGCGCATTGCCATCCCTGCGGAAGAGCTGCTGGAACGGGCGAGAGCTATCTCGACCGGTGACGGCGCGGATTACGAATTTGCGAAGCAGGGCGGAAAGTGGCTGTATTGCAAGGATGTGCTCAAGTGGGTTGAGAGCGGCATCAGAAATGCCATGAACATCGAACGCATCAACTTTTTCCGCCCCAATACGCCTTTGTACGGCAGAATCGTTGTATGGCGTGGGGACAAGCGCGAAACAGTCCACAACTGCTACTGCAAGACAACACAGGAACTTGAGGCGTTTGCCGAGGAAATGGAAAGCGCGTGGAAGGTATATGGAAGCGACAAAACGGTAACGGAATTCTACCCGTATCTGTCCTTTGAGGGCCGTGAACCGCTTTCCATCGAAAAGATGGCATCCCTGAGTGATGACGAACCGGTTGTCGTGAAAGTGGCTCCTTATGGCTACTACACAAAGACGGAGCACAGCTGCCGGAATTACGAACGCAATAGAGCTGCTGCAAAGGTGTTTAAGAACATCGACGACGCCATTGCTGAACTCGGCAGTATCACGTTCCACGCAAGTAAGGTCACATTTGAACGGGCTGGCGCTGACAGTGCTAAAAGTTCCAAGCCTGCGGAGAAGTTGTTTGCTCTGCGTATCACGGAAGGAGACAGGGCTGGAGCCTATATCGTGAAGCTCACGAGAAGCCGCATCTGGACTTCCACTTCTTCTGAGAAGGCCAAAATGTTTCCAAGTGAAAAAGCGGTACTGAAATGGGCAGAAGACCACCATCTCACAAAGCGATTCGGCAACGCTATTCGCGCCATCGAGTCGGTGAAGCTGGAGGTGAAGTCCAATGGATGTTAAGCTGGAGAAAGCTGCAATGAAGGGCTATGAGCTGCCGAAAGGTCTTACACTTGCAGAGCAGGGGTATTACCTGGCACTTCGCACCCTGTACGCGGCATATCAGAAAGGCGTTGTCACGAAGAAGCAGGCTGCCGAAGAAAAAAAGGCTATTCTTGCGGCCTATATGACCGAGCACTCCAAAGAGGAGTTCCTCGACCGTTCAGCTCTTGCCCTGAGTGAGCGCATCTGCAAGGCAGCCGATAATTTCCGCGACAACCAGACGCTGGAGGCGGCAGATGCCTTCTATGCGGCGGTGTTCAATCTGTCTGAAAATTGGCGAAAAGAAATGGAGGAAAAATGAAAAGATACTGTATTCTCGATGGGGATGAATGTGCCCTCGTAGAAGAAAAACTCGATGAAGCAGGCATTGACTACGATTGGGGTCCTTTAGATAGGTTGATTGTTGAAAACGATGAGGACTGTGATGAAGTGGAAGATATTTTGGACGAGTGCGACATCGCGTATTTCGCTGTCTGATTGTATATGCTTACAACAAAACTGCGGATTGCGCTGAGTCTGGCTCTTCGTCAGCCCCAGCTAATCCCACACAAAATGTCGAATACCCCGAAAAAGGAGAAGAATTGAATCACAACCTTGCGAAAAGGCACCCGAAGGGTGCCTTTTCTTTTTTGGAAAACGCACATTCCATGCGTTTTTCGTGTGTTTTGCGCACTCTCAAAGGAAACAAAAAAGGCTGGAGAACCGGGAAAGGGTTCTCCAGCCAGGTCCCGTGGCGCACAACCATTCCGGGACACAATCACTATGTTCAGTATAACAGAGAAGTGAAAAAAGTCAAGAGATTCGCAAATTAGGCATTGGGGAAATTGGGATGCAGGTACGGCGCGGATTCAGGACCGCAGTACAATCCGTAAGCATCGCAAATCCAATACACGCCACCGCCCATATCCACGCGGCACCACTGATGCGTGTACTGGTTCTCATTGACGTGTTCATAGGGAATACCCAACATATTCAGGCACAGACCAGTCGCTCGCGTACAGCCCGCACACGAGGCGACACCGGAAACGAAGAAGCCGTATGGGTCATTGTAGTGCGGCTCTGAGGTCGTATATGCAACCTTGCCACTATCCACCATGTCACGCAGCGCCGACGCAATGCCCTTCAGCTGCTCGGTACGGTCCTTCTTAGCAAGAGGTTCAATGATTTTTCGCGCCGCGTCATAGGCGGCCTGAAGTTCGGAATCGGTCATACTCTTTTTGAGACTCTTGTAGTTGGCAAGCTGACTGATAGGAACCGGCTCAAAGGGCTGCTGGTGGAGCGTGAAGGATTTCCGCAGAGAGGGGTCCGCCATACGGCTAATGATAGCCGCAGCAGCGCCACGGGCAATAGTGGTCTGCGGGCCAAAGGTTCCCTTGGCGTCATTGCCGGTTAGGATGCCGGCGCGATAGAAACGGTAGACAGACTGCGCGTATGCGGCGCTCACGGCAACATCGGGAATAGCCCCATCCTCCACATCGTTGATGGCATTCAGAGCCTCCTCCGGCATGGCATAGCTGAAAATCGTCACAAAGGTTTCTCTGCGAGCGGGGCTGTTGTAGGCACTGTCCGCCTCCCATACCAGCTTGTGTGCTTTCGCGTAATCCACATAGGGCTGATACCAGACGCTTGCATCGGTGGTGTCGATGGCATTGCCGTAATAGTTGGCGTGGATGCGGCAGGCCATGACAATGGACTGGATAACGGTCAACTCACCGTTCACGCTGAAATAGCTGTCGGATACGCCGTTCATAAGGCCATACTCATAAACGGACTGGACGTTAGATGCGCACCAGAGTGTATCGGGGACATCGGTGAACTGTCCGGGCGTGTACTGATTCACTTTCTGGAGCGTTTTCTCGCTTGCAAAGGCAGGGACTGACAAGGAAAATGTCAGACACAAGGAAAGTAGAGATGATATGATTTTTTTCATGTTTTTTCTCCTTGAAAATTTTTGAATTGGCGCAGAATAGATTAAGACAGCTTTACGTTTTGCAGCACGGCGGCCACCGGCATCAGGCGTTTGGACTCCTCAAGATGCAGCATACTTACATTGATAAAGTCGGAACTGAGTGTGCCGAACCGCCAGCGGTCCAGCGCGTCGGCATCCTTGAGCACCATGTACGCCTCCCAGATGTCATTACGGAGGGCAGGGTCAGCGTGTTCATCCAGATATGCTTTTGCCTCCTCGTCTGAACGGCAATGATATGTCATAAGGAATCGCGCCACATCATCTAAACCATAGCTATTCTCGAACAACCCGGCACTTCTGGCTCCGTGGTCAGGGGATTCAAAATCGCTGGTACGTCCTGTGTCATGCCACGCCGCCGCGAACAGAAGGGACTTGCAAATCTCAGCTACATTTTTTCTGCGGCCCAAAGGCGTATCCTTGCCGGTATAGCGGGAAAGCACGCGCACACGGTAGAGAAACATAGCCATAAGCGCCACACGCAGCGCATGGGTATTATCATGGTCACAGCTGTCCGGTAGGTCGCAGTACGCTGAGTGGACCTCGGAGAACAGGTCTGCTGCGGTAACACGGCTGATGCCCGTATTCCGATACCCGTCCATCGGCTTTTTAATGTTGGAGGCAAATTCGTCCAGCGTATAGCAATCGCAAACTGTAATATCCTGCACCTTGTCAGGAAACACAATGATTTCCGATTCGTTGCGGTCAGCAAGATACTCCAGAACATCTTCCTTCTTCACGAATCCATTCACAACGCGGGAACGTTCTCCGCCAAGGCGGGATGCAAAAAAATAGGCAGTATTGATTTCGGTTGTCCACGAAAAAGCCTTGGTATATGGAGTGCTTTCACTGCCTTCTCCACGATAAACAGGAATCACATCAGGAAATCCCTTCAGCTTCTTCCGTGTGCTTGCTTTCTGCTGGCGGCTCTTACAGCGCATCATCTTTTCTGCAAAATCAGGGGAGTTTGCGAGAACGCCCGCACCGCCATCACAGAAGGAATACTCGTGAATGATAGTTGTATACAGCTTTGAGTTTGGTTCGTCTGCATTCAGAAGGTCGAGGAGCAGCTGCATGACGATTTTACCCGTACCTTCGCTGACAACCGGCTGAAGCAAGCGCCGGTAATCCCGGTCAGCATGACACTGCTCCAACTCCGAAATCATGCTGCACGTCCGCCGCTGAAAATCATCGTCCGTTTTGTCGAACAGAAGGGAGTTCCCAAACAGATGAAGGGGGAAGCAGATGCCGTGTTTAGGGTCGTAGTACATTAAGCCATTCACATTCAGCGTTCCCTGTGCGCAGACGACATTTTCCGGTGGAATCTTCGGGAAGCGTGCCACCCACTGTGCTTTTGTAAAAGCGACCGCATATTGGTCTGCGATGCACCGATTGAGGTCATCTTCTGTCTCAATATTGGACAGTCGCACGATATGTTCCAGACTGTTGCTCTGATTGAGCAATCCTAAAATTCTCTGCATTGATTAAACCTCCGCTCCTCAATAATGCTATTATACCACACATTAACTCAAAAGTCAATCTATAGGTGCCGAGGTTCTTAGGTTCCTATAGAAAAAGGTAATTCAGAAGGGAGTGAGATGGTAGTATTGAGGTATATTCAGGAAGTATCCAACACTTATTGCATTTGCCTCGCCGCTGCCGCAAAAAGCACGGATGTAGACCACCCAACACTTATCACACAAAAAGGAGATTTAATCATGGAAGCCAGAAAAGTTGAGCTTTTGGAAAAACGTCCGGGCTATGATACCACCTGGAAAATCAGCACGGATATGGGCATCTTCCGCATTCATCGCGACGAGGACGAGACGCTGGAGCATCTTACCGCGCTCATTGCTCAGGCGCAGAATCCGCAGGAAGTGATTGCCCTCGACCAGCACGGAAAGATATATTACGATTGATTTTTTTGAAGGAGGAAATGGAAAAATGAGTACATCAGATTATGCGGCCATGGGACAGCCCTACACCGCCGAAGAAATTGAAAAAATGGAGGGTGCCGATGTAAACCGTCTTGCAGGCGGAGGTGGTGATGAATGAGACAGTGGCTCGTGCAGCTCACAGCCGGTTTTCTTGGCCGTTGTGGGCTTGATTATCACGAGGCAGATGACCTCGTGGACTTCGCTGAACACATGAACCATACCCGCATTACCAAGCGGGTGAGTAGTGACATCGTGAACACAATTATTATTGAGGCACGCAAGGAAGCGAAAGACTCTTGCAATAGTACCGCCCATATCGACGAGCGTGTGGTGGAAAACTTCCGCAGAATCGCAACCCGTGAGCAGGCTTAATGCCTGCTCACTTTTTTTGCCTAAATTTCAAAGACCCATACAAGAGCAGAATTGTCCCAAGACGGGGCAGAACTGCACCCTGATAGGGCAGATTTGCGCTATTTCTCCGAGAGGGAAGGCCCGTTTTTCTTACAAAGTCACGAGGTTCTTTGGTTCTCAGGTTCCGAGCGGTAGAATGCGCCGTTTTCTGTGCCTGCCGGTATGCTGAAACCATACAAAGGAAGTATCACATACATAAAGAAAATTCAGTCAGCATCCATTGCGGATGCTGGCTTTTATATATAAAAATTTCATAAACAAAAAGGAGAAATGAAAATGAATTTTGCTGAAACAGTCGCCGGACAACGGTTCCTCAATCACGACTTTCCATCCCTTGTAAAGAGCGCAGAGCGTATTGCAAAGGCAATGGAAGAGCAAAACAAGACTGCCGCAAAGCCATACCTGCTGATTTCGGTCCTTGACCGTGAAATCACCGCAGAGCAGTTTCCATCTCTCGAAGCAGCGCAGGCACAGATGCTGGCTGAGATTGCTCAGACCGGCGTTGCGGATGCCAATAATCTGCATATCGGAGATTGCTACGATGACTTTGAAATCCACGAAGACAACGCATGGGCGAACCATCACGGAGACAATGACTGGAAAATCGTGGAATTGGAGGTGAAGTGAGTAATGGACGTGAAAGTACGCTGCAAAGACGACAAGTACACACGACATTACAAGGCCGACAAGGTGCTGTACTGTAACAACGGGAAGTACCGCTTTGTGAACGTTATTGTTGGCAACTTCGTCTCGTCCTTCCATCTTGACGACATTGTGGAGTTTGAGGCGGTGGACTTGGTGGTTGTGAAACAAGTAAACAAAAAGGAGAAATGAAAAATGAAACGTGTAAAAAAGAGTCTGCGAGCCTATCAGCTTCTCAGCTCCGCCTTTACAGCGGCCATCGTTGTAGCTGCTGTAGCGCTTCTCTCGGTAGCGGGAGCATCTGACGCCGGTAATCTGACCGACGCCGAGCTTTTCAAGAGCCTGTCTGTGGTCTCCGGCGGATTTGCCATTGCCTATCTTGGCAAGCACATCTGCACGAAGAACATCCAGGCACTTGAGCGCCGTATAGACCGCTATATTGAGCGGAGAGGCATGGTCGATACCTTCACCATGTCCTCCGGCGTCAGAATGGCGCACTTTGAGCTTTCTGTACCGAAAGGGAAAGAGACCGTCCGTACAGGCCGTATCCTATGCCGCCGCTCTGCCTTGAGCGATACGGTGTGCGATACGATGGAGGACTGGCTGCTCATGTCCGGGCTGCCGTCTATTTACGCCGGTGATGCGGTCTGGTTCTCAGATGACCACCAGACGTGGAAGCTGGTGGAACGCGCTGTGGAGGGCGATGACGTCGTACTCTATGAGCGTGTGCCGGCAAAAGGAGCCGCGTAACCAAATACACAACGCATAGCGGAATGTCCTATTGGGACGTTCCGCTATGCCTCTCTATAGGGTACAGAAACATCCAAAGCAGTGCGTGCAGGGAATACAGGAACTCAAGTGTTCAGGTTCCCGGCAGAAGTAGTATGTTTCTTGAAGAAAGCACGGCAATATAAGAATAAGACAGTTTTTTTATTGAAAGGAGAAGAACCATGTTGAAAATCAGAAAACGTAGCGGCGAGGAGGTTCTCTTCGACCGCAGTAAAATTGAGAGAGCCATTGAGAAGGCCAACGCCAGTGTTTCGATACCAGAGCGTCTCGACCGTGACATCATAGCAGGTATTGCTTTGAGCATTGAGAACGCCTGCTCAAACATGAAAACCATTCCGACCGTAGAATCCGTACAGGACATGGTGGAATATGCCATCGCGAAGGCCGGCGCTTACCGTCTGGCAAAGAATTACGCCGTATATCGCTATCAGCACGAGCTGATGCGGAAGGCGAATACGACCGATGACAAAATCCTTGCCATTCTGCACCGCAGTAGTGCGGATGCGAAGGAGGAGAATTCGAATAAAAATCCCGATATCGTTTCCACCCAGCGAGACTATATTGCTGGTGAGGTAAATCGCGACCTGACACGCAGACTTATCCTGCCCGCCGAAATCACGGCGGCACATGACGAGGGACGTATTCATTTTCACGATACGGATTATTCGGCCCAGCCCATTCATAACTGCGACCTGGTGAATCTGGAGGATATGCTCCAGAATGGAACGGTCATTACTGGAACACTCATTGAAAAGCCTCACAGCTTCTCCACCGCCTGCAACATCGCAACACAAATCATCGCGCAGGTAGCGTCGAGCCAGTACGGCGGCCAGACCATTACCCTGACGCATCTGGCTCCCTTTGTGGAGGTCAGCCGTCAAAAATTCCGCACTGCTGTAAGAGAAGAATTGACGCTGGCCGGGATTCAGGCATCCGAGGACCAAATCAATCTGATTGCCGAGGAGCGTGTAAAGGAGGATGTGAAAAAGGGAGTCCAAATCATTCAGTATCAAGTGGTGACGCTGATGACGACCAACGGACAGGCTCCGTTTATCTCGGTCTGTATGTGTCTCAACGAATGCGGTGACGATGAAGGTCTGCGAAACGACCTTGCTATGGTCATCGCGGAAATGCTCCGTCAGCGCATTCAGGGCGTAAAGAATGAGGTCGGCGTTTGGGTCGCACCTGCTTTTCCGAAGCTCCTGTATTTTCTGGAAGAGGACAACACTTACGAAGACAGCAAATACTTCTGGCTGACAAAGCTGGCAGCAAAGTGCTCCGCAAAGCATCTTACTCCTGATTACATCAGCGAGAAGAAAATGTTGGAACTCAAAGGCGACATCTATCCTTGCATGGGCTGCCGCAGTTTCCTGACGCCGGACCGTTTCACGGATGCCGGTATAGGAAATATCGCTAACGCCAAAAACTATGTCCCCGGAAAGCACAAGTATTATGGGCGCTTTAATCAAGGCGTTGTGACCGTGAATCTTCCGTTTGTAGCGATGGATTCCGGCAAAGACCTTGATGCTTTCTGGAAAGAGTTCGATGAAACGCTGGAGTTGTGTCATCGTGCGCTGCGCCTACGCCACGAACACCTGCTCGGTACGGTATCAGATGTCGCGCCTATTCTGTGGCAACACGGCGCTTTGGCCCGCCTTGCAAAGGGTGAGACCATCGACAAGCTGCTTTACAACGGATACTCCACAATTTCCTTGGGTTACGCCGGACTCTATGAAGCGGTCTACTACCTTACCGGACACAGCCACACAGACAAGGAAGGTAAGCCGCTGGCTCTGGCCATCATGCAGAAAATGAACGACAAATGCGCGGAGTGGAAGAAAGCGGAGAATATCGACTACTCCCTCTACGGCACGCCGCTGGAGTCTACGACCTACAAATTTGCTAAGGCACTCAAGGCCAAGTTCGGCGTTGTGCCGGAGGTTTCCGACCATGACTACATTACGAATTCCTACCACGTCAATGTGCGCGAACCCATCGACGCCTTCGCCAAGTTGAGTTTTGAGTCTGAGTTTCAGGCTCTTTCTCCCGGTGGTGCCGTCAGCTACGTTGAGGTGCCAAACATGACGCAGAACATTCCTGCGGTTATCAGCGTTATTCAGTTCATCTATGAAAATATCATGTACGCAGAGCTGAATACCAAGTCTGATTATTGCCAGGTCTGCGGCTATGACGGCGAAATTCAAATTGTCGAAGATGGCGGAAAGCTCGTTTGGGAATGCCCAAACTGCGGAAATCGCGACCAGCACAAGATGAATGTTGCCCGCCGAACCTGCGGCTACATTGGTACGCAGTTCTGGAATCAGGGCCGCACGCAGGAGATTCGCGAGCGCGTGCTTCATCTGTGAGAACCGACATAACCGAAAAAGCGCTTTCGAGCAAATGAACAGAAAAATCCACCTTGCCAAAGAACACCCCGCAGAAGGACGTCCATTGGACGTCCTTCTTTTTTGCTCAGGTATTTCACATTAAATTCTGCAAAAAATTGACTACAAGAATTTTAAGTGGTATAATATAGTGGAAATGTGAATGGCGGGGATACTCGCAATCACATATTAAAACGAAAAGGAGTGTATTCACATGAAAAACCAGCGTTTTCTTTCGGCTCTGGCGGCAACCGTGATGGCTGTGTCCCTGTTTACCTGCACTGCACTCGCGGCCAACGAACCCGCAGACACAGCCTCCAGTGAGCCGACGCAGCAGACCGAAGTCGTTACTGCGGACACGGACACCGGGTCCGAGAAGGGCGCATTAGCCAAGTACAGTGACTTCATTACCAGCACTGGAGGCGAGCTGCTCGTTGTCGGTATTTGCGCCGTCGGTCTTGGCGCATTGTACCTGACGAAGGGCAAGAAGGGCGGCAAGCGGAAGAAGAATTCCACCGTCGCCAAGGATTCCTCCAGAACAGAAGGCCTTTAAGATAGGCAGGAGGAATGAAACAGTGAAAAAAGAACGTCTCGCAAGTCTCCTGATGACGGGGGCAATCATGGCGTCCACGGTGGTATCAGCCAGTGCCATGCAGTTCCCGCAGGATGTCTACTATCCGTCTGATGACACAGGGCTTGCCCAAAAGGTCTACATGGTGGAGACGGAGAAGGAAATCGAGCTTCTTGACCGCAGCTCCTTCACCTACAAGGGCAAGACCTATAATTACCTCGATATGACCGTGGAGCCGCAGGAGGTCCACGACGAGAAGAACATGGTCAAGAAGGTATCCGGTGAGTCCGATACCAACGATAAGGCCAAAATCCTCGCAACTCTCGAAGTCAACCTCGATGAAGTGACCGATGATGGGTATGCCGGCGAGTTGACGCTGGATGCGTCTACGCTGACGACCACCGTTACGGAGTATGGTAAGGGTTCTCAGAAGAAGACTGTGACCAAGACGTATCCCGGTATGTCTGACGGCGATTTGTCCCTTGTCCCGAAAACCGTTACCTCCGGCGGCGCAACCCTTCAGCTGGTAAACTGCTCCTGGAGTGAGGATGCGCAGTATAATCCGTATGACCCCGATATTGGCAACCGCTTTACTGCAACCGCGACATACTCCGGCAAGGTTGGCTACAGCTATGCTAAGGGTTATGCCTACGAGGTCAATTACTATGGAACGGTGGAAAAGGACGAGGTTGAGGGCTACCTCTGCACGCTCCTGTTCGCACCGGAGGAAGAGCCTTCTCATTGGTATGACGTCTATCTGAATGAGGACGGCACGACCAACGGATTCATGGTTCTGTTCACCGTACTGTTCTTTGCAATGCTGGTCGGGCTGCTGTATTTTCTGTGGCCCATTCTCTTCGGCAAGAAGGAAGACAAGACTGTGACGGTCGAGGAAATTTACCAGAATCAGCCGGACGAGAAAAAGAAGTAAGCCTTTGTTTTCAAGTCCCACCACACCTTACAACCATTTTGACTGAGAAAGGAGATTTTTCGTGAAGAAACGCATTGGGGCGTTTGTGGTCGCGACAGTAATGACCGCATCGTTGGCGGCACTTCCCGCCAACGCCATGAGTTACACCGTTGAAGGAGCCAAGGAACGCAACTTCGGCCCTATCACGTCGGTAGAATTTGAAATCCCAGCCGCAGACAGCGCGTCGGATTACAGCAAGAATGCGGCATACGCGCCTCCCGGATTTGGAACGCCGGAATCGTATCTGCCTAACAGGTCTGAAAAACTCATTGACCTGCGCGGAATCGACGGAAGCGATAATGTCGCAGTCGGTCCCGGCAGTCTGACCGATGCTATCACCGGCGGCAGTGTTTCTGTTGGAGCTGATGGTTTCCCGACTGTTGACGGTGGCAGCGGTTCCTATGGCGCGGTGACACCCGCAAACACTGCGACACCAACTCAGGCAACGACCAAGTTCACGGCAGTCACATCGACGTCCTACAATTCGAAGGGAAAGCTGGGAACTATCAAGATTCCCGCGCTGAAAATCAATTACACCATCACCGAAGGAACCTCCAACGAGAATATGAAGTACGGAGCTGGCCATGTGATTGATTCCTCCATCTGGGATGGCAATGTGTGCCTTGCGGGACACAATCGTGGAGTTCAAAACAACTTCGGAAAAATTCATACACTGAAGTCCGGAGACAAGATTGTGCTGAACACGCAATACGGTACGAGAACCTACAAGGTTTCTACTGTGGACAAGGTTTTGGAAACCAATATGAACTGCCTGAGCCGCACTACGGATAACCGTATTACCCTGATTACCTGCGTCGCAAATGAGCGTGATTACCGCTATGTTGTGACCGCATACGAGGCCACCTGAGCTAATCTGAATGCCCGCCCATTTCGGGCGGGCATTTTTTCTTGACCTCGGACAACACGGCGGAAAGGAGGCGTACTCTTGAGCGTGTATGGCGAAATCTACCGGGATGCGACAGCGGCTCATGCACAGCCGTTGCATCTTCAGAAGTTCGCACCGGACGATAGGGCACACGAGATGGCGGTTCGGAAACTGCGGAAAACAGCGGAGACGCAGCGGACGGTGAGAGCAAGATTTATTATGGACGACCGGACCTTAATTTGTCACAAAGGCTCATGCGAGCGGTGCAAAAATATCCCATTCAAAAACCGCATCTACCTTAGTTCATTCCAGCGAAACCCACAAATTTCGCTCTGTACGAACTGCTTCTCCGCTACGCCGGATGAACTGGAACTGAGCCAGTACATCAGCCGGACAGAGAACATGAAGAAGGCGATGTTCCAGGATGCGATAGTGGCCTATGCGAGGAAACTTGGACTGGAGGTGAGTTTTCTCGATGCGGATACCGCCCATGTGAAATCCATTGCGGGAGAGTGGCGATTCAACTACAGAAAGCGGCCAATCCAGCTGTACCATAAGAACAACTTTGAACCACTGGACGAAAACGGGGAAGAAGCATATCACCTGCAAGACATTCTGATGTATACCCCGGCGCACACGCTCAGCTACATCGCGATTCACGACCAGCCGGAGCGTACGCTTCCGCTTGCCAATGAGATGCAGAAGAAGATGATGACGGGAAGGAATAAAAAGCATTTCAAGCAGCGCAGACGCCCAGTAGCACGTTGAATCTCCGCGTATTTTGCAGAAGGAGGGACGGACTGCGGCCGCGACAAAGATACCCAGGAATAGATAGGCACCGGCGGACATGACAAAACCGCGAAATTTTTTTTCAAAAGGAAGAAAAAATAGAGAGCTGGAAAAATGACGTCAACAACGGTCAACACATGAACGCATGATTTAGTGTCAATTACGAACAAATTTCAACAAAAATGGAGAGTTTTGCAATTTTTTTGTAAAACTCTCCATTTCTTTATAAGGAATGCAGGAACCTGGGTTCCCATTCAATAATTCATGGCTTTTTCTTTTTTTGCGCTAAACTCAGAGTAACATTAAAGAAGTATCTTACATCAACTCAAATCTACCCAAAGGGTAATTTGGTCTGATAACACCTGACGATTTCAAGTGTTGGAGCAAGCGCCGACACGGACGCAGCCGCAGAGCCGGTCTGTCGATGCCGTATCGGACCAAATTTCAACACTCAGTCCGCACGCGCAGGAATCTTCGCGGGTTCCTTCGAAAAATGATGCACCAGTAATGCGGTATGCCCCAAATTAAGACGGGGCAGCTGTTACTGACGCAGCCGTGCAATTCTGATTTTAAGTAATTTATCTCCCGGCCGCAGAGCGAATGGGAGTTAAAAAAACTTCATGAAGGAGAAATAGCTATGTTCAACATCCTCAACACCATCCTCGTGGCAGCCATCGTGACTGCCGAAGTCTACGGACTCTTTCTCGGAGTCTACCTGATGCTCTTTGAGGGCGTCACCACCCGTGAAGGCGTGGTGACGGCCCTGGAGGGGCGTCACCAGCTCGTCATCGTGTGCGGGCAAATCGGCTTCATCAGCCTGAATCTGCTGATGCTTGCCATTGGGCTGCTTGGCCCAGTTGTTCGCAAGCTGCTTGACCGCAGCAAGAACAAAAAATCCAAGTAACACAACCCAGCGGAACACCCCCCGGCCATGCGCAGGCCGGGGGTGTTTCTTTTTTTGTGAACCTCACAACCCAAGCGCAAGCGCTATGGATGGTGCTTCCGGGGCTTTAGGCTTCAGACTCATTTCCACCGTGCGGCCTGAACTCAGCAGTAGAAGCCACTGGGGTCATCCGTGCCGCATAGAGGCTAAGGAGGATGGACAATATGCGGGTCAAAAGGTACTTCCGCAAAAGCAATAAGTTGACTAAAAAGCTAAAGTGTGGTATAATGAAAGCAAATGAAGGGAGGGCTTATTTTGATTGATAAGTATAAGCTGATGCAGAAAGTATATGGAAAGGATATCGTTCATGTCTGCGGCACCTGCTGCAACCGGCAAACAAATCCGGACGATACGAAACACAAAATTTGTATTGCTTTCGGAACGTCACCGATGGTAGACTGTACCTGGGGTGAGGATAAGCGTGCGTGTGGGCTTTATAACCGCCCGTTTCGCGGTCTGCGCCCGGTTCGGGTCCCTCTGGTCGAAATATATGGGCCGAAGGAAACAACGGAGGAAAACGTACCGCAGGAATCACTTTTTAATTAGGGTGGGTGATTGCGTTTGAATTTGTTCGGAATTTATTTACTTGAGATGGCACAGGGCTTTTACGTCGGGGTGGCTGTGGTGTGTTTTCTTCCACTCATAGTCACAGTGCCCTACGACTTTCTGTTCCGCCGTGAGAGAATCAGGGCGAATTGGCAGGATATGAAGAACGTCTTCGGATGGCTCCTGGCAGGGAAAACCCCACAGGTCCAAAAGAAAAAGGAACCGCCTTCCTGGAATGTCTGGTTTACAAGAAACTACATGATAAAGACAGGACAGGACGTATTCAGACCGTTTGACCCAAAATTGGATTTGTCCGCATTGGATGGAGCCGGACTGCGACTGACAAACATCTTCCTGTCGGCGCTGGTGGTGTCGCATCTTCCGTACGCTGTCATCGTAACGATGCAGCAGCATGGATGGATGACGCCCGGTCTGGAGGAAATTTTGCATGAGCTTTTTCCGGTCAGCGTTCTCGGAGGAGACCCACGGCTACGCGGAGTCCATGCGACACTGCTCATGGTCGAAATGACCTTGCTTCTCATTACCGACATCATTGAAAAGAGAAGGGATGCGAGACGCTACGGCGTCTCACGGATGCTGTCCAGTATGCGGTTGTTCTTCCGGGAGCGCATGAGTGAAAAAGACGCGGATGACGCCTCCTTCTTCGTTGCCATGCTGGCAGACCGGCTGGGAGAGGAGCAGAAGGCAGATATCGTTGAGCAGACCTCCTACATCAGGAAGGCATCACCCGAAGTCGGCCAGGAGTTCATTGAGACGCTATGCGGCCTTTACAATAGCTCCGCAGAATCCGGAAGTTTAACAGAAGCCGGAGAATCTATGATGGGGAAAATCAAAAATTTAGTCTAACCATAACGCCCACCGCTTCAACGCGGTGGGCGTTGCTGTGATTATTTGACTGATGACTCTTTGTGTGGTATAATAAATGTAAACCACCAAGGAGGTGAAGAAATGCCTGCTTATCAGTACAAAACGCAAGAAGGCAAAGACAAGCACAATGCTTGGCGTCGTGAATATTACCGCAAGAACAAGGAGCGCATTCGCGTCCGTGATAACGCAAACGCGAGGAAGCGGCGCAGGGAAAATAAGGAACTCGGTATTACGCCTAAAAAGTACACCAGAAAGAAAATCGACGTTAGGAACAACCCAGATAAGGAACGCATTCGCGAGGCAATCCGCGCAGAGGAATCGTCCGCGCAAGCCGTACAAAACTGATTTTTGAAGAAAGGAGACGGGGCCTTCATCCTTTGCTGTACGGCAATGGACTTCCGCGCCCTTTGAACGCTTTATGTCCAATGAAACTCGAAAGACTTTCGAAATAGTCTGCTCCATGAATCATTTTGTGCGGTCCACACAGTACGGAGAAGTTTTTCGCACAACTACCTCGGTCGGCGGAGTTGAAAAGATTCGCGACGTTCTGCGCGTTTCCATTCCTTTCAATCCGAAACGGGAAGCTCTGCTGCGAGATAAGATGGGCGATGATACGAACGATTTTTATAAGAAATTTGCGCGATGCGTGTCAAATGACATCAAAATCCGCCGATACCTTGGCACTCTGGATGCTTCCGGAGATGACCGGACTGCGGTGGAAAATCTCAAGGCGTCGAATCTGACAATCAGCGCCAATCATCAGCTGAAACATGAGGGAGAACCCGGTTCCGACATCTATCTCATTTCCGATGTAGCAGAACCATTTGTGGGGAGTCCCTTTTTCAGCGGCTATGCCTTCACCATGACGAATCTCGCAATGTTTGCTGCGAGAGCTGCACAAATCATCAAGGGACTGGACACCTATCACGTCCACCTGGGAGCAATCGACCTTGACTCCATTGTGCTTCGCACGAAAGATGACGGCAAGCAGCTCTTCGCCTTTAGCTCATTCCTATATGGCGGCTTTGATGAAGGGTATGAGCCAAAGGATAAGGCCGGACAGCCGTGGAGGGTAAATTCGTTTCCAGCGACCGTCCCTGTGACAATGGACGAAAACATCCGCAACGGAGAAGAAAGGCCATCGCTCGTTGGCGATATGCACTCCCTTGCTGCCCTTCTTTGGGTTATTCTGTGCGGCGATGACTACCGCAATGCGCCAAATTGGGACCTGACACCACAGTACGCGCCAGACCGCACTGCGCAGTTGCTGAAGGAGGTCTACGCCAGTGATGACCCGGAGATGCTGAAAGCTCTGCAAAAGGAGTTCAGAGGCATTGCCCGCAACATTGGGCGCGGAGACCTTTCAGAGTCCGTCATTCGGCTTGAATTGAGCCGTCCGTTGCTTTCCGAGCGGGATATGATAACACCACCGGAGCCGCTCAAGAAAGAGTCGGAGAGCGGAGAATCCACGGGGGCTATGCAAAACCACGAAGAAAAGGCGAAAAATAGCGAGGAGCCGGAGGAGGAAGTCGTCGAGGTCGTTGAGATAATCGAGGACGAACCGGCGGAAACTCCACCCGCACAGCAGGAGCATCCACCGGCAGAACCCGCGCCTGTCGGCAATGCTGAGAATGCGGCGGAGAAACCGCAGGAAGCAGAGGAGACTGTACCGCCTGCCGCCGAACCCGTAGACACACCGGTAGTCAGTGCCTCAAAGGAGCCTGAGCAAACATCGCAGGAAGCCGAAGAAGTTCCTGCGGAAGACCCCTGCACGGAAGAACTGGAAGAACCTGCCACAGAGCAGGGAAGCGCGAAACCGGAGAGAAAGCAGAGCGATACACGCGAAGCTGACGAGCCTGCGAAGCCGCCTGTCGTCATTCCGAAGGTCAATACTGTAAAGGAGACAGAACAGCCGGCCACGAAGACGGAACCGGTCAGAACCACCGCGCAGAAGGACAGCTCGGAGCAGGATAGGGGACCCTCGTACAAAAATGAGCGGTTGAAGGAAGCACCAGCAGAAACCACGCCTTCGGCACCGCAGCAGCCGGTACAGGCCGCTCAGCATGAAGCAACGCTTCACGCGGAGACAGGTCCGGCACAGACGGCCCCGCCGTACCAGCAGCAATTCGTACAGCAGCCAGCACCGCCGTTCGGATACCAGCCTGTTTTCACACAGCCTGTTTACCAGCCCGTATACCCTGTCTATCCTCCTCAGCCGTATAGCCCGCCACAGCCACAGCCACAGCTTCAGACGCCGCCTCAGCCGGAACCGAAACCCGCATCGCAACCACAGGCTGCTCCGCAAGCACCCACACAGGATGATGTACCGAGTAAGCCCCCAACCGTAGTAAGGCGGACTACGACGACCTACCGTCCTAAAAAAAGGCCGTTCGCGGCATTTCTCCGTTTTATCATCATCTTCGCACTTCTGGCTTTCGGCGTGCTTTGTGGTCTGAAGTATGCCGGAGTTCCTATCCCCATCGACATCCCGTATATTACGGCAGGGGATACCTTCACCGTTTCACCAAAGGAAGTCACGCTATCCATAGGGGAAGAGGCTGCCATCCAATCCTCCGCCGCTTGTACGCTCAGCAGTTCAAATCACGCGGTTGCAACCATCAGCGACAACGGCACGATTCACGCTGTTGGAGCGGGAACCTGCACCATTACAGCCAGAGCAACCGAAGGAAATGGAACCGCCCGCGTCAATGTCATCGTAACAAACTGATTCTACAGCAGGCGAATGAATTGACTTCCGAGATTAAATGTGGTATAATGAAAGTGTCGGGGGCAGCCAATGCCCAAATACAAAAGAAAGGTCTATTTTCCAATGAACAAAACTGAATTCATCGCGAAAGTCGCGGCCAAAGCTGGCGTAGAGAAGAAGGCGGCCGCAGCACTGGTAGACGCGGCTCTGGAGGTTGTAACCGATGCTGTGAAGGCGCATGAACCCATCAGCATCGTCGGCTTCGGCACACTGTCCATTGCACACAGGGAGGAGCGTACCGGCAAGAACCCCAAGACGGGCGAGACACTGAAAATTCCCGCACGTTCCGTTCCCGTATTCAAGCCCGGTTCCACCCTGAAGGAAGCGGCCAACAGCAAATAATCTCGCTCATATTCTTGACCGGCAGGTTTTCCTGCCGGTCTTTTTTATTGCATCTTTCCGGGTTCTTAGGTTCCCAGTAAAAAAATGAGCCGTTTTTTGCGCTTGCCGGTATGCTAAGACCATACCAAAGAAGTATCACAATTAAAGAAACAATTCAGCCAGCGGTTTTCAGACCGCTGGCTTTTATATAAAAATCTTAATTCAAAAAAAGGAGAAATGAAAAAATGAAATTCAAAGAAGAACGCAAAATGTTCCTCCCTTGCGATATGGGGGAAACCGAGGTCTGTGTCTACACTGACAAAGACGGAAAAGAGTTCGCTTTCCTGACCTTTGAGGGTTCCTTCTGTGGCAAGCCCAAAAAGCGTGTGGCGAAAAAGAACGGCTGGAAGCTGGAAATTTTCACTCGCCCCGCCTCCTTCGTTGCCACAAAAGAAACTACTATCCCTATCAGCGAAATCGAAACCTTTGATTTCGAGGAGGCCATGGACGAATTTCTGAACGAAGTCGAGGACTCTATGGGGCTGGTTGGTAGCGACGGATGTGGAGCCTGCACATCATCAGGCTTCTCTGTAGGCTACGACAATGCGGAGGTCCCTCAGAATGGCTGACGTGGGAGCAGATTTGCGAGTACAAAAAAGTGTTCCGAGCACTACGTTACTCAAAAAATGTATGAAATCAAAAAAGGAGAAGAAAAAATGAACGAAAACAAACATGGAGACACCTACAAGGTCGAGATGTTGCGCCGTATGCTAACGCACGAGACAGATGCCAAGGAGGTACATTACGGAGCCAAACTCTCCCACAGCGGTCGGGGCATTAAGCCGCTGACCATCGACGCCGGAGGCATTGACGCTCTGATTCGGTACTACGAGAACCACGATACCGACCTTGACGGCGGCGTTCCGGAATTCGAGTTGACCGAATACGAACTGGAGACAGCCTACCGCAAGCGCGAGCATCAGTACCGTCTCGCTGATGCGGAAATTCAACTGTCCGCCTTTTTTGGCATCAATACGAAGGAAAATTCACCGTTTGACGAAGAGGATAGCAAAGAGAACAGCCATGCGTTTGTCATGAAATACGGCTATCCGTTCGTCGAATTGATGGACGTGGAATCTCGCAACTATGCGCTGGAGGCACTCGTCGCAGAGTATGAGGACGCGATGGATTGTAATGTGGCAGAAAATGACACATGGCAGTCTGTCATCACGGAATACTTTGCCCGCGAAAGGGAGGCGACAGAATGACCTATTTTGAAAGTGCCGCAGGACAAAACGCCGTCGAGCATATTGCCAACGCCATCGGAGAGATTGCGGCACGGATGCAGCAGCAGAACGAAATATTGCTACGAATTGAACATCAACTGAAAGAGCAATCCAATAACAGCGTTGGAACGGCGGATGTAGACATCGCGTTCTGAAAGGCGTGAGTTCCGACTTCGCTTCGTGCAGTTTCACTTATTCAAAATTGGAATAACCTACACAAAAGAGCTTAACGCCGACACACACCAGAACAGTTGGGCGGGAGCAAAATCCCGCCCAACCCCAAAATCAAAAAGGAGAAAAATCATGTTCCAAATCGTTTCATTCAAAGAGAATGGCCTTGCCAACCTTGCGCTTATCAAGCTGTGCGAAGACGACAGCGTGCGCCTTCTCCGCTCGCTGAATCCTGATGCCGAAGACGGCGTGCAGGGTGAGGAATTCGGAGAGGAATGGACGCTTGCAGACCGTGGCGCTGCGGCAGCGGCCTTTCTGAATAATGGCTTCTGGAGGACCTGGACCGACATTAACGGAACGGCCTGCGGCGGCATTAACCTCTACGACCAGCTCTGCGAGGAAGGGGTGCGTCAGTTCATGGAGATGAACGACCACCCGTTTGTGGTCTGCAACGACGAGTATGACGCGGCAAACGCCGTTCTTTCGCTGAGTCCTGGCTTGTATCTCTTCTATGTGCCTGTGCTGTATGATATTCCTTCGGAAAGCGATGCAGAGGACGCAGACACGCTGCCTGACGCAGATACCTGCTCCGAAGAGGAAATCATCGAATCGGAGGCATTCAAGACCGTATACGAACACGCTATCGCAGGCGGTATGAGCAAGGATGACGCCTACACGGAGGCCTATGCGGCTGCCTTGCAGGAGATTTCGCCATTTGCCATCCGTGTTGGCTTTGTCAATCCAGATACCGGCAGTGATGACGAGACAGAGTTTGATGTCAACAGCATTTTTGAAGCGTTAAACCTCTTCCGCAACGACTTTCGTGAGGACAATCATTGGAAAGAAATGCCCAAAATCCTCTATATCGAATCTGTCAAGTGAAGGAGGATAGCAAAATGCGTTCTAAGGAAGATGTCATCAGCATCATTCGGTCTTACTGTCTTGCCAACGACGGCGACGAAGCAACCACCGATTTGCTTCTTGCCGTCGGAGCTGAAATCCTTGGCGTTTCCGCAGAGGAGATGCAAAAAATGCTCGCATGGTCTGACCTCGAATCGGACGTTTCAGACCAGGAAGGCGGACATGAGCAGGACCGCTTCACCAAGCGCCTCTCCGATGGTCAGGCGGTCATGGATTGCCAGAAATGTGAGGCCGATTGGACTGCCAAGCATGGAAAGCCCCTCGTACAATGCACGGCGCTCTATTGCCGCAATCGTTGCAAGGACCGCCTTGCAGACTACGAGGACGCAGAGGATGCCCTGAAAAAGAGTGGCGGTCACAAATAATCCCAGATACCAGGCCGACAGGTTTTCCTGTCGGCCTTCTTTGAAGAAGTCAGGTTCTCAGGTTCTTGCAAATAGAATCAGGCTTATTTGAGACTTTGCCGTATGCTGAGAGTATACCAAGGAAGTATCACAAACAGTTCAATAATTCAGCCAGCGGTTTTCGAGCCGCTGGCTTTTACATAAAACATCTTAAAATCGAAAAGGAGAAATTGAAAAATGGAAACAAACAGGAAAAACATTAACGCTGCATTTGCAAAAATGCAGCAGGAAGCAAAACAGCTCGGTGTCGAGCTGCTAACCAAGCCGGAGGTCTTCATTGACGACGACCATCTTTGCTGTGTTTGGTACGGAGGCTATATTGGAGGCTTCATGTACAAGGACTACACGGTGGCCCTTGAGGTGCATGGAGATGTCGTAATCTGCGGCGTTGTTGACGGCAAGGATTTTGAGTACACTAACCGCTTGAACAACGGGGCAATGAGCATGGCTGCCTCCGACCACCTGCGTACAGCTTTTAAGAGCGACGCAGAGCTTGATAAGGCCATTGAAGACGAACGCATCGAGTATACCGCGAACAACTGGATTGAGGTTTTTGTGCAAGGACCGAACGGTGATTGGAGCGAGGGAATGGTCGTGGACGAAACAGACAATGTGCTGGACGCCTGCGGAGATATCCAGGCATGGGTCAAGTGGTTAGAGAAGGAATTCATGGGTCAGTGGGTTGCAACGGACCCCGATACTATGCAGTTCCGCCGCATGGCTCCCGAAAAGGGCAATGGTGTCTATGAACTGGCACAAGTCAATCAGTACGGAGACGACTTATTCCATGTGGCGCATGGCTTCGTCTATCCGAGCGACATTGACGCGGACGAACAGACCCACTTGATTAGCGAGTTCGGTTGGCCAAAGGAGACGATTGAGAGTGACGAATTCCCCGCTCTGCTTGCGGAGGCATCTTTCGAGTCTGCTGCGACAGAGTACGATACGGACGAGGAGTATGCCACCTTTGAGGATGCTGCCCGTGCGCTTGGCGCACTCATAGGCGTCTACGTCGAGGGCTATCTTACGAATGGAAAGGAGACGAAGAAATGAGTTACTATCGCAAGAAAGTCTATGATTCCCACAATGGGGATTCCAAACTGAATGCCCGCACCGGGCAGGTCGTAGAGGTCCTTCGGGAGCTGACCGACAGGGAAGCGGATATCGCTGACGTCGGCAGAATGTTCCATGTCCGCTTTGCGGATGGATTTGAGACTGATGCCTTCGAGGACGAGTTGGAGGTTCATGACGGGGTGAAGACCATCGTGGATGAACACCACTCATTCCAAGTTGTTGACAAGGTTCCCCTTGGCTATGTCATTTGGAACATCGGCAACAATATGGCAGACGGATATCTGCCGCTTTGCCAGGTCGGCGGGGCTGATGGCTGTCAGGTGAATCCAGACACGCTCAAGGCCGTAAAGTGCGATGGTGCGCAGACTATTCTGGACGCTGCAACTTGCGCCGGTACGCCCCGCGCAATGAGAAAGTTCCTCAGCAAGCACCAGAACGCGGAACCGGGAAGCTACAATGACCGTTGCGTGCAGCGCATTAAGGCCGCGCTTCCGTATCTGGACAAGCTCGGTTGGACATAAAAAACCCGCCCCCTCTCAGCTAAATGAGAGGGGGCCGTTTTTTTGGCGGTGGGGGGAGACGCTTTGCTATTTTGCTCTTCCGTTTTCAAGTACAGGAGAGATTCCCACTCCGGAACCGCAGACCTTTTACAGGTTCCGAGCCTCCTACATTCCAAGGTTCCCATATTCCAAGGTTCTTGACGGGGAAAAGACGCGAATCGGCAAGATGCCGGTATGCTGAGACCATACAAAGGAAGTATCACAAGCAATACAGAACATTCAGCCGACGGTTTTTTCGAACCGTTGGCTTTTATATAAAAATCTTAACTCAAAAAGGAGAAATGGAAAAATGAAAGTAGATTACAAATTCGAATGGTATGTCCAGGAAATCCCTCCACGGTGCAGAAAACCAAGGGATGTTCTGCACACCAAGACAGTCGAGGTCAACATCCCAGAGTTCCAGGGAGTCGAAGTGGACAAAAACGCACCGGTGGCCATTGTTGTTTACAAGATGGATTACGGCACGAACAAAAAGGTTGGAGAAGAGTTCAGGCTCTATGATGGCCGGCTTTACGTCGCACAAGGCAGTGATGCGAAGTTCAAGAACTATCAGTGCGATGGCCGCATTGAGCGAGAAGGCGATATTCCAAAAACCGTAAAGAAGATTGAGGAAGAGTGGCTGATTTGCGATGACACGCTATATCGTGTGACCGGCGAACCGATATACAGGGTTTGCGACCAGTTTATTCTCACGGATGTAATTTGGGACCGGGAAAATATGGACCCTGACAGATTTCGCGCAGACGAGCTTTTTGAGGCCAAGAGATACCGTGACGCACTATACCCTGAATATGCTTGCAAAGAGAACGACGAGGACTACAACTCGATTGAAGTTCGCATTCCGGATGCGTTGAAGCTGCCGACTTACCTGAATCGGGTAGACGACTGCCTTGAGAAAAATGCCCGCAAAGCGTTGACACAAGAATTGGGTTTTGGAGCACTGGAAGAAGGTCTGTCGAACCTGATGGTTGCCATTATGAAACGTGCAAGAAAGAATGAGGAGTTTAAGCGGACGAGTTACATAGCACCTTATGAACTGGCGGATATTGCACGTGAGGTCATTCTCGAAAAATTCAAGTGAAAAGGGACACCGGGGCCAACAACCCACCGCCTAAAGGCAGTGGGTTGTTTCCCAAACTATGTTGGAGGTATTTTTTATGAAATGTCAATGCAAGAAATCGTTAAATGCACCGACCGAGACCGGTGTAGTGGTCAGGGTCAGTGGGTTATACGCCAAGCACTCTCACAGTACGCAGGATGGCGTTGAGTTCATACCTGCGGTGTTTTACGCTGCTGCATCCAGGAATATCGGGGTTCTGCTCCGATACAACGGAAAATGCCGCGCCTGGGCAAATAACCTGTATGCCACCCCGGACGCCGTGGAAAAGCTCATTGTTGAGTTTGTCCAACGTTACGAAAAATTCTCGGATAAACAAAAACTGGAATTCAAAACCAAGAATGGGCTGCTGTGAAACAGCGGCCTGTTCTGCTAAGGCAAATAGAGGAAAACGACAATGCACAAAAATAAAATCGACCTGACATTCGTTCCGTGGCGCAGGGATAGAATTACCCGGCACTATGTTGAACGGAGCGGCACAACGCTCGAAGTGCCGACGCGGATGACTGCCGCACAGTTGGCGGCAGCGTCCACATACTGCACAACGGTGGACAATCCGTATGCGCTGGAATTAACCGTGAGGGCCGGAACCTCACGCAAATTTGCAGAAGCGGAGCCGGATGAAAAGTACGCCATTCTGGTACAAGCGGCTCAAAAGTTTGGCATTCAGCTATTCTGAACAAAAAAGGAGAAAGATGTATGAAAAATATCTATCTTATCGTTGGGCCATCCGGGTCCGGCAAGACGATGGTGGCAAACCGCCTCGAAGAGAAATACCGTCTCAAGCAGGTCCTCTCGTACACGGAGCGCCCGCCCCGCTTTGAGGGCGAGGGAGGACATACCTTCGTGACTCCGGAGGAGTTTGACAAGCTGGAAAATCTGTGCGCGTATACCGTGTTTGACGGGCATCGCTACGGCGTTCCGGCCGAGATGGTAGAAGTCTCTGATATCTACGCCATTGACCCTGCTGGTGTGGCTTACATGAAGGAGCATTACAGCGGCAAAAAGGGCGTGAAGGTCATCGGGCTGTTCGCAGCTGAAGAAGTCTGTAAGCGCCGCATGAGAGCACGCGGCGACAGTAAGGAAGCTGTCAGCGAGCGCGTTGAGCATGACAGAATCGCGTTCGCCCCAGCACGCCGTATCGCATCGAACCCGAAAACCTACGCACTCTACGGTCTACAGGAATGCTGCGATGTTGTTTTTCGCAACAATTTCGCTTCAGTTAAGGGTCTTGAAGACGAGATTCCGGACCTTGTTTACCAGTACATCAAACGGCAGGAGCGGGTTTAACATGGGCGTAACAATTTCCTGCACGAAGACAGGTCGGACTATTGACGTGGGCAGCGGCGGTTTCCTGCGGCTGCGGAGCAAAATTTCCGAACTTGTTGGGGAACCGTGGGCCAGCCACTACAAGGCGCTTGTCGAGGAACGCATTCGCGATGAAAAGGAACGTGAAAAGTTCTACGAGGATTTTGACAAGAAAACGGAGGAGCTTCTCAATAAGAAGCGTGTCTCCGTGAAAATTGTCGATTTCTGCTTGCAATCAGACTGTGAAGGTTCGATTCGTTATGGAGCCTGTAAAGAGTTGCTAAAGGTCATCGGCAACTACGACGACAATATCTGCTATGGCTATGCTGGACGCGAAGACTGCGCGATGTTTCGGGATTTCAAAAAAATCCTGGAGGACTGCGCGGAACATAAATGCAGCATGGTCTGGAGATAGTTGTACATTTCTCGTGACCGGCAGGATTTCCTGCCGGTCCTTTTTTGCGCACTCCCAGGTTCTTAGGTTCTCGATAGAGGAATGAGCCGTTTTCCATCTCCGCCGGTATGCTGAAACCATACAAAGGAAGTATCACATACATAAAGAAAATTCAGTCAGTATCCATTGCGGATGCTGGCTTTAACATATCACAAAACCATCACAGAAAAGGAGAAATGAAAATGAAGCGAGAATTTCATGTCAAAACCCCGATGGGCGACCTGCACATTTACGCAAAGCACGAGAATAGCGATATAATGGCGGATTACCCCGGCGTTTATGTCGAATTGCTCCGCGAAGGATGCGAGCCTGAGCTGTTGGCCTGTACGGAGTATGACAGCGGCACCCATGATATGCTGACAACGGTATATGACATAGGCCGCGATGACCCGGTGATTGTCCATCATCATTGTGAATCCGCCGACACAGAAAGAGAGGAAAATAGAGATGCCCAATAAGGAGAGTAAATACACCAGATTTCTTCGCCCTATCGGCTCTACGCTGTTTTCCTGCTGCAACTGTGGGAAGCATCTCCGCAGAGAGGATTTGGCTGTAGATTGCGCGGACTGCGGTGCTGTCTTCTGCGAGGATTGCGTGAAGAACGGTGCGCTGGACGAGCATATCTGCGAAGATGATGATGAATAACGAAACGAAGAAGGCGGCTGAGAACAGCCGCCTTCTTCTCAAAAGGAGAAAGAAAATGGACAAAAAAATTAAGGAAAGCAAAAGAGGGCTGACGTTCAGTTTTACGCCTACAGAGACCATGCAAATTGGAAGCCGGTACGACTACATCATCAGCAACTCCGGCATCCGCATCGTCCCGTCTAAAACGGGTCGCTATACCGTGTCGCGGAAGAGGTCTGGCTCCGGCTGGAACCCGCTTATCGACCTGCGAAACAGGGAAGTGCTCGATGCGATTGCCGGCATGGAAAATATCCGTCTGCATATCACGGCGGACAGTATCCTTGTTTCAGGTGAAGCGGAGCACGCGGTTGTCCTGCAATTTCCACGAACGCTTCTGGCTCAGGCCAGAAAGGTCGTGGGCATCAGCGACAGCTGCGCGGTGTCCCGTATTCTGGAAGGCACACAAATCACGCTGGACGAATACCTTGCATCCAGCAAAGCACCGCTGGACATCGCTGCAATTCAGAAGGATTTACCAGATATATATTCTGTGGTGTCTCTGTTCTCAGGTGCTGGCATCCTCGACTGGCCGTTTTTCAAGGACGAGCGGTTCAGCATCCAGTATGCCATCGACTACGACGCCGGTGCCTGCCAGACCTATCGTCAGAACATCGGTATGCACATCGTTCACGGGGATGTTCACAAAGCGTTTACCAAGGAGAATGGTTTCCCGCTGGACAGCACGGTAAAGGCTCCCGATGTTATTGTCGGCGGTCCATCCTGCAAACCGTTCAGCAACGCCAACCGGCACACGCGGTTAGAAGACCATCCGGACAGCGACCTTTTGATGCAGTATATGCGCATTGTTGAAACACTCAATCCGAAAGTCTTTGCTATCGAAAACGTACCGGAAGTCCTTACCGCCTGCGGTGGTTCCTACTATGCCGCAGTCCGCGAAAAGGCTGAGAGTTTCGGCTATGAGCTGGATTCCGGTATCGTGCAGGATTGCAAAGTCGGAGGCTATACAACGCGGAAACGTGCTGTTATCCTCGGCAGCCGCATCGGTACACCAAAGCTGGCAGACATTACGCTGGCAGGGAAATACCGGACGGCAGGAGATGCTATCGGTAAAGTGGACGCATCCTGGAGCAATTACGGTGATGTGACCAAGCCAAGTCCGGAGGTGGAGAAGCGTATGAGCTTCGTGCCACAGGGCGGCAACTATGCCTCTATCCCAGAAGAATACCGTACGGAAAGCAAAAACCGCCATTCCTGTACCTACCGGCGTCTGGCATGGAACGAGCCTTCTCCGACCATTGTGAATTGGCGGAAACCTCCGCTCATTCATCCGTTGGAGAACCGAACGCTGACAGTAGCGGAGGCGAAGGCTCTGCAAGGGCTGCCGAAGGATTTCCGCATTTGCGGAACGCTCGGACAGATGCAGCAGCAGGTAGGAAACAGCGTGCCTGTAGCAATCGGTGAGTTTATAAAGCGCTGTATTCTGCGTATCCTTCAGGCGCAGAGACAGGTACAGTTTGCATGATTATATGCACTAAATGCCAGCGGACTTACAATCCGCTGGCATTTTTCGGGCCTTATCGCAATCAAGTTCCCATATTCTCAGGTTCCCTGTTAAGAAATAGCACAATTTCTCACTCCGCCGGTATGCTGAAACCATACAAAAGAAGTATCACAAACATAAAGAAAGTTCAGCCAGCGCCTCATTGGGGGGTGCTGACTTTTATATACAAAAAAATAATCACGCAAGGAGAAAGATGAATATGAAAATCCTCGACAATGGAGAACAGGCTTCCCTCGCGCAGCTGATTTCCGCTTTGAGCGGCCGCAAATGAAAGGAGAACTAAAAATGCTAAACGTAAAGTTAGAAAGATACCTGAACGACTTCTGGCGGAAAGTTGAAGCGAAATCCTTTGCCAGCCTTTCCGAATTGGAAAACTGGATATTCGACCAGATGCAGCAGGACTACTCCAGCAACACGGGGGCTATGAGCTTTCCTACGCCGGCTTCCGCGAGAAAGATTCACGCGGATGGCCCGTGGGCGATTAAGTTTCAACCGATTCGCGGTGAAGTGACTATCTTCATTCACCAAATTGAGTCCAGCAAAGGCATCATTTTTTCAGATGGCCGTCATACAGCCGGAAGGAAATATTGGACAGACGAGGTTCAGGCATGGCTCACGCATTGTGCGCAGCGTCGGCAGGCCCCACAGTTCAACTTTGCCTCCGGTGAGAAGCCACTCACACGCAAGCTGTGGGCGCGGCTTGGCGTTTCACTTCGGATTACCGCTGAGGAGGAAGCCGCTATCTTTGGCCCGGACGAAGACCTGTCGGCAAAGACACTTCAGAAAATCATCCTTGATGGGCGCTTTACGCCGGACGGGGACAGCTATGTACCAGAGCCGGCAGCGGAGCAGTTCAATGAGGATTATGGGACCAAGCACCCCGTCCGAGACATCGGTTTCGAGATGTGAGGGAGGGGTGGCATAAAAAGAAAACACTCCATACCAGCCTTCTTTTTCCTCTATCATCCTGATAGGGACAGCCGCGAATTCGCGGCGCTGGCGAGAAAGGAGGAACACGACCGGATACTGCGTCTGCGCAGGGAAAACCCGTTCATTGCAAATTTACATCCCATTCAGGCAGAAAGCGAACGGAGTATCTGGGCCGTCTATCTGATGGACTTCAGACGCCCCGCGACGCACAGCTCTGACGCATGGAACTGCGAAGAAGCAGCGAAAACACTGGATTGCAATATCCGCATTGAACTGTCCCTACCCGCGAACGCAACGGTTTCCGCCGTATGTCAAGCTCTGAAATACTGCTATTCTACCCGGTCTGTTTCAGACGCCTGTATTCGGACGGCGGATTGCGGGGGAAGAACGACAGAGGAAATCCTTGAGGACCTGAACATGGCAGACGATTCACTGGACCGACTCAAGGCAGCAAATCCATACATCGCCCATGTGAAGCTCGAAGACAGAAACAGCAACTCCTCAACGTGGTGCGTCTATGTTCGTGACCCAAGGTGGCCGGCGGACAGGTGCTCCGGATTGTATGGAGAGGACGACAGATGGCGTGAGAGCCTCCGTAAGAAAACCGGGACGGGAAGAGGTAAATGCTTCAAGAATGACTGCAACGGACGCATCTGCGTCACGCTGCCGCCCATGGAGACGATGCGAGATGTATGCGAAAAGCTCAACCGCAGATGCTCCATCTATTCTATCCTAAGCATTTCTTCCGCACCGGTCTATGACCTGTTGTGCCTCGTGGAGAATAACGCCAGCGATGACGAAGATTTGTCGCGAGCTATTCGTGCTTCGCGGCATATCAGAAACCTGTTCCCTGATGTGGAAGTCATTCAGAAAATGAGACTTTCCCGGCAGCGGACGGAACAGATTGTCGTGGACTATCTGTTTGAGAATACCGACTTTCGATAAGGAGACAAAATTATGATTAAAGCGTACTGTTACGGCGTATTCGCCGACACTATGACGGACGAGGAGTTCTATGAGGTCGAGAAGGCACAGCGCGAGTGCCACGCGGCATGGGCGGAGAACTTCTCCGCTGTCTCAGAGCTTCTGGAAACGAATCACATCATCGACAATTTGACGATGGACAACAAGACGGACGAGTACATTGTCTGGCTCGTTGAGCTGATGGATGATTCCAACATTCTCTTCACAACCAGCCCGGATGTCACCTTCAAGGACGCCTGCGCGATGCTCAAAAATGTGTATTCCGCTCCTGAAGTGGAGGAATTGAGCACCGTCTGCAAGGACGAGGTGAAGAAACTCAACCGCCGCATTAACCTCAATCTCTGAGACTAAGCACGCCCGCTCTGCATAATGCAGAGCGGGCTTTTTCTTTGCGGTTCCAAGAGCGGGAATTCGGGTTCTCAAGTTCCCGCCGTTGAAACAAGGGGGTTTCTCCTACAAGCCGTATACTGAAAACATACAAAGGAAGTATCACAAACAAAATGAAAATTCAGCCGGTGCCCCCATTGGGAGCGCTGGCTTTTATATACATATTTTTTCAGAATGGAGAAATGAAAAATGAACACCACGAAAAAAAGGTACAGTTACGATGGTGCCGTGCGCTCCTTTGACGACATTCTCTCCGTGAAGTGGAGAGGGCAGACGTTTGCAGAGTCGGAAAAGAAGGCAAGAAGCAATCTCGGCTACCAGTTCCGCAAGCACATGGGGCTTTCTCAGAGCGTTCCCATCCGACTGACCGGGAAAATGACGGTCTGTTGAAGGGGGGTCTGAACCATGTATTACACATCTCTCACAAAAGCTATCGCAGCAAAAGGACACATTGACCTGTCTAAGTGTCCGAACATTCACTGCTCCGGAAGCGTTCGCGGCATGAAGCGGTGTGGGTTCTGGCCCAAGGATGCCGACGTCGTTCGGCATGGGAACTACATTTACTGCATTGGCACCTGAGAACCTGAGAATCCAGGAATTAAAGAATTTGAGAATTTCAGTTCAAAAGTTCCAAAAATCTTCGAAAATCACAAATGTTTCACATGAAACAAAGAAAAAAGTTGCATAAGGAGATTTACTATGAAAGTTATCGAGAGAAGAAACATTACGTCGAAGGTGGATGGCGAGTATCTGCTTCAGATGGAAGACTGGAGCGAGGACTATCCTTCGGTCCATGCCTATGCTGACCAGTTGGCAGCTTACCCCATTGCTAAGGGCAGCGTGTACAAAGGCTATTACAACTATGCCTATCCCCGCCGTGGGGAGAAGTTCCGTCTGGGAATGAAGTTCACCAGCACCGTGCAGGCGCAGAAAGCTATGAACGCCCTTGAGGACGGCACGAAGACACTCAAGGATTTTGTCAATACCTTCGACACGACGCCGAACCTGACCCGCAAGCAGATTTGCGAATGCCTTTGATTCGGAAGTCTGTGGGAAGGAGGGAGGCACTGTGAAGCAGACATTTGATTTGCCCGCCATCGGACTCAAGGAGTGTCATTTCGGACCGGAACGCTTCGGCGACGACATTGTGTTCGCCGCAAAGACGGCGGATGGTACTCGCGTCAGAATCCCATTTGCCTTCGCGGAGAACCACCCGTATGTTGTGTATCGCGTGACGCAGTTTGGAAAGAGGCCGGTCTATCTGGGACTGGAAGCAGAGCTTCTGTCCAGAGGTTTCTTTCTGGAGGAAACTCCATTCGGAGGCTATCGCATTAACACTGAGAAAATTTTTGACCACATGGGAAAAGAGTCCTCGCTCATTTGAGCGGGGACTCCCATATAGACTGAAAAGGAGAATAATAATATGTTTCGAGTATTTTTTGACATGGACGGCACGCTGGCGGAATGGAAAGCCGCCAAGGAGCCGGAAGACCTGTACGAGAAGGATTATTTCCTTTCGCTAAAGCCATATCAGAGCGTTGTAGAGGCCGCATGGAAGCTCTACGAAAGCGGGGAAGCGGAGGTGTTTATCCTGTCTGCGGTTCTCGCTGACAGCCGCTATGCCATTTCGGAGAAGAATGCGTGGCTCGACGAGTATCTGAGTTTTGTGGATGTGGACCACCGACTATATGTCGAAAGCTCCGTTCCCAAGCGTCTGCGTGTTCCGGGCGGCGTCAGAATGACCGATGTGCTCGTAGATGACTACACCAAAAATCTCAAAGAGTGGCCCGTATTTGGCGATGCAAAATTTGGCCGAGCGGTGAAACTCCTGAACGGCATCAACGGCACGAATGGAACGTGGACCGGCATTTCCGTTTCGCGCTTCTTCTCGCCCGATTCTATTGCGAAAGCGATTTTGAATGTCGGACGGCCGATGCTGGACTGGCCGCCTGCGGGCGGGAAGAAGGCACTTTAATAGCATCGAAACACTTTACGCAATTTTCCGCTTGTAAGGCACAAAGGCGCGTGGTATAATAAAGCAACAAAAGAAAGAGGGAAACCCATGTATCGAGACGAGTTCAAAAATCTACCTTTGTCTGACCGCTTCATGTTCGGTGAGGTTATGCGCAACTCTGGCATCTGCAAGCTGTTCCTGGAGGAATTACTGCAATGCAAAATCGAGCGCATTGTGTTTGCGGTCAAAGAAGCGGACCTGAGCGATACCGTGCTCGGTCACGGTATTCGGCTCGACGTATTTCTGGCAGACGAAAACAATACTCACTACGATGTCGAGATGCAGAACACCTCCGACAGCATCGAAAAACGCAGCCGATACTATCAGTCGGTCATCGACCGGGAGCTGCTGAAGCGCAGCATGGACTACGATAAGCTGCCGGAGAGTTTTATCATCTTCATCTGCAATTTTGACCATGTGGGAAAAGGCTTGGCGAAATACGAGCGGGTATCGTACTACAAAGGTACGGACGATGAATACAATGATGGCAGTCATGTAATTTTGCTCAATACCAGGTATACGGACAGGAGCAATGTTTCCGATTCTATCGCCGAGTATCTGGACTATATTCGAGACAACAATGACACTGCGAAATTTTCAACGACGTTGGCACAGGAAGCAGTAGACCTCACTCAGAAGGTGAGGCACGACCCTGAAAAGGAGGTTGATTTTGTGACGTTCCGTATGGCACTCATGGATGAACGCAGGGCGGCTCATAAAGAAGGCCGTGAAGAAGGCATCAAAGAAGGCCGACAGGAGGGTGGCATTGCGATGCTTTGCAAAGCTGTTGCAGAAGGCGTAATGAACTATACTGATGCGCTGAAGCTATCAGGATGTACGAAAGACGAGTTTTCCGCATGGATGAAACAGTTCCATCCAGACTACAAAATTTAATTTTAGGATAGGCCAAACCGCCGGAAGCAATTTGCTTCCGGCGGTACTTTTTTAGCTATTGTTTTGATAATTGGACGCAGGCAGATACAGTAGCGGTGTGAAAGCGTGAAATTCGCCGCAGGGAGGCCGCAGGAGCGTTTCTGCGCGCCTGCGAGTATATCCGCGAATACCCTACGAGAAAAATGCGTCCTACGCGCTCTCAGGGGCGTTTTGAGACAGGGACAGGAAAGCTCCCCCAGAGGCAATGCCTCCGGGGGAGCTTCCTAACTTGATTATGCGAGGAGGGGAAAAGGCTTAGTAGCCGGTACGAGGCAGCTTGGGAGACTTGGGAGCAGCGGGCTTCGCAGGAACATAGTGGGAATAAACCGAAGTAGTCCAGCGAGCGATGCTCTGCACCCAGTTGCCGCCGAGCAGACCGCCGACGTCAGCCTTATTGGTGAACTTGTAGCCATTGGTGAGCGCGTACAGCGTCTGCGCGTCAACGGTGGCGTTCGTGAGCTGGTGGAACCCAGCGGGGACGATACCGAAGGAGAGCATGAACTGCGTCACATACTCGTTGCTGGCAAGGCCCAGAGCGGCAGAACTCATGTCGAGCGTGTAGTTCTTGGCAGTGCTCAGGTTGTCGTATGCGGTGCGCCACTGGCTGTTGAGGTTAGTGGTGAACGTGACCTTGTAAGTCTGCGTGGTGCTGTAAGTACCAGTCACCAGACGGGTCAGACGAACAGCGTCAGTAGGCAGGGTATCTCTCCAGTAGAAGCTCTGGAGGGAAGTGGTGGAGTCATTGCGGACGCCGCTGACGGTCCAGCGCATGACGTTGTTATTCATCGTCTGCGCGTAACCGGTCTTCTTGATGGAGACGCCGGCCGTGATAACGGGGTCGGTCACATTCAGCTTAACGACCTGTCCGGCAAACTCGATGTCAGCGGTGAACACGGTGGGATTCAGACCGTAGTTCGCGGGGGCCTGAACTTCCTTCACGGTATAGATACCGAGCGGGAGCTTCTTGGAAGAGCCGATGCCGTTCTCGTTGGTCTGGAACTTATCCACGACGTTATTCTGCTTGTCATAGACAGCGAAGATAGCGCCGGAGAGGGGAGTGCCAGCAGGAAGACCATTGACGGAACTGTAGCCCTCAGAGGTCTTGATGACCTGAATTTGACCAAGTTCGGAAGTGTTCTCCCACTCAATCATAGCAGTATCGCCAGCCAGAACCGTGAAGCTCTTGACCTTGTTATCGAGGATGTAGCCCTCGGCTGCCACGATTTCGCGGACGTAATACTTGCCGTCCTCAAGGGTCTTGTTCAGGTGGACATAGCCCTGGTCGTCAGACTCGTATTCGCCGATGGGGGTCATGGAGCTGTCGTACACGACGAACTTAACGCCCTGGATACCCTTGCGGGTCACGGAGTCGATTTTGTGGATAAGCATGGATGCGGAGGCGGTGTTCTCAAACTCGAAGGTCTTGGTCTCGCCCTTCTTCACTTCGACTTTCTGCGGAGTGGAGTCGAGCAAGTAGCCCTTGGGGGCCTTGATTTCGGTCAGCTGATACCAACCGTCATCGAGGTCGGGGAGCTGGATGACGCCCAGCTTATCAGTCACATAGGTGCCGACGATTTCGCCGTTCATCTTAGCAACTTCAATCTTGGCACCTTCCAGACGCTTGCCGGACTCAGAGTCAACCTTGACGATGGTAAGGCCGCCGAGCGGCGTATCGTAGAAGGTGAGAGTCTGCGTGTCGTTCTTCTCAATCTTGACAGTCTGAGAAGGAGCGTCCATCAGATAGCCGTCGGGCGCGGTCACTTCCGTGACAACATAGGTGTCAGGGTCAAGGTCAACGATGTGGATTTGACCGTTGGCATCCGTGGTATAGAGGCCGTTGGTAGAGGTGGCACCGCCATCCTGTGCGACGAATCTGCCGTCGGAGGTCGTCACCTTGAAGGTAGCACCAGCCAGAGGCTCCTTGGTCACGCTGTCGCGCTTCTCAATGATAAGGCCGCCGGGTTTGGTGTCCTTGAACACGATGGTCTGCGTATCGCCGGACGTTACGGTAATCGTGCGGGTCGGGTCATCAATGAGATAACCGTCGGGAGCTTTGATTTCCGTGATAACGTAATTGCCGGGACGGACGTTGGTGATGGTGATTTTACCGTCAGCGCCGGTGGTGAAGATGCCGTTGCTGGTGAGGTTGGTATCACCGATGACGCCGTTCTGACCGACTTCGCAGCCAGCGGCGGTGGTCACGCGGAACTCAGCGCCGGGGAGCAGCTCGTTGGTCTTGCTGTCACGCTTCTCGATGATGATTTTGCCATAGGGAGCGTTGGCGAAGGTCAGCTGAACGACCTTGCCAGCCTGCGTGGTAATGGTCTGAGGCGTTGTGTCGATAGCAAAGCCGTCAGGAGCCTTGGTTTCCGTCACAACAATGGCCTTGTTCGCTTCGAGACCGGTAATCAGGATAGTGCCGTCAGCACCGGTAGTGAACACGCCGTTGGAGTCACCGACCACGGTGCCATCCGCGTAACGCACGTCAAAAACAGCGCCTTCAAGCATCTTGTCGGGGTTCTCCGTGCAGACCTTCTTAATGAGCAGGGAGCAGGTGCTGGGGTTGGCGAAAGTGATGGTCTGGGTATCGCCAGCAGTGATTTGAATGGTGCGGGAAGCATTCTTACCAATCAGGTAGCCATCAGGTGCCTTGACCTCAGTGATGGTGTAGTTGCCGGGAGTCAGGCCCTTGATGATGATGCGTCCGTCACCGCCGGTCACGAAATGGCTGTCAGAGGACAGCGTGCCGGACTCGATAGTAAGGTCGTTATGGATGTTGCCATCTGCGCCGACTTCAGTACCGTCGGACTTGCGGATGATGAACTCAGCGCCGGAGAGCAGCTTGCCAGTTGCGGCATCGGTCTTTTCGATGACCAGTTCGCCCTTGGGCGCGTTCTTGAAGGTGATGGAAACGACCTTGCCGGACTTGATGTCGATGGTTTGAGCCTGACCGTCAATGATGTAACCGGCAGGAGCCTCAATCTCAGTCACGATGATGGTCTTTTCCGGTTCAAGACCGGCAATGGTGATTTGTCCGTTCTCGTCGGTGGTGAAGATGCCATTGTCATTGCCGAGCAGCGTACCGTTGGTATACTGAACACGGAACTTAGCGCCAGCGAGCACCTTCGTGGGGTGCTTGGCATCGACCTTCTTAATCAGCAGCGTACCGTCAGGAGAGTTATCAAAGGAAACCGTGATAACGTCCTGCGCCTTGCCGGAGATGTAGACGGTCTTGGGGCCTTCAACGATGTTATAGCCAGGAGCGGGCTTGACTTCCTCGACGATGTAGGTGCCAGCCTTGAGGCCGGTCCAGGAGCACACGCCGTTCTGGTCGGTCACTTTCTCACCGATGACCGTACCGCCCGTACCGGACGTGCCGCCGAGGTAACGGAGCTGGAAGGTAGCGCCGGGAAGCGCCTTGCCATTCACGCCGTCCTTCTTCATCACGATGATGGCGGAGAGCGGAGTGTCCTTAAAGGTAAGCTCTGCGTTATCGTCGCCCTTGAGGTAAATCTCCTGCGTGGAGGGTTCGTCAAGCTGATAGCCTGCGGGAGCTTCCACTTCCGTGAAGCGATACCAGCCTTCCTTCAGGTGGTCGAGATGGATAATGCCGTTTGCGTCGGTGTACTTGGTGCCGAGGCTCTCATAGGTTCCTGCGGGAGAGCCGGTGCCGCCAGTACCGGCGTAGAAGATTTCGAACTTTGCGCCCTCAACGCCGCCGCCAACGATGGAATCGACCTTCTTAACGGTGATTTCGGGCTTCTTGAGGTTCACAACATCAATACCGACGTTCGTGACACCTGCGTTGACCTGGAACTCATGCGGGGTCTTGTCGAGGATGTAGTCGTCCGGGCAATCCGTTTCAACAGCAACATAGATGCCGGGTTCCAGATTGGGAACCGTCAGCTTGCCCTGACCGTCCGTGGTGAAGTGGCCGAGAGACTGGCCGCCCTTCTTGGAAATCTCGAAAGTCACACCAGCGATGGGGTGGTTGTTCGAGTCATGCTTGAAGAGGGTGAAGTCAGTCTTGGGGACGTTCTCAAAAGTGAGGGTAAAGGTGCCGCCGGCAGTCAGCTCAACCGTCTGCTTCTCAGGGTTCAGGTTGTAGCCCTTGGGAACGGCAGTTTCTTTCACTTCGTAAGAACCGGGCGTCATATTCTCAAGGAAGATGCGGCCGGCACCGTCCGTGGTGAGAGTCTCGTGGTAGGTTCCGTCGATGCTGCGGATATCGAAGGTGCAGTTGGCAACAGGCTCCTTGGTCACGGAGTTGATTTTCACGATTTCGAGACCGGGCTTTCTGTGGTTGGTCGCCTCGACCGTAACGGTCTTGTTGCCCTGAATGTCAGCCGCGCTCACATAGGCCGTCACAGGCTCGCTGTTGACGACGTAGCCCTCCGGAGCGTCCTTCTCGACGAACCAGTAGGTGCCTTCCGTCACGTTCGGGACGGTGATGGTTCCCGCAGCGTCAGTCACAGCAGAGAAGAGGGTTTGACCGTTCTTAATGACCGTGAACAGGCATCCGGGAAGAGGATTATTGGATTCGTCCTTCTTCAGAAGCTGAACCTTGACCTTGGAATCGTTCTCGAAGACCAGCTTAACCTCGTTCTTCTTGTCCCAGTAGAATTCCTTCTTCTCATGGGGAGAGGGGAGGATGTAGCCTTCGGGAGCGCCAATCTCCTCGGCTACATAAGAGCCGACAGGCATCGTGTCCCAAGGCACATCGGTGAGAGCGCCGCCCTCGACCGTCTGACCTTCATAGGTGAAGTTATTGTCAATGCCAGTGATGCGGATGGTCGCACCGGCCAGTCCCATCGTCGGTCTGTCCTTATCCACCTTGCGGATGCTGCCGCTGGCGAGGGTAATGGGCGTGTCCGTCGCGGTCACGGTAACGGTGTTCTGCCCGTTGGTGGGAAGCGTCACCGTGTAGGGACCGGGGTTGTCGATTTGGTAGTCCTCCGGTGCCTTGGTCTCAGTTACCTGATAGGTGCCAGCTTTGAGGTCTTTGAATGTCAAAGTTCCACCCTGTCCAGTAACACCGGTCATGGGGAATTTAGGGTCATCCGAGCCGACCATCTCCAAGGAGAATTCAGCACCAGCAAGGCCCTTAGTAGGATTACTGGAATCAACTTTCTTGACAGTAATCTGGTAATTCCCCAAAGTGGGAATAGACGGCGTAGCGACCATGATGGCCTGCGTGTTATCATTGGTGTAATGCTTCTTGCCATCCGGAGATGTTGCATTACCGCCAATGTAATGATACAGGGTCACATCTACATCGGGCCAACAATCCGTGTTATCAAGGACCTTTTCACCCTTTTGATAGAAGGTGGTGGTTCCATATTTGTCCGTATAGATGTCGGAGTAGCTGGTGCTATTCTTTGCATTTGCAATATACATCAGCTCTTTGGCAATCGCGACCTTCTGTCCTTCTGCGTCAGAAGGGATTGCAGCGCCCTGACCCAACGCACGCCAGCAGAGCGCCTGAATCCATGCGTTGTGATACCGAATCAGGTTTTGGTCGGTCCATAGTTCGCCGCCCCACTTCTCCTTATAGGCGTCGGTCTGGTACTTGGCGTCCGTCATGCAGTAATAATAGCCAATCATCATCTTGATGAAGCTATTTGTTACTGGCTCCGGATTGCCCCACTTCTTACCAATCAGCGTGTTGCCAAGCTGCTTGCCGTGCTCAGCACAGAAGCCAACATTGGTCTTCCCGCCGACATTCATGTTGATAATGTGGAGGTAGAGCGGTTCGCCAAAACTGGGAGAGTTGTACGTCTTACTTCCATCTGTGTCGAGAAAATAGTCACTCTTCTGTAACGTGATTTCACTCGGCATACTTCCAGAAGGAGCCGCAAACGCGCTGGTTGGAATGAGGCCAATGACGCAGATTGCCGTCAGAAACAAAGACAGCAATCTTGTCCCGATTTTTTGTCTCACATAATCAATCCTTTCATTGTTATTTTGAGGAATTCAGCATTATCCCTCACTGACGATAATTATACCACCTTTTAATTTAGTAGTCAATTTTTTGAGTAGATTATTTGAAGATTTCTTGTAAAAACGAGAACAGCAAGGGCTGATGATACAGGCTCTCAGATTCTCCACTTCTTAGGTTCCGAGAATATGGGTGCGAACTCCTTATGACAGGCTAAAAACAGCAGCAGCCGCAAGGCTGCTGTTTAGCCTATTGGGAAACTTGCCTACCCGCATTGTTCAGGCAGATTCATAATCCCCAAATATCTGAACGCACCAATAGTAACCACTCGCGTCTTTTGAAACACCGACACCGATATTGTTGATAGTTTCGTCAGCCATAGCCCGAATGTGGATGTTCAATTTTCTTCCATTGAAAAAGTGAATTCCCCGCACTCTTTATGAGAAAGAGCACGGGGGAATTCGCCACAATTTATTCTTCGCACTAATAATACCGCAGCATGGCTGGTAGACAAGTTTTACGAAATAGACTCATAATCACCAAAAACCTGAACACACCAGAAGTATCCATTGGCATCAATAGCAACACCAACGCCAATATTGTCAGCAGTTGCATCAATCATAGCCTGAAAATGCACATCCGAGTTCACCCAATTAGTTACGGATTCTTTTGCAACAGTCGAACGATTGCTGCTTGTAGAACCGGTGAGATTCGTCATAGAGCCATAGGTCATGCCCGCTTTCTTACGGCAGTCCCGTTCAACCTGGCTATTATGTCCATTCCACCCATCACCAGACATCGCATAATACTCCGCCGCAGCCTGCGCCGCATTCATCACGGCAGAATCCGTGGGAAGCTCAGACACCCCATTTTCCTTACGAACCTCATTCGTCAGGCGGACAATTTCATTACGGATGTCCATATTGGCATTGAAGTCAACAGAGTTATAGTCGAACTCGCCGCCCTGATTGCCGGTGCCGCCGGGGTTAGTAGAGGTGCCGCTGGGCGTCGTAATGGCGACGGAGCAGGTAGAACCACCGACGCGGATAACGACGGTGCTGAGCGTACCATTCGTTTCATCGGACTTGAAGAGGTTCACAACCATAGTACCAGACTTGTAGCCCTCGACCATGACACTGCTGGAATCCACATCAATCCCGACAAAGCCAATGTCGGTCGTATGGTTATAAAAACCATTGCAGTCCTTGATATTGACGCCAAGGATTTTGCCGGAGCTATCGGACACCTTAAAGTAAGCCTTCTGGCCAACGGGAACATTGACCTCAAAGTAGGAGCCAAGAGTACCAACAGCCTTAGACTTGTACTCAGCAGTTACATCAGCGCCGGTATAGGTCTTGGTCGTACCGTCGGGCTTCGCAGGAGTCTCGGTGGAGGGATTGGTTTCCGTGCCACCGGAAGCGAACTTATTCTCGTAGCGATAGAGCATCACGACGGCCTGTGCGCGGGTCAGGGTGGAGTCAGGGGAGAAGTGGGTCTTATCCACGCCATTGACGATGCCGTTGGCATACGCCCAGTTGATAGCGGCGCGAAGCTCAGAGGAGAGTCCCTTCACATCGCTGAAAGGAGCGGCAGAGGCGGTCTTGCGGTCAATGCTCTTATAGCCGGCGTAGTTATAAACCATCGCGCAGAACTCAGCACGGCTGATGGGCGTGTCACCGAGGAACTTATTCGAGCCAGAGACAGTAGAAATCAGGATGTTATTCTTCTGCGCCCAGCTTGCAGCGTTTGCGTAGTAGATGGAGGCCTTCACATCAGAGAAAGAGGAAGCGCCGCTCACGGCAGGCTCGCCGGCATAACGGTAGAGAATAGCAGTCATCTGGCCGCGCAGGGTTTTGTCATTCGGGCTGAAGGTCGTGGCAGACGTACCGTTCACAACGCCCTTATCAACCGCCCAGGCAATCTCCTTGGAGGCCCAGAAGGAATCAGGGACATCGGTGAAGCGGGGATGCGCCGTGCCGATGCTGACACAGAACAGGGAAAGCACCATTGCCAGAACGAGCAGCAGCGCCTTCATACGGGAGGAACACTTAGTTTTCATAGAGATGCCTCGCTTTCTTGATTTAATATTGAGAAATGGCGGGAGATAGCTCCCTTGTTTTCTATGATGTTATTATACCACGCATTAACTCGTTTGTCAATAATTGCTTCTTTGAAATTTGAGAACCTGAGAACTTAGGAGCGTGAGAACTTAAAATTATAGGGTCTGCGAAGGAGCAACCTTGCCGGCTCTTTGCCCGGAAGATGACAGATGCGCCGTGGACATGGTAGCACACAAGCCTTGGGATTGCAACGGATTTCGCGTTTCTTCGCAGAATGTGAACAAAGAACCTGAGAATACGGGTAGACAAGTTCCGCCGCAGACCGAGAGCAGCCGCATCGCGGCCGCACAGACAGATTCAAAAACCAGCAGATTTGCAGAGATGCCGCTCAGACAGAAGCAAAGAACCTGAGAGGACAGGAATCAGAGAACCGAAGAATCTGGAACAGAGAATTCAATGTTGACTTTTTCACGAGAGTGGGCTATACTGACATTAGAAACAGGGGCGCTACCGGCAAACGGTCAGTCCCTTAAAGTTGCATTGAAGTAATCGCCGAACTTGTTGAGGGAGCGGCGGTTACTTCTTTTTATACGCCTGTAGAAACAGGCCACAAATGCCAATGATAACCAAGCAAAGTTGTAAAACTTCGGATGTACTCATTTAAGCAGCCCCCCTTTCTTTTGGAACAGGGGAGCAAGAAGCGCCCCTGCGAAAATGCAGGGGACTAACCGCTTGCCGTTTCTCGGTAGCGCCATAGTTATTATAGCATAAAATGTCTGGAATTGCAAGAATTTCCAGCAAAATGTGAGCCGCTGAATTACTTTCTGAGACTTTACGATTCTTGAGAATATAGGTGCTTGAGAACCTCGGAATACGAGAGTTTGAGTGAGGAGCTGGACGAAGAAATCTCGCAACTGCAAGAGAGAGGAGAACCCAGGTGGACAGGAAGCCGAGTTCTCTGATAAGCAAAACGTAGCAACCGTGTGGTTGCTACGTTGTGATGCACATTTCAGTTATTTGGAAACATTACATTTAGACAGTTCATCACTTTCACAAGGCAAAACAAGGTAACTGATATCGAAGAAATGGGCTATCCACACGCCCGGAGGAGTATGGTGGCCACCAGCGGATTCCAGTAAGCTGAGAGAACCAAAGAACCAAAGAACTCAGGAATACAAGAACTGAGGAACCAACCACCCGCGCCGCTGCGAGCAAAAAATGCGCCCACGAGTTTGCATTTTTGAGAAAAAGCGGATACAGCATGGCAAACAAAAAGGCAAATATGAGAACCTGAGCACCGTGGAACGGAAGAACCTAAGAGCAGCAGAACTGGGGAGCCGTGGATTACGGGTTCCAAAGAACCCCAAAGATGACAAAGCCCTGCCGGAGCAACTCCATAGCAGGTACAAAACGATATGCGGGCGCGTATGGCAATGCCAGCCGCAACAAAGGATTCTCAGGAAGGAAAGAACCCAAACTCCCCGGTTCTTAAATTTTCAAGTGCTACGCAGCGCGGATAACACGGACGAAAGTATCACCATCTTGGACAAGGGCTATCTTCACGCGAGGCGGAGCGGATTTTTTGAAGTTCGGCTTTTCTGTAATCTTGAAGCGGATACTGCCGACCTTTCTCCTGTCCTCCTTGCTTCGAATGGACTCGCAGGCCACGTTGATGCCGGTCCGCTCGTTTATCTCCTTGATAGCAGGAGCGAGCACACGCTTATAAAAGACCTTGTATGCAGAATACGCTTCGCACTGTCCCAGCAGACACTTCAATTCGGAGAACCCAACTTCCCAAGAACCCATACTCTTGAAGGAGCAAAAGAGGGGGTAGAGCTTCAGAGCATTCAGACCAGTCATTTGTGAAATATCAGCAAACTGAAACGCTGTAAAATTCTTCTGCTGATGAAGCAGGAACGGCGCAAGCCATTCTTCCAGGACGATTCGAGCGGACGAACGCCCATATCTACTTGTGACGGCAAGAAGTTTGAACCACGTCAGACGCCTTGGCAATTCGCCCTTCCACGCAGCGGGTTTGAGCGGTGTGAGCTTACTCTCCACCGCCTCGCGTAAGAGAGCATCAACGTACTTCTTTCCATATCCGGCGGTGTAATCACCGTTTGTAAGACGGTAAAGCGTTTTGTAGTCCACGTCAACGACATAGAACGAGTTATCGTTCTTTTCAACGGTCCCAATCAGGTAATAGAACAGCTTGAGCTGGTTGACCGACATTTCCGTTATAAAGCTGCGGACAAGGGAATTTCCTTGTACGACAAGATGCGATGTCGATTGCAGCGTTGATTTGGAACCGTTCGGTTTGTCCTTTGCGTTCATTTCTCTTCCTCCCCGGCGCTCATGCGCATATTTCCACTTGCTGATATGCAGTTCCCATGGCCGCATCATCACAAGGCGTGATTTCCCCAATACAGAGTTTTGGAATACGCAAAGATACCGGCTGCCGCTCCACAACGAATTTTGTAGCAACCTTCAGGCTCGGAGCCTTCTCCCAATTTCCCCCAATCGGCTCGACGGACTTCACGCAAATGTCCGTCATGCCGGTCAGTTCCAAACAGCAGGGGCGAATGACCTTCCGGAACAGGTCCTTATACCGGCTGTACTTCTCCGGATAGGCGACAGGTTCTTTTTGGCCGAGATGGAGAACCTCTCTGAGCCTCTCAGACGAAATGACCATTTCTCCGGCCTCCAGCGCCCCTGTGAGCAGCGTATGGAGTCGGTGGGATACGGACACGCCATAGAGTGACGCGGCGCTTGCAGCGCGTCTGTGGCCGCCTGGGATACAGGTTTTGATGAAGAATTCATTCAGGCGAAAATGAACACCTGCGTCTTCACCGCATTCGATAGCGCAAATCATCGGCATTTCAAACCAGTCCCCGGTCTTTTGTTGGACAAACAGGCAGGGAATGGGTCGCCGGTCAAAGATGGCAAGCGTCAGCTTGGCAAAATCGTCATTGGACAGGTTCATATTGGTCAAATAACGCACAGTGTCCCACGAGAAGGAAAAGATTCTGCCCAAATCCTCTTCAGTCTTAGACGCGGCGATAGCGGCCATGACAAGGCGTTCATACAAAAGCGATGCCGTGACCTCACCGTGCTCGGCACTGCGCGGCAGACGGACATACTTGCTCAGGATAGAAAGCCGTTCTTTACCCGCATCAAAATCAAACATGAAAATCCCCCTTTCAAGATTGCCTGCCTATTATACCACACAAGAACAACTTAGCGCAAGAAATTGTTGAAAAATTTCAAAACGTCACTGGGCGTTTGCTTTGTAAGCATCCACGGCAATTCTTTCAGCCTGGAGGTTTAGGTCTGGAGAAGGTACACAGAGGGGGAGTTTCTGCACTCGGAAGGGGCCGCGCAACGTCCGGGCGGGAAAAAGAACTTTGCGCAGGTTTTCAGCTCCCCGAAATTTCAAAATTTTTGGGACGCCTATTATACAAGAGTTAGAACTTCTTAGGAGGAGAGCTTTAGCTCTCCCCAGACCGATAACAATTATCCAAGATAGCATAAAGATAACGGCGTGTTGCAAATGTTTATTTTCCGATATGGTAAAACTATTCAGGTCTATTATCAGAACTTTTTGGAGGAAAATAAACATTGCAAATATTTTATTTCATTTCGTCTTACTATACATGGGATACTAAGTAATACTAACAAGAAACATTTCCGCGTGCGTGCGTGCGCGTGCGCGTGCGCACGCGAGGATAACGAAAAAAGAGCTTGAATCCATTGCAACAAAAGACATTGAAAAGTTTACATAAAAAATATCAGATAACGATTTTTATGGAATTTTTCGTAAAAATAGGGGGTACACGTTTTTCGACTTTTCGCAAAAATAGGGGGTACACGTTTTTCGACTTCCAAGAAAGCAAAAACACGGATTTTTGCAACTTTTTCGGCACAAATTAGAAAGGTCTAACTGCTTGAAATCGCAACTGTACGCATCTGAAAACTGGGAGCTGCCGTTCCGGGAGACTGTCCCGTTCACGGAGCGCCTCCGGCATCGCGTCCCGTGGGCCTGTTTTTTGCAAAAATAGGGGGTACACGTTTTTCGACTTTGCATCTGCGAGTTCTTTGAAACCGTTGGTATAACTGGCTTTGTGGGCTTTTTCTTCTTTCACGGAAGATACGCATTTAAGGGGAAAATAAGAGGGTATCTTTTGCAAATTTGGACGCCTCACCTGGAGCAGGTGGTAGTGAATGCGCAAATGTATTATTCTTTAACATTTGGTTCAAAGGAGCACTTCTATACGCCGAAAATTGACAACAAAGACGTAATGTGGTATAATAAGAAAAAGCGATAGGAGGGCTTTTGTTTTGAAATTGATTATCGCTGAAAAGCCTGCTCTGGTATCGGCAATCGCGGACGCTCTTGACGGGCCGCGTAAGTCGCTACAGGGCAGTACCTATATGACAGTCGGGGACTACACGCTGATATCCGTATTTGGACACTTATTGGAGCTGAAGGAGCCGGAGGATTACGACGAGTGCTATAAGGACCGCAAGAACATCAGTCTTCTCCCCATTTATTTCGATGACTGGGGCCTCAAGGTTAAGGAACCGGATGCAAAGCACAAGGATTCCCCTCCAGAAGAACGCCTCAATGAAATCGGACGTCTGCTCAAGCAGTGCGAATATGTCATTCATGCCGGAGACCCGGATGAAGAGGGGCAGCTGCTCATTGACGAGGTTTTGCGTTGGTTTCACTACAAGGGTAAAGCATATCGGCTTGACACACTTGACCTAACGGAAGCGGGGATGCGCAGGGCGCTCAAGAGCCTAACAGACAACCGCCTGCATGAAAATTCCGGCTGGTCCGCTTATGCCAGAAGTGTCGCGGACGCCATTGTGGGGTTTAATCTCAGCCGCTATTTCTCCGCGCTCAACGGGGTCAATCTTCCCGTTGGCCGTGTGCAGACCGCTACGCTTGGGCTTGTATGTGCGAGAGACGAGCAGATAGAAAGCCACAAAAAGACGCTGTACTACGACGTGACGGCGGTGCTGGACGTCAACGGTGTGCGAATCGACACGCAGTATGCGCCGGCGAAAGATGACGCAAATTTGACTGATGGGCGGATGCTCAGCAGGACTTACGCCCAGTCCAGGGCGGATATGCTCAAGGACGAAACGCTCAATGGCGTCACAGTAACGCGGAAGACGGTGAGCGAGGATGCCCCGCTTCCGTTCAATCTCGGTAAGCTGACATCCTTTTGCGGTTCAAAGTTTGGCTACAAACCGCAGGAGGTTATGGAAATTACCCAGTCCCTGCGCGAGAAGTACAAGGCTATTTCCTACAACCGTACCGACTGCCAATACCTCACGGAAACACAGTATGCCGAATCCGGTCCCACAATGGATGCCGTTATCCGCAACATTGGGTTTCGCCCGAAACAGCTGGATATGACTTTGAAATCCAAGTGCTTCAACGATAAGTATACGACGGATAGTGGGGAAGCACACACGGCCATTATCCCGCAGAATATCAGCGTGGATATCCACGCAATGACGGAACCTGAACGCAAGGTTTACCTCGCCATCTGCCAGTATTACATGGCACAGTTCATGCCGCCCGCAAAGAAAGAGCGCTCGGCACTTACTGTCAAACTGAAAGATGGGGGTACGCTCAGCGCTTCTGCATCCAAAATCATCGAGATGGGATACCTGACACTCTTCAAAAAGGACGGTATCCGTAACGAGGAGAGCGCCCTGTGCGCAGTCCCTGTTGGAACCTATCAGTGCGACGTCCTCGACGCGAGCGTGGTGGAGAAAGAGACGAAGCCTCCCGTGCGATATACGCAAAACACGCTTGTTGCCGATATGTCCTGCATTGCCAAGTATGTCGAGGATAATGAAGTCAAGGCACTCCTCAAGGAGAAGGATAAAGGCAAGCAGGGAGAGAATGGCTCTATTGGAACACCCGCAACGAGAGCGGCTATTGTTGTTGGACTTGTGAATCACGGATATCTGGAGGATGACGGCAAGCGTGTTATCTCCACGCCAAAGGCCCGCGAGTTTTATCGTATCCTGCCGGACGAAGTGAAGAAAGCGGACATGACAGCCTATTGGTGGGTCATGCAGGAGGATGTCCGAACAGGCAAGGACGACTATCACATTCTGACAAACAGCGTTCTGGAGACTGTTCGAACTATCGTACATACCAAGTACCCACTTCTATCCGAGGAACTGCGGAGTCAGCTTGCGGCCGCCTCTGGGCGTGAACAGACACTCGGCGTATGCCCACGCTGCGGAAGCGCTGTCATTGAAGGCAAACGGGGCTTCGGCTGCTCAGGCTATAAGCAAGGCTGCAAGTTCATTATCTGGAAGACACAGAAGACTTCGCTGATGAAGGATTGCGTCATTACGGCAGCCAACGTCAAGGCATGGCTGTCTGAACCGTGGGTAAATCTGCCGGATGGAAAAAAGAAGAGCGGAAAGAGTGTAAAGCTAAAAAAGCTGACATCCAAGGCAGGGAACCACTTTGAGAGTGAACTGTTCCTGTTGGATGACGCCAGTAGCGAGTACGGTCCCGGCTTCGTGTTCCCGGAGCAGGACGAAAAGGAGGTTCTTGGCAGATGTCCACGTTGCGGCGGTGATGTGACAGAGTTTCCGTCCGGCTTTTCATGCAGCGGGCATGAGAATGGCTGTGGTTTTGTTATCTGGAAGAAATCTAAGCTGAAAATGCTCAGCAAGACCACTTTCACGGCAAAGGATGTCCGGGCATTTCTGCTGGGACAGTCCGTGAGAAAAACCACTCTGCTGAAAAAGAACGGTACGAAGTTCACGGCTTCCCTTGTCATGCAGGACGACCCGAAGAGTCCATACGGACCGAATTTTACGTTTGGGGAGGGGCTGGACAGATGACGTATAAGACACATCTGGTCGGCGGCGCAGTCGCTGCCATGCTGCTGACTTTGGCAGCATCCGAACAGGAACTTGGACTCAAGCCGTTTACAACGCCGGAGTTCTTCGGAGTGTTGACCGCCTCACTACTTGGCAGTCTTGCACCGGATATCGACCAAGGGAAAAAGAGTAAAGTCGGCGCGATGGTCAAGCCTGTTGCTTCCGTTTGCAGTAAGTGCTTCGGGCACAGAACCTTTTGCCATAGCGTCTGGTTTCTGCTTCTGCTGTACTTTATCATCCGTGGTATCTTTCCTTCAATGGCGTTTTTCGGTCTCGCGTTCTGCATCGGCGGTGCATCGCATCTGTTGCTGGACTGCTTCAACCCACGCGGCGTTCGGCTTTTCTGGCCCATTCCGCTGACTTTCCATTTCGGCAATGTTAAAACGGCGAGCGGGCGGGGGAGTATGTTGGAGAATTGGCAGGAGTATGTGTTTCGTGTGGCGCTGGCCTGTATGTTTGCGGCGCTGGTTCTGGTGGACGCCTATCGGCGTGCTGCCCCGTTTGGAGGAATTTGACTATGGATATGAACACAAAACTTGAAATTTGCAGGCTGAAATTCTGCGGGGAATCTGTCATTTCGATTTCTGAAATTACAGGCTTTACCAAGCAGTGTATCTATACATTCATTCGAAAATTCCCGCGTTCGGGACGTTCCGTACCTGTTACCCGTCCAAAGGACATAACGGAAGAGCAGGTGAAAGCCTACTGCCGCGACTACATCAGCGGTTACAGCCCGCAGGAGATTGCCGAGAGATACGGCGTCACGGAGGAAACTATTCTCCAGCTGTTCTACTACATCAGCGGACGCCGAGTCGTTTCCTCCCGCCCAAAGTATTATAACGCGCTGGCAAAGTGGATGCGTTCGCACGGCTACTCGCAGCGAACATTTGCGGCGGAGTTGGGCATTCCGATTTCCCGACTCAAGGATGTGTTTGCGGGCTACCGGCACATGGACGCAGAACTGGGCCAACGCATTTCCGATATGACCGGTATCCCATTAAAGGAGCTGTATGCCGATGTACTCCCGCCTAAATCCTGATTCATCTATTGATTTCGGCACGCGGCGGCCCTATGCCTGTGTTCGGGAGTGGATGCGAATGAATCGTTGCTCCCAAAACAAGCTGGCGGGGCGAATAGGAGTATCGGGGCCATATCTATCCAGAATCTTGCGCGGAGAACGGTACATGACGCTTGACATCGGTCGGAAGCTCTCTGCGGAGACAGGCATCCCGCTCCGGCAAATCTTTATCGACATTCTAAACGAACAGCTTTGGCCGGAAGATTCCGCTCTTCCGATTCCCAAAAATTTCAGGAGGCTGTCATTATGAAAATAACCAATCCGAGAACTAAAGCAGCCCTGCATATTGCAGGAGCTGTCGCTGCCGTTGCCGCGCTATGCGCACTTGTTATCCTAATCGGCCGTGGCTGTCAGAAGGACAACGACACGCCGAACGGGCCGCAGCATTCTGTTGCGGATTCTGTGAACACGGACGGAGAGGATTCTCAGGAACCAGACCACTCCGGTTCTCAGATTCCCGATAACTCAGAAACTTCCAATCCGGGCACCAGCGACAAACCACCACTGGAGGATTATGAGGATTTCGGGGACAATACGGAGGACGATGTGCCGGTCGGCACATATAAGAACGACAAAGTTCTGTCGTTCAATTATGGCAGCGGGACGCTGTATCTCGGCGTAGAGACGGATACCAGCGATGCCATTTATCTGAACCCCAGCTCTTCGGAAGCTGCCGCCAGTCCGGATAAGCAGATTGGCTTTTACATCATGTCCAGCAGCCCGGAACTGTCGTATTCCGAATGGGAAGGCGCTGAACCGACAGATAAGCTGAACAGCAACAGAGCGAATCTCGTATTCAAGGATGATAAGTTTAATACGGCGGTTCCTGCGGCGTATCACAACACGGTGGATTATGGCGTGAAGTGGTCTCGTTCCGAGCTGCAACTCAATGACGATGATGGCGGCACCGTCCTTTATATTCGCATCGTGCAAATCAATACCGGAAAGCTGCTGGCGGTCTGCAAGGCGACCATCACATACGACCCCACTACGAACAGCCACTCCCTGACATCTCTCACCGATAACAACATCAACGCAACCGGCGAATTGGACGGAACGGGGGAGAGTGCGGATGACCTCGCTGCACAAGCAGTCGAATATCTCAAGACGAAGGGCGGTATTGCCGCCACCGATGAAAATTGGAAGAAAGCTGCCAAGAGTTGCATCATTGAAAAGGTTCCGACCACCTATGCTTTCCGCTTCATTGGAACGGATGGGAATGAGACGAATATCGGGAACTATGAGAATTGCGATATCTACGCCGTCAATATTCAGTTTCCCGGCGACTTCAACACCGTTTACTTCGCTCCCAAAATGCAAATCATGGGCTTCGAGCGCCCGACCGAGCCGGGAAAGACGGAAATTCGTCTGCAAGTCCTTGGCATGGCCGCAGCAAACCACCGCGACTATGGTAAATAAGCGCCATTTTTTTGAACAAGGAGGACAGCACAATGCCTACTATTAAAGCCAACGAGAAGCAGTTAAGCGCCCTGAAAGATATCGAAACCGCCCTCAAAATCGTCAGCGACATCAATGCCATTTTCAGCACACATTCCGATGTCTGCGTTTCCTGCAAGGAAGGAAAGGGCAGGGCCACCAAGGAATATTCTGTGGTGCTGGATGACGGAACAAAGAAGAAGGTTTTAACTGCTCTGAACGCCGTGAAAGACCGTTTGGGCAAGGACGCAATGGCGAAAGCGGCAAGATATAACGTCTCTCTTTCCAATGACGAGCTTGCGATTTTCGCCGCCTGCGGAGAGAATATCAACACGGAGCCAGAGGGCGAAACAGACACCGCAGAAAGCGAGGACGAACCCAGCATCTCTGATGCGAAGGAGATAGCCGATGCAGGGCCGGAGGATGCCGCGCAGGATGGCGGTGCCGATTCCGGCAGTGAGTCCGCTGCGGGCTATTACTGATACCCAATACACGAAAACAGCGCCGCAGGCATCTGTCTGCGGCGCTTATCTTTGGCTATATCGTTTTTGCGATGATTTCACCGCACGCGGTCATTCTCTCGTCCGTCGGCATACAGAGCAACCTGCCCAAGATACGTCTGATACGCGGGTCAATGACCTCCTGGCACTTCTGAGTATCGGAGTTGATGTCATGGGTAAAGAAACGCCCTGGGATAAAGACGTGGTTATGAAGCACATAATCCCGTGCGAGGAAGTAGTCGGGAGAAATGTTATACCGATATCCGAACAGAGCGATGCCGGACGGAGTGGGCATGGTTTTCCGGCGTCCGCGCCCTGTCTGCGGAGCGGCAGACTCTGCTTTTTCTGATTCGGCAACCTGTTGGAGTTTTCTCAGTGTGATGGTTTCATAATGACGGAGTGGGACAGCGCCGAGACTTCCTTCTGTGAACCCATGGTCCGTATTGTACTCCACAAAACGCTCCCACATAGTCACGCTGTCAATCGTCATGCCGATGTTCTGAATATGGTGCTCCTCCGCGATACGTTCCGCAGCTTCAAATGGCACGTCAGTCGTTATCTGGAGCCGGTAGGCAACCTCGGCAAGATTGAGGGGGAGCATGATTTTCGGCGGCATCCCGAAAAAGGTTTCCGCCACAGACTGCCCGGTTACGATATCGCAGAAGGCGGCAATCGAAGCGGGCGGCAGCAGAATCGCTCCGTCTTTGATGCCCCGTGACAGCAGGGATGCGGTGATGCTGCACGTCCTCGCGATTTCCTTCGCCGTCAGACCGTTCTCGCGCTTCTTGACGTCCATCATATTGGCGATATATGAGGTCTTGATATGAACCGCAGAATCAATGTAATAATTGATGATGCCCCGCTGGATGCGGATATCGCTGATGCTGCGGATTTTTTCGAGAAGGTCGGGACGGATATGAAAGTTTCTGCTGAAGGCTATTTTTTTTAAGCCGGTTGCCCGGTCGTAGGCGTTTAGCTCGGATTCAATTTCCAATAGAATAGATTTGACTTTTTTCTGCTCCTGCTCGGAGGCAGACTCCATTCCGCTTGTGAATTCGACCTCATTTTTCATGGCAGCGAAGGGAGCGGGGCGCTCTGCGGTATTTTTTTCTGACGAAAGGGCCTTTTCTTCAGACATTGGATGTCACCTCACTTTCAGCGGCGGAAATACACTCCACTGCTGTCTGAAACAGCTTACGGTTATTCAGAGAAAGAAATTTGTAAAGTGCAAACACATAGTCGGTTTCGATGCGCTTCGCATACAGCGGGAAGTTCTCACAGCACAGCACCCAAAACAGGGGCGCATCCATAAGTTCCGCAGCCTCAACGACTTGCTGAATATTAAAGGCGGTTCTGCGGACAGAGAGGGTCTGCATCGTGCCCTCCGTGTCGCCGTGCAGCTTCCGAATGAACTCTCGGTTGGTTTCCGTTGCAGCCTTCCTATACCGCACGAGAGATTTGATTCTGGCGGAGGGGATGGAGTAAACGCTGCCATCCTCCGCACGCTCCAGATGCGGGTCGAGGTCTTCCACGATAGCTTTCAGCTTTGCAAGGGACGCATCGCCTATGTTGTCCATCCGGTCTATCAACTGATGCTCCTGGGAGGACGGCATTGGAATGGAGATACCCAGAACATCCTGGAAGAACTCCTGATAAGACAGACCGGTAATTTGAAGCAATCCTTCAATCTCACCTTTGGCCCACACAATGCGCTTTCGACGCAGGCTGTCAGAGTTGAATCCGTATCTGACAGCAAGGAAGTTAAAAATTCGATTGCTGTCATCCTCTGAGAATCGGTCCAGCGAACAGCGGAAATTCGTCTCGGTATCTGCGGCAAGGGGATAGCTTTTGCCATACAGGTCGGAGTATTTCCCAAGGCCGCTGTGTTTACGCCCTTTCTTGAAAAAAGCCTCGCCGAGTCTGGTCATAGACCGGACGTCTCTCGAAAAAAGCTCAGTCAGTTTATCGCAGACCTCTTTGTTTTTCAACTTCTCTTCTTCGTTCAAAAAACTCCCTCCTTTCATGCCGGGACATTATACCACACATTGTCGAGAAAAATCAACTGCTATGAATAAATATTGCTTGAGTAACGGATTTGGCTTCTGCTTGCAATACAAGCATGAATTTACCTGCTGTGTAAAAATTGACTATTAAATACTTGAGTGGTATAATAAAATGCGCACAGAAGGAGGGATTCAGATGCCAAATGAACCTGTGAAAATTACTGCGCAGGAGTTAGAGGAAATCAAGAAACTGCCATCCTGCCAGTTCATGCTCGGCGGCACGCCGCAGACCGGTTTTTTTGATAAAGTCAACGAGAAAATTTACTATCTCGATTCGGAAGGAAACTGGATGGTTAAGCGTGCGCGGGTCAAGAAGAGAGAACCGGAAAAGCCCCAGGAAGAGGAGGCTCCGGCAGAAGAGAACGGTGAGGAAGAGGAAAGTGGGAAAAGGAGGTGGCTGCGCAGGAAGGCCAAATCCGATGTTGAGGATGAATCTGAGGACGGTAGGAGCAGGTTGGACGCCTTGAAGGAATCTTTGGAGCAGCCGCTATTTGAGAAAATTCCGCTGACCAGGAAGAAGCTGCTTGTCATCATCGGCGGGATGATGGTGTTGTTCATCATCGGCTCCATTGCGAGCAGTGTGCTTTTCGGCGGCAATGATACACCGTCTAACCCTACGCCGATTGAAAATCAGGAACCCGTGGATGAACCAGACCCGTCCTTGAACACGATACAGGTCATTCAGGTCAAGCAGGACCTGATTCCGGGAGATGTTATCACGGAAGACGTCATTCAGAGCGCCACCATCAGCGCAGAGAGCTACAATCAAATTACTCTGGGCGGAACGAATATCTACCAGTATAACCGTGCTTCCAGCCTTATCGGCAAGTATGCTACCGCATATATCCCGACCGGCCAGTATCTCGCATACAACAATGTGGCGAGTGCATACACGCCGCCGAAGAATCCGTGGGTGAATGAGCAACAGGGGAAGGTCTATGTGACTGCCCCTCTGGACGATGAAACCGCGACCAGCGTTCTCCTCAATTTTGGCGCGAAAGTTGATATGACGATTAAAAAGGAGACTGTCCGGCAGACGGAAGCCCCGGATGATTCTCCGGACATTCCCGGAATGACGCATCAGACGACCATCTATCAAAGTGTTTCCATTGACACCTACGAAATGCAGAATGTCATTGTGTGCGATATCCTGAACGCGGAGCAGGTCAGCATCTACGACGAATATACCAAGCTGATGGAGATTCCTGCTGGTGAACAGCTCAATTACCTCCGTGCGGCGCTTTTGGAAGATGAAACGCTGGCAGATACCTTGACGCCCGCCTATATTCGTATCAAAATCGGCATCGACCAATCGGACGCAATCGGCGACTTGTCCGATAAGTCCATTTCCATCAAATATAAGCTCCACGACGATTCCGACATTGACACGACGACCGACGCAAAGCGCGAATACGCAGCGCAGGCAAGGGCGCTGGCGGAGACGATTCGGGATGCCATCCACGCAAACGCTGAGACGGCTGCGGAAGGAGGCGGTGACTGATGTTTCGAGGTCTGCGAAGGACAGCGCTGGCAATTCTTACTCTGGCGCTGATACTGACTTTTCCCGTTACAGCGTCTGCCACTGACGCCGGCTTTTCCGATGTGCCAGAAACGGCACCGTATCATGATAGCGTTGTCTATCTCTCAGAACGGCAAATCGTCACAGGGACTGGCGTCGGCCAGTTCTCCCCGGACGCCCCCATTACCGTTCGGCAATGGGCGGTCATGCTCTGCCGAGCCTATGGTGTCCAAATGAAAGGCAATGGATGGATGGAGCAGAGTCAGAGCGGCGTGGATGCTGCTTACGGCAACGGTTGGCTGAGTGAGACTGCTGTCGTCTCACCAGAAACACAACTCTGCCGGAGTGCGGTTCTGGAAAGTGCGTTCGATGCCGCACAGATACCGGTCTACGACAATGTACTCTATGGAGGGAAGGCACTTAGCCGTGAGGAAAATGTCCTGCGTGTTGGACAAGAGCTGGGCTTATGTTCTGCGTCCTCGACCGTAGGTGAAAGAGTAACGAGGGGAGAGGCGGCTGTCTATCTATATGAGACATTGACACATCAATTTGTGGTCGAAGCGCCTAAATCTCCGGTCGTGTGCGAAAATCGCTCTGACGCGAATCTCAACGATTATCTTATGGAACTGCGCTATCTTCCGGATACCGTCCTCAATGCGTTCAATGAGCACGGATGGAAGCTCGTTATCGACCATGCGTATACGGCGAAAATGGGCAAGCTGTATAATGTGTCCTGCACCGGCGTCACCAGCTATCAGGAGCGAACCATTTATGTTTCGGAAGCGGGGGCAGTCCTGCATGAGTTCGGGCATTTTATAGAAGGGGAACTGCTCAGCTTTCCTGCCAGAAGTCAGGAACTCTTCAACGCAGAAGCAAAAGATGCACCCTTCCGCAGCTATGCCAAAACAAGCAGCAACGAATATTTTGCAGATTATTTCGCTTATCTGCTGACACATTCGGATGGCAGCAAGTCCATGCAGCTTCTGAAAAAAAGCACGCCCAAAACATACGAATATTTCCACTCACTCACGATAAACGGTGAACCGCTTTTGGGAGGTAGTCATGCCGAAGAAGTCAAAAATTATTGAATTCCCGCATCTCCGTGCCCTGCTGGAGCAGGATGACGCCAATCGGGCCGAAAATGCCGCAGGGAAACAGGCTTCGGACTCGGCACCGGAACCGGAGGGGGAGAAGAAATCTATCTGGCAGGAGCTGCGGGACATCGAGCTGCCGACCGCCTTGCAGTCCAAGGAAGTCATGCTCTGTACGGTCGCGGTACTGATGACGCTGACAGTCATCGTGTTGTCCATCACGCTTCTATCCGTGCGGCTGCTCATGTTTCTTCTTTTCCCCGTCTATCTTCTATACTGTGCGGTTTCTCTGCGGTTGGATTTTAAGGACGGCACTATTAGGGAACTGCCGATGATTTGCTACAGCGTACAGACAAACGCAATTTCCAACGGATTGAAAGGCTCCACGAAAGTGTGTTTCCGGACAGACGATGATGTTCCGTCTTATTTCACCTTTACACTTCCCCGCAAGGTGACGTTTTATCCGAATTGCCCATATCTCGTCTACATCAACGAAAAAACACCGCATCTGTTATATGCCTATTTGCAGATGTGAGTACATCTTCCAGCGGCATCTATCCATACCGGATGGGTGCTGCTGTTTTTTTGCCGAAACACTCAGGCACCTCGGAACTCAGGAACCTGTATTCCTGTTTATCACAATTCTGCAAATGGCTAAAAGGCCGGTATGCTGTGACCATACAAAAGAAGTATCGCAAACATAAAGAAAGTTCAGTCAGCATCCTTTACGGATACTGGCTTTTTATATATCCCAAATCACACAAAACAAAAAGGAGAAATGAAAAAATGTTTACAAACGACTACTTTACGAAAGCAATGGGTTATGTCATCGACGGCGAATCCCGTGGCAGCAAGGAAAGTGCAATGAAGTACCTGACGGGTTCCGGTTTCATGGAGAGACAGGAAGCGGAGAGTTATCTCGCGCATCTGTTTCGCGTGTGGCGGAATCTGTCTGCTGCAAACGCCCGTTAATGAGTGAAAGGAGAAAGAAACTATGAATCACACTTTGAATACGCCGTCTGCCAGTTGGTCAGTTGCCAGATTCCCGAAAGAGGTTCAGAACTATGCTCCGACAGTAAAGGAGCCAGCTATGTTCTCGGCACTCCGAAACGGTGGCGGCAATGTCGCGTTGAACGCATACGCCGCACAGGCGGTTGTGGCATGGATGAAGGGCGAACACGCTGATATGGCGCTGGTCGATGTCGGCGGCTCTACCTACGCAGCGGAGCTTCCGCAGGCGGATGGTACGGTCCTGATTGCGACGGTGAACCGTCCGGACCCGAACGGCAAGACGGTCCGCCTTCGTGCGGCCATTGCGAAGCCGGTTGTGGGAACTGCGGACTATACCTTTACGTCGCTCCCCACGATTGACCGAAGCTGCGAGGTCAACCTCGCACCTATCTATCTGTGCCTGTTGCCTATCGCCACTTCCATTTGGAACGGTGTTGGTACGGACCTCTACGCTATCACGCAGCAGTATAACGCGGGAACGCCTTTTGACGAGGGCTGTTTCCGCCGCATCTGCGACACGCTGGTGGTGATGCTGAACAACAACGAGGTCGAGGTCAAGGTTCCCGGTGGGAACATTGATATCCTCACGGGAACCAGCGTCAAAAGCGGTTCTCTGTCCGGCACGGAGCTGTGCGGCAAGGCGTGTGTCCTGTGCGGCAGTATCCGCGTAACAGCAACAAAGGCGCACACATTCGCAAGCGCAAAGAAGCTGTTTTCCGCGTTCGCAGCCAGTCACAGCTGGTCAGCGGCGGAGCGGGCGCTCATTCCTCAGTTCCCAGACGATTATCCCGTCGCGCCGGAGGCAATCGACATTGCCAAAAAGTTCGTGAATACCAGAAAGGATAAGCGTCCCATGAATAACTTCATGTGGCGCGGCATTACCTCCTATGGTAAGTCCACGGGTGTTGAACTGATGGCTGGGTTCCTGAATATCCCGCTGCTGCGTATGACGTGCAATTCCACGATGGAGACGCAGAACTTCCTCTCCGATATCATTCCCGATACGGATGGGGCGCACACAGCGGAACTGCCTGACTTCGCGGAAATCGCGGCGGACCCCGCCAGTGCTTACTTCAAGCTCACCGGCGTGGAGGACGAAGACGCGACCTGCCAGATGGCCCTTGAGGCGTATGGCAAGGCGGCGGCGAGTAACGGCTCTGTGGCGCGCTACAAGTTCGTTGAGTCGAACTATGTCAAGGCGCTGGAACACGGCTACATCGTTGAGGTACAGGAGATTTCCCGTATCCGCGACGCTGGCGTGCTCGTCGGTCTGAACGAATACGACCGCGCAGGGGCGATGATTCCGCTGGTTGATGGGCGCTTCGTGCGCCGTCATCCGGATGCGATGGTTGTTTATACCGATAACGTCGGCTATGCTTCCTGTCGTCCGGTTGACCCGTCTGTAATCCGTCGCTGTGCTTTCGTCATTGACTCTTATGAGCTGACGAAGGAGACGCTGTTGGCCCGTGTTCGGTATAACACCGGTTTCCCTGACAAGGATTTGCTGGAGAAGATGTATACGGTCTGGCTGGCAATTTCCAAGCACTGCAAGGAGAATGATATTACGGAAGGCTCTATCTCTGCGACGGAGCTTGAGATGTGGGCACAGTCGGTACAGGTCGATGGCATGAGTAATGTCCGTGAGAACTGCCGCTGCTGCGTCGTGTCGAAGGCAACTTCTGTCGTAGAGGAGCAAGAGGAGATTATGGGTTCCGTTGTGGACCTGTATCTCTGATTTTCCACACAATACGCTGAGAATGGGGGCCGCATGGTCCCCATTCTCTGAAAAAGGAGAAAGAATATGAAATACGAACACCAGCTCAGGAAGCTGAGTTCTGAAGAGCGCAAGAACTTGAGTTCCGAAGAAATCTTCCACTCCGCTGAGTTTTCCAGCTATCTGCAAAAGATGGGGGAGACGCTGTTGCGGCATTGCGGCATCACTAAGCGACTGTCCCTGACAATTCTGCCGACAGGCATTGCACCAGGCTGGACGGACGGAAAGAAGGAGTATCTCGTACCTGAAAATACCATCACGGAGGCGTACAATGACATCTATGCCAAGTTTACGGCTCTGCTGGGTATCCATTTCCACGAAATTGCACATATCATTTATTGCAATTTTGCAGAGGAGCAGAAGGCCATTGATAAAATCAAGGCCGGAGAGTTCTACGGAGAACTGCCGGTGCCAAAGACTCAGGCAGAGGTTGACGCATTGACTGAAATGAAGGATGCGCTTCAGAACAGTGCGTACCGGCCACTGTTTCAGCAGATTTTCAACGATGTGACCAACACCATTGATGACCCGCACGATGAAGGCAAAATCATCGACGAGTTTGGCGGCATAGTGGAAAAGGGAATCGCAACATCGCGTGAGGCCCTGTTTCGCAGTTTCGATTATGCGGAAAACATCCTCGCAAATGATAAGGCAACCAAGCTGCAAAAGCTCTATGCCCTGATGCTTGAGTTTGCCCGATTCGAGGATGTCTTCGCAAGAGACCTTGAACAGTGCGTGTGTGACAACGACATCATGAAGATGGTCATTGACATGGCAAAGCCCTTGAGTCAGGCCAGATGGACAGATGACGTTGCATATCGTTTTACGCAAATCAACGCAATCTTTCTTATCATGTGGCCCATCATCAAAGAGGCCCTGGATGAAGCGGAACAGCAACAGAATCAGACGGGAGCGGGAAATCCCCAGAGCAACAGCAACGGCGATTCCAGCGATGGGCAGACCGGCTCAAACGGAAATCCTGGAAGCGGGAATCCGAACAGCTCCGGCAACACTCAGTCGATGAATCATTCTGCCGCTGCTATTCAGGCTGTTGTAAACGGCCTTGTTCAGACCGCATCGAATACCGGTGCGAACGCCGCCCCGCAGAACCAGTCCACGTCCAAAGTTGCTTCCGCAAATCACAAGCAGGCCCAAAAGGGTCAGCAGGCGCAAGGCGGACAGAAAACTCCCTCCCAGACGAAGGCTTCGGCGAATACGAATGGGACGGACAAGCAAATCAAAGAGGCCTTGGAAGCTATCGCACGGGGCATCAGCGACCAGAAGGCGGAGGAAAAGCTGGAGGCGGACATTACGTCCGACCTGATGGCAGAAATCCCCCAGTTGGAGCTTGGCCCCACGCATCGAGGCCATATCAGGCCCCATCGCATCTTAGGCGTTACAGAGCAGGACAAAAAGCTGTATGAGCGGCAGATGGCTGACCTGAAGGGATATTCCCGCAGGCTTCAGAAACTCATTCGGGAAGCTCTGGCTGATATCCAGCAGGGTTCTATCCTTCATCACCGCATCATTGGCAACCGTCTTGAAATCAAGAATGCCTATCGTCCGGACCAGAAGTTCTATGCCAGCAAGAAGCTACCGCAGGACTATCCGTCTATGGCGGTCAGCGTTCTGGTTGATATGTCCGGCTCCATGCAGGGCGCACGGATGAACTCCGCAATGCGGGCGGCCATGCTACTCTATGACTTTGCGACGGGACTGGGCATTCCAGTCATGGTTGCCGGCCACAATACCCAGACAAGGGGATGTGCCGAATACTATGTGTTCTCCCGCTTTGATGCCATCGGGAAGCAGGATGCCTTCCGGCTTGCCAAACTGAGCACAGGGGGCTGTAACCGTGATGGCGCTGCCATCGCAGCCTCCGTTGGCCTTCTGGCAAAGAGACCGGAGGAGGTCAAGCTGATGTTTGTCATCAGCGACGGACAGCCTAATGACGGAAACTATTCTGGCAGTAGTGCCAGAGCAGATATCCAGAATATCGTGAAATCCGCACGACGGAACGGTATCGAGGTTTTTGCGGCAGCTATTGGCAACGACAAGGAGCACATCCAGGCAATTTACGGTGACGGCTTTCTCGACATCACCGACCTGAGCAAATTTCCGAAGATGCTCACAGGGATGGTGAAGAAGAGGATTCTGCGCAATATTTGAGATAATCCGGGCCTTCTGGCCCGGATTTCTTTTTGCCCTTCTTTGGTTCTTGGGTACTTCTATTCCTAAGAACCTATATTCCTGCACAGCGCAATTCTGTAAGCGAGAAAAAGGTCGGTATGCTGAGACCATACAAAGGAAGTATCACAAACATAATGAGAGTTCAGTCTGCACCCAACGGGCGCAGGCTTTTATATAAATCAAAAAATAACAAGTAAGGAGAATCAGAAAAAATGGTAACAAATGTGATTACCAAGTGTAACGGCAAGGATAAAGTCGTTGACTTTCGCGACAAGCTGAGCCGGTCGCTGCCTGACGAGTATGCGATGATGCACCAGTCTGGCGGCAAGAAAAATGGAGGAAAGACCTTTCCCTCTGTCATCGAAATGGTCATCTGTGATTTCACGAAGGGAACGGGCGATAAAAGTGTCACCTGTTCCGTGAATATTGACCCGACCATGTTCGACGAATGGCTCACCGTTTGCCGCTGCAATGTCGGTACGATGGCTGTTCCGCTGATTGGACGTGTCGCGAAGGATGCGCAGAAGCCCTGGGAGACTGTTTTGGCCCCCAATGCTGTCAATGGTCTGATGAAGTCGATTCATCGCACTGCCAGCGTTGCGAAGGCTTATGGCAGTCTTCTGAGCAAGAGCGTAAGCATTGTGGCCAAGGCCGTTAAGGGAGCAGAAAAGAAGGATATCCTCATGGCAGCCGGCACAGTTCTGAAAGAAGCCCGCACTGCTATCGCGGATGCGGACATTGGGACTGCGCTCAAATTTCCGCACCGAATGGACTACCAGTATGCCATGTCCAAGGTCAATACCTACAAGAAAGGCACGGACGGATTTGCGCCGGTGTCTATGCTGACAGTCACGCATGACAGCGTTCGTCAGGACGGAGACCTTGCAATGTATCCTTGGGTCCTGAAAATCACCAACGGCGATGCCAAGGTGATTGAGCAGGCGACCGGGGCCACGACATTCGACGGAAAATCCATGCGAAACAAGGTGGAGGTATTTATCCAGGTTTCTGACCGCGATATGTACCGCATGATGTATCGCGTAACACGCTTCATCGAAACGTGGGAGAATGCCATGTGCATCCCCGTCATCATCGAAGGAGAGAACAAAAAGGAGGCCGAACGTCAGGAGTATCTGGCACGGCAGAAGGAAGGAGTTTAATTGAATATGAGCAATAAGAATATTTTTCAGCGTGTGGCGGCAATCACCGCAGAACTGGGCGCTATTGCCAAGGACCTGACCGTTGGTGAGGGGGATAAGGCGTACAGCGCAACCTCCGAGGCTACGATTCTTGCGGCAGTCAAGCCGCTGGAAGAGAAGCACGGCGTCTTTTCTTACGCGGTCAGCCGCACCCTCGACCAGAAAATCGTCGAGAAGCCGTATATGTGGAACGGTGAGCAGCGTTTGGTCCGCTTGGTTATGGCGACGGTAACTGAGGTCTACCGTTTCGTCAACGTTGACGAGCCGACAGACTGTCTGGAGACCGTCAGCTTCGGCACGGGTATGGATTCCGGAGATAAGGCTCCCGGTAAGGCTATGACCTACGCCGATAAGTACGCTTTGATGAAGACGTACAAAATCAGCACCGGCATAGCCAATGACCCGGATTCCATTCCGTCTCCCGATGAAGGCGTTGCTTTCGTGGAGACGAATCCCCTGATTCCGTCCTCCAAGAATAACCCCATGATTCCGGCGACCAGTCCGGCGGCCAGCACCCCTGTCACCCAGCCCACACAGGCTCCGGCAAAGGCGGCTGCGAATATGCAGATGTCTCTTGACGCAGCGAGACAGGTCATCGTTCCGTTCGGCAACTACGCCAAGAAGACGCTTGGTGAGCTGATGACGATTGACCGCAGTCTGGTGGAGTTCTACGCAAGCGACCGCTTCTCCCGCAGGGATACTTACCCGCAGCTGCATGAGGCTGCACAGGTCATTACGCAGAGCAAAGCCGGTTGAGCGTATCAAACACACAACGGCGGGGGTTTCTACCCCCGCCGCACAAAAATGAAGAAAGGAGCCTGCTCGGATGGGCTACGATAAATTCAGCATTGACATCCGAGAGGTTGTCAAACTGCTTGGCTTAAAGGTGTCTCCGCAATCGGATTTTAATGGGACGTCTTTCAACGTTCGTTGTCCGTTTTGCAATGACACCAAATATCACATGAATATCAATACCGTCAAGAATGCGTATTCGTGTGTGAAGTGCTCCGGAGGTGAGAAGGGGCAAGGAGCGTTGGACCTGTATGCCCGCGTTGCACATGGCGTTCGCTGTGTCAAGGGACAGAACAGCAGGGAAATGTACCGAAAGCTCTGCGACGACCTGCACATCGAAGCCCCAGTTCGCAGCCGCGTACAGAAAGCACAACTCCCGGAGGTCGTGGAAATCCACCGCGCCAGCGACGAGGTGGTGGATAAGGCGTATCGGAAGCTCTTGGACATCAAGTTCTTTCAGCTTTCTGACCTGCACCGTGAGAACCTGCACAGGCGCGGCTTTTCCGATGAAACGATTGAGCGAAACGGGTATCGAAGCATTTCGGCCGATTTTCCGTGGGTCAACCGTTACCGGAAAGCGAAGGAGCAGTATCAGAAGCTGATTCCGTCTATTCGCAAGGACAATATCCTCAAGCGCCGTACCCCAGAACGGCTTATCGCAGGTCTCATTGCGGCCTCCATCCTTGCCAAATGCGGATGCGAGCTGCGAGGCGTACCCGGTTTTTTCCGGATAGACGGCGTGTGGTGCTTCAACCTTGAACCGGGGATGCTGATTCCAACACGAAATGCGGTAGGTCAAATCGTTGCCCTGCAAGTACGGCGGGATAAACCGTCCGACTGGAACGATTACTGCAAACGTACCGGTCAGAACAAGGAGTTTCTTCGGTACATGACCATCTCCGCGAAGGGCCTGCCAGACGGCGTTACCACGGATATCAGTCAGGCGCATTTCCCACTTGGGAACGATAGCCTGGATGACCCGGAAACCGCTGTCTGCATTACGGAAGGCCCTCTCAAGGCGGATGCGGCAGTTGAATTAAAGGGCAATCGAAAGATGTTTTTCATTGCGCTGCACGGAACGTCCAATACCAAAACCTTGCCAGCAATTTTCGCATGGCTGAAAGGCAAAGGTGTTGAAACGGTATTCAATGTATTTGACATGGATAAGGTCACAAATGTCAATGTCGCAAAGGCGGGAAAGCGTGTTCGAGCTATCGCCGCAGGATGCGGCATCAAACTCGCAGAGAAATGCTGGGATGCGGAATATGCACAACAGAAACTCAGCGAACTGAATGCAATCTGTTGTGAGCATGGCATTTTCGTTCCGACCACCTTCAACGTGTTCACAGACCTTGCAAATGTTTCTCAGGAGCTTGCAAAGCGAAATATCCGGCACAGCCGCGTCAAGAACGCAGATGGGCTGGAAGAGAAACACTACTGGTCTGATAAGACCAAGGGAATTGACGACTATCTGTTGTCTATCAGAACCGCCACAGGCGGTGAAGGGGCCTCTGCTTAACGCAGAGGCTCTTTTTTTGCGCTCACGGCCTTCTTAAAGTGTTGCCCATGTGTGGTATAAGGAGGGGCCTGAATTTTGACTTTTTGAGAAAGGGTGGGAAAGTTAGACTAAGAGGAGCGCCGCGTCAAGCACCTCTGGCCCGGAGCTGGATTCCCCATGTGGGTGAGGGATTTGACTTTGAGCGAAAAATATTCTGGGCGCGAGACAGGAGCGATTTTTCTATAATGAATAGCAATCTCGAACAAATTCAAGAGAGACAGCGCGTCCGCGCCCGCATCGTTTCTTTAGCAACGGTCGTGTGCCTGACGGCTGCTATGTTTACCGTCACCGCTTTTGCGGCGAATACGGACACCGCGCAGGGCTTCCAGCAAATCACGACGGCCGGTAAGAGTATTCTGAAGGGCCTCTGGGATATGCTGCAAGCGATTACCGCGCCTCTGGCGCTGGTTGGTATCGGCTTCAATGTCGTCAAGGCTCTGATTGGTACGGAGAAAGGCATGGAGAAGTGCAAGGACAACATCGTTAAGATTCTTTTTGTTGTCGGTGTTATCTTCCTTGCTCCGCTGTTCGTTACGACCGTTACCAGCGCGATTGGCAATATCGCTGACAACTCCACAAACCAAATCTTTGGCTGATGGCTCAGGCTTCTGAGCCAGTCATCCATCGCTCTTGTTTTGTGGGTGTCAATATACAGAGAGCTTGTCAGGAGTCCGGCCCACACCGGATTCCGCAAGCCCTCTTTTGTTTTCTATTTTCGGAAAGGAGGACGGGCAGTTCTTCCGCCGGCTTAGTAGGGCGGGGGTATCCTTGCCCTGTTTTTTATGGATGAACGAATTCATAGATTTTTGATTCCCATTTTAGTAGCTCTCTGCATCGTGTCGGTCAGCCTGACGCTTTCTGCGCCTGTGTTTGCGGCAGACCCGTGGTCCCCGGATGTAGAGTTTGGTACGAATGTATCCGACTCGTCTATGCGGGAGTATCGGGACCGCATCAGCGCAACCTACAAGTTTATTCTCAGCATGGCAGCCCCATTCGCACTTGTCACGATTACTGTCGGGGGCCTTATTGCTTTTTTGGGGTCTGAGAAAGATGCGGAAAGGGGCTTCTCCATGATAAAGATGTCCCTGATTGCGCTCATGGCGTTGTACTTATTGCCGCTGGTCATTTCAGCAGCATACAACTCGTTGAACGGGGTCAAATGGGACCCCGCACATCCAGATTTTACCTGGTGACGGCAGCGGAAGTGGAGGTGAAATAGCTCATGCTCGAAACTATATTTTCCTGGCTGCTCAGTGCGGTCGGAGAAGGATTGCAGTTGTTTGTCAATTTCTTCTTCGGCAATGGAAACGATGGGGGTCTCCTGAACTTTACCCTGGGAGACCTTTATCAGAATTTTCCATATTTCGGCACAGCCTATGCAATTCTACAAGCCTGCGGTCTGGGATTGGTCCTTGCCATTGCGGCTGTCAATTTGTTCAAAGTATTCCTCGGCAGCCTGTCCAAAGCGCAGGATACTCCCACGCAAATCCTTGTTCGAGCCGCACTCGCCACGGTTCTCATTTATCTCGGCGGCTATCTTCTTTCCGCAGTTGTGGGCATCGCGAAAGTCCCATACGACATCTTTGTTGGGTCTGACGCTATCACCCATCATTTTGGCATACCTGACAGCCTCTTAACAGACTTGTCCGCTGCCGTAGGTGTCGGAGCTGCTGGGCTGCTTGTCTCACTCGTTCTAATCATTGCGATTGCATGGAACCTTATCAAGCTGTTGCTGGAGTGTGTTGAGCGATACCTGATGGTCGGCGTTCTTGTTTATACATCGCCTCTCATTTACCCGTTCCTGTCCTCTGCCGCGACGGCTACTGTATTTCAACGATGGGTAGGAATGTTCTGCGGTGAATGCGCCCTGATGTCGCTCTCCGTACTCTTTACCAAACTGTCTATTTCCGCACTCAGTTCAACGAGCGGAGGAAACTCCGTTATTGCAAAGCTGATTATGTGCCTGACCATGTGCAAAATCGCACAGCGGGTGGATTCCTATATGCAGCAACTCGGCATCGGTGTTCCGACGACCGGAGAAGGCATTCTTGGAAACGCTCTGGCAGTCGGCTACGCACTCAAGCACGCATTTGGCGGTGCAGCTCAGAAGGCATCCAAAGGAGACGCTCTTTCCGGCAACAACAGCACGTTCGGCAATCTCTTTCGCGGGAAGCGAGCGTACAATGACGCATTCGCTCAGGGGAATAGTCCGGCGGACAGCCGTGCCGCGAGAAAGGCGGCCAGGGATTACGCGAAAACTCCTGCTGGAGACTGGGGCATGAACCAGTTCACCCCCCGCAATGCAAACGCTGTGGCAACGGCAAAACGCTCTCAGGAAAGTGCCGCCGCATGGCAGGAGAAGGTCCAGCGGCAGAGCGGACCCGTCGGAGAGAACGGCGGAGGCCGTACAGGTCAACAGGATTTCCAGGACAATGCCAAGAAGATGGGTATGTCTGCACAGCAATTTGCCCGCATGAATTTGGAGACAAACGGTGCAGGTTGTGCCTTGATTGGACCCGACGGCGACAACAAAGCCAATTTCGAACTGTCTCCGGAAGCCAAAAATGCTGGCCTGATGACCTCGTTCCCGTTTGGGGATGACAAGGACGGAATGCTGGTTGGCCCGGACAGCGCTGTGGCCGCGCATATTCAGGATAACTTTGATAAGACCGAATTGACTGATTTTGCTCCGGACACGGAGTTCCATGACGTCAATCCCGCCAGCCTATCTCCGGAAAATCTGGAAAATATGAAGGCGCAGCAGGAAGACTCGACCAATGCGTATCAGAGCACGCTTGCGAATACGCTCGCGCATGGCTCGCCTGTTGTCGCGCAGGAAGTCCTCTTCAACGACAGAAAGAATATTTCTGGCAACGATACGCTTGCGCAGGCAGCACTCTCCAATACTTTCGGAGAAAATCTCCGCGTAGGCGACCAGTCCGGCACGGCGGCGGCCAGTCGCCTCAGCAATATCCGTGCAGAGACACAGCCCCTATACACTGATGAAGCAGGGAATCAGTGGGGCGGCGGCCGAGTGGTCAGCGGTCTCTGCGCCGTTCCCGGCAGTTCCGGCCGCACCTATGAGGACGGAACGGAAGTCCCGAAGTTCAAGCGTCTGGAAATCATGGACGAGACTGCCTATAAGCAGATGTCCTCTATCCAGCAGGCTCAGATGCAGCAGATTCCCTCGAAGAACGGGGAGATTTTCTATGCGAGAGCAATGGATGTGGACCAGACTCAGGGCAGCGTCGAAGATTGGTCTCGCGCTGTTCAGGAAGGCGGCGGACTTCAGGATATCGAGAACCCCAGATTTGAGCAGGGCAGACCTGTCGCACAGAATATTGCTGCAAGTACGCGGTATGAGCCTCGTACGGACGATTCTCTGCCGAATACCGGCAGAGGAACAGAAAGTTCCCATACTCACGAGACTCCTTCCAGCGGCGGAGAGACGCGCACTTATGAGCGTCGTTCCGAAGACGCAGGTGGTGCCGCAGGCGGTGAGCGTCATACTTACGAGACTCCCTCCGGCGGTGGAGAAGCCCACTCTTACGAACCTTCCGCCAGAGATGCGGGTGCTGCTTCGGGCGGAAGCGGCGGTGAACCTCGGACGGTCACACAAAACACCATCATCAATCAGCCCCCCAGCTATACGCCTGCACAGCGTATCGAGGTTATCAACGACCAGTCGTCCGGTACGCCGGCTTCCGGTACGCCGCAGACACCTTCTTCTCCGGAATCTGCCCCGCGCAGCGAAGGCAGGCAGCGGGATGACGGCTCCCGCAATGGCGGAGGAGGCCCCAAGCCGGAGGAACAGGGCAAGGGCAAGAAGCCTCCTCGCGTAGGTCCCTTGCGCGATAAGCGAAAGTAACACCACAAACCCACCCGCCGTCCAGCATTTTAACCGGGCGGCGGGTGGCGGTATAGGACACAATCATTAAGCTCATTACAACACGGAAAGAAGTGATTTTATGGATGACAGAAACGAAAAAGTCTCCGATTCCGTAGAACGGGATATACAAGGAGCGGTAAAAATGGGTGCGGATGCCGCGAGAACCGCCAAAACATTAGGTAAAGCCGCTGCACACGCTGCGGCTGGCGATGTGGCAGGAGCGGCAGCAGAAGTAGTAAAGGACCCGGAAACGCTCAAAAAAATTCTCCTTATCTTGTTGATACCTGTCATATCTTTCGTGCTGATTACGACCATGTTCCTGTATGCGTTGCCTATCTCCATTTACGAGGGTGTATCGACTTATTTTGCGGATATCGAAGAGCAGTGGGAATCTGACGTCTACGGCTCTGACAAAAGCACCTTTGTGGCCGGAGTCGAGGCAACGCTGAAGGCAGGCGTAAGATTGTCTGGAGAAGGGCTGTCCCGTATTGGGGACGCTGTTTCCGGTTGGTTCCGCAGTATCTGGAATGGCTTACAATCTTGGTTCACAAAAGATGATGCCGTTGACGATGAATCAGACATTCTGACTGAAGATGGATATGAATTGTACGTCACAATGAACGAAGCAAACGAAAAAACAACTCTTGATGAAAAGGTTTCTGCTGCGCAGAAAAAGCTGGACAAACGGGCCGACCAAATTGAGACGGCGATACACAATGCAGAGCTAAGCATCAACACAAAGCTCGCTCAGATGTATGCCGGAAGCGGTGTTTGGGACGGGGCAACTGTCTGCGTAGTGAAATCGCCGACCACCAAGAGCGATGCCATTAAGCTGCTCTCCGCCTACACCGTCATGAAAGCCGGCTCTCTGGATAATCAGAAGTTGTCAGATTTCATGAAATGGCTTGGCTACTATAAGACCTTTGCCGGAAACGGCGTTTCCTTCAATATTGGAGGCGCAAGCGGCGTCAATGGCTACGCAAAGACGTGGTGCGGCACTTTTATGCCGCAGTATCTGGAGGAACAGATGAAACAGGATATTACGGCAAAGAGCCTGGAGCTTGCACAGGCGGGGACTCTGAGCAGCAATGAAGACTATGCAAGAGATATTCGTGAGGAATATGAGAACCACATGGCTCCGGCAGCAGACCTGCTGTTTGTTGTAACGTCCCCTGATTTTTCTGACTCTTCCGCCATCAATTTAACATCGTATGTTGATGATGATGGTATTACACATTATTCTGCTTATTTTTCAGTATCTATCTCCATGCGTTCCATAGATGAATTGGCAACAGATATCATGGGCTTCTGGAGTGGAGATTTGAGTGGCTTTGGAGTTTCGCAGTCGGAAGACGATACTGCTCAAGAACCCGAAGATGAACTTGAAGAAGAACCCGCAGCATAACGCGAGGAAAGGAGGCTCTGCATGACTACCCATATCTGGAAAAAGATGCTTTCCTCACTGCTGTGCGGTATTCTCTCGGTATCCTGCATGACAGCTACCGTATTTGCCATTGACGGCAAGAGCGTAAGCGGCGCATTTGGTGAGCATTGGGATGAAGTCCAGGAATCGTATGAAACCTCCTTCGGCTGGGACTATAATAAGTATCTTGAGAAGGACTGGACGGATGACGACACCGGAAACGAATATGAGCGGCAAGCAGGGTATCAGGAAGAGTGGTATCGGAATAACATTCTGACCACAAAGCAATACCTTGGTGTTTCGACTGGAGAAGGCGGAAATGGCAGCAATATCGTTGAAGTCGCGCTCAGCCAACTCGGCTTGGATGATTCCATTGAAATCCCGCCGAACTCGAATTATGTCAAATACAATGACTGGTACTATGGCAGCCACCGTTCCGGACAGTGGTGCGCGGCGTTTGTCTCTTGGTGCGCAAATGAATGTGACCTTTTGGAAAATACAATTCCAAAGGATGCCAGTTGCTCAAGTATGTTTAAGAAACTCACGGGAAGATACGGCTACGCATACTATCCCGTTCGAAGCACAACCCCGTTCGGTGGTTCTTATACACCAGTTCCGGGCGACCTTATGTTTTTTTCAGAGACTGGTAATCTAAGGCTGGCTAAGCCTTTTAATCACATCGGTATCATTGTTGAGGTGGATGAAACTGGATGGTACACGGTCGAGGGCAACACAACTGGCGGCGGTCAAATCCCAGGCGGCGGTGTTGCAAAAAACCACTATACAGCATCGACCACATACAAAGCCGCGAAAAACGGCTATATCGTTCATGTAGAATATCCTGAAACAGCATTTTGGGAAATCCAGGGCGGCACCAACAAGGAGAAGGTGTTCTCTTTCCTGACAGAGGAGCTCGGCCTGAACAATGCTGCCGCCTGCGGGGTTATGGCAAATATCCAAAATGAATCTGGTTTTAACCCGGCAAGACATGAGGATAAAAACGCATACGGAGATGGACTGGGCGAAGGTTATGGTTTATGCCAGTGGTCCTATAGCAGAAAGACAGCACTACTGAGTTTTTTGCAGGAAAATGGTTTTGCTGAAGACTCTATAGAAGGACAGCTCTGGTTTTTCAAGACCGAAATCGAATCTTCGGAGCGTACAGCGTGGAACGCCATCAAGGACCTGCCTAATACATCAGATGGCGCGTATGAGGCCGGACTCCTGTGGTGCCTGAAATTTGAGCGTCCGCGTGATGGCGTCGGAGATTCTGTGGAGCGAGGCAATCTCGCGCAAAATACATACTGGCCCGCTTACGGCGGACGGTGAGGAGGTAAGTGACCATGACTCAACAACAGCAGAATCTGATTCGCAGACTGAAAATCGCATTGCTGGTAGTCCTCGTATTGTCCATTTACATGACGGGGATTGTTCTCAGTATTTCCGTAGTGAAGTCCACGCTCAACCCGTTCCGTTTGATTCGCCTCTTCGGTGAGTACGGCTTTCCGTGGAAGATGTTCCTCGGCTGTTTTCTTTTCATCGGTATTGGCATTTCCATCCTGATGGCATACTCCGCTTCCGAGGAAGCGGGCGTCGATAAGATGGGTCGCTTGTTTTCCATGGCGATGGGCCGCAAGACATACGGAGAAGCGCACTTTGAGGACCCGAAAGAATACGAGGATGTCGCCATCATCCAGCATGAGCCGCAGGCAGTTGGCACTATCCTCGGACAGCTGGACGAGACAGGCCGCTACCCCATTGTATTCCGAGAGGATAAAATGAACCGTGCGAACCGGCACATCGCCGTCATCGGCGCGTCAGGCTGCGGCAAGACCTATACCTTTACAAAGAACTACGCTTTCCAGGCGGTAAAACGCCGGGAATCCCTGATATTCACAGACCCGGACGGCGGCCTTTACGCAGATATGGCAAGGTACTTCATGGACAACGGATATGTCGTGCGACGCTTCGACCTGCACAATATCAGCAAGAGCGACGGCTGGAACTGTATGGACTCACTTTTGGCAGACCCGGAACGTATTGGCGAAAATGCAGAGATTTTTGCAAATGTTATTATTTCCAACGCCGGAGGGAGTGCTGGCATTTACGAGAGCGGGCCGAAATCTCTTCTGAAGGCGCTCCTTCTGCGCGTTGCGCTTGGACATGACTACCCGCCTGAGAAGAAAAATATCAACTCTGTCCATCAGATGCTCAAGAACCCAGGGGGAGAGACATATCTGGATATGATGTTTGACCCGGACAGTCTTACGCCGGAGGAACAACCCTGCGTCGGACCGTACATGACCTTCAAGCAGTCCTCACCGAATCTTCGCGGCAACCTCATTGTGAACCTTGCGGCAGATATCGGGGTTATGGATGACGCAAAAGTGCGGACGCTGCTCTCCACCCCCTGCATTGATATGTCTCTGCCCGGAAAGCAGCCTTGCGCTTATTTCTGCATTTTCCCTGACAGCCATGACACCTACAAATTCATCGTATCCCTGTTCTTCTCCATGCTGTTCATTACCCTTATCAACGACGCGGATAATAACGGCAAGGACCGTAAGCTCGATGTCCCTGTTGATTTCCTGCTGGACGAGTTTCCGTCCATCGGCACGATTCCGGATTTTGACCGAAAAATGGCGACGATTCGAAAGCGTGCCATGAATGTCTGCATGATATTTCAGGACATCACCCAGCTTCAGAACAACTACCAGACAACCTGGGCAACCCTCCTGAGTAACTGCTCAACATTAGTGAGCCTTGGTATCAACGACGAATTTACCGCGAAAATGGTGTCCTCTCGTATCGGTGATACGACCGTAAACGTCCGGACCAACCAGCATAAGGCGATGGAAACGCTGCTGAAAAACAACGAGTTCCTTCACAACTGGTCATCTGGCGAAGGTAAGCGTGCGCTGGTGGGGCTGGATGAAGCATTTAAGATGGGGAAGAACGACAGCATCATTATCTTTCAGGGGCATAACCCTATACTTGCGAAAAAATACCCCCACACGCTTCATACGGACGCCAAGAAACTCAGCAATTTTGACTTCCGTGAAATCCCACCCATCACCGACAAAGAGGGGCGAGAGCTGTTTTATCAGCGTCAGCAAAATATTCTGGACACTTTCAATATCACGCATCCGCACATCAACGAGGTAGACCGTTCGTACACGGGGATGTGCAACTCGATACCAGTACAAAGCATTTGGGAAGAGAGCAAAGATGCCGTTGTTGCATACGTCAAGGAGATAAATAAGAAAGGCTCCGATGACGATGTGATAGAGGTCGAGGACTGCGGTGATGAATACATCGAGGTAGACGAGACAGACGAGGAGCAGGCGGTCGAACCTTCAGCACCACCTGCACAGCAGGAGCCGGTACTGTCCGTTGACGCAAAGCCGAACGCAGATATCGACTTGGAAAGCGCCGAGGACGAAACAGAACCGCAGCAGGAAGACATAAGCAAACCGAAGGAAGCCCCCACGCCTGCCGAAGCAAAAGATGTAGCGCAGGGTGGGAAGCGCCCAGCACCGCCGAAGCGCAGCTTCAGTTCTACGCCGACTACAGGGAAACCGAGAATGTCGGGGAAGCTGCCGGGGATGCGGTAATATCAGCACAGGCCACAGGCACGCCAACATTTCGTTGACGTGCCTTTTTGCTTGCGCCGTTGTATGTAAGGTCACTTCATTCGATACTTTACAAATAAGATAAAGTGTGGTATAATATAAGCGTAAAGAAGAGGTGATTCCAATGAAAGAACAAAATCTCACCAACCGCACTGTATGGAGCCGTGAAGTGCTCAAGGGTTCCATGGAGGGGCTTATTATCGCTCTTCTTTTGTTCCGAATCCTGTTCAATGTTGTTGTGGTGTCTGGCCCTTCTATGGTGCCGACGCTTGCGGACAATAGTGTGATTCTGACAAATCACATTAAGCCGAATCTGGAGTTTGAGAGCATTGTTGTTTGCAATTCGAGCGGTCTGGATGAAAATATCGTTAAGCGTATTATTGGTTGCCCCGGTGATACCATCGACATTGATTTCGAACAGGGGGTGGTCTATCGCAACGGAATCGCGCTGAGTGAACCGTACACGAATACCCCGACCAACATCGAATATGACGATGGCATATCGTTTCCTCTCACCGTGGAGGAGGACTATTACTTTGTGCTGGGGGATAATCGAAACAACAGCCTTGACAGCCGCAGCTCCATTGTCGGATTGATTCCGAGAACGGACATCGAGTCGTCCTATGTACTCACTATCATCGGGTAATCATTGAAAAACAAGAAGAAGGCCTATGAGCGGGATTCCGTTCATAGGTCTTTTACTTTTGAAAATCCGCGAAAAAATTGACTTTTGAATGAAAGGTTGTAATAATAAAAGCGTAGGGCATTAAGATGCCCAAAATAACGCAAAGGAGGCAATAGCAATGGTCAAAAAAGATGGAGCAGCTGCTTCAATCGTGGAAAACGCTGAAGTGCAGGCTCCCGCTGAGGAACAGAGCAACGTCCAATCCTCCACCGCAGAGAGCGTTGAAACGCAGGCCCCCAATGAGGAGGACGCAGAGATGCAGGCACTCTTTGAAGGGCTTGATGGAAACGAACCTGAGCAGTCCGGCGCGGAGGAAACCGCTCCCAAAGGGAAGCCTACCCGTGCTGATGTACTGAGGGAGGCAAGACGGCGGAGAGCGGAAAGAAGTGAGTCTGTCCGTGCTTATCAGGAGTTTCTTATCGGGCTTTCTTCGTTGACGGTCGCAGCCAAAAACCACAGCATCGTAAACGGTCTCGTCTCTCATATTGAGCAGCGAAACGATGTGGATTCGGAAGTTCCCTGTGTCATGATTATCGCGCTCGTAGAGGGCCGCTACAAGGTTTCCATTCCCTTTGACGAGTTCTATCAGAAGAATCCCATTGATATGGCGACGGTAAATATGGAAACTAAGGCCGGTCGTGAAGAGTACGTCAACCGCTGCGCTACGATGGCGGCAAAGTTGTATTCCCTGAATGTGCCGATGGTGATTACGACTATCCAGGTCGATGAAAGCACCGATGCTGAAGCCGGAGTTCCGGCTTATGTCATTGTCGCGTCCCGTAAGGCTGCGCTCGACATTATTGAGGAGGCAAATTACGGAGACCGACCTAACGGTGATGGCCCGCGCATTCAGGAAGGCGATTTTGTTCGTGCTCAGATTACCTCTGTGGCACGCGACAGCATTGCCGTTGTGGTTGGCGGAGTCGATACGCGGGTGTCGCTCCACGCCCTGACTTTCGAGTACCTTGTTGACGCGAGAACCAAATACAAGGTGGGGCAGGAAATTATGGTTCAGGTAGAGCAAATCATCAAAGAGAAAGATGGCCACCACATCGTCGAGGTGAACTGTAAGCAGCCTGAGTTGGAGCGTGCGAAGCAAATGCGCAGTGCTCTTCCAATCGGCTCCATCGTGTTTGGCATCGTATCTTCCGTGGCAGCGAGTAAGAAGCAGCCTGGGAATATCAATGTGTTGGCGTATATCAAGATGTACGATTTACCCGTACTCGTGAACAATATGCCTGCGAAATTCCTTGGGAGCGAGCCTCCGCGTGGTTCGACCGTCCGGCTGAAGGTTCTTAATTATTTGGACAACGGGATGATTCTGTGCCGGTGCATCGGCACCCAAGGCCCCATGAATTTCCCCAACGCCTGACGACCGTTTCGGTGCGGCTCCCCTCCACCCGGAGTCGGAGCCGCGCTTTTCTTTGAAACGGCTTTTTTGAAAGGAGGCTTGCATTCTCGTGAGCGATAAGCGTAACGAGGACTTGAAACAGTTCATTATTCCAGAAAATTTTATGGGAGAATCCAGACTATTTCAAGGGCAGTTAAAGACACGCAATGTAGTGGAAGGAGGATTAATTTCGGGGGTATTGGCAATTTTCTTTTGGAATGTCATTTCAGTTCCTATCACCACAAAAATATCCCTGGTCATATTCCTTTCCGCACCACTTGGCCTGCTTGGCTTGTTTGGAGTGAACGGAGACCCGCTGTCCACCTTTATCAAGATTTTCTTTTCATGGCGAAGAAAACGGGGGCTGATGCTGTTCAACAACGAAGCACGAGCGTTGAAAGAAGCCCCCATTAAGCTCATGATGTCGGAAGATGGCATGGGCGACAAACTCAGGGATTTTCTGGATACCAGAAAGGAAAAGAAGGCCGCCGAACGGGCGAGTCAGGAGATGGTTGAAGGCAAAACATTCGAGTTTGCACCTGACAGTTCACTTGAGGGCAACTACATTGATGAAGATGACGATGGCGATGGAACGCCGAGCAGCAGCGCCGGCAATCGCCATAAAACAAAGCACAACCAATCCCTCGTTGAAGTGGAAGTCCTGGAAGAGGATGACGATACCTCGTTGGAACTGGACGGATTTACGGAGGATATCGACAGCAGCACCGTTGAGGAATCTGGCCTGCCGTTGCCGGATTTGGGCGGGGCCGACGATGTGGAATTGAGCAACGATGACACTAACGAGATGCCTGACGCCGAGGAATCTGACGATAATCCCCCCGCGTGTGAAACGCAACTGGAGCCTGCGGCAGAGGATAATTCTGACGCCGAAGGCGACGCGGATGGGGAAGATGAAGAACTTGACGAGGAGGATTTGTTTTAATGTCCAGAAAACTGAAACAAGTAATAAGCTGCCAATCTTTCTCGCCCATAAGTGATGTCCGTGATGGCATCATCGTCACGAAAGACGGAAAATTTGTGAAGTTGATGGAGTTCTCTCCTATCAACTACGGCTTACGGTCAAACGAGGATAAGAACATGATTACGGCACAATATGCGGCCGCAATCCGCTCGTTTCCAAGCGTTGTCCAAATCAAAGTTCTGTCCAATCGCGCAAATGTCGAACACTATATTTCCGGCATGGTGGAAAGCGTGCGCCATGAAAAGAATGAAGGAACCCGTGAACTGATGCGGGAGCAAATCGACATGATGTCAGAATTTGGCGCATCGCAAGGCGTATCCCGTCGCTTCTTTCTTGCATTCCAGTATGAGGAAGAAGATGGATTCGCACATCGTTCACCATCATGGAATGAAATCAGAAGCACCATTACGAGACAGGAGGACGCCATCAGAAGCAACCTTCGGGCCTGCGGCAACATTATGATTTCAAGGCCTCACGATGACGTCTATGTGCTTTCCACGCTTTACGATATCATGTCCAGAGCACAGAGCGCGAACCACCCGTTTGACGAGAGAATGGCGGATGTTGTTGCCCGATATACGGCGGCAAACATCGACTTCACGCGAGATAGCGCGGCGCATCTTCCTGTCAATGATGTGCTTGCTCCGTACTGTATTGATACGGAGTCAAGTCCCCGATATATCATCGTGGATGGCATCTACTATATGTGCTGCTATCTTCCGAGCAATGCCTATCCTGTGCGCGTTCTTGGCGGCTGGATGCAGCTGCTGGCAGGGCTGGGAGAGGGGATTGATGTGGATGTTTGGCTTCAGAAGATTTCGCCGGAGAAAATTCAAACGGCACTGCATCATGGCCTGCGGTTCAATGCAATACGCTTCCGCAACACAGAAACCACCAGTAGTGACTACGATGATGTGAAGGCTGCGGTGGACGCAGGATACTATCTGAAAAGCTCTCTCGCGGCCGGCGACGAATTTGCCTATATGTCTACAATGCTCACTATTACAGGCGAAAGCGAGCGAGAAATTGACTACAAATTCAAGGAAATCCGGCGCATTTTCATTGAGAGAGAATTGACTCTCAAGCCTTGTACTTTCCAGCAAGCAGAAGCGTTTCGCTCCACCATTCCCGTATGTGAGTATGACAAAAACCTATTCCGTAAGAGCCGCAGAAATATTCTGTGTTCCGATTTTGCGTCCACCTATATGTTCACATCTTCGGAGCTGTGCGATAAGGACGGCGTGATGCTGGGCGTGGATGATGTGTTCAAATCACCGGTTCTGGTCAACTTCTTCGACCGCCAGCAATACATCAATGCCAACATCAATATTGTCGGCTCCTCTGGCTCCGGTAAGACCTTCACCACGCAGGTTCTGGCTTTGAGAATGCGGGAGAAGGGGGTTCAAACCTTCATTATCGCGCCGCTGAAAGGCAAGGAGTTCCTGCCGCTTTGTGAGAAGGTCGGGGGCAGTTTCATTGAAATCAAACCTGGCTCCGGACAGAATATCAATATCATGGAGATACGCAAGAAAGAAGAGGGCAACGTCTACGATGACGATGGTGCGTTGGTCACTTCCGGCTCGATTTTGGCACAGAAAATCCAGCAGCTTCTCATTTTCTTTAAGCTGATTATCCCGGACATGACGCCAGAAGAGGTGCAGTATGTGGATGACGCGCTGCTGAAAACTTACGGCAATTTCGGAATTACCCATAAGAACAAGAGCCTGTTGGACCCCAACGACAAGAAGAAATACCGTAAAATGCCTATCCTTTCGGATGTATATTCTGAGCTGGAAAAGATGGGCGCACCAGCAAATCGTTTGTGCCGTTTGCTGACGCGATACACCACAGGTTCTGCATCTTCGTTCAACGCGCAAACCAATGTGAACCTTAACAACAAGTTCGTAGTGCTGGATGTTTCCGATGCGCAGAAAGACTTTCTTCCTGTGGCTATGTTCCTTGCATTGGATTATGTTTGGGATAAATGCAAAGAAAATCGGAACGTCAACAAGTGTGTTTTCATTGACGAGACTTGGCGCTTGGTCTGCTCCGATGCACCTATCGAAGCCGCCAATTTCGTGGTCGAAATCTTCCGTACTATCCGAGGCTTCGGTGGAAGCGCCGTCGCTGCCACGCAGAATATCGCAGACTTCTTCTCTGCGGGAATTGGCACCGCCATCATCGGAAACGCCAAAATCAAAATGATTTTGCGCAGTGAAAAAGAGGAAGCAAACGCGATTGCGGATGCGATTGGTCTGACCGACGAGGAACTCAAGCGTGTAAAAACCATGGACCGTGGAACCTGTCTCCTGACCGCAAATGAGAACCACATTTTCATCAATGTTAAGGCGACGGATACGGAAGAATACCTGATAACGACTGACCCAAAAGCAAGAGCCGCTGCGAAGCGCCGAATTGAGCAGAAGCGTACTTGCGCTGCCTTCAGGCGCTGATTTCAATGGAAAAAACTATTTACAAGAGAGGTTCTGACTATGTTATATGAAGCTCCTGTTGACAATTTGAAATGTCTCATGAGGTCATGTACTGTGCTGAGTCGAAGCGGGTTGTATCGCTTTTTCTCTTCGCAGCTTACGCAAGCGCAGGTTGATTTTCTTATCAATGCGCTGGCAAGCCAACGAGTCCTTGACATCGACGAACAGGACTACGAGCTGATTTGGTTTCACCGGATGGGCCTGAAAACATCGAGGCTGAGACCTGAATATGTGAAGGCGAAAATCCGTGCGTTTTGGGTGATTGCTCGTGTCGGATGCGACGCTATTCTGGATGTAACCTCGCTGGACCATCCGATGCAGTTCTCCTTCATCGCGAACACGTTGGACGAGAACGGTGAGGAGCGGTATATTCCGTATGATATTGCCGTCTGCAACACCGTTGACATCGCAAAGGCTGTTGTTTACAAGCGAAGCAAATGCGAACGGAGCGCCATTGAGGAGGAAGCTACGCACATCGCACTGGTAAATAATAAGGAAACCGGCGAGGCAATTATGAAAGAATGCCTGGACGAAAATAGCCGCCTTTACCGTGGGTTTGACTGTTTCTGTACGCTGGATAATAACAATATTCCGAGGTATGTCTCATGGTGAATTCAACTTTGCCGGATGAAGAATTCGTGTTGACGCTCATGCAAATCGACGAGGCAAAGTCCGTGGCAGAGGAAGTTGCAGGGGAAGCAAATGCGCTGAATAACCTTGCAGGAAGTGTGTTGAAGCTGTCTGAAAAAGTGGAGCACGACCACGGCTTTCTTGAACGCGAAGCAAATCAAATCGACGCGCAGAAAATTGTGAAGTCCTTCTACGTTTCAGGACTCGTCCACACACACTCGCTGTATCAAGCAATCATCGCACCGAATACCGCAGGCGGACTTCTTTCGCAAGCAGCTGTTCAGAGGGAAAACTATCTTGCATTTGGCGCTGAAATCGAGGGAATCCGCACTTTCCTCTCGGAGGGAAAGCTGCTAATAAAGTTGCCGATGTTGCCTGTCATTTGGAGCCGAAGTTACGCACTTACACATATCGAAAAGGCCTCTGCTTTGAAGCGGTTCTTCTCCTTTTTTACGCAGTCTTTGCACGAGAGCCTGATGCTTCTTGACAACGAAATTCCCCCGTTCCCAAGTCAAAGCATCAACTATATTTTTGTGTTTCCTTGCTCGGAAAATATCGTTGTTGACTGCGATAATTTCGACACAAAAGCAATCACAGACACCATTTGCCTGCATACTTTTTGCGATGACTCCGCAGAAAAAACCAGCTTTCACATGACGGGTTTTCGCTCCGATGATGTTCCACGAGGAACCTACATTTGCGTCTGTCCGGACAAATTTTCGTCCGCAAATCCGCACGAAATCATTCAAATTTTCCATCAGAATTTTGCTGATTCACCGGCAAAAAAAGGCTGAAAAAGCATACAAAAAAATCGACATTCGCAAAAACGGTTTATTTGTATACAAAAAAGCCGTAAAAACCGTGATTTTGCAAAGGCTCCAAAGCACGGTCAGCGGAATTTTCCGTCATGCTCAGGAGTCAGCGGAGAAAGCAATCATTTTTTGGACTTTTAAGCCATCTGCTGCCATCTTGGTAACTGTCAGAGAAATCAGGCGCTTATTTCCGCATAGGCAGAGGTCGATAACAGCCGCTGAGCGGCTCGGTAAAAGAGCCTGTAAAAGAATGAAAGAGAGGAGGTCTCAAAGATGGAGCGATTGACCTGCTATGAAAGCATCCTATACCAACTGCTTGTGTTCAATTATGCGACCAAGAAATCCCTTCTCTTGCTCAACTTTTCAAAAGATGCCATCTATCGTGCTGTTGAACGCGGGTTGGAAGAACGAACCATCAGTGATGGGCGAATGACATACAACATCAAAGGCGTATCTCGCAAACATCAACTGACGTATCTCACTATAACACCAATCGGCATTGAATACCTCAAGCAGAAATGCTCACATAAAATCCAATGGCTTTCCAATCTCAGCGTCGAGGACTCCGAAAGAGTGCAAATCAAAGGCACGCGCTTTTCAACGAATTACGCGGAACGGTTCCTTCGGTCAACAGTATCAATGCAGATGGCGGTGGAAGCTGGCATCAGCGGAAAGATGATGTTTATAGTCAGGAGCGAGGAGGAAATGGAGAAGAGTGTTTTAGCCTCCAAACAGAAGATGAACACCGACGAGCAATCCGACCGCTGGTGGCTCGACGACATTGAGAGCATTCTTGGGGAAGATGGTGCGGACAACGACGAGGACGATTACGAGGAGGAGGAATGCGAAGCCGAGTACGAAGTTGTGACCTGCGCAGCAGATGACGGAACGCCATTGATGAAGATGATAATGGAAGCAACTAACGGAAATATAACGATTCGGAACAGAGGGGAAAAGAAAGATGGCCCCATATTCTATTCGTCCGATGAAGTTAAACGGGTTGAGATGTCAACGCTGTCCGAGGAGAGGAGGAAGCAGGCAGCACGCGGGCTTATGATGTGTAGGCTCAGTGGTCTTTTAATCGGCTGTTTTCATAGCTACATTGTCTATCTCGCAAACGCGAACGGCATGGATTGGCACGAGCACATTGTATCCAAGGAAATCACACTGAAAAACGGCTTTTCCAGAAACGCGAACAGAGCCGGAACCATCTCTCAGCAAAACAACGGAATACTCATTGTAAAGAACGCAAAAGACCTGGCCGACATTTACAGCGATAAGTTGAAAAGGCGAAAGCGGAAAGAGCATCTCGGAAAGGGCTTAGACCACCTTTATGTGCTGACGCTGGATAGAAAGGGCGTTGCACAGATGCGGACGCTGGCAGAGACTGACGTCGATGCAGAGGAGCGGGACATTATAGAGGCGGCTGTCGAGAGCGGCATCTATACGAAGAACACCGATGTGAGTGCGAAGCTGTTTCCGCTCAAGACCAAAGACGGCTTGTTGATATCCGTGGGAACCCTTATGGATATTCGGCGAGTCGATACATTGAAAGCAGTCTCGGAAAAGGCACAGGTAGAGTATGGAATTCTGTGCGAAGAATGGCAGATACCGTACTATGAAGCAATGGGGCAGGATGTCAAATACATGACAGTCTCTTAAACTGCATGAGGAGGATAAAGCATGGAACAGCAATATTTAGTACGAATCAAAAGCGATGTCAGGGAAGCCGAGTTTGATGTGACTGGCGAGAACGGAGTGTGTACGAGCGTAAGACTGAAATCACTCCGCTACCTGAAGGCAAACCCGAACAGTGGACATGGGGAAGTAATGGATGCACACATCTATGAGAACGATGACAGCCCCATGAACTCCAATATGCTCTACAAGTGGATTGTTCTGTGGGGCAGTATCCCGGAGGTCATCAAGGAAGTCGAAACGAACCTGCCCGTTGTTATGCTGGAAACGAATGTGGTGTGGGATGGTTTTGAGGAAGACGAAGGAAAATCGGAAATCTGCTATACCTATCCGTTCTCCCACGCATGGGGCGGCAAATACGCAAAGTACGCAATTTCCAAGGTACTGTTCAGCGGTCAAGGCGAAATGGTCGCCAAAATGTTCAATAAAAATCTGGAAGATGTCCGTGTCCTCGTTCCCGAATTCTGCTGAGCAAATGCGAAGCTGCGAAGTCAAAAAGTCAGCTTGTCAGAAACCGAGATATACGGTAGAATGTAGACATAGCTTTTGGGGGGTGATTGCTTATGTTGGATTCCATCAAAGATTGGTTTGTTGACCGGCTTCATAAGTACATGGATGCCGCACGGGAAATTGTGGAGAACAACGAGGGGATAAGGTCTGCGGAAACATACTACAGTACAGTCAAGGCAACACTGAAAAAGGAAACCGCACTGCTCACTAAGACTTTCTGCATCGGCATGGGCGGAATTCTGGCGACCCAGCTGTGCGGATGGCTCGCCGAACTGCTCGGTCACGGTATCCTCAAGGTGATTAGCGCTGTGCTCGTACTCCTCTGTGTCTGCATTGTGGTCTTCATTTTGCCGGCGGTTATCGGTTTGTTGTTAATGCTCCGAACCTTCTTCTTCGCAAACCGCAGCATGGCGGACGAGTGGCAGAAAGTCGTATCGGATGAACAGTATGCGGATTATGTGGAGCAGAGCAAATTCTTGACCATGACTCGCGACAAAAATCAGAGGACAAAATGCCTTATCTATCTGGCCGCCTACGTTGCGGCCTTCGTCCTGGTCGTCTCGTTGTGGAAGGCTCTCGGCGTCGTATCCTATGTGTTCTGCTACCTTGGCATTGTCCTGCTGATTCCGTACAGCGCCTATTATGTCTCCGTCCTGCTGAAAGCCCTGTTTGAGACCGGCAAGATGTACGAGTTCAAACCTGGCGTAAGCGGGAAGGCCGCGCAGCATATCCGTGAGGAGCGGCAACGCAGGCAGGAAGAGGCCAGATGCCGGGAAGCGGAGGCGAAGCAGGCCGAGGAAGCAGCGATTGCTGCGGAGCGAAGCGGCATCATCGCCCATGCGCGACAGTACATCGACACGTTGGAGCGGACGCATCCGGAGTATTGCTGTGTCAGAGCACAGAAGAGAGCGGAAGTAAAAAGCTGGATAATGGAGAAGTGCAGGCTCAATATCCCAGATGCCTTCTGCGACGCTTACTCCGACCTTACGCTCGGTGAGTGTGTGCTTCTCGAAAAATCGAAAAACATCTTGCACTTGTGCAGCGAAATAGAAGCCAAGTATTTTCAACTCAATAGTCAGCTTAATCTGATACTGGAAGGCGTGACTGGTCTCGCGGAAAGCGTGTGCTCGAACTACCGCAATCAAATCGCCAGCGCGGCGGCGGAAGCCGCTCGTGTGGAGCAGGAGCAGGAGGAGAGGGAGCGCAAAGCACGAGAACTGGGCGAAGCCGGTGAGAAGGAAGTGAATTACAAACTCAAGTGGTGGCTTGCAGAGCACAGCGCATACCGCAGCATCGCGGCAGACTGCGTGAGCAAGTACAGCGGAGGATGTATCCGTATTGCTGCGTGGGACTATATGAAAGAGCCGCAGGAAATCGACCACCTTCTCGTAGGACCAGCCGGCGTCATTCATATTGAGACCAAAAACTACGTTGGAACCATCCGCGTCGATGACACGAACTATTGGGACCGGGATATGCGAAATGCGGGACATTTCACCACAACGGAAAGCCCCGCTTTCCAAGTTAAGCGTCACGCTGCCTTACTGTCGAAAATTGTTGGTGAGGATGTTCCGGTATGCGGCATCATCTGCCTTGCCAACCCAAATGTAAAATTGCAGGATGCGGACAACAGCGAAATCCCGGTCGTAAAACTCGGCGAGCTGCCGGAACTGCTGGACGCACTGGATAAATCCACCGCCAGCCCTCTGACTGCACAGAAGGTAACAGAAGTGATTGGAAAAATCGAAAAGGCCAAAGTGAGAGGGGTCCCTCAAAATGACAAATAAAATCCCTGAACCAACCTGTACCAAACGGGCGTCCATTCACCCAGGTATGCCAGTAGATATCGTACTCAAAGCAGACCAGCCGACAGGTAAACTCACACGCGGCGTCGTGAAGCGGATTCTCACCAACAGTCCAACACATCCACGCGGTATTAAGGTCATGCTGGAGGATGGGCAAGTCGGACGGGTCCAGCGCTTTGCCGGTCCGCAGGAATGCCGCAAGTGTAAAAACCGCATCGTTCTCCACGCTTTCTCAGACGGCTTTTGTCAGGTCTGCGGCAGGCATATCACCTGCGCTGATACTCCGGCTGATGTCCTCTGTGGATACTGCGCTACCATGTCGAACCGTTGTGTGCATTGCGGAGCAGCCTTAGAGCCGGAAGACTCTATTGAGTGAGACGTGCAAAGGCCGCACATGATTGAAGTTATATGGTTTGGGCAGACAGGTGGGACGTGTTCAGCGCCTCACCTGTCTTCTTCTACGCTAAATTGACTTGTGAGATTTAAGTGGTATAATATATTTATAAAACAAAACTGGAGGTTGCGTAATGGAAAATCTCGTGAAGCTGCTGCCTGTAATTGCAGTAGTGGCCCTTGTGGTGATTATCTTTCTTCTTGGCTATGTAAAGGCTCCGCCCGATGTGGCCTACATCATTTCCGGTATACGAAAAAGGCCCCGCGTTCTGATTGGGCGAGCGGGTATCCGAATTCCGTTTCTGGAGCGTGTAGATAAGCTCATTGTCCGGCAAATCTCCATCGACATCAAGTCGGAAGGCTATATCCCGACCAACGACTTCATCGGCGTCGATGTGGACGCGGTTGCTAAGGTCAGAGTCAAGACGGACCCGGAAGGCATCCAGCTCGCCATGAAGAACTTTCTGAATATGCGAGAAGCGGATTTCAGCTGCGCCATCGCGGATTCTCTCCAGGGCAATATGCGCGAAATCATCGGCACCATCTCTCTCAAGGAAATCTGCAATGACCGAAAGAAATTCGGTGACGAGGTACAGTCAAAAGCACAGACAGATATGAGTGCGCTCGGTATTGAAATCATCTCCTGCAATATCCAGCGTGTCACGGACGAAAACAGCTTAATCAACTCCCTCGGTCAGGACAATATGAGCAAAATCCAGAAGGATGCTGCCATCGCCAAAGCTGAGGCAGAGCGTGACGTGGCTATCGCTCAGGCGCAGGCGGCCAAGGCGTCTAACGATGCCAAAGTCGAGTCCGAAATGCAAATCGCTCAGAAGCTGAATGACCTCTCCATCCGCAAAGCTGAACTCAAGGTTCAGGAGGATACGAAGAAGGCCGAGGCCGATGCCGCGTATACCATCCAGCAGCAGGAACAGCAGCGCTCCATTGAGACGGCTACCGTCAATGCGCAAATCGCCAAGGCGGAACGCGAAGCGGAGCTGAAAAACAAAGAGGTCGAAGTTAAGAAGCAGTCTCTGGATGCGGAGGTCCGCGCACAGGCGGATGCCGACCTCTACCGACGTCAGAAGGACGCGGAGGCGCAGCTTTTCGAGCGCCAACGTGAGGCGGATGCAAAGAGAGCGGAAGCCGACGCCGTAAAGTACGCCCGCGAGCAGGAAGCTGCTGGTATTGCCGCCGTCGGTGAGGCGGAAGCCAATGTCATTCGTGCCAAGGCCGTTGCTGAAGCAGAAGGTATCGACAAGAAGGCAGAAGCTATGAAGAAATACGGCGACGCGGCCATCGTTGAGATGATTATGAACGCTTTGCCGGAAATCGCCAAGAATGTCGCTGAACCTCTCAGCAAGGTGGATAAAATCACGATGTACGGCGAAGGCAACAGCGCGAAGCTGCTGGGTGACATCATCAACGGCACCACACAGGTCACAGAGGGCCTTTCTTCCGGAATGGGGTTGGATATTAAGTCTCTTATTGCCGGAGCCATCGGCGGCAAGCTCACGGCCCAGCAGACCTCTCCTGTCATCGTCATGGACAAGCCGGACAATACGGCAGCTCCCACACAGCCGCAGGAACCGCCTGCCAAGAATGACGCGGACGGCAAGGCTGAATAATACATAGCTGACTGCGGCAGACCCTTCCAAACAGAACACATCACTCCCTCGACAACGGGGGAGTGATTTTTTACCAAAATGTGCCGTAAAGCCCCTGCCTTTAGGCATGGGGATATAAGGCCACTGTTCTCCATCCTTTTTTTGCATGATGAAGTTTGCACCTTATTTTTTGCGGTGATATAATGATGCTATAAAAAACGAAACGAAAGAGTGGTGAGAGATGTGGAATTTTCCTACAAGTTCCGATTGTATCCGACAAAGGCTCAGGAGGAACAAATGACAAAAAATTTCGGCTGTTGCCGATATGTCTTTAACCACTTTCTCGCCCAAAGACAGGACCAGTACAAGGAAAACGGCAAAGCTCCAACAAGGTTTCAACAAGATAAAAGCCTCACTGAACTAAAACGGGAGTTGCCGTGGCTCAAGGAGGCCGACTCTACCTCTTTGCAGGCGTCGCTTCAAGACCTTGACATGGCCTACCAGAACTTCTTTCGTCGAGTGAAACACGGCGGAAAACCGGGATATCCTCGCTTTAAGAGCAAGCGCCAGCACCGCCGCAGCTATAAGAGTAAATGCGTCAGCACAAACATCAAAGTGCTGGATGGTGCCGTGCAGCTTCCGAAGCTGGGCGAAGTCAAGTGCCGTGTCAGCCGCAAGGTGGAGGGCAGAGTGCTTTCCGCCACCGTATCGCAGGAACCCAGTGGAAAATACTTCGTTTCTCTATGCTGTACCGATGTAGATGTGAAGCATCTGTCAAAGACAGGAGCTGCCGTCGGAATTGACCTTGGAATCAAAGACTTGGCTATCACATCGGACGGTGCGAAATATGATAATCTCCACAGCTACAAACGCAACCTGAAAAAGCTGGCTCGTCTTCAGCGGCAGCTCTCCCGAAAATCAAAGGGGAGCCGCAACCGAGAGAGGACTCGCATTCAGGTCGCGCGGCTGCAAGAGCATATCGCCAATCAGCGAAAGGACGCCATCCATAAGATGACTACACAGCTTGTTCGTGACAATGATATCATCTGCATCGAGGGTTTGTCGTCCAAGAATATGATGCGAAGCCACAAGCTCGCGCTCCATATCGCTGATGCCTCGTGGGGAGAAATCCGCAGGCAGCTTGCCTACAAGACCGGCTGGTATAGAAAGGAGCTTGTTGTCATCGACAGATTCTTTCCATCCAGCCAGACTTGCGGCTGCTGCGGATGCCGAAACAAGGAGGTCAAAAACCTCGGCGTCCGGTTCTGGACCTGCCCACAGTGCGGTGCGTTCCATGACCGCGATGTAAACGCCGCAAAGAACATTTTGAATGAAGGATTGCGTCTGTTGGCGTAGCAGAAATATACGGTAGGGCGGGACACGCCCAAACCTATACGCTTGGGGAGACCATGTAAGACCTCGCTCGTGCAGGCTACGGTCGTTGAGCCAAGAATCCCCTGTCTTTAGACATGGGGAGTGTCAAACATTTTGGATATTGCGCTTGACAAGCCAGAATGCCGGTGCTATATTGAAAAATACTTAGATTGCGCACTACGAATTATTGAGGGTGGTTGAAATAAGTATGATTGAACACGAGCAGAACCGCATCCGAAAGCAGCGTCAGGATTTTAAGCTGTCCCAGCGTGAATTTGCCCTTACCACCGGAATTCCTCTGGGAACAGTCCGAAACTGGGAGCAGGAGAAATGCAGCCCGCCGGAGTATCTCTATGGGATGCTGTACGAATTACTGAGGAGGAACTCAATGTTGAATGTGAAAACGCTGAAGGTCGTAGCTCTGCTTAACGAACTTGCGGAGAAGGAAAAGAACGGTATTAGGGAATTCAAAAACGCCGACGAAGACAACAGAGAGACGTTCCTTTTCTACGATGCCGCGTGCTGTACGCGGCGGAAGGATGGAGCGTTGCTCTACAAGGTGCCGCGCGATATGTGCATCATCGACGAGAAAGCGAATAAGCATCACGATATCATCTCCTACTATGGAGACGACGACTACGATGTGGTGGTCGTAGATAATGGCGAAGGAGAGCTTTTTTTGGAGGTGCATTTCGCCGCCGAGGAAGAGTTCGTTGAATTCAGCAATGGGGAGTGGTACTTCGCGTGAATCACGCGAAGGCCGTTTCCATACGTATTAAATTGACTTTTAAGCTAATGTGTGGTATAATATAAGCATAAAGTAAACGGAGGATGTGATTTTCCAGTGATGTGGAGCGATGTAATCCCACAGGATGTACAGGCGCTTGGAGCTGAGCTTGCCAAGCGGGCTGCCTGTGAGCGCGAAGCGGGTCGCACAATATACCCGCCGCAAGAGCAGATATTCCGTGCGTTGGAGCTTACCCCGCCGGAGAAGGTGAAGGTATGCCTTGTCGGGCAAGACCCATATCACGAGGCGGGGCAGGCGAACGGGCTGTGCTTTTCAGTAAACCGTGGTGTGCTTTTTCCACCGTCGCTCAAAAACGTCTTCAAGGAACTGGTCAGTGATATTGGTTGTCCGTATCCGAAAAGTGGAGACCTGACTCACTGGGCGGAACAAGGCGTGCTCATGCTCAATACCGTACTTACAGTACAGGATGGGACCGCAAACAGCCATAGAAACTGGGGGTGGCAGAATTTCACGCAGGCGGTATTCGCGGCGTGTGCGAAGCTGCCGCAGCCGATTGTGTTCATCACATGGGGCGGACAGGCAAGAGCCTTTCTTGCCGGAATTCCAATTTCACAACTGCCTGATAAGGGTGTGGTATTTTCAAGTCATCCAAGTCCCCTTGGGGCGCGAAAAGGAAACGATGTAGTAAAAGCATTCATCGGCAGCAGACCTTTTTCTCAAACTAACAGATTGTTGGAACAGATGGGAAGCACACCAATTCACTGGGAGCTTCCATAGCCGGACAGGAGGATATCATTTTGAACTTTCCGATTATCATGTTTCTTCGGCCTATGCGGCAGGGGCTTGCTGACGATACAGATAAGGACATGATGAACGCCAGCGCACTCGAATCAGCTGTATTTGTGCTTTGCTGTATTGTCACGGCCGCGATTTTGTGCGTTGTATCGGCCTTTGCGTGGGTTTTACTTTCAGACCTTCGCTTTTTTCTGAATGATTCCATGGTACTTCTTGCGGCATATATTATCTTTCTCCTTGCTTCCGTTATTGGAAGCATTGGCTTTGGCGTTGTCGCGGTTTGTGAACTCGTGCATCTCTACCGAGTGCAAACCCCTGAGAGGAAGGTAATTGTGCAGAGGGCTTTATTTCTGCTTTCGGCTATAACTGCACTCGTTTGCATTACAGCTTCTGACAGCAAAGAATCAAACAAAACGGAACCAGACACTCTTACGTTTCAGGCAGGAGCGCCAATTATTATTTCGAGTGAGGGAGCCTATTCCGTCATTGAGTGCTCAGACGGAGAAATCATCATAAGAAAAGTGGCTGATTAACTTTCCGCGAAGAGGAGGACGATACTATGCAGGACAAACTCTGGCTCTCTACCATTAGTGTCGGGCGCGAACTCGTGCTCATACCGTATGGCAATTTTGCAAGGACCGCTGGCGTCAGAACGCCCATCACAAGAGCCGTCACCAAGGTCGGCAAGAAGTATTTCTACCTCGGCAACAACGCCTTCAGCCGCGTGACCGGCGAGTATATTGACCGAGAGGAATGCAACGGCGGCTATGTGCTCTATCCGGATATTGCAGCCTATGAGGAAGCGGTTCGCACCGCAGACGAGCGCTCTGCCATCAGGAAAATCGTCGATGCGGATTTTTACGGATATGACCCGTTCAGTTGCTGGCGAACATACACTGTCTCGGATGAGGCTGTCCATGAGATATACCGCATTCTGGTTGAGTGCGGTGCTATCAAAACCAGTGCGGAGGAGGAAAAGCCATGCAGGAACCTATCTACAACAACGGCACCGTAAAGGTGGCGAAGGAGGGCGTGAGCGCCTATTTGGCGTGGTATAATACCCTCTCCATGGCTGACGCAAAAGAGATTTCCGACGTCTGTTCAAGACTGACGAAAGAGGCGGCAAAGAACGCGGGCGTTGACCTCTACGATATTGGCCGCAACACCTTCAGCTTTTTCGGCCATCAGACGGAAGAAAATTGGGCAAAGCAGAGAGCATCGGTTTCCGAAAAGATGCTTCAGTTCTTCCGCTTCGCAGAAGACTTTGAACAGCCTATCCGAGTAGCTCTCTGGTCGAAGGAAGCAGCGTTTGTATACATCGGCAATCCGCAGAAGGGCATCATTGTCATGGAGCCTGAGAAGTACATGACCTATACGCCGGACAGAGACTACTCCGACCTGACGCCTGCACAGGCGATGGCGGAGCTTGGCTCGGCGGCCGTCTGCGATATGAGCATCATTCCGGCTGGAGCAGGAATCGCGCTGTCTCAGAAAACGGTCAAGGAACAGCTTAGCACTCACCAGACCGAAATTGAGAAGCTGAAAAGTGAGATGAAGGATGTCGAAGGCGCAAAGACCGGCGAACTTGCAGAACTGACAGCGCAAATTGAGGCCCTCAAGCAGGAGCTTTGGCAGAAGAGAGATAAGCTCATGGCGGAACTGAACCGCAAAATGGAGGAGATGGAAGAGAAAAAGGAACAGCTGGAGGGACAAATCTACCTGCTGGACTCCCAAATCTATGCCATCCGCTGTTATGCCGGAGAAGTCGTCAATTTCACCCGCATCCGCTCCGGCAAGAACGCGCCGGACACGGAGCCTATCGTCGTGCATCAGAAACTTCGCTTCCTCGACGAGGATTTAGGGAGGCTCGCGTCCCTGTATGAAATTCAGTGGAATGAGCTGGATATGTTTGAGAGCTTCCTCAAGCACTCTCCATACGCGCTGGACACCTTCGCACCGAACGAACGCTGCATCATGCTCGTGCGCCTCAGCCGCACCGGAAAATCCATCGGACGCGCAATGGACAATGAGGGCAGACCGTACCACAATATGCTCGACCGCTACGACTACTACCACGGCAAGACCGTTGGCATTATCATCCGAAACGGTGAAAATCTCTACCTTGGCTGGACGGATGAAAACCGCGTCCATATCAGTGACGACCTGATTCTCACCAGAGCGCAGGTCGTTACAGAGACCGTGCCGGAGGAGCCGAAGGAATTCATCTTTGAGTCAGAGCGTAAACGGTATGTGAAAGAGCAGAGAGAACAGCGCAAGCGAATTCTGGACGGCCTTGTATCCCGCACCTTCGTCTATAACATCCTGCAAGGCGTCGTGGACCACTCCGCGCTGCTCCCGCTGCCGAAGGGCGTTACGCTTGCCAAACAGTCGGAGTATGTCATCTTCTCCGTTGCGGATAAGTGGATTTCAGACAATAAGTACGGCTCCTTTACGGATATCATCGCACGCTGCAATCAGAAGGTTCAGCAGGGCGACGTACTGCTCACGACCCAGCATCTTGTCCCTGAAACGGACAGCCCCACTATCTATCCGCGAGCATGGGAGAATGTGCGTGGACGCGGCGAGCGTAATCGCACACATGACTGTGCTGTGGATGATTGTGCGCTATATAAAGCGAATCTGGTCGAATATGACCCGCCGATTGAGATGGTGGAATTTGAACGCCCAAATGCGATGTTCAAAGGTACGGCAAAAGCGAAATACTTCGAGCCGCAAGAGGGCGAAATCATTCTCCGGCACTATCAGACAGAGCCGGAGCGCCATGTGTTCGTGTCTGCTGAAAAGAGCGGCAACTGGAATTGGAACCGTACAAGCGCCGCAAAGGCCCGTGCGAACTTCGAGCTATACGATGGCGAGTATATCAACCTGACTTACCTCAATTCGGTCTGGCTGGAATATGTGGTCACAAACAAGTCTCTCGGTGACTGGCGCATTGGCGGCATTGCCGTGGACTATGCCTACGCCATCCGCTACCTCAAGACGGCTCTGGACTATATCCGTAAGAGGGAAGAGGGGGAGAAAGCCCTTCTGGATGCTATCGACCCAAGCATCTGTCAGGATGCGGAATGGCCGGTGAAGCTGTCTGAGTGGAAGCTGCGCGCCGGTGTCCGAACCATTACGAAATACCAGGCCAAACGCTTCGCGGCGGCGCTTGGAAAGGAGGCGCAGACGCATGGTTAATTCTCCTTGTCTCGACTGTCCTGACCGCGCTCCCGGCTGCCATAACCCGGATATATGCTCTGCGTGGGCGGAGTTTCAGACGGCGCTGGCTGCCGATAAGAAGCTGATGGAAGACGACAGGAAAATCCGAAACACACTCGACGTCTATAAAGTCGCCGTACTAAAACGTCAAAAGCGGGCTATGCGTTGACGCAATGCGCGGCGTTAATGCCGAGTGCTCCCGTTGCTGGAGCGCTTAGACTATATATCTACTTTATTGACAAATAAGGTTAAGTGTGGTATAATAAAACATAAACTTAGAGGGGGTCGCGAAATTGGATTACCACGCTTTTTGTCAAAAATTCAATATTCGCGGCCTCAACGAACAGCAGGAAGCCGCTGTCCGGCGGGTAAATGGAGCAACGCTGCTCCTTGCTGTGCCGGGAAGCGGAAAAACGACTGTCATCGTAGCGAGGACTGGCTATCTCATGTATGTCGCAGGCGTACAGCCGGAGAACATCCTGACCATCACATACACCCGCGCGGCGGCGAAGGAGATGAAAGAGCGCTTCGCAAAGAAGTTTGCGCCGGAACGGATGCCGGCATTCTCCACCATCAACAGCTTCTGCCTGTCCGTCATCAATACCTGCGTGAAAGAAAAGTATATCCATGTGCCAAAGCTGGTGCCGAACAATGAGAGCATCATCCGCGCCATCGCAGCGAAGATGCTCCCGGAGTACCCCAGCGACTCGCAGGTACGGTCACTGGCGCAGAAGGTGTGCAAAGTAAAGAACAAGCTCATGACCTTGCAGGAAATCGAGACCATTGAGGAAAACAGCCTTGAGTTCCCCGTGTTTTATCAGGCGTACAAGCTGTATATGAGCGAACACGACCTGATGGATTTTGATGACCAACTGCTCATGGCTAATGATTTGCTGGATGAATACCCGGACATCTTACAGCGGGCGCATGAGAAGTTCCGCTATGTGAGCGTGGACGAGGCGCAGGACACCTCGTATGTCCAGCACCTTATTGTCCGGAAGCTGGTTGGCCGGAACGGCAATATCTTCATGGTCGGAGACGAAGACCAGAGCATCTACGGCTTCCGGGGCGCGTATCCTGCTGCATTGCTGGACTTCCAGAGCAACTATAACGAACCCTGTATCCTGCGTATGGAGACCAATTACCGCAGCGACAGGAACATCGTCTTAGCGGCCAATCAGTTCATTAAACGGAATACGAGGCGACTCGACAAGAATATGCGTGCCCAGTCTCAAAAGGACGGAGCCATCGTCGTGACCTGCATCGACCGCATGGAACAGCAGGCAGAGCTTCTGCTGGAGCGCATCCGGAATCAGAAGCCGGATGAATCACTGGCAATTCTGTATCGGAATAACGACTCTGCTATCCCACTTATCAATCTGCTCCAGATGAACGGCATTCAGGTTCAAACCAGAGATGCGACGAAGACCTTCATGACAAACTACGTCATTCGGGACCTGCTCGACTTTATGCTCCTGGCCCTGAACCCTGCTGACACCACCGCTTTTGGGCATCTGTACTACAAAATGGGACTTTACATGAAGGGTGTCACCGCCAAGCGCATTATCGAGGCGGTTGAAGAAGGGGAGTGCCGGAACGTATTCAGCGCCGCGATGAAATTCGCGGGCGGCAAGGGAGACACATGGAAAATAGGATGCCTGCCGAGGGACTTTTCAGACATTGCGAAGAAGAAGCCCGTCGAGGCTATCGACTACATTCTGTTCGTGCTCGACTATTGGAACAACTGGCTGACGAAGAAGATTGACGCCGGTGCTTCCGAGCAGTTTATCCGCCTGCGTATCAGCATTTTGAAGATGGTAGCGGAGAAGTATTCGACCATTCCGGACTTTCTTGCCGCACTCAAGAACATCACGGAATATAAGGGCTGCGAGGATTCCAATGTGACCGTTACCACCATCCATTCCAGTAAAGGTCTGGAGTTCGATAAGGTCATCTTAATCGACATGGTATCTGGCATCATTCCCGGTGACAGCGACGACCGCGACGCGGAGGATGACGAAGAGGATGCACGAGCATTCTACGTCGGAGCGACGCGGGCGCGGCACGAACTGGAAATCATCACCTGCCGAAAGATGTACGAAGAAAAACTGGAAGTATCTGAATTTGTGCCGCGCCTGCTGGCGGCGGGGAAAGGAGACTGAAAATGCCGGATGCAAAGAGCAGCACGGTCGTAGTGCAGCGCGGCGTCTACACGTTGGCCAGAAAAACTGTGGACGCGGAGGGCAACACCATCCGGGAAACACCGCCGCAATGGCAAGAAGACATCGCCGGCGGCTCTATCATCACCTGTCCCATAGACCCGGAAACGGACGAGCCGCTGTGCGACGCAGAGCTGGTGTCTGCCATGTCACAGGACGTGCTTCTCGACAATCTCGGAAAGGCGCTGGGCTTCCACTGGCCGAACTTCGCCGCCATCTTTGAGAAGATGCGGGAAAGCGAGGTGGATTTCTGCCAGTTCTGCGGCGAGGACCTGCAAAAGTGTATGCTTTGCCCCTTCAATTCCTACAACAATTAGTCGGAATTTTCAGGAGGAATGAACAATGGTTTTTTTTAACTTTGCTCTGGAATTAGGGCGGCTCATGATGCCGCAGCTTGTGGTACTCATTGTGCTATGGGTGTTGTGCGATTTCGCCGTGGGTAAGCTCAATGCGCCGAGACCGCTGGTGCTTGCGGTTCTTTGGCTATTCCTACTCATTGAAACACTGAACGTCGGCAGCCGCGTGACGCTGTTCTTCCAGAGCCGGGAGTTCCAGATTCCCAAAGTCTCTCTTGGTATCCAGTTTGTGCTGCTGGCAGTCCTGGTGGGCTTGCCGGCTGCGAAGTATTTCGTGGAGAAGAAGTTCGCCAACTGCGGTGCTGTGAGTAAGGCGCTCGCTTTATTCTTCCATACCGTTCTTTCCCTCACAGCGGCGATTGTACTGCTGGCAAGCCTGTATTCTGTAGCTATGGCATGGGCGGATTTCCCTGCGGGTACTGCTGATGCCGTCTGCTTTGTTGTGGCGGTATTTGCGCTGTATCAACCATTACTTGTGTACTTTGGCGGAAACAGACTGGACGATATCCTGTCGCTCATTCGGCAGGCCAATCGCAACGCGGTGTCTGTCCATCAGAATGATACGAACCATGTCAGCGCAGGTAAGTAAACACGCAAGGAAGCGCACAAAACAGCGTGCTGGACTCGGCAAAAGAGCAGCCGTGCGTAATGCACAGAAAGCCTTTGACTTTGGCGTGAAGCACTCGGAGACCAGAGGCCATCTGAATGGATACCTTACATCCATCCACTTCAAAAACAAAACCATCAACAATATTCGAGTATATCACCGGCACGTCTATCTGTTTGCAGGGGATGTCCTCGTAACGGTGCTCAATCTGCCAAACAGCTTGTGGTCGCAGGCAGAGTCCTGTGAGAAGAGAAAAAAAATGAGTCTCGAATGTCCTGTCAATCAGGACGCTGCTCTTTAGCTTTACCCCGCCGAATGGCGGGCGGGTGCGCCGGAAACTCCGGCCCAGCCTCCTATGAAGAAAATCCAGCTTGTTCGTCATAAGGGCGGCTGGGTGCGGCTTCCCCATGCAGCAGCCGAGGCAAAAAAATAACCACCTGCGGATAAACCGTGGGCGGTGGAAATTGACAAAGCGGGGCCTTTTTGGTAAGATAACAATGCTCCAAAAGGAGCCAGAAAGGCGTTACCATATACGGTAGGCGGTCGGCACTTCCCTGTGGAGGGAGGTGATGCCAATGGTTACTTACGAATCGCTTTTTGCGTATTCTCTTGTTATCATCGGCCTTGTGGGTCTGATAGTTCAGATTTGCAAACGAAAATGACCGCCCCTCGCCAAAGGAAGACGGTCATTTCGTTTGACTCTATTCTCTTAGGCTGACCGCTTATCGGTATCGCCTTTCTGCTTTTATTATACACCAGCAAGCCGCTTTGTCAAGCAAGACAAGGCGGCTTTTGCCGTCGGAAAGGAGTTTTCCTATGAAAAACATCATGCTCAGCATCCGACCTGAGTGGCTCCAGAAAATCCTGTCGGGCCAGAAGACCGTGGAGCTGCGCCTGTCCAGACCGAACCTTACGCCGCCCTTCATGGTATTTCTCTACTGCTCCTGCAAGGGTACAAAGAAGCCCGGTGAAATTCTTGAAATCCATAGCGGCGGCAAAATCTACAAGGCAAACGGTCTTGTGGTAGGGGAGTTTACCTGTACCGAAATTGACCGTGTGGTGCGCGTGGGCTATATGGGCAGCAACGCGCCGCTTCAATACTGTGTCAACGCACAACCTGGAAACTACACCCCAGCGGGGAAACTGTATGAGGACGCCTGCCTCACCGTGAAGCAAGCAGAGGACTACCTCTGTGGCCGCGTGGGATACGGATGGCACATCTCTGATGTGCAGACCTATGACCGGCCCAAGAGCCTCGACTGCTTCGCACTTGCGAGAGCACCGCAGAGTTGGCAGTACGTCCACGATTTTTAAGGAGGGATTCAAAAAATGGCAAATTACAGAGTTTGTTTTCGGCTGCCCACATTTGTGGTACAGCTGAGCTTTGAGGCGGCAGAGAGGGATATCTCATACGAGGAAATTGCTGCATCCATCAACAAAGAGAAGGTCGCGGAACTTCTGTGTCTTGACGCACTGGGCTACAGTGCGGAAGACATAGAAATCATCACCCCGGAAGAGTATGACGAGGAGGTTGGAGCGGAATGAACACTGAGGAGCGTTTCCTGCTTCGCTCGTCAGTAGAATGGCGAAAGAATTTGATGCAGGATTGCTTGTGTATGCCGTGTGCTGAGTTCTCTGACTCTTTCGACGCAGCTGTAGACGCTGCCATCGCCACATTCCCTGAGTTGGAGCGGGAAGCTATCTTAAAACGCTACCGCGACGGTCTTACACCAACACAATGCGCAAACGCACTGGAAATTGACATCGGCAAGTTCTACTCTTGCTTCGACCTCGCCATAAGGAGGCTGCGTCACCCCAAATATGCGGGGGGTATCCTGAAAGAAATGCGCCGGTTTGCAGGCAGCCCTCTCGCCTCTGCTTTGAAGGAGGCCATTGAGAATGGCAACTGGAAAAAAATCGAGGAGTTGTGCGATTCTGTTCCGTTTCAGTGCCTCAATTTCTCGACTCGCACCAAGAACTGCCTTATGTTCAGTGGTGCCCAAAGTATCGGCGATGTTGTTCGACTGATAGAGAGCGGCAAACTGAAGAATCTGCGCCAATGCGGGCAGGGGACCCTTCAGAATATTATCGACGTACTGGAAAAGGCTCTGCCGTTCCATTTCATCCTTGGAAAGCCAGCTCAATTCTGTCCGGAAACGAGTGATGCCTTCACCCGGAAGGAACACACTCGCCAGCTCTCTGCCATGCTGGAGCGATACATCGACCCGCGCAACGACCCACGCATCTACTGGGCGAGAGAGGTCACATTCGACTACTCTACGAACCACAAAATCCGCGTGGACTATATGCGCTTTCAGCCGCTCAACAATTCGACCTCCGGCATTGAGAAGGGGGACTTCTACGCCTACGAGGTCAAGTCCTCTGTGGAGGATTTCAAATCTCCTAACGGGCACAACTTCATCGCGGACTACAACTACTACGTTATGCCCGCAGACGTCTTCGAAGCGGTGAAGGATACTGTCCCATACGGCGTCGGTGTGCTTTGCCCGGACGGCGGGCATCTGCGATGCGTGAGGAAAGCCGTGAGGAAGGACCGAACCAGACCGGTCAGCGAGATGCTGCTCATGCTGTGGCGCAGCTCACGAAGAGATTTTCCCGCCACTGACGTGGCCCCGGTAATGCACACCCGCTGGGCGCATCTTGGCGGGGACGAGTGGTGTTGCCCTGCGTGCGGCTTTGTCATTACCACTGAGGGCAGTTGGGACAAGCCTACCAAAAAATACTGCGAGGATTGCGGGGCCAAGATGGACGGAGGTGCTGACCATGAAGACAGACAAGATTAACCAGCCTGAGTTCGCCCCGGAGGAGTGGCGGAAGGCGGCCATTATGTACGATACATCCTTTGCCTGGTGTAAAAATCAAATTTCAGCCTGGGGTAAGAATCAAATTTCATTTACACCGGGCTTTAACGAGATGTTCGATGAAGCGCTGGACACACTTCCTGAGCGAAACCGCGATATCGTCCAAAAGTATTTTCGTGACAGAATGACGTTTTCGCAAATCGCCGACCTGCACGGCACCAGCAGAAGCATAGTTCGCCATCTGTGTATCTGGACGGTATGGAGGGTCATGAATTTGATTCTGCTGCGAGAAGGAAGCAACCAAAATGCTGCGCCACAAACAGGCGGAGGAACTGAAGGTGGGTATTGACATCAATAGCCTGCCGCTTTCCGCACAGATTCAGGTGCGTGCAAAGCTCGACGAGCAGAAGCGCGAACAGAACCAGCAGCGAACAAAAAAACAGTCGGAAGCACAGAAAAGGCAAAAACAGCCGAAAGAAGCGGACTCTGCTGAGCCATCCAAATATCGCAATGTAAAGGTTTTCCGCGTGGTGGATGGAGAAACCGTGAAATTCCCCAGCAAGCGGGAGGCACGCCGCTTCGATGAACTTTATTTGCAGTACAAGGGCGGTGCAATCCAGGACCTGCGGCTCCAGCAGGACTTCACGCTGGTCGAGGGCTATACACGGCCAAATGGCAAGCGGGTTCGACCAATGGTCTACAAGGCAGATTTCGTATACCTTCGCAACGGTAAACGCATCGTGGAAGACGCGAAGGGAAAACGAACCGAAAAGTATCTCATGAAACGCAAACTCATGTTGGAAAAGTACGGAATCGAAATTTCGGAGGTGTAATATCAATGTTTGAAAACGGTAAGTTCCCAACGATTGAAGAGCTTTTGGAACGGGGAGAACACCTCATTCAGAAGGCAGTTGACGGAAAAAGATTAAGCGGCGAGGAAACGCATTTTCTCGAATTGCAAAATATATGGCTTGCGCAAAGGAGGGATGAACAGGAAAAAAACTGCGTGCGTCCTCTTGTGGAGCAGCTCAAGAAAACAAACCCCTTTGTGCAGGATGTATTCCGCAGCACCGAATATTCCGAGTTCGCCCTCTGGTGCATTGAGATTCCCACTACCGCCAGCCGGCACAACGAGGACGGCTCAAACGACATCTGCGGTTGTTGGATTACGGCAGACAACAGCACGACCTACGAGGAGATGTGTCGCCGTCTGGAAGGAGTGAAGACGAAAGCCGATATTCTGGCTCTCTCCACCACGCCAAGTACCGTTGAGGCAATCAGTACGGCCACACCGCGCTGGAGGGCGGAGGTGGAGCAACTCCGAGCACAACAGCAAAAATAGTCTCTCCCATCCTGGAAGGCCGTCAGCACATCGCTGGCGGCCTTTTGATTGACAAGTAAGCTATTGTGTGGTATAATTGCTGCATTCAATGAAGGGGGGGTGGTTGACATCACGAATACCAGTAATTTAGCCGCTGACCGTGCGCTTGCCTATGAAGCCATTGAAAGGCAGCCTGAAACAGAAGAAATCGCAGCTTCGAATGAACAGGAGACCGAAGCGAAGCAGCCGGGAAATATCGGCGACCATGTGGCGATGTATCTCAGCCAAATTGGCAGTATTCCCATTATGCCGCAGGTGGAAGCGAATCGCTGTATTGAAAAAGTGCAGAAGGGGAATGCCGCTGCCGAACAGCTCGAAACGCTGCGGGTAATTGCCGAGGAGAGCGGGAATGCAGTTGACCCCGAAATCAAGAAAGACCTGATGAAGGCCATAGAAGCAGGAAGACGGGCGAAAGATAAGGTTGTTGAGGGCAATCTTCGGCTTGTTGTGTCCATCGCAAAGAAATATATAAACTCAGCCGATTCTATGGTGTTCATGGACCTCATTCAGGAGGGCAACATTGGCCTCATGCGTTCCATCGACTCTTTTGACATTTCGAGGAATGTGAAGTTTTCCACCTACGCAACCTTCTGGATAAGGCAAAACATCACAAGAGCGCTTGCCACGACGGACCCAGCCATTCGCAAGCCCATCTATGTTGCGGAGGGCAGGCGGAGCGTCAATAATGCAAAAGAACAAATGCAGCAAAAAGGCTTACCTTGTGATGACCCTTTAGAAATCGCAAAATACATGGAGGGGGATGCGTGGGATTCCCTTTCAAAAAGGGAGCAGCAGAAAAAACTGCGCATCATCCAACACTCGCTCCAGTACCGGAAGCCGGACTCGTTGGATGCGCCCGTCAATTCGGACGCCGCAAGCGATTCCAACACACCGCTTTCGGAATTCATCCCAAGCCATAACGAGTGGGATAACCCGGAAATTTCAACGTCAGGGAAGGCACTATGGGAAACGATGGACAAAATCCTGCACGATATGCCCGCACGAGACGCCTGTGTGCTTCGCTTACGATTCGGATTGGAGGATGGTTGTGCTTATACCCTCAAAGAAATCGGGGACGAAATGGACTTAACGCGAGAGCGTGTCCGTCAGGTTACAGATAAAACACTCGATAAGCTACGCAACGGAAAGGCAGGGAAGATGCTTCAGGACTTTCTTGAATAAGAAACGCCGCCCAGATGGGCGGCGTTTTTTTGCTATTCTCCGTTTCTTAAATCCAATCGAGCAGTTCCGCCAGCGTGAAGCGGACATTGCGCGTGACGATATGTATTCTTCGGTTCTCAGGTTCCCAACATTAAAATAGGCGTGTTTCCATATTTGCCGGTATGCTCAGAGCATACAAAGGAAGTATCTCAAACACAAAGAAAGTTCAGTCAGCGTCCGTTGCGGATGCTGGCTTTTATATATAAAAAATTCATAAACAAAAAGGAGAAATGAACATGAAAGCAATGATGTTTAAGAGGGGTTTCGGTGACGAAACAAAGTGGAAAGAGGTCTGCGCGGAGCTTGGGCTGCCGGAAGATACGGAGCAGGTTGAGTTGTCCGTATCCGCAACAAAGGTCCGTACCAGCCAAAACCGCAGTTGGGAAGCGACCGACGAGGAGATGTCCCGAATTTGGGAACGCCTCGGCTCGTATTTCTTGCGCTGCGAGAGCATCTCCAGAACGAACATTCGCGTTTTCTGTGGCGGCGGAGATTCCTTTTCCGTTGTTCGCGGCACAACGCAGCCTGGATTCGTCGAGGTGGATGGACGGCTGATGGACTATGAAGACTTTGAAGCATGGCTGTACCAGATGGCAGCTTGAGAAAGGAGAAAACATGAACGCACAGGAAAAAATCGACCAGCTTATGCAAGCCGAGATGGAGCATATCCGTTCCGTCGGCGGCATTTTGAATCTGCCGGAGGCCGACAGTGTTCTGAACGACCTGAACCGAGAAAAGCTGAAGGCTCTGAAGGAACTGCACGGACATCTCTACCTCGGACGCATCAACATCCACGATACAGCCAAGCGGATTCGTATTGTGGAAGGAACCGAAGATGTGTACGAGGAAATGCTGGACCAGCCCCTATACAACTTCTGCTGTGATTTTGCCGTGCCCGTCAAGGATAAAACCTTGTCGGATTTGATTCGTGCTTGGAACGCAAGATTCGCGATTCCCGGTATGAAGGACGCGCAGAAAATCACAGAGCGTGTGGAGCAGGTTGGCGGCATAAATTTGATGTGGACTTAAAAAAGGAGAAATGAAACATGAATAATAGAATCATGCCGAAGTGGAGCGAAGTAAAGGATGTCAATGGCATCAACCTTCACCTGTTCGACGCCGTACAGGTCATCACCTCCGGCAACAAGCGCCATAACCAGACGGGCAGAATCATGGCCCTTCTGAAGACCAAGCCTTACCTCCAGATGGTAGAGGTGCTGTTTCAGGACGAGAAGCGGTCAAATTTCCTTACGTCATCTCTTCGTCTCGTTGAAAGCTCAGAGGAAGAGAAGGGAAAGTCACTGGCAAAAATCGACTCCCTGAAGCTCATGGGAGCAGAAATCACCGACTCTGATTTCTGCGTTGACCGTTATAATAACGATGCTTTCCTATTTGACGATGAAACGCAGACGTGGAACGTCATGCTGGAAGGCATTTCCGATGTGGACCGACTATTCGGAACCTTTTTTGAAACGGAGCAGAACGATTCCTACTGTAACATCTATGCGGATGTAGACGAATACTGCACCAAGCTCGCAAAGCCATACCTCACGGTATCTCTGTGGCTCGGTGATGTCTGTGTAGAGGCAGTGCGCCCCTTATCAAAGGACGAGCAGGAAGCAGTGCTTCGCATCATCCGTCCTACCTACGAGAAGATGGACTACAAGAAGCTCCTGAAGGAGTGGGATGCGGAAGAGCAGAAATATGTGAACAGCATCATGCTGGAAGACGGCGATGGCTGCTACGGGTACAAATTCGCTGCCGATACCATTGAGGCCGCTAAGGCTGGCTTCCATGAGGTCATCTGGATGGCGATTGAGCTGAAGCAGTACCGTTCCGGTCAGGATTTCAGCGTCAACTCCTTTATCGAGGACGGTGACGGCAAGTATGTCGAGTCCGACAGGGAAGGCCACATCGTCATCAATCGCGTCGTCACAACGCAGGAACCCAGCAAGTATATCAACTGGGAGATGGCTGGCACGCTGCCATTCATCTATACGGTGGACCGCGAGAAGAGCGAGTGGAAGCTCCACGCGACTTAACAACTGAAGCGTCGGTGGATGAAAATATCCGCCGGCGCTTTTTCCATGTTTTGCCACAATCGAGTTCTCATATTCTTAGGTTCTCCATCAGGAAATAGGTGATTTTTTCTCTTCTGCCGGTATGCTGAAATCATACAAAAGAAGTATCTCAAACACAAAGAAAGTTCAGTCAGCGTCCGTTGCGGATGCTGGCTTTTATATATAAAAATTTCATAAACAAAAAGGAGAAACGAAAAAAATGAAGAACAAGGCATATCTCTTACCAGCGTGCAAGACTGCTGACGGCGTTCCCATCGGCATTGGCTCCGAGGTGTACGCAATCACCTTTAAGCAGAAAGTCAACAAATACGGTCGGCTGTATCGTCCGTCCACGAGAGAGTTGGCGGTCGTAAAAGTAACGGTGTCTACTGTGACCTTCTCCGAATTTGTGGAACCCGGTTGGTTTGGCTGGACGGGCGTTGCCTATTCGGGAATGACCGAAGTCGAATGCTCTGATGGTAAAACGAAGACGTTTTCCTACTTGCCCGGTATCGAGGTCAGCCAGTACACCATCTTCGCATCCGAGGACGCCGCAAAGGCCGCCTTGGAGAAGGCGGAGGCGGGCGGCGGTCTCTATACGAGAGCCGGATTCCCGTTGATGCCTTCTTGGCAGATTGGCGAGGTACGGGCAGCTCTGGAGAAAGCTGAGCAGAGCACTGAGGAAGAGCCTTCCATCGTTCGCAACATCCCTTATGTCTCCGTTTGGGACGGCGGAAATTGCATTGCGGCGACAAAGGCAGACGTCTGTCTGGACACAAAGCAGGTATTCAACATTCAGACCATTGACGTTGGAGATTCTGTCAATGTTCTGAACCATGAGTACATCGTGCTGCACGGAACAGAGTATACCGTTTTCCCGAAGGGCGAAGCGAAAGACGGCGCATACTGGCGTGACTGACAAAAAAGAAGGAGAATGAGAATTATGACTAATATTAGTGAGAAAACCACCGGTTCCTGCAAAGACCGCGAGTATATCGTGACAGAGGTCTGCCCGCATTGCGAAGCAGAGGTTGAGATGCGATGGAATGTGGCCGCAGACGGCTACAAGGCGTTCTGCCCTCATTGCGGCAAGCGGCTGATGCTCTGTGACGCCTGCCAGCATCCGGAGGACAAGTGCGTGGAGAACTGCGATTACAACTCCGAGACCGATACCTGCCGTCACAATCAGCCTGCACAGGAGCTGAAGGCCGGCGATGTCTGTACCTATGGCTTTGGAACGGAGAATGCTTCCCGTGCCACGGTCAAAATCGTCGAGCTGCTGCCTCGTTCTGAGGCTGCAACCGTGATGTTCCTGAGCGTGGAGAGGGACGATACCGGAAACGGTATGTTCAACTACCTGCTCAAAACCGGGAATACCATGAATGCCAGCCTGAAATATCTGACGAAGATTGAGTGCAGTTCCGACCAGGAACGGGATAACTACGCCGAACTGGAGAAGCTGTGTACGGAATGCGACACGGAGTTCTGTGTCTTCAATCCGCACGGCATCTGCAAGCTGCCCTTCGTCACCGGAAAGGCTCCGAGACTGGGCGATGACGGCTGCCAGGACTACGCTATGAAGGATTTCATGATGAAGGAGGATTGCTGATATGCAGAAGACTTGTCTCAACTGCACTCATGTGGGCGTGTGCTCCAAGCGGATGCAGTTCATCGTGAACAACTATCTCGTCAAAGGACACTACGACGAGATTGAGAATGTCAGCAAAACGCTCGATATCTCCGTGAACTGCGACAGCTATGCAGAAAAGGATTTCTTTTCGTTCATCTGTGCGCGGGTTCGCGACTATTCCGATGGCGAAGTCTGGAGCGATGGGGACCAGATTCTGTGCAAGACAGAATCTGCCGCGAACGCGCTGTGCGACCTCCTGTGGCAGCTTTACAACGAACGAGGGGAGGCCTTTGACCTCCACACCGGCTACTACGACCACAAGGAGGACGAAAGAAATCACGAAGAAGACAGATACACCGGCTGGTGGTATGTGTCCGCCGACTGAAAGGAGAAATAATGAAAATCCGCAATATCCTTTGGGACACCGACGGCGACAGGGAGGCAAGAGCCTCCCTGCCGAAGGAAGTTGAGCTGCCAAGCAGATTCGACCAGTCCCATTTTGCAAGTAGGGAAGAATGGCTCGACACGATTTCCAACTGGCTGTCCGACGAGTTTGGATTCTGTCATTTGGGGTTCGATGTCGGTGATGACGACATCTGAGAATCTACGATTTTTTAACAATAAGGAGAAATGAAAAAATGGGAAAAGGTAATGTTTGTGTGAGCGGTCCGTATGAGGGCCTGTTCTATATCGACAGCGACTATACCACAGTGCTTCGCCGCGAGGATGACTGTGAGGATACCATCCTCCAGAAAGACCTCAGCGCCAAGGATTTGTCCGGCAACGGCTGGCTCTTCGATGACGAAGGCAGTGCGAACGAGCTGGAGGATGTGCTGGAGTGCTTTGTGGAGAACTTCACGCACAGGTATCCCAGCTTTGCGCGTGTCAAGCAGGACAAGTGGCTTGGCCGCAATGTGCGCGTCATCCTCGAAAGCAGCCTGTTTTACATCGGCATTGAGGACAGCGACTGGGCCTATGCCGTGGAACTGCTTCAGAAGGATAACCCCTGTTCGGAGGGTTTCCAGAGGAAGCACTACAAGGCGTACCTTGACGGCATGAAAGCAGCCCTGCTGGAGCGCCTGCCAAGCATCGGCACCTACACAGGGCCGTGGACGCATGGCACCATCCGCAGGGAGCCTGTCAAGGACAACGACCTCCTCGCCGAGGCCGGCGACCGCATCGACAACGCAGTGTTCGACTTCATCTGCGCGGTTGTCACAGGCCACAGCGTAAACGGGGAAGCGCCGAAAGAGGCTCTTCTCGCAGCTGTGAATGAGCTTTCCGTGGAACACGTCAACGCGCTTCCGGAGGGCCTCCTGTCTGACGCTACGGACGAGGCGAAGGAAGCCGCCGGCGAACACTCCTTACAGGAGGATGCCGACGACGGGCTTCCGCTTCGCTGGGATATGGCCGCCATTGGTCCTGTGACCGACTATCTGGAAACCGCGCTTTCCGCACGGTTCCGCATCAATACCTGCCACCCCTGGCAGGATGATACCGAGTGCATCTGCTACGCGACAGACGAGCGCTGCCCGTACTGCACCCACAAAATTTGATGAAAAAGCGCCGCCCGTAATGGACGGCGCTTTTTCTTTGCAGTTCTCCGGTTCTTCAGTTCTCAGGTTCTTGGAAGGTGAATGCGGCAATTTCTACTTCCGCCGGTATGCTGAGACCATACCAAAGAAGTATCACAAACAAAAAAGAAAGTTCAGTCAGCGCCCGCGTGGGTGCTGGCTTTTATATATCACATAACCATCACAAAAAAGGAGAAATGAAAATGGAGATTTATGTAAATTACCTCGCCATTGAGGTCACTCGTCGCTGCAACATGAAATGCAACCACTGCCTGCGCGGAGATGCGCAAAATCTTGACATCTCAACAGCAGTTCTGTCGGGCATCGCTAAGCATATCCACCCTGCTTCCGTCATTTTCACGGGCGGCGAGCCGTCTTTGAATGTTCCGGCCATCAAGCGGTACTTTGAGCTTGCGGAGCGTTATGACACGATGCCGGCTGCTTTCTATGTCGCCACCAACGGAGCGACGTCGAAGGAGCAGATGCGCGACCTCGCGCTGACGCTGCTGGAATCGTATGCTAAGATGGAAGAGCAGGATATGTGCGAGGTCGATGTCTCTGTGGATATGTTCCACGAGGCGTTCCGCGACAATGACAACGCGAAAATTCTGAGCGGCTTGTCCTTCTTCGGCCAGGGTAAACAGCATTCGGTCAAGGATGACGATTTGAATTGGCTGTTAAATACCGGACGTGCCAACAAGAACGGCATCGGCGTAAGAGCACCGGAGGTGCTCAGGACCGACATGGACGAGCTGGTAACGGATTACTCCACAGAGTACAACAGCATTGCCTTCGATACGCTCTACATTGCCGCAAACGGTAATGTGGTAGACGGCTGTGACAGCAGTTACGAGGATATCGACGACGAGGAGAACGTGATTTGCAAGGTCAACCAGCTTCAGAAGAAAGTGAAAGACTATGTGAAGAACGCCGATTCTCAAATCTCATAAGGAGGGCTGAAGATGTTTGGTTTAGACAATCTGTTTGCTCAGACATCCGCACAGAAATTCTACATTAGCAGAGACCGAATCGCGGAAATCCTGCGCGTCAGTCCTGATGCACTGGACGCCTTCGAGAAGGCTTATTCCAAAGCTGCGTTGCAGACTGAGCCAGAAAGCATTTTCGAGGTCAATTCCAGGCAGGCAGCGGCGAAAAACGAGCGGCTCGGCGACGACAGCCCGGAAGAGCTGAAAGCTCTTACGGAGCGCATCGTGAAGGAGCTTATCGGGCAAACGCTGACCTACACTTATGATGGAAAAACAGACAAAATTGAAAAATCGCTTTCCAACGCACCGGAGAAAAATGCTCCTGTCACCAATCAGGACCTGCTGCGAATTCCCGCTTCGCTGCGACCGCAGCTGAGTGGGGAACTGATGAAGCGAGACCTTGACATCACTGCCTCAGCTGCGCTCCTGTTCTACTACGACAAGATGCAGAACGGGAAGACGCCGAAGGAGCGTCGGGATGCGTATAACCGCTTTCGGCAGGGACTGGACATCCTTGACCTTGATGCGCTGGCCTACCGCATCATCGGGCAGAATCGCAACTCCATCGGACATTGGTTCCCGGAGCTTGTGCGTGCCTACCGGGATTCTGGATTCTTCCGGATTCCGGCAACGACGATAGCCAAGGTCCCCCTGACGCTCTTACAGATGACTCGTCTGGACTATCACAGCCTAACGCCTTCGACCATCCAAATCGTCGATAACTGGGCGCACGCTGTATTTCGCCTGAATGACGAGCGGGATTACTTCGTGAAAACCGGCACCTATTCATCGAAGTTCGACTTCCGGAATTGCCTGGTACACGGAGAAAAAGAGGTTCGAGAACTTGGCGAGTATTTGCTCTACATCCACCATCAGGCGTTACAGATGGCCGGTCCCCTTAGCTTTCCCTGCATTTATGGGGTCTCAACGACAAATGAGTGGGTCGTGCGGGAATTCATTCCAGATAAAGAGGGAAATCCCTGTATCTATCATGGTTTGCCGCTTCATACGGAATATCGCGTATTTGTTGACTGTGACAGCGATGCTGTCATCGGTGTCTCTCCCTATTGGGAGCCGAAGACTATGCTCAATCGCTTTGGTTCATGCTCGGACGCAAACAGTCCGCATCAGATGCACGATTATGTGATTTTCAAAAGTCACGAAGCGACCTTGATGCGGCGCTACCATGAGAATGTCGATTCCGTGGTGGAACACATTCGGGAATTCCTGCCGGCGCTTGACCTGCAAGGCCAGTGGAGCATCGACGTGATGCAGAATGGTGACGATTTCTGGATTATCGACATGGCTGTGGCGGAAAATTCGGCGTTCTATGATTGCGTGCCGGAGAGCCTCCGCAGGCCATCTGCTGAAAACTGGATACCCGATATTCTGAAGCCCAACAACTGATTTTCTTGACTCGAAAGGAGACAGAAGCATGAAATTGCTGAAAGACTACGAATCCTCCTCTCTCACCCTTAAACGGGTTCGGGAGGTCATCGACAGGGCACTGGACGAGCTGGAGTATGACTCCAGGTTCGACGTCAATGTGGCTGCCGAGAACGCCTATTATTACTTGGCACACACCGCCTGTTGGGACGAGGACTTGGCCGCATTCCAAGCCCAGCTGGACAACGGCTGCGGTCCTGACGACGGTGCCGGGGCGCTGACCGCTTATGAGCGCGTCGAAATCCTGGCCGCACAGGTCGAACGACTCCTGAACGACAAGGAGACCTATGCGTACAGCAAGACCATCGACGAAGATGCCCTGCTGGACATTGTTGCCAAGACCCATCCAAGGCTGCTGGCTAAGCGGCCAGCCGATATGTCCGTTGAGGATTTCAAACACCTCTGGACTATGGTAGTTTCTGCCTACATCGTGGGCGGACGCGACTATGCCGAGGACGAGTTCATCAACTATACGGATGCCATCGGCGCGACGCCAGAGGCCGTCGCTGCGGTTATCCGGGCGGGCAATGAATAAGAAAAATACGGAAAAAGGAGAAATGAAAAATGATTAAAAGTTTGAACAAAGCATATCAGACCGATTCCATGTATTACTGGTGTAACGCCGAGGGCGAGGTAAACTATCCCGGTTCTGGGTTTTCGACAGGTGACTCTGAGCGGCTTCCCGCTGCGGTGAAGGAACTGTACGAACACTATCAGCTCAGCACCGGCTACGACGCAAATCTCTATACGGTCACTTACAGTGGCGAGGATGGGATGCTCCTCACGACGATGTTCAACAGTAACTGGATGGATGTCCCTGCTGTCAAGGACGCCAAACAGAAGGCGAGGAAAGCGCTCCGCAGCATTGCAACGGAACTGACCAGACAGTGCAAGCCGTGGGGGACCGTTCTGTTCGGCGAGGATACCGACCCGGAGGGTGACGAAATTGCCCTGTTTGTCCCTGCGCAGGAGTGTGCGAGTCACTTTGAGGAAGCGGTAAAGCTCTTCGATGCCAGCGCCTTCTTTGAGCGAGTCAGGGACAAGGTTGCGGAATGCCGCTATCTTGTGTTCCTGAATAGCTCGTATGTGCGCGACGCGCAGGGCTACTTCCCCCAGCAGCTGTCCGAGGATGCTGACCCGATGGATGAATCCCAGGAGGGCAACTGGGCGGACTGCGGTGGTCCCATGCTCGTCATGGACGTATACGCAGCCTCCAAGGCCGAGGTTGCCCAGAAGATTGCCGAGGCATATCCCAATGTGGATATGGCGGTCTTCAAGATTCTCCGTTGCGACGGGGAAATGACAGAGGTGACGGCCCTTGTATAAAATCAAGAACCTGACGTCTCTGCTGCATACCGTGGAAGCCGGCAGATACGGCAGCCTACCCGTCTATACACTGCACGGGGAGAAGGTCTGGAACAGAATCGGCGACCGCGTGGAACTGCACCTTGGCAACGGAAATAATGTTCTCTGCTCTGAGAAGGTGTTCCGGAAGGTCGAACCCTTTCTGGAGGCCATTCCCAAGTCTTAAACCTGAGCGCCGCCCCTTTGTGGGCGGCGCTTTTTCTTTTTGTCTTTTCACACTCCAGATTTGAGGTTCCTCGGTTCTTAGGTTCCAATTTGCAAAATGCGGAGTTTTCCGTGCCTGCCGGTATGCTGAGACCATACAAAAGAAGTATCACAAACACAAAGAAAATTCAGTCAGCGTCCATACGGATACTGGCTTTTATATATCAAAAAAATTTCAAAAAAGGAGAATTAAAAAATGGAAAAAATGATTCAAATTGCAGAAAGCTACGGATGGGCAGTCGATATGGACAGCGATAGCATCGAATTTAACCAGTGCAGTCCGGCGGGGGAAGATTTCTCCTTCACGGTTCTGACGAAAGACGCATCTGACGCCGAGAGTCTTGCAGCCGAAGTCCGTTCTTACGCGGACAGCTTCGATACCGAGGAACACGTCAAGATGTGGGTCGATGCGCAGGGCAGCGTGAGTGGTGTGCCAGACATCAAGACGTTGGTGGAAGACGCTGACGCCATCCAAGAGATGCTCAACGACCTTGCTGACGCTCTTGAAAATGGCGACGCCAACACAGATGACGAAGAGACTGAAGCCTGCGGCCTCGAAGGCACTTACGAGTGGCTTCTGAACAACTTCGACATCGACGGCACGGCGGGTCGCATTATCCACAATGTTTTGGAGTATGCCGACCGCATGACTGGCGACGAGCAGTATGAGTTCTTGACGGAGATGCTGGATGGAACGATTGGTCTGTCTGACCGCGAAATCAGGAATCTCTGCTGGAACTGAGTGGGGGATAACCCTATGAAGAAACTGACTGTTTTCGACTTTTGCAGCCAAATCGGTGCCGCCAGCGATGAAATCCCTGTCGTAGTTCGCGTCGGCTTGCAGGAGATTGGGCATTTTCGCAGCCTATACCAGATTCCGGCAGTCGCTATGCCGGGTATCCTGGAAGCAAAAGTGACATTCGTGACTGTCAAATGTACGCAAATTATCATCCAAGTGAAGACGAAGGATTACAACACAACCATTTGAAAACCGAAAGGAGAAGATTTCTATGTTTTATGTTTTGGATTTCCATTCTCACCGGTTCACTACCTGTGAGACCGTAGAGAAAGTGAACGAGAAGCTCAAGCAGCTTCAGGATTCCGGTGTTGCCGAGGACGAAATCTCCGTCATCAATCGACTGGTCGATGACTGTGAAATGAGTATCAACGCTTACCGGGATTTTGCACGCAGCTACTGCTGAACGCGGAAAGGAGAAGTAAAAAATGAATCAGGAAATGGTAAAAGCTGAAAAGCGATTCGCAAACCACAAGGCACGCCTCGACATTCTGGACGAAAACGTGCGCGTTCTGAACTGGAGACAGCCAGGGACGCAGGCGTACGCGATTCGTGCGGTGATGGACGGCTATCATGTGTATATCACCGGAGACCTTGGCTCTGCGGTCATTTGCCTGACGGAGACTGCCACTTTGAAGGCTCTTTCCGGCTACTGGAAGAAACCCGGCTATTTCATGGAGAAGTTTGTCTGCACAACGGACGACTACTTCTTTGATTACGAAACGGCCAAGGGTGAGCTTCGTGAGCGCAAGACCATGTTGCTGGAAGAGTATAGGGACAATCATCCCGATATGCTCGCAAACGGAGAAACAGAGTATCAGGACGACCTCGACGAGAGAGAAACGGACCTGCTGGGCAGCTTCAACTCTGAGAAGGGCTTCGTGGCAAATCCCGTTGCCTTCTCCGCATGGCTGGAGATGGACGAGGACGGCGTGGAGACCGTCCCGTATATGGGACGAACCATCGCACACCGCATTTGGCTGTGGCTGGCCGCGTTCAAGATGGCCTATGAGGCGCTTCAAGACACCTCCACCGAGCGTTACACGCAGGAGTACCTGGACGCCATTGAGCGGAATACTCCACCCCGCAACGGCGCACCCATCGGCCGAGACTCCTTCGAGTGGGCCGGATGCGCAGAAGAGTTGAGTGTCTGCAACGTAGCACATCTGCTGGCTGCCGCCAAGCGGACGCCGGGATATTTTCAGGTTCGTTCCGCGCTCTGCGGTATGCCTGTCATCAGAGAACGTTATGCGGACACAATGGCACTGCTCAACAAGGTAAAGGGTACAGACGCCTACGATATCCTTGCCCAGCTGATGCAGCAGGCGGAAAGGGAGGCGTAAAATGAGCATGACAATCTTCGATGCGTGGCACATCGGAAAGCCGCAGAGTATCTACGACCTCACGATTATGGCGCGTTGCGTACAGGGTATTCAGGAAGAAACACGAGCGGCGGATATCGCCGAAGATGTAGTTTCTTCTGCCTTGCTGCCGTGGCTCAGAAGCGCTCTTGAGTTCTTCGGAGATGACGCGGCGGATGAATTCGCCATTCTCGTCGGCGGCGCGGTCTACCCCGTCTTACTGCGGAATTCGTGGCGAGCCACATGGTTATTCCCGTCTGAGGAGCGCAAAGGCTTGGAGGAGTTCCTGACCAAACATCTGGAAGGGAAAGATGTCCCCAATCGTAAAGAAAGCATGGAAAATTTGCAGGTTGTCTGCGAGGCGGTCTACGAATTCTCCGCGCAGTCCAATCCGAGCCTCTGCTTCCTGAGCGATTCTGCCGGGAAAGACGTCTATGTAAGGGGTTTTGGCTTAACAAAAAAAGCCACCCAGTACCTTGATTCGCTCTATGAGCGTTTCGAGTATACGAACGCCTGCGAAATGGACGAACGCGATTTCCCCGCGCTGAAGAAGCAACTCGCCGCGTCTTCGGATAAGGCGGCGCTGCTCAGCAAGGCACAGGAGGAACGCGGTGCGCTCTGGGATGACGCTCTGAATGGCTGTACGCGGTTCAAGGATGCTGCCCTTACTTTCGACCTGGATGACACGGGAAATAAAGCAAAAAAGGTCGCGGAGCTTCGCAAGGCAGCCAAAATCATTTTTGAAGAAGGGAAAGGAGAGAAATGACAATGAGAACATTGGTGCGTTTTGAATATGACATTGAGAACGTGAAGCTGTTCGATATCGTGGATGGCGGCGCTGTGCATGGTGCGTTCAATGGCAACCTAACCATTTACTTCGACATGAGCGAGGATGGGAAGCTGCTGGATGAATCCAAGCAGGCGCTCCGTCTGGAGGCACGGCGCATCTGCCGTGCGCTCAAGAACCGGGGGATGAATGCTACCGTGTCCATCCTGAACGCCGATACGAAGGCCGTATATGGCCGCGTGTTTGCGGAGCACCCTGAAATCTTCACACTTCTCCTGTGGAACCACGGGAGAGGGAATGACCTGTCGAAGGAACAGCACGCGCTTACGCCGTCCGGCGTATACAAGGCGCTGGAGCGTATCCTCACGGACATTCGTTCCAACGCGGCGTGAGAGGGGAGGCGGAGACATGGGATGCTTTTCCTGGCTTTTTGCCGATACTGACAACACACAGAACCTGCGTACTGACCGGGCAGGCTATATTGCCTGCCCGGACGGGACCTTTATCCACGAGCCATGCTATGAAGGCTACGGCGAGTTCAACGGGCAGGATGTGTACGAACTGGTCGTTCGGTGGAACCGCGCATTCATCGCGGAGAATCCGGACTTCCTGCTTCCGCATATCCACCGCTTCTACAACGGGAGCGTAAAGCAGTACCGTCTGAAGGATTTCAGATGGTATCCGGTCATTGCAGACCTGTCCATCCCGTTTGAGCAGCTGCGTGACGCGCTCGACAAGCATCTGAGGGAACCCGTCAGCTTATACCGGCCCTATAGTGCCGAGCTTCGCGGCGTCGGCATCGACATTGCCTGCTACAACGAGGACAACGCAGCTCTTCCGTATCCCATCAAGATTACCCGGAAGATGCGGGGCGTCCACTATGAAGACCTTCCAGCAAGCAAAAATGACCCGGAACAGGGAGCGGGAATCTACCATGCCGTGAGATGGCAATAATTTTATCGGAAAGGAGAATGCCGTTTCTCCCCCACGCGCCGAAAGGCGTGGGGGGAGGAGCGGCCAATATTTTTTATGAACGTGAAAAGAAAATTTACCGCATTTGCTGCGGCTTTTTTGCTGCTGCTTTTCGCGACGCCAAGCTCCGCAGCATTAGAATTTGAGACCGATACGGAGGTGCGAGACGCAACGTATAACACTGAGCCGACTCAGAGTCTTGAAGCCGGCGTGCCGGACGGTATCCCGGAAGAAATGCTTGAGACAGAAGGTGAGACCACACGGGCGCAGTTCCTGACCATGCTGGTGAACCTCGCAAACCCGGAGCTTGATACGGTTCAGAGCACATCGTTCCCCGATGTTCCGGAGAACGCATACTACGCGCTTCAGGTGAGCTGGGCAAAGGCAAACGGAATCATAAATGGCACGGCGGCCGGCGTACTGGAGCCGGACACACCGCTGACACGGAATGAGGCCGCTGTGATGGCTGCCCGTCTGGCGAAGGCGATGGGCTGTGACGCCGCTCCGCTTTCATCCCGCACGCTGCTTGCGTGCGCTGACGCCGCGCAGGTCCCGCTTTACGCGAGAAGAGCTGTGAAATGGTGCATGGAGAACGGCATCCTGACCGCTTCAGAAAAAGGATTCGAGCCGAAAGGCACGATGAATCATAAAGAAGCTGTCGATATGATTCTCGCACTCGGCTGCTGGCTCCAGAATAACGGACCTGTTGTCCGGACAATCCCGGCGTCAGCCGTGGTGCAGGCCACAGAACAGCACGCAGCGTTGCAAAACAGAATCAATGCGATTGCAAAAAAGTACGGTGCGGTCGGTCTGTCGATTGCGTACATTAAGGACGGCCATGTATCAGATACCTTTGCGTATGGAGAGGCGGTTCGCGGAGTATCAGCCATGACAACAGATACGAAAGTTCGGGCTGCATCCATCTCAAAAGTGCTTGTTGGTATGGCAGCGAGCCTTTCCGCAGAAGAAGGAACGATGACTCTCGATACAGAGCTGGACACCTACCTCGGTTTTCCCATCCACAAAGCACAGGAAGGAGACCACATTACAGTCCGTTCCGTTCTCACACATACATCTTCTCTCAGGGCACCGGAGGATGTATCAAGAAGCTATGAGGGGATGAAGACGCGACTCATGTCTTCGTCTGCGACACGCGAGGTCTGTTCCGGCAACTTGGAAAACTGGCTGTATAACAACTACGCCTTCTCTGCACTGGGGCTTGCGGTCGAGCGAGCAAACAGCTGCACGATGGACGAGCTGCTTGGACATTACCTCTACCGTCCACTGTCCATCGACGCGGCATTCCGAACAGGGAGTGTATCCGATACGAAAAAACTGGCGGTGCTCTACCGTGCCGATGGCAGCACGGGCCTGTCCTACCAGGAAATGCTCAAGGCTATTGATGACGAACTGCCCGGTACGGACGGCAGTGGATTCGCAGGCGGACTCACCATCAGCGCCTACGACCTTGGAAAAATTGTGGCGTTGCTTGCCGGTGATGGCAAATACGAGGGCGCACAGTACCTTTCTCCGTCCATCGCCTCCACATTGGAGTCACACGGCGATAAGGCTGTGTCCGGCGGATTCTACCAGTGCCAGCCTCTGCGTCTGCGAGCCAATACCTATGGGCAGAGCAGATTGTTCTATCACACCGGCAGCGCATACGGTGCGTACAACCTCATGTGCTACAATCCTGACACGGGCTGCGGCGTGGTCGTACTTACCTCCGGAGCCAGCGGAAAGAAAGATACCGCCGGCATCTACGCTGTGTGCGGAGAAATCAGTAACCTGCTTTTTGCCGCAAACCCCTGAATTATCTTTCCGGAACAGAAATAAAACACAAAAGGAGAAGCAAAATGGGACTCTTAAACTACACGGTTATGGAACAGCCTTACACCGCCGCAGAAATTCTGAAAAATCTCGATGATGACGGCCAAATTTCCGGTGTCGTTGGCATCTCGCTGGATGACATCATTGAAAATGACATGGAAGGATTCGATGATATTCTTACCGAGCGTCTCGTCGGGCTGAATTGCTGCCTATCGGAAATCAGCTACGATGTCGTTGGTGTAGAGCCTGACGAAAACTTTCTGCATATCCGCGTATCCGGATATGTGGATGATGTGGATTATCTTGAGAGCCAATGCGATAAATAGTTTTTGCCACCCTTCGGGGCTAAAACTGAATCCGCATTCAGCGAACAGCAAACCGCGAGCAGGCTTAATGCCTGCTCGCTTTTTTGTCCGGATTCCAAAGGTCCATGCAAGAGCAGAAATGCACCATGAGAGGGCATATTTGCACTGTTTTTCCGGGAGGAAAGGCTTCGTTGCCTTACTGGGCCGTAAAGTTCCTCGGTTCTTGGGTTCTTGAAAGGAGAATAAGGCGTTTTCTTCATCCGCCGGTATGCTGAGACCATACAAAGGAAGTATCACATACATAAAGAAAGTTCAGTCAGTATCCCTTGCGGATACTGGCTTTTATATATCACCTAATAATTCACGAAAAGGAGAAATGAAAAAATGAGCAGCAAGATTTTTGACGATTTCCAAGAAATGTTCCATGACGAGTCGGAATTTATCGACTCTATCCGGGACATGGAAAACAACAGCGAGTGGCTCCCCGAAATCCCTCGCAAAGAGCTTCAGGTCATTCCTCTGGATGGGCCGATGTTCGTAGCGGACGCTGTGGCAAAGTATGGCGTTGACCATGATACGGCACATGATACCGCCGTCAACGATTTGCATGGTGGTTACGGTACGAACCTCATGGTTCAGTATCAGGGCACAACCTGGTGCCTGCGTGATACCGGTCGTGCGACACTCTACACCACCGCCGGTTTGATTGGCCCCGCCAATGCGAACATGGTGAAAGCGGAAGGGTTTGCCGACCTTGCGCAGTGCTTGAATATCGCTCTGCGGTATGCCAAGGGAAACGGGCTTCTCCTGCTGCGTTATGGCAAACTGTCCGCGCTGCACAGCGGCGCATCCGACGGTTACGCCATTATGCGCATCAGCGAGTTGGTCCGTATCACGAAGGAGAAGCTGAACAACCGATTCGGCGTCCCGAAGTTCAAGGAAGGGTTCAATTCCCATAGCTATACCAGCGCTGTGTGGGAGCTGCCCGACGTCCGTGACGACCTCATTGACAAGTACCAGAAGGCGCTTTCGAACGCGGTCTCCCGCAATCATGCTGTCAACTGGATGCCCGTTGTTCGACTGTCTACCAGCGACACAGCGACCAGTTCGGCAATTCTGATGCCGAAGCTGATGTCCCCAGGCGGGGCCTTCTCCTTCGCCATTGGAAAGGGCATTCGCGTCGAGCACAAGAAGCTGGCGGCAGGGAAGTACGGACTGGAGAAGTTCGAGGATGAAGCGGACGGACTGTACGCGCTGTTTGAGGATGGCGCTGCCATGATGCAGAAGATGGGAAGCATGGAAATCTCCAATCCCGTCAACTGCCTCGTCGGTATCTGCTCCTACCTGAAAATTCCCAGAAAGTACGCTGACCCGGCGCGTGAGGAGGTTGACACCTTCGTTATCAACTCGCCGCGTATGTCTGCGCTGGACATCTACCTGAGCATGGCACAAATCCCCACCTACGCCAAGCACGCAGGTGCGAGCGATGCGAAGGTTCTGGAGTTGGAAGAGCTTATCGGAAAGACGCTGAACCTCAACTGGTCCGATTATGACATCGGTGGAACAGTTGCTTGGAAGTAAGTGATTACGGCGGTGTGCGGAGCAATCCCACACCGCCGCCCATGAAAGGAGAACTGCTTATGTATGTCGAAAAGACAGATACCTACACCTGCGATTTCTGCGGCCACAACGCGAAGTGGGACGCCTCCGATGACGTCCACGGGGAACTGTGGTCGTGTGAGGCGGAAGGATGCGGAAAGGTTTTTTGCTCCAAGTGCTTCATCAGCGCGTTTGGACAGGAAATCTACATGACCATGATGCAGAGCGGCGAAAACGTCCTCTGCCCGGAATGTGCGAAGAAAAAGTACAAAAAGGAGAATGAGAAATGAAAGTTGAAATCAGAGACATCACAAAGGAAGAAGCTGTTCCTTATGGCGATAACGCGGACATCGTTCTGGCAGAACGAAAAGCGGTTGTGTTCACTGATGACGCGGGCAACACCGGAAAGCTCTATATGAAAGAAGAAGATGTGGAGCTGCTCGGTGAACAGTACATTGCAGAAAATTCAAAGATGGAGTATAGCGAGGTTTGCAAAGAGTGGTTTCCGAGCGTGTCGTGGAACGCATACAAGAACGACCAGACACGCAATCCGCCGAAGACCATTGATGTCGAGTTCGTTTGCGACATGGATGGCGAATGCACAGAAATCTGGCGCAGACTCGACACCGGCGGCTACCTCATGCGGAAACTTTGCAACGAACCGTTCGCTCGTTGGCTGACCTGCCACGAATGCGGTGCCTCGTGGATGGACGGGAACTGCATCCGCCCGAACGTCACGTTTCGGAATGGGACGCAGACGGAAACCGTCCTCTACGATGACTGGAACGGAACCGCTGCATACAACAGCACGTTCAATCCGAATTTCAAAAAAGGAGAATAAGAAATGAGTTATTTTGAATGCAATCTGCCTGATTCCTGCCCGCATATCTGTGCGGGAAAACGGTCCTACTTCGAGGACACGGTGAAAGTCATTAAGGCCCGTATGGCAAAACTCGATGACGCGCTCGCAAAGTCCGGCATGGACGGCGCGGCGTTCGCGAAGACGGCCAAAATCCTGTTTGACAACAGCTTTGACCTGTTCGAGCGGATGGACAGCGTGGAACTTGCCATGTGGGTTCAGAACAGCTACGACGGGAAGCCTATCGAGCATCGCTTCGAGTGGCCGAATGCGGAGGTCGTCGTTGACTGCGCTTTCGTGCAGACGAAAGAGTGGGAGGCCCTTCGTCACTTCGGCATCGGCGGCTCTGACGCCGCCGCCATCCGTGGCGAGAGCCGGTACAAAACGGCGCAGGAGACCTACCACGACAAGGTGGGCACCCCTGAACTCATTCCGTCTAATGATGCCCAGGCCGTCTTCGAGCGTGGACACATCATGGAAGATAGAGTCATTGACGCCTTTCTGAAGCTGACTGGCTTCAAGCGGATTCCCGAAACACGGATGTTCCGTTCCCGGAAGTACCCGCATCAGACGGCGAACATTGATGGCATTGTCATCTCGCCGGATGGCCGCATCTTTGTCTTTGAGGCGAAAACGACCGTCGCGGAAAACTGGGACGCATGGAAAGACGGCAAGATTCCCCGCTCTTATGTCCCGCAGACGCGCCAGTATCCGGCAGTGCTGGATGATGACCGCGTGCAGGGAACATACATTGGCTGCCTGTTCATTGTTGACCTTATCGTTGGGGGACTTTACGTCGGCAGTGCGTACAGCGGCGAGCAGTTCGTCGCCCGCTGCGTCGAGCGCGATAAGCTGGCGGAAGACGACCAGCTGGCAAACGGAGAAGAGTGGTGGAACACCTATGTGGAGCCGAATGTGGAGCCGGAGGCTTCCGGTATCCCGAAGAAGGATATCGAAGTCATCCGAACCTATCACAGCGGCTATGCAGACCCCAGTGCCGATGCTGTCGATATGACGCACGACTTGGATATGCTGGCCGCCGCAAATGAGTGGCTCACGCTTGGTGAAAACCGCGTCGCGAAGCAGAAGGAAGTCGATGCCATCAAAGAGCGCCAGGATGCTATCTCTGAATTGTTCATGCTCAAGCTGAACGACGCCGTAGAGGGACGTATCAATCTTCCCGACAATGAGTTTATGGAAGTCAAATGGAGTCCGCGTTCGAGAACGAACGTGGATATGGAAACTCTGAAAATCCGCTTCCCTGATGCGTACAATCAGTGTGTGTCAGTAAATCCGGAAAGTTCACGGGTCTTCAGCATCAAACGGAAAAAGGTGCGTACTCGCAAAAAGTGATGCTTCTTCAATGAGAGGAGAAATGAAAAAATGAGACACATCAGCCACAGACGCTGTGCCTCCGGAAGGAGGTGACAGCCTTTGTGTAACGATATCAACCAGACGCTGAAGGAGGAGGTGCGCTGCAAACACTCCTTCACCATCCATTCGGCGGACGGCTTCATGGTCGTCCGCTATAAGGATGCGGATACCGGTGAGTATCTCGTCGCGTGCGGAAGCAACCTTCCGACGGCAAGCGACATCATCTACACCCTTCACGGAAAGTGGGGAATGAGCAAGAATGGGAAGTATGGACGCCAATTCGAAGTAAGCTACTTCGATATGGAGCAGCCAAAAGGTAAGGCGGCCATTGTCTCTTATTTTTGCAGCTTGAAATGCGGTATCGGGAAAGTCGTTTCCGGGCGTATCTACGCCAAATGGGGCGATGGCGTCTGGAATGTACTGGAGTCTGACCCGTCTCAACTCAAGGCTGTCAATGGCGTTACTGATAAAATAGTAACAAAGCTGATGACCAGACTGAAAGAGACGGAGTTTCAGCGGAAAATCATTGCAAAGCTCGGCGATGCAGCGGCGGCGATTACGCCAAAGATGCTCAACGACTTGGTACGCTACTGCAACAAGAATGAGCTTGACCCGCTGGATACCGTTGAGCATCATACTTATTCCCTGATGCAGGTGCGCGGCTTCGGCTTCGAAACCGTGGATAGGCTGGCGCGTGCGCTGCCGGATTTTGACCCCGCGAGGTCGGCACGCCTTATCGCATCCCTTGCTTATATTTTCGAGCAAAAATCTATGGAAGGCCATGTGTGCGTTCCAAAGGACGAACTGCTCGGTGAGATGACCAAGGTGCTTAATGCTGGCTTCCATAACGCAGTGTCCGAGGACAGCTGCAAAGAGGCGCTGAACCTTGCGTACAAGATGAAGGCCATCAAGGTCACAGCCAACATGGTCTATTCCACCAAATCCTTTGAGGAGGAGACGGGGATTGTCAAAGATATTCGCCGCATTATGAGCGCTTCCGATTCTAAAATCACAGAAATTGATACCTTTATCGAAGAGTACGAAGATGCGAACTTCAAGCTGGCCGACAGCCAGCGAGACGCCGTACACGGTGTTTTTGAGCATCAGGTCGAAATCATCACTGGCGGACCAGGCACGGGCAAAACAACAGTCACAAAGGCTGTTCTCTATGTCCATCAGCAAGTGTTCGGTGGAGATTCCAATGCTGTGCTTCTGGCTCCGACGGGAAGAGCCGCAAGAAGAATGTCTGAGGCAACCGGCTTTCCAGCACAGACCATTCATTCTGCTATCGGTTACACCGGAGTACCGGAGCTGGACAACCGCAACGAGGGCTTCCTGGAGGGAAACTTGTTTATTATTGACGAGTCCTCCATGATGGACCAATTCATCGCTGCGAAACTTCTGTCCATGATTCCTGATGGAGCAAAGGTCGTCTTTGTCGGCGACCCTGACCAGCTGCCATCTGTCGGTGCCGGTAATGTGCTTCGCGAAATGATTCGCAGCAAGGCTGTTCCAACAACCAGACTGAGCGTCATTTTCCGTCAGGCACAGGATAACCCCATTGTTGGGAATAGCCTGAAAATCAACCAGGGCTGCACAAACCTCACTTTTACTAACACATTCTGTTTCATTGAGCGGTCTGCACCGGAAGAAATTCTCCGCACCGCCTGCGCGTTCTATGTGAAAGCGGTGAAGAAATTTGGTCTGGAGAATGTGATTCTGCTGAATCCGTTCCGGAACAAGGGCCTGCTCTCCGTCAACGAGTTCAACCGCCAGCTCCAGAATCTTATCAATCCACCCATAGAAGGGGAGGAGAGCATCAAGATTCGAAAGCTGGAGTTTCGTCCGCGTGATTTGGTCATGCAGACGAAAAACACGGAAATCGCTATGAACGGCGATATTGGCGTTATCCATGAAATCAGCAAAATGCCGGACCCGGACGATATGAACAGATGGACTTACATCGCGTCTATCGAATTCAACGGGGACGGCAAACGCCATGACTATACGCCTGAGATGATGCAGGACCTTGACCTTGCTTACTGCACAACCGTGCATAAAAGTCAAGGGTCAGAGTACCAAACCGTCATCATGGTGGTATCCGAGGAACACAAAGTTATGCTCAAGCGCAATATCATCTATACGGGCGTGACGAGAGCCAAGCAGAACGTCGCGTTGATTGGTCAAACAGAGGCGCTCAACACCGCCATACTGAACAACCAGACAGATGTTCGGCACACCCTTTTGGGCGACCGGCTTCACGCTGCGTTCACGGTGATAAGTTGAAAAGCTGCGCGTCTTCCTGAAAAAGGAGGACGCGCAGTTTTTTTGTATATTTTTGGCCTTTTTGGATATTCAGTCAGAAATAAATTGACTAATAAGTGTATATGTGGGATAATATATAGAGCGGAACCCCAAAAATTTTGAAAGGAGAAATTTTGCATGAATAGGAAAAACCGTGTGTGTTCCGCCGCACTCTCGGCAGTTCTGACGCTTACGCTGGTCACAGCACCGGCACAAGCTCTCGACACTGCTGGGGCGGAGAGGACAGAAGGGGGCTATGCCGTAATGCAGGCCGTGTCCGGCCTCAGTATCGGCGAAATCGACAGCAGCGGCATCATCTACAACGGAAAAGCACAGACGCCGACACCAAAAATCACAGTGGGCGGTACGGAGCTGGTTGCTGGTACTGACTTCCGGATGGAATACAGCAACAATGTTCACGCCGGCACGGGAATTGCGTACATTCTCGGAATGGGAAAGTATGCAGGGTATGTTGGCAGCTGTGAGTTCACCATTCACCCCGCTCAGTTAGTCGTGAAGGTGGACGATGTGCAGGATGTCAAGGACCCGGCCTCCTACACCTACACGATTCTTCAGGGGACACTTGCTTCCGGAGATTCGCTTGGACAGCCGCAGTATTCCGTGAAGGATAACGGGAACAGCACCAAGACGGTCAGCGCGACCTTCCAGGACAACGCCGATTACGAAATCACGGTTCTGCCCGGTACTCTGACGATTGTCCAGACGCTCGGCACCGTCGTTATCAGCGGACCGTCCAACGTCTTCTACAACGGCAGTGCTCAGACGCCGAAGCCCACCGTTCAGGACGCTTCCACCGGAAAGACGCTGACAGAGGGACGGGACTACAATCTCGTTTACCGCAACAACGTCAATGCTGGCAAGGCCAGCGTCACCATCAACGGAATCGGCAGCTACAGCAAGGTCAGCGAGATGCGTGAGTTCACCATCCAGGCCGCTCCCATCACGGTGCGCATCCGCGACGTGCGTTGCAGCATCCGAGATACAGACCCGACCTTCCGCTATGACATCACCAGCGGCAGTCTCGCCCCCGGCGACAGCCTCGGTTCGCCTCGTTATTCCGTCTATTCCAAGACGGGCTACTCTTATGGCCCGTACTTTGGCATCCGTGCGGAATTCCCTGTGAACCCAAATTATGCTATTACGGTTCGTGAAGGAACAATGACCTACTATGATGTCAAGGTCGATGATGACGTCATTAGCACGAACTTCCGCGTAGTTGTCAATGATGTCTACTATGACGGCACCTATCAGGAGCCGACGGTAAAGGTCTATGACCGCTATAACAACCGTCTGACGGAAGGCGAGGACTACACTCTGAGCTTCTCCAACAACAGACAGGTCGGCATGGCAACTGTCTTTGTTACCGGCATCAATAGTTACCGAGGCTCGTATGCCACGGAGCATTTCGAAATTCTTTCCAATCACTCCAAACCGACGAATGACCGGTATACCATCGACGCTTCCGCTTCCGATGGCGGCCGCATTTCTCCGTCTGGCACGAATACCGTGCGGGATGGTGCGGATAAGACTTTCAACTTCTATGCGAACAGTGGCTATGAGATTATCGGCGTCTATGTCGATAACGAGTATGTTGGGACCAAGAGCAGCTACACCTTCCGCGATGTCAGCGAGGACCACGAGATTTACGTTGAGTTCGCAAAGCGTAATTCCTCTAACTCCAGATTTGACATCACCATTCGCTCCAGCTATGGCGGTACGGTAACGCCAAATGACAGCGGCAGTATCACCGTTGCCAGAGGAAATAGCCGCACGTTCTACTTTGAACCCGATGCAGGCTATCGGATTTCTGCCGTTTATGTGGACGGTTCTCTGGTTTCCACCCGCAACAATCAGTACACCTTCACCAACGTCAGAGATGACCACCGCCTCGACGTGGAGTTCACCAGAATCAACGGGTACTGGGACAATGCCGGCAACAGGTATCCCGGTGGACCGAACCATGACTGGACTCCGGGCTGGAAGAATCCGTACTATGACGTGAGCAACTCTGCATGGTACTACAATGAGCTGTGCTACATGACTTCTCGCGGCATCGTCAACGGTGTGTCCAACGACGTATTCTCCCCGAACACGCCTGTTTCTCGCGGTGAGCTGGTTCTGCTCCTGTACCGTATCTGCGGAAGCCCGAATCCCGGACGTCACACCTACTTCACCGATGTCGCTGCTTCCTCTCCCTTTGCTCATGCAATCTACTGGGCTGCGGAGAACGGCATTGTCACCGGCTACGGTGATAACTCCTTTAAGCCGTATGCCGCCGTTACTCGTGAGCAGGCAGCCGCTATCCTGTACCGCTACGCTACCTGCCGTGGCTTCGCTTACTATCAGGAGACTGGCGTGCTGAACGCTTACGCTGATTTCTACGCGGTTTCTTCTTACGCCGTTCGCCCGCTGAGCTGGGCAGCGACCAATGGCATTGTCGTGGGGCAGTCGAACCAAACGCTTGGTCCGCAGTACCACATGACGAGAGCTGAAACCATTGTCATGCTCTATCGCTTCTGCACCATGTTCGGCCAGTGAACCGCTGGGGTTCTTGAGTTCTCAGGTTCCGGACAGACAGGTTTTGAAAATTGAAAATCGTAGGGTATGATGGCGTTACATTAAAGAAGTATCTCTCATGAAATTGACTTGATACTTCGCTGGGACAAGCGCATTCGGAACTGTCCGCAGGGAAGAATCGCTTGTCCCATTTTTTTAATGTGCAAGCTACAATCACAAAAATTATTTCGAAAAGGAGAAAAAATCATGTCTGAGTACACCAACAACCTGAACGTCGTCTCCACCTATAAGGGCGAAAAGAGCGTCAGCATCACCGGCACGTTCCAGTGCGGCATCCACTTCCCCAAGAGTGGGGCAAAGCCGTTCAAGGTCATCGAGCGCACATCCAAGAACAACAAGCAGTACAAGCAGATTGCCTGTACTGTTGTTATCTCCCCGGATGACCGCAAGAGCAACAACGGCAATCCTTTCTCTTCTGTCTATTACGATGGGAAGTACCTGACCTTCAAGGAGTTCCTGGAAACCACCGGCGTCGAACTTATCAATGGCAAGCTGTATGCCGGCGTGTTCATGGACCGCAGCACGATGGGCCTGTATCAGGTCATGGGCGACCCCAATTTGACCTTCAAGCAGAACATCGTTCTCTCCGGCGAACTGTCCGTCTATACGGATAAGGAAGGGAAGAAGCGTGCCGCTTTTGGCCGCGTGTCCCTGTTTGCCAAGGACCATGTGGGAGCCGATAAGGTGGAAAAGGAGAACGCAAATGTCATGCTGGAGAACGGCGGCAACGCGCAGGCGTCCGGCGGTAGTCCTGCCGCATACGCTTCCGCAGCGCCCGCTATGAACGACGACGGCTTTATCGACATCTCTGATGATGACGGTGAGCTGCCGTTCTGATTCGGCACATACAAAGCAAGGAGACACCGAGAAATCGGTGTCTCCTTCTTTGTAACAATCTTTATTTAAGGAGAAAAAACATGAAGGAGAAAGAACCCCAAATTGCCACATTTCGGAATGCCACAACCATCTACATGGGGCACGCGAACGGACTGGATGGGGAGTGGAACCTGTTCTACAGCGAACACTTTGAGGACCGCTCCACCGAAAGAAACTGCTCCATTGAGAAGGCTGGAATTATCCTCGGCACCATCTTTGAAGACGCCATCTTCGCCGATAAGGTCTCCGAAGATATCGTGCTATCCCGCGCTTCCCGCCGCCAGTCTTATGATTATGTCGAGAAGCGGCAGCGTTTTCAGATTCTGGACATGGTGAACAAGGTTTCTTTTATCCTGGAATTGTATCCGAGAACGAAGGAAATCTACGCCATCACAGTCCTCACACAGGACAGAGAGGCCATCAATAAAAAAAGAAATACCGTTGTCATAAAGATTCTTCCAGCTGTTGAGCGGGAGGATGTCGTGGAATCAAAAGTTGTCTATTATGATTACGACTTGCGCATCCGGGCATTCAAGAAACTGTACGAGCAGGTTATGGATGCGTCCTGCCTGCCTTGCGAAGATTGAGTTGCCACAGCAGAAAGAATCACACAACAAGACACATCAACAGGGTAGCATAGCTGCCCTGTTTTTTTGCGTGTTGATGAAAAAAGATTATTCGAACAGTTCCCCCTCCTCGTCAGCGAGTGTCTTTAGATACTTGAACACCGTCTCAAACGAATCAGGCGAGTGGTCATACTCTGTAATATGGTTGAGCGCAAAGTAAGGTTCAACCATATTCACAACCATGAAGATGGGTAGGTGGTTGTCCTGTGCGAGTTTCACGATGCGTTCTCGGCGCTCAGGCAGTAAAAAGATATCGTCGATGAACCCGCACAGGGCGTAGAACTCGTTGTCATCAGGTGTGAGGGGAGCAACTGGCAGATTGGCAGCCTCCGATATATCGTGGCCGGAAAAAGACTTCTTGTTCATAAAAACCTCCACAAAAAAGAAATATGGTGAATGGACACAGTTTCACAAAGAACTGTCCATCCACCATATTATTGAAGGGGAGAAATGAAAAAAATGATGCAAACGTGTTATCCATCGTTGCAAGTATATTATACCAAATTTGCATTAAAAAGTCAATCCAATTTTGAGGATTCCCAGAAAACCATTCCAATTCGCAAGAATTCTTGGGTTCTTGGGTTCCTTGTGCAAAAATGGGCCATTTCTCATATTTGTCGCTATGCTAAGAACATACCAAGGAAGTATCACAAACAAAAAGAAAGTTCTGTCAGCGGCTATATACCGCTGACTTTTATATAAACAAGACTATTTTATAAAGGAGAAATAAAAATGAAACTGATACTTGCAAAACAGGATTTCCGGAATAGCGATGCTTGGTCTGAGGTTTGCGATACGCTGGGCCTGCCGGATAATGCTACACAGGTCGAGATATCCGCATCCGCAATGAAAGTCCGCACGGTAGAACATCCCGCATGGGAAGAAGCGGAATTTTGGCAGAATTTGGTTGCCGAGCACATTATGGGCGTAGATTTGGTTGATGCAGTACGCAACGGCGAAGTCGATGGCCTGAAAATCGAGCCGAGTGAGGATGAAGCGGGCTATGTGAAGATGATGATGCGTCGGCGTCTCAAAGGCAACGAGCAATGGGACAGCGAGACTGTCGAAGATGACCCCTACGAGCTGTCTTCCGCAATCTTGTCGAGCCTGACAATCCGTAACTGTCAGCAGCTTCTCAAGCCGTATCTGGAATAATTCCAGTTATTTCAACTCATCTATATTGGCACTGCTTATATCAAACATCAAATATGAACGATTCCACAAATATTGTAAAGGAGAAATGAAAAAATGAAACTGACAACAGAAGAAAAGGCGAAGCTGAAATCCAACATTGAGAGAATCAAGGCATACATCGAAGCCGAAATCAGCCCGAAGCTCTGTGGTGAAGCGATTACTGTCTATTTTGGCAATGTGGTACACTTTGCCAACGGCACCACCGGGAAGCAGTATCGACTCTATGTAGACGGACGCAGTGTTTGCGGAGGTGCAGGGAATCTGTGCATGAACCTGCTGCCAACCGGCACGCAGGAATTCGGCTGCTCTGACTTCTGCACTCGTTCGGATGCTGGCCTTGAGCTGATTCATTCGTGGCCTGCTATCAAGCAGGAACTGCTCCAAAAGGTGCAGAATGTTGCGGAGCGCAAAAGCAGCCTTGACAATTTTGAACTTTGAAAGAGAGGATATGCAATGTTGAGCAATGTGAAACTGACTGCGGCCAATGTTCCACACAAGGACAGCCTGACCACGGAAGAGAAGGCAACTCTTTGGAAGAACATTTCTTCAGCCCTTATTGAGACTGGTCGTCCAGGCATCAAGCGACTCCTGAACTGGATGCAGTCGGACTGTGGAAACGGCGTGATGAACTATGTCAACGCGCCCGCATCTACGAAGTACCACGGGAACTATCCTGGCGGTTTGATGGAGCATTCCTGGAATGTCTATGTATGGCTGACTATCATCGTAGGCAACGCCAACTCCATGAAGGACGCCGACGCGCAGCTCAAGAACGAGGAAAGCAAGGCAATGATGGACTCCGCTGCCATCGTCGCGCTTCTCCATGACATCTGCAAGGTCGGGTTCTATTCGATGGAACCGAAGAACCGGAAGACGTATGACGCGGAGAAGGTGAAAAACGCCCTTCAAAAGGACGTAAAGCACGACAGCCTCGGAGATTTCATCTGGGAGACGGTTATGAGCTACACCGTGACCGATACGCACAAGTTCGGCCACGGAGAGGCCTCCGTTGCCATCATCGAGAAATTCCTCGGCGTACTGGGACTTACCACGGAGGAGCGCATGGCTATCCGCTACCACATGGGAGACTTTGCGAATGAGCGCGAGACCAGTGAGGTCTATAATCGCTACCCGCTCGCTGCTATGCTTCACATGGCGGACCTTGCTGCGACCTACCTGGAAGAGCGTGAGTGTACGGACCAGATGGATGTATTCTGGGATACCGTTAAGGCATTTGCGCGGCCGGTCAAAGCGCCTGAGCAGGCTCAGCCTGCCACAGCGGATGCACCTAAGCCTGATGCGGAAACACCCTCAAAACAGGAAATGCCTCGCGGCCCGTTTCCGGGGCAGGGCTGACATGGAGCAATGCAAAAAGGCGTAGATTCCTACAACTAAACTGTGGATTGGCTGAGCCTGACTCCTTGTCAGCTCAGCCAATCCCACCGCTTAATTGGAAGAAGAAGTTAAAAAGGAGGAGAATGCACTATAGATATTCAACTATCCAACAATAAAGAAAAAGTCATCGTCTCCGATTTGCCGGACATGGGAGGGAAAGATATCATCATCCCATCTGCTATGTGGCCGCTCAACGGAAAAACAGGCATCGTCCTGAGCCACGACAATACTGTGCCGTGCAAAGATGACGGTATCCGCTCTGTTTTTGATGGGATGCAATTCACTGTTGGAGGCTGTTACCACAACGCTTTCATTTTGCGTGAAGCATTGCGGAACGCCGGCTATCAAGCTGACACTTATGCTGGATGGCTATTCGTGGGAGATACGATTCCTGCCCATCATTGTGTCGTCATCCTCAATGGGGACACCGTATTGGACCCGACTGTTATCGACTACCGAAAAATGGCGCTTGATAAATTGGACAAGAGAGAAGCTGTTGTGGACTTCCTCAAGTCCATGCAGGACAAGCCCAAAAGCAGTTACACCACTTTCGGGCAGGTCTTGCCCGGAATGATGTACTTCGTATCCAAATGCGAAGCTCGTGCAGCACATCGGACCAGAGCGAAGCTGGAAAAAGCATACCAGAACCACCCGGCGTTTGGCCGATTTATGAAGGGAAAGAGCCAGACGCCCATACAGGAAATGATTGCGAACGCTGGGCTTTCTAATTTTTGAAAGGAGAAATGAGTTATGGAAAAGAATCTTGAGCTGACTATCCGCATGGATAACGACCATGTTGAAATCGACATTTACGAACCCGAATCGGGGAGTGTTCTCAAATCGACGCTCCGCTGAGTTTCGACGAGCATCCTGAGTTCGATAAGAACATCGGCGACGAAATCTACAGCTGGCTCTCGCTTTGGGCAGACGAGTTGGCTGACGAGAACTAATCGAAAGGCCCACACAATTCTGTGGGCCTTTTTCATCATTTTATTGACAATCAAGATGTTATGTGGTATAATACAAACATAAATTGAAGGAGGCAAAACACGCGGGTGCTTCGGCAGGAGCAAATGCCCGTCGGTTCGAATCCGACCGCCCGCCATTTTTTCTTTCTCCCTTTTCATTCAAATACATCTGCCCCGGCAGGCGGCGTCGTAGTCTGCCTTTCTCCTTCAGTATATATGCGGGTGCTCCGGCAGGGGCAAACGCTCGTCGGTTCGAATCCGGCCGCCCGCCATTTTTTTCTTCTCCTTTTTTACCCATACATCTGCCCCGGCAGGCGGCGTTATAGTCTGCCAATCCCCCCCTTAAAGCAATATATGTGGACGCTTTGGTAGGAGAGCGCACTCGTCGGTTCAAATCCGGCCACCCGCCGTTTTTTCAACTTTCTCCATTCATGAAGCGCCCTGGCAGGCGGCATTGTAGTCTGCTTTCTCCTCTAAAAACTATTTATGCCGGCAGAAGTCTGGGCGGATTCAGCTTCTTAATCCAAAAGGATGTAGAGTTCACGGGTTCGAATCCCGTTGCTGGCGCACTCGTCGAGATTACGACCCCGGCAGACGGTCCCAAAGTCTGCCCGCGAAATATTGAGGTGTAGCCAAGTGGTAAGGCATGGGACTTTGACTCCCTGACTCGCTGGTTCGAATCCAGCCATCTCAGCCATTCTCCCAAAGAGAAAAATGCTGGCATAGCTCAGTTGGCAAAGCGACGCATTCGTAATGCGTAGGTCGTCGGTTCGAGTTCGACTTTCAGCTCCAGAAATAAAACATTAGAAAAGGAGAATGGCAATGTTGGATTCAGCAGACTTAAAGCAAGCATTAAAAGTCACCAATCGGTACGACAATCGGTACGAACGAGCGGCGGATGCGGTAGCTGCATTAGTCGGAAAAAGCGTGGTGCTTAATGCTATTCCAAAACTGTCGGATATTCCTGAGAAAACAGAAGAACTTGTCCGCCGCAAACAAATTCTGGCTGATATGTACGGCTTTGTTGAACAAAGCTATGCCAGCGTTTTGATTTCGGGGTATCTCTTTCAACACGGCGATGAAAATAGGCAGGCGTTTGCCACAGCATACCGCGAATTGTATCACGCATTGATGGATTATATCAACCACTCAATGCGGGGCATGGATATGCTCTATAAGGCTGATGATTGCGAATGTCCGCCGTGGTATATCTGGAACACCAGCAAGGAAGATTTTGTGGATGAATGGGAAGCCCAATATTCCATGAAGTTTGGCGATACGATGGCGGCCATGAGTCAGCAGCAGGACAAAATGCTGGGAACTATCACTGAATATGCCGCTAAAGTACGAGATGCCTTTGCTGCATATTCGGTAGACTACAGAACCGATTCACCGGGGCGTGGCGTTGAAGTATTGCAGCAATATAAGGAATATTGCTCCCGAAATCCTGTGCAGCAGCATTGGGGGTAAGCACACCAAGCCGCCTTTGGCGGCAAATATGGGCCGGTATTCCGTAGCAGGTAGCGGGCCAGACTGTAAATCTGGTGCCTCACGGCTCGGCTGGTTCGAGTCCAGCACGGCCCACCATCTCTTAATATGCTATCGTGGTGAAATTGGCAGACACGGCAGACTCAAAATCTGCTGCCGGAAACAGCGTAAGGGTTCAAGTCCCTTCGATAGCACCATCCCGGTATGCGGGCGAGGAAGCGCAAAAAGCTAAGTGATTGGCGGCTGGCATCATTGCTAAGTGCTGGGCGGCTGGCAGGAAGGCGTCCGCGACCGGGAGCCGAGCAAAATGCTGACATAGCTCAGTTGGTAGCGTAGCGCATTTGTAATGCGTAGGTCGCCGGGTCAAGTCCGGCTTCCAACTTTATTTGGTCTCTTAGCTCAGTTGGCAGAGCGTCTGACTGTTAATCAGAAAGTCGCTGGTTCGAGTCCAGCAGGGACCGCCACAAGAGATAGGCTTAACAGAATATAGTGGTGAGAACCCACCGGGGCGGTATCCATTCCGTGCCGACAGGGCAGTAAAAGCCGTTTGCCCAGCCATATCTCTTTCCTTCGGTGCCATAGACGAATTGGTAAAGTCATCAGCCTTTCACGCTGAAGAGTGCGAGTTCGAGCCTCGCTGGCATCACCATAGCCTCGCTGAAAACTGCACTGCTCGGATGTGTCCGGCCTGATATCAGTGTGTGACAATCTAAGCGGGGCTATGCCATCCGGGACGGTCCCGGACCAGAGGACCTGGGCGGGTGTTCGATTCCCCAAGCCGTGTGGTTCGACTCCACACGGCAACGGTTGACGGTCCTCTCTTCACCTTAAACCGCTTGTGGTGGGTTCGATTCCCAACCGTCCCTGCCATATATATCGGGGTGCCTGGAGATGGTTCCAGTCCGGCCTCATAAGCCGGTTGACGCGGGTTCGAGTCCCGCCCCCGAAACCAGTTGCCGAGTCGCTCTCGGCTGATGTGAGCGTGTGCAGAAAGCCTCACGAAGAATGACAATGCCCGACAATTCAGGCGCGGAGCCGGTGGGTATACACGGCGGCTTGCGAAAGCGCCCATGACGCGCAAGTAAACGATGCCTCGATTGTCGGGAGCTGCAACAAGCAGCGTTGGTGTTTAACGGTCAGCACTCCGGTCTTCCAAACCGGCGGTGCCGGTTCGAATCCGGTACGTTGCTCCACGTCCAGTGCTCGGACAAAGTACACGTCTGAACGGTCTGCCCACAGATAGAGCACATCAGGGCAGGGGAAACGGGGACTCACGGGGGCTAACCGCAAGCAGCCGCCCCGCAGCGGTGACAGTCCGGAGAGACGGGCAAGCAGCAGCCAGCAAAAGCGGCGTCGCAAACTATCCGTTTTTCGCGGGTTTGTCTTGTGATGCCGCTTATTTTTTGAATTTTTTGCCCGCCGAAAGGAGCTTACACATGGAAAAAATCACACGAAAAGTGACCGCTACGGTCATCCATTATTCCGAGGCCGTTTTGGAGAACGGTATGCCGGCATTCAAGGAATGTCCGTCCGAACTGGTCGCAGATGCTGTCGATTCCGCTCAGGCCCTCGCTTATCTGCGCAAGAAGTACGGAACAGACCGCTCTTTCCTCGTGACTGGTCTGGAGACGTCCACAAAGAAGTATGAGATGGACCTGGCTCTGTTCGTAAAGACCGCCACGCCGGTCATGGAGGTAAATGCTGTACCGGACGCAGAGCCGGAGGCTGAACAGACTGCGCCTGCTACTCCCACTTCGGAAGCGCCTGCTGCCGCAGTTGAGGTAGCCGCATCCGCTCCTGTTCAGGAAGCCACTCCTGCACCCGTAGCTGCGGAGTTTACTCCCGCGCCTGTTGCGCCTGTCGCACCGGTTGAGCCTGCTGCACCTGCCACCGAACCCGCTGTGGCCGTTGCCGTTCCCGCAGGCGAAGTTGAAATTTGACCGTCATGCACAGCAGAGCGAAAGAAAGGGCAAAACTTCTGACAGCTATTGCCGGTGTTGCGCTGATAGTTGCGGCAGTTGTCGGAATTGCTATCTCACTGATGACCGGGATGCCGTCGGGAGGCGGCATCTCAGGTCAAGTAACCATTCAGCCCTATACAGAGGATTCACTTGCAGATATGGATGCAAAAGGAACCTTCTGCAAGTCCGTGCTCTCCACAAAGGTAAACAGGAAACTGGAGAAGAACGGATATTTCATGCTGGACACGAAGAAAGAATACGAAAAGTACCTGAGCGAATACCTTGACATCGTGCAGGTGGAGCCGGAACAGGTCCCGCTCGTCGATGACTGGTATGCCGCCGGATATAAGGCGATTGTTTTCTCTACAGATGCCTACGGAACAGAGGTCAATCTGGTGGCCGCCGAGCAGTATATCGGGGACGAGAGCGTTAAAATCGTCATCGAACCGGCAGAAATCAATCCTGCCTTCCAGTTCAGCCAGGATATCTCTAACTGCAAGCAGACCTCTGTAATTGTCTATATTCAAGCGGAGGTTCTGGATAATGCGGAAAGCATTGAATTTCTGGTGAAAGGAGAGAGTTGAAAAATGGCAAACCGAACGCTGAAAACGCAGCCGGGCGTCGATGCCTGGTGCAGTCTCCCTGACAAGCTGCTGTCCGAACAGGGGAAAGCCCTGGTATCTTCTGACCCAGACCTGAGCGAGCGGACACTTCGCCTACTGAGTGAAATTGAACAGCATAAGGACGAGGACATGGAGTGTTCCTTTGAAGATGTGTGTTTCTACGATAAAGGAGGACACTCTAAATCCGTTGGACTGGCCTGCCTGTCTATCTGCATCAAGGCAAACCCGTATGCTTCTCTCGCAGAGGTTGCGGCCAGGTATTCCGCCATGAGAAACAAGAACTTTGCGGCAGTCGCAAGAGCATTGGTAGACCTGAAGCACGAGAAGGGTTCTTTCATCGTTTATTCCAGGAATAGGCATGACGGAACTATTCAGGTAAACGCCTGGATGCCGTTCATCGTCAACGCGGGGCATGAGCTGCCTCCTGTGAAGGGAAGTGCTACCATTGCGTAGAGCCATCTATAAAGGCGTTGTAGTAGGTGTCCTGATTCTTGGCATCGCATATTTTTGGCACGAGCAGGGAGAGCTTTATATGGACGTCCTGCGCCATATCCCTCAAATCCTGTTTGAAGGATACCAACCTGCGGCGTTTGACCCAGAGGTTCAAAAGAAATTTGGAATATGGGTCCTGACGGAATGCCTACTCGCCGTATTTCTGCTTCCTAACGGCAGAAAGCGTAGGAAATGGGAGAAGGATGATGACGAGGACGAGGACTGAGCGAATCACTCTCATATACTCGGCCGTGTGAAACATAAAATTCGCAGTGGAGGTGTTTCAGGTGAAAAAGCCAACACAAGTGGTATTTACCATCGAATGCGGTGCGACTCCTGACGAACTAATGCAGGCCATTCAAGATATCGTGCTTTCAAAGCTGCTTGCCGGCCGAGCGGAGGTAGCATCTTGAACGAGCTGGATGCGCGTGGTATAATCGAACCAGCAGAATTTGGCTGGCATCGAAAGGAGGCCGGCACATGAGAATGTGCGGATACGCACGAGTTAGCACCGACGAGGAACGGCAATTAGATAGCTTAGAGCATCAGATGGAGTTTTTCTCGGATTTTGCAAAGCAGAATGGGCATCATCTGGTCAATGTCTACACGGACGAAGGAATTACAGGCAGACAGCTCAAAAAGCGCGATGCGTTCAACAAAATGCTGAGTGACTCAAAACTTGGGCTATTTGACCTTCTTGTGGTCAAGGATGTCTCACGATTTGCACGAAATACTGTAGACCTACTCACGTCGATTCGACAGCTCAAATCGAGAGGAATCGACGTGATTTTTGTCAATAACAGCCAGAAAGTGCTTGGCGAATCGGAGTTCGTCATCACGCTGCTCGGCGCTGTGGCGCAGGAGGAAAGTTCGAACCTGTCTAAGCGAGTCAAGTTCGGGAAGAATATTACATCAAAGAAAGGAAGAGTACCGCCGCGAATTTTCGGATATGACCGGATTGATAACTTCACTATGGAAATCAACGAGAGGGAAGCGGAGGTCGTCAGAGAAATCTATCATCTCTACATCGACGAGGGACTTGGATGCCGCCTTATCGCCATCACACTTGCCGAAAAGCAGATGAAAACCAAGTTTGGTAACGATTGGAACCAGAGGAACATACGGAGAATACTGGAGAACCCAATTTACAGCGGACATTACATCAATCACCGCTATACCGTTGTGGACTTTCTGGAAGGAACGACGAAGGCGCTGCCGAAGGAACAGTATTACCACCATGACCGCCCGGAATGGGCCATCATAACGCCCGAACGCTTCCAGCAGGCACAGGAAATCTTGGAGCAGAGGAGAAAACAATACGCGACCGAATACACGCATTTCACTGGGCGATACAGCAACAGGCATTTATTCAGCACCCTGATACGCTGCAAGGAATGCGGACGCGCCTTCTCACGAAGAGTGACGCATTATCCAAACTCCGATTACATTTACTGGCGATGTCCAACCAACAACCAGTATACCGCAAAACGATGTTCCAACAACACAATCGTCAGAGAGGATGACCTAATTGAAACACTCTCCACCTACCTGAGAGAGGTTGTCTCTAACAAAGAGTCCATCGCTCAGGAAATCGCACGCAAGTTTAAGGAAGCAAATGCGGTGGAGGGAAGTAAGCCAGACGCTCAAACGCTTGAGGCGAAAAAGGTCAAGCTGAAGGCAAAGTTGGAAAAGTATATGGAGATGTACGCCAATGATGTCATCACGATGGAAGCGTTGAAAAGTAAGACAGCAGAAATCAACGAATCTATCAATGTGATTGATGACCAGCTTATTCTCCTCGAAGGACAACGCACACAGGAAAGGACCATCGAAAGCATCACGAATGAAGCGATGACGGAAATTGAGCGGTTTCTCAGCCTGCAATCTGCAACCAATATGGACCTCAGAAGAATTATAGATTCTATCATCGTGGACGACAAAAAGCAGGTGAAAATCAATCTAAAAATAACGGGCAATTTGTAAAGAGGAGCTGCTTTGCATACCTACTTGGTGTAGACCGTAGATGTCATCGACACCAAATAGGAGTCCACGCCCCACGCACACGCTGCAAAATAACACAGCCAACACGCACATTTGGTGTCAATTACAACGGCTGTCGACCCACTGCTGCTGTGCGCGCGCATTGTCGACTGCTCCTGCGGGAACTGCTGCGACTGCGCAGCGGTCACGGGCGTGCCCACGGGCATTGCCGAAGCCTTCGACGAACCCATTCTCTTCGAGCCGCAGACCAGGCGCGTGTGCATCTCCATCGGACAGTTCTCCATCGTGCGGCTCGAGCGCGGCACGCAGCTGCTCATTCCGGTATTCGACTACTGCATCCCGAGCGGCAGCTGCCAGCCGGTCGGCAGCATTTCGTGCAGCTCCTGCGACGATCCCTGCGAGATGTTCGAGAGCGTCTGCTTCCCAGTGGATGATTTCTTCCCCGCCGGCATCGCGGAGGGCGGCGCGGACACGCCGACGAACTGCTGCAGCTGCGGCGGCAAATAAAAGCTACGAGCGCGAAGCGGCGGGAGCTCCCGCCGCTTTTTTCTTCATCCGCATTTTTTCAGGCGAACAGGCATGACCTGTCCGCTCCTCGCATAGAGTGGGGTATCTGACGGACAAGGGGGAGAGCGCATGAACGAAGCCAGGGCCATTGCGCGCTGCGAGGAGGCGGCGGCGCTGCTGCCTCCCCGGTTCCGGCGCGCGGCGCTGCAAATGCCGGACCATCGCAAGCGATACACGGAGGAGTTCCGTCTGCGTGCCGGACAGCCCCCCGCCGCGCTGCTGCCAGAGGGGGAGGTCTCGCTGCCGTATTTCGGCGCGGATAGCCGCGTCACGCCGCGCGACCTCGCGCAGATGGTCGACACGGTGACGGACTATTCGCGCTATGCCTGCGCGGAAACGCTGCGGCAGGGCTTTTTGTGCCTGCACGGCGGCTTCCGGCTCGGCGTGTGCGGCACGGCGGTGCTGCGGAACGGCGCGGTCGCGAGCCTGCGAGACATTTCCTCGCTCTCGCTGCGCATCGTCACCGAGCGGATCGGCCTGGCCGAGCCGACGGCAGACAGTCTGTTCTGCGCGGGAGCCTTCCGGAGCACGCTCCTGCTCTCGCCGCCGGGCGGCGGCAAGACGACGCTTCTGCGCGACCTCATCCGCACGCTCTCGCTCGGCAGCGAGAACCGCGCGGCGCTGCGCGTCGCGGTGGTGGACGAGCGCGGAGAAATCGCCGTCTGCGCCGGAGGAGAGGCGCAGATGGCATTGGGGACGCACACGGACGTGCTCACGCTCTGTCCCAAGGCGCAGGGCATCGGCATGGTGCTGCGGGCAATGAATCCGCAGGTCATCGCGGTCGATGAGATCACGGCGGCCGAGGACATTGCGGCGATGGCGCACGCCGCCAACTGCGGCGCGGCGCTGCTTGCGACGATGCACGCCGCCGACCTTGACGAGCTGCGGCATAAGCCGCTCTGGCCGCTGCTGCGGGATTCCGGCGTGTTCCGGCGCGCCGTTGTCATCGAGGGGATGGGCGAGGAGCGGCGGTACCGCGTGGAGGAGCTGCTGCCGTGAAGCTGCTCGGAGCCGCCCTGATCCTCTGCGGCGCGGCGCTCCAATGCCATGCGCTGCTCGGCGCACGGAGGCAGGAGCGTGCCGCCCTGCGGGAGCTTTCCGCCGCATTGGAGGGCTTGGAGCGCGGGATACGCGTCTCGCTCATGCCGCTGCCGCGGCTGCTCGGACAGCGCGGCGCGGGGAAGTACGCCGACGCCTTCTTCGCCGACGTGCTCGCGCAGCTGGAGAATGGGACGCCGCTGCCGGACGGCTGGCGCGAGGCCGCCGCCCGGACGCCGCTCGGTGAGCGGGAGCAGGCGTTGCTATCCGGTCTTGCCGACGCCTTCGGCGGGGAGGAGGACGCGGTGCTCCGCGCCCTGCGCGCGGCGGCGCAGGCGCTGCGCGGTACGCTCATGGAGCGGGAGCGGCAGAGCGCGCGGGATACCCGGCTCGTGACGACGCTCTGCTTCAGCCTGAGTCTCCTTGTCACGATACTGCTTATCTGAACAGGAAAAACACTTTACACAGGAGATCGCTATGGACATTGATCTGGTATTCAAGATCGCCGCCATCGGCATTGTGGTCGCGGTGCTCAATCAGCTGCTCGTGCGCTCGGACCGGCCCGATCAGGCGATGCTCGTGAGCCTTGCGGGACTGGTGACGACGATGATGCTGCTCGTGCGGGAGATCAGCTCGCTCTTTGAGCTGGTCAAAACACTCTTCGGGTTCTGAGCGATGGAGCTTTTGCTGAAGGTATTCGCGCTGTGCGTCATCACGGCGGCGGTCGCCTCGCTGCTGCGGCGAAACGAGGGAGAGCTGGCGCTGCTGCTGGCGCTGTGCGCCGCCGCCTGCGCGGCGGCTCTGCTCATCGCGGCAGGCGAACCGCTGGCCGCGCTGCTTCGCACGCTCGCGGACAAAACGGGACTTTCGGGCGCGGTGTTCACGCCGCTTTGGAAGGTGCTCGCCATTGCGCTGACGGTGCGCGTGGGCGGCGCCTTCTGCCGCGACGCCGCGCAGGGCGCTCTTGCCTCCGTGCTCGAGACCGCCGGCGCGGTCTGTGCGCTGACCGCAGCCGCTCCGCTGCTGCTCGCTGTGGTGGAGCTGGTGGAGGGCTGGCTGTGAGAAGGACGGCATTTCTTCTGCTCACGCTCGCGCTCCTGACCGTTCCGGTCTGCGCCGTGCAGCTTCCGAGCGAGCTTCTCGACGCGCTGCCGGAGGAAGCGTCGGCGCTGGCGGAGGGTGAAGGCATCATGGAGGGCGGCGTACGGCTCCTCGTGCAGAGCTTCTTCGACGCGCTGCGCGCGTCGCTGGACCGCTCGCTGCGCGGGGCGGTGCTGCTCGCGCTGACCGTCCTGCTCACGGGAGCCGCGGACGGCTTTGCGTCCTCGCTCGGCGAGAACGCCTCCCGCTTTGTGCCGCTCGTCGGCGTGCTGTGCGTGACGACGCTCTCGGCGGGCGACCTTTCCTCGCTCATCGGGCTGGGAACGGCGACCATGCAGGATCTCGCCGACCTCACCAAGCTCCTGCTGCCGACGATGGCGGCGGCGCTCGCGGGCTGCGGCGGCGTGTTCACGGCGAGCGCCTGGCAGGTCGGCACGCTCTTTGCCGCCGACGCGCTCACAACGCTCATCCACGAGCTGCTGCTCCCGCTGGTCTACTGCCACATCGCTCTTGCCTCGGCGGGCGCGGCGCTGCCGGAGAGCGGTCTGGACAAGCTCGCGGACGGACTCAAAAAGCTCATCTCCTGGCTGCTGTGCGGCGCGGTGACGGCCTTCACGCTCTATCTGTCGGTCAGCGGTGTGCTCACCGGAAGCGCGGACCGCGCGGCGGTCAAGGCGGCGCAGACGGCGGTCTCCGGCGCGGTGCCGGTGGTCGGGAGCATTCTCGCGGAGTCCGCCGAGATGGTGCTCAGCGCGGCCCATTCGCTGCGCGCGGCCATCGGGGCGGCCGGCGTGCTGAGCGTGCTGCTCGCCTGCCTCGCGCCGCTTGTGCGGCTGAGCGTGCAGTTTTTGCTCTACCGCGCGGCGGCTTTCGTCTCGGCGGTCAGCGGCGTCAAGCCGCTTGAGCGGCTGCTCGAGCAGCTCGGCGACGCCTTCGCCCTCGTCCTCGGCATGACGGCGGCCTGCGCGGCACTGCTGCTCGCGGCGCTGCTCGTATCCATTTCCATGGTGGTGATGTGATGGCATTTTTACGGCAATGGCTCCTCGGCGTGGTGAGCTGCGCCTTTCTCGTGAGCCTTCTCGATCAGCTCACGCCCGAGGGAAGCGTGCGGAAGCTCGCGCGCTTTTCCGGCGGACTGGTGCTCATTCTCTGTATGCTGCGCCCGCTCGGGACGGCGGAGCCGTGGGAGCTGGCGCTCGACCTCGACGGTCTCTCCGCCGACCGCGCGGCATTGGAGGAGCAATACCGCGACGTGAGCGGGCAGTCGCTCGCGGCGGTCATAGCGGAGCGGACGGGCGCATATATTGAGGACAAAGCACACGCCCTCGGCGCTGAGGTCACGGCAGAGGTCACGGTGCGCGAGGAGGACGGCGCGTTCATTCCCGACCGCGCGGTGCTCTTCGGCGAGGAAAACGCGGAGCTCTCCGCGCTCCTGACGCAGGAGCTGGGGATCGCGCCGGAGAAGCAGGAATGGAGGGCGGAGAGATGAAGGATGCGCGGGCGGGGAAGTGGATCGAGGGCCTGAAAAAATACCGTCTCGCCGCGCTCGCGGCGCTTCTCGGCATCGTGCTGATGCTGCTGCCGGGAGGAAATGCGGAGGCCGAGCCAACAGCCGGCCGTCCGGACGCCGAGGCGTTCGACCGCGGCGCGGTGCAGGAGGAGATGGAGAACATCCTGCGCGCCATCGACGGCGTGGGCGAGCTGCGGCTGATGCTCACCGTGGACTCCGGCACGAAGCGCGAGCTGGCGCAGGATACGACCGCCGAGCGCTGCGGGAGCGAGGACATGAAGCGCAAGAGTGAGACGGTCGTCGTCGGTACGGGCAGCGGCACGCAGGAGGTCGTGGTGACGAACCGCGTCTATCCGCGCTACGTCGGGGCGCTCGTGGTCTGCGAGGGCGGCGGCAGCGCGGGCGTGCGCCTTGCCGTGACGCAGGCGGTCAGCGCTCTGACGGCGCTGCCGAGCGACAAGATCACCGTATTACAGGGGAAACCATGAAAATCATTATTTTGGGGAGGAAGAACATGAAAAAGCTGTGGAAACGGAACATGGTGGCGGGAGCGGTCTTACTGCTCGTGTGCGGGGCGATCTTTCTGAACGGACGCTACGCGCAGCAGGTGGAGGAGACCGACAAGATCCTCGGGCAGGCCACTCTGGTGGACGGCACGGAGGGCGACGCAGAGGAGGTCTCCGGTGAAGCGCTGCCGGGCGACTACTTTGCGACCGCGCGGCTCACGCGCCAGCAGGCCCGCGACAGCGCGCTGAGCCTTCTGCAGGAGGCAAGCGGCGCGGCGGAGGTCGATGAGGCGGCCGCAGCCGAGGCTGCGCAGAGCATCCAGACGCTCGCGGCCTACACGCTCGCCGAAGCGCAGATCGAAAACATGATCACCGCCAAGGGCTACACGGACTGCGTGGTCTTCATGGCCGACGACGGCGTGAGCGTGGTGGTCTCGGCGGGCGAGGACGGACTTCAGACCGAGGACATCGCGAAGATCACCGACATCGTCAAGCAGGAGACCGAGCTGACCGCCGACTGCATCAAAATATTAGAAGTAAATTAGCTGTTGTAATTTGCGGCAAAAGATGGTAGAATACTAATAATTGAGCATAGCGTATGCTGAGTATCACTACCGTACAGCAAGGAGAGACAGCAATGGGCGAAAACCGCGAATATCTGACGCAGTCCGCGAGCGACGGCAGCATCAACATTTCCGAGGATGTTGTGGTCGCGATCGCGTCCGAGGCCATCGGCGAGATCGAGGGCGTCGGCGCCATGATGACCACCATGACCGAGCAGCTCACCGAGCAGTTCATGGGCAAGAAGCCCGCACGCGGCATCCGCATGGACATTCAGGATGGCGAGATCACGCTGGACGTTTACCTGACGGTGAAATACGGCTTCGCCATTCCAGAGACCGCCGCCAAGGTGCAGGACGCCGTGATGAGCGCGGTCGAGACGATGACGGGCTTCTCCGTCCGGGCGGTCAACGTCCATGTGGGCGGCATCAGCTTCAACTAACAAGAAAGAGAAAAGGACGAAACGTCTATGGTTCGCAATACTGCAAGAGAGATTGCCGTGCATCTGGCGTATGAGCTGAGCTTCACCGACAAAACGGCGGAGGAGCTGGTCGCCGAGCGGCTGAGCCGCGACGGCTTTGCCGAGCTCTCCGGCGAGGATGAGCTTTACAGCGAAGCGCCCAACGCCAAGCAGGCGGAGTATATCCGCGCGCTCGTGTGCGGCGTGGCCGATCACGCGCCGGAGCTGGACGAATTCATCGCCAGGTACGCCAAGGGCTGGAGCTTTGACCGCATCCCGCTCGTGGCCTCCGCCATCATGCGCGTGGCGATGTACGAGATCCTCTATTTCCGCGACGTGCCGAACTCTGTCGCCATCAACGAGGCGGTGGAGATCGCCAAGAAGTACGAAACGCCCGAGACCGTGAAGTTCATCAACGGCATCCTCGGCTCGTTCGTGCGCGCGGAGATCAGCGCAGAATAAGCGAAGAAGCAGAGCACCGCGCACGGCGGCGCTCTGCTTTGTATATCCGGCATCTGCAAAGGAAAAACGCTTCACAGGAGAACGCATGGAACAGCAAATGATCTTCTCGGTCAGCGAGGCCAACAACTTCATCAAGGCTCTGCTCGACCGCGTGCCGCAGCTGCAGGAGATCTTCGTGCGCGGCGAGATCTCAAACTACAAGCTCTACCCCTCGGGCCACCACTACTTCACGCTCAAGGACGCCGAGGGCGCGATGCGCTGCGTGCTGTTCAAGGGAAACGCCCTGCGTCTGCGCTTCCGTCCCGAGAACGGCATGAAGGTCATCGTCCGCGCGCGTGTCAGCTCGTTTCCGCGCACGGGTGCGGTGCAGCTTTATATCTCGGAGATCATTCCGGACGGCGCAGGCGCGCTGAACGTTGCCTTCGAGCAGCTGAAGGTAAAGCTCGCGGCCGAGGGCCTGTTTGCCGAGGCACACAAAAAGCCGATCCCGGCCTGCCCGTCCTCCATTGCCCTCGTGACCTCACCGACCGGTGCGGCGGTGCGCGACATGATCCGCA